>Ga0180216_1000887_pt1 | contig 28583 bp, 35 predicted proteins | sample eDN3rd37CBELigMG_FD_128879 | JGI IMG/M metagenome (GOLD analysis project Ga0180216, IMG submission 128879) | Enriched Miracle-Growth compost microbial communities from Emeryville, California, USA - eDNA 3rd pass 37_C BE-Lig MG (version 2)... ... | reverse complement strand
GCTGGACCAGCTGGAGCGACAACGACCAGTACGGCCATGTCAACAATGCGGTGTACTACCACTACTTTGACACAGGTGCCGGTCCATCGCCTGGACCGCCCGGCAAAGCATCGGGCCGCCCTGACGCCGCACCTGAGCATCCCGGGTTCCTGCGCACGCGCAGTGGTGAACTGGTGGCTCATCCACCGGTGCGGCCTGAAGCCCAACGCCGGCCACGGCGTGATCGGGCTCGTGGCGGAGACGCGGTGCACCTACCACGCCTCCGTGGCGTACCCGAGCTGCCTGCAGCTGGGCCTCGCCGTCGTGCACCTGGGCCGCTCCAGCGTGCGGTACCAGATCGGCGTCTTCACGCGGCCCGACGCGGATCGGCCGGCGGCCGCTGCGGCGCCGCCGGAGACGGACGGCCGCGCCGCGGCCGTGGGCCACTTTGTGCATGTGTACGTCGACGCGGTGACCCGCCGCCCGCAGCCGCTGCCGGATGCTCTGCGGGCGGGGCTCGCGCCCCTCGTCGTCCACCCCCCGGCCGCCGGCAGCAGTCCCAGCCATGCACGCCTATAGACGCATGGCCAGTGTCCATGTCGTAGGTCTACCGGTCCTTGTACAGCTTACCAATGCACGTAGGCAGGTGCCTCTGGAACCGCATCCAATGGAGCGGGTGCTGGCATTGCATCATTAGGTCCCTGTCTCCTCGGTAAGGATGGCGACGCTGTGGCGCCGCGCCGCGCGGCCGACGGTGACGGCCTGCGCCCGCGGGCGGCGGCCGCGGCCGGCGCTGGCCGCGCCGCAGCGCGGGCTCGCGGCAGGCATCGTCGGCGTGCCCAACGTGGGCAAGTCGACGCTCTTCAACGCGCTCACGCAGAGCCGCGCTGCCGAGGCCAACAACTTTCCTTTCTGCACCATCGAGGTACGGCCCGTGGCGGTCCGGCTCCCCGCTGGCGGGCCGTCGTTAACCCACCGCGCGCTCGCCCGCCTCGCATGCGGCCGGCCTGCCTGCTTGACGTTGTACATGCCTAGCCCAACGTCGGCCGCGTGCTGGTGCCGGACCCGACCCTCGGGGTCATCAACCGCCTCGTCCGGGCGCAGCGCGTGGTCTACCCCGAGATGCGCCTCGTGGACATTGCGGGCCTCGTTCGGTACGCTGCGGCCCCACCACCGACGCGGCAGCAGGAACGCCAGCGCCAGCGGCCTGACGCGGGCGGCGCGTCGGCCGGGGCGCGCGCTGCGTCGGCAGCGGCGCGAGCCAGAACGCTGGCCTCGGCAACAAGTTCCTTGAGCACATCCGCCAGGTGGACGCCATCGTGCACTGCGTCCGCTGCTTCCACGACGTCAACGTGACCCACGTCGAAGGTGCGGGCGGCTGGGCGGCCACGCACCACGGCGTGGCCTGCAGGCTGGCCTAACCACCGCCAGGCGATGCGGCAAGCATTTGGTCGCGCCCCCGCAGGCACGGTGGACCCGGCGCGCGACGTGGACATTATCGACACGGAGCTCGTCCTGAGCGACGGCCAGACGCTGGAGAATGCGCTCGTCCGCCTCCAGTGCGCCTGAGCAACGGCGTGCGCGGTGCCGGTGGAGCGGGGGCCCTGACAAAGTGCGTCTCCGCCGCACCACACGGGCGCCTCGGCAGGCGCAAGGCCAAGGCGGCCGCGTCGCCCGAGGACGCGGCGAAGCGCGACGTCCTCGCCCGCTGCATGGACGTGCTTGGCAAGGAGCAGCCTGTGCGCTCCATCCAGTGGCCCGAGGCCGACCGGGGCGTCGCGGCCGCTGCGCTCAAGGGGCTGGGCCTCTTGACCGCCAAGCCCGTCCTGTACGTCGCCAACATTGACGAGCACCAGATGGCTGACCTCATGCAGCACGACCGCGTGGTAAGCCAGCCGCCGGCCGGCACCGGGGGGCGGGGGAAGGAGTGTCGGCGCGGAAGCTCACCCACGACCGCGGCTAATGACCGGACGCGATGCCGGCGCGCAGCCAGAGGAGGTGGCCAAGCTGCAGCAGCACCTGCAGGCGAAGCACAGCGTGCCGGCGCCGCCCGATGCGCCCAGCTCGGCGACCGCGGCGCTGCATGCGCAGGGCATCGTGCCGGTGGTCGCGCACCTGGAGGCGGAGCTGAGCGCCGCCGACGAAGCGGAGCGGCAGGAGCTGCTGGCCAGCCTGGGCATGTCGGAGCCCGCGCTCGCGCCCGTGGCGCGGCTGGCCTTCCGCAAGCTGGGCCTGCAGTCCTTCTACACCGCGGGCCAGAAGGAGGTGCGCGCGTGGCCGATCCGGATTGGCTCGACCGCCGTCCAGGCGGCGCGGGCGATCCACAGCGACATCGAGCGCGGGTTTATCCGCGCGGAGGTGTACACGGTGGAGGACCTGGAGCGGCACCAGTCGGAGGCGCAGGTCCGCAAGGCCGGCCTGGTGCGCTCGGAGGGCAAGGGCTACGTGCTGCAGGCCAGCGACATTGTGCACTTCCTGTTCAACGTCTAACGCGCGCATCTGGGGCACTGTACATCCCACTCTGTACAGACAGGACTGCGGGGCGCACTCAGCCCTCGGCCTTCAAGCACGTGTTCAAGTACTGTACAAACACGTCGGCAATGCCCGCGACGTTCTTGAGCGTGTTGAGCCGGTTGATGCTGATGAACTGCCGCCGATGCCGCTGCAGCTCGGCCGCCGACACCGGGCGCGTCAGCTGCGCATGACAGAACGCAGTGGCAGGCGACGGCGCGCTAGGTGTCAGACAGATGTCCGGGCGATGATGCGCGAACCTACCGGGGACGGCCGCACCTCCACGGGCACGGAGGCGCCCGGGATGTCGACGGCTCCGACCGCGCCTTGCAGGCGCTGGGCCTCCTGCACCAACTGGATCACCTGCTGCGTCGTCCGGTCCAGCTCGTACACGTAGTTGGTGTCCGACAGCGGCATCTGGGCACGGTGTCGGCAGGCAGCGGCAGGCGCGACCAAGGGTGTCAGGACCGTCCAGCAAACGACAGCTGCGGCGTGCTCGGGCGTACGGCGCGTGTGGAGAGGTGCGGGGTGGGCGCCTTGCCTTCAAACAGCGCCGCCTTGATGGCGTCGTACGGCAGGGCGTCACCGGGCGTCAGGCCAAAGAGCGGCCGGTCCCAGCGGTTAGCCGCGTTGGGCGCCTCGTAGCGCGCCACGAGCTCGTCCACTCTGCAAGGCAGCGAGGGTCCCTGGCCTCGCGGGCGTGGGAATTAGCCCCAGGGGGGATACCACGGCCGGCCTGGCGTCGCGCGCCGTACACGGCGTCCGGATAGCCCGCTTCCCGCTGCCGGTTCCATTCGTGCAGCGTCGCCACAGGTGCGATGCATTCGACCTGCCGACGACGTGCACCGCTGTCGCGGCCGCCTCGGCCGGGGTCAGCCAGCGTGTGCCGCAGTCCAGGCCCCGTTCGCAGCAGCCACCTACGACACAGTGCGGCGTGCTGAGGGCACGCGCGATGCAGTACAGCTGGTAGCGAAAGCCCTTGATGTAGTTGCCCGCATCGGCAATGACGACGTCCTTCTTGTTCAGCGCCCGCTCCACGGCGGCCTGCAAGGCGCCTCGGGACCGTTTCTCCTCAGCGGCATCTGGGTGCCCTCAGGCGCCGTTCGAAGACCGCGCCCACCCTTAGCGCGAGGGAGCCGATGGCCAAGACGACGTGTCGCGCCATGCAGGGCCTACCGCTGTACGCGGTCCGCTTGTCCACGCCCAGGGCCTCGTCGTTGAGCACCACCACGTTGTGCCCCTCGGCGGCCAGGCGATCGCGCAAGTCGCGTGCGACCCTCGTCTTGCCGCTGGGGCACCGCCAGACCGCACGTGGCAGTGGCCAAGCTATCATTACGCCATGCGTCGTCCTTCTTAATTGGTAAGGGCGCTGTCGCAGCCTACCTGGCGGGCACGCCGCAGATGACCACGAGCGGCATGGCCGCCGCGCCGTCTGCCCAGGTGGGCGCTGCCTCGCTTTTTATCAGGCCGGGCGGGCGCAACGGGCGCGGCGCCAGTGTGGCGGCTGCTGCCAATGTCCTGGTGACCTCGGCGTCAGCTCGGACCCGCCCTGGCAGCCCTGCCCGTTCGCGGCCGGGGCGTCTCGGCCTCCGCAGCGTCGCGGCCTGCCGCGCTCGCCGCCTGCCGCCGCCGCCCGCCGCGTCCACCGGAGCGTTGTGCTGCGCCGGTTCGTTCCGCCGGAAGCGCCAAAATCCCAGACAGTCTATGACGTCATCGAAGATTTGGCGCGAAAGTTGCCCGCAGCAGCGCCGAGGACGGCGGACGGCGCCGCCGCACGAACACCTGGAACCGCGGGGTGCCAGTACGAGGCGGAGAAGGCAGTGCGCAAGGGCCGCTGTGGACACGAGTAGGAGGCGGAACGGGAACAAGGACAGGCGGCCCGAGCTAGAGCGCCGACGGCAGCGGCACCATGCCGGCCGGTTCCGACCCGGCGGGCCCGGCACCGGCCTTCGTCCCCGCCCGCGGGCCGGTGCCCACGCCGGCATCGGCACCGGCGCCTGCGGCAGCTGGAACGGGCGCGCAGGACGTGGCCGTGGCCAGGCAAGCCATCGTAGAGAAGGCCGAGCAGCTGGTGAACGCGTGGCTGCGAACTGCGAAGCGCTCGCCGGTGCCCGTCAGCGGCCGCTCGCCGCTCCTCGAGCGCCGTCCGAGCCCGGGCAAGGGCCGCGGCATCTTTGCATTGGAGCACATCAAGGCCGGCGACACGGTGCTCATCTCGGAGCCGCTGACGATCGCCGTCTTCCCCGAGCTGCGCCTCACCGTGTGCAACAGCTGCGGGGCACGGTTCTCGGAGCGGATGCCGGCGATGATCTGCAGCAGCTGCCGCGCTGTCGCCTACTGCAGCCAGGAGTACGGTCGCGGCTCCTGCCGCTGCCGCCAGGCCGTTGTGCCGAACGGCTTATCACGACAGGGATGGCCAGGTTGGCGCGCTTCGTGTTGCCCGCGACGAGCAGGTGCCAGGCGTGGGATTGGACCAACGGGCACAAGATGCACTGCCGCCATGGCGGCCCGCCCCAGCAGCTGGAGTGCGACCTGCTGACGCGGCTCTGGTTCAGCTCGGCGATGAACGACACGCTGCGCACGGCAGCGTGGTCCCTGCTGACGGATCACTACAGAAACTTTGACGCGCAGCTGTCCGAGGAAGCGTGGCAGGCGCGCCTCGCGCCGGCGATCCAGCGGCTCACGTCCCGTGCGTGCGCCTCGCTCGGCGGCGCGACGTTCCGCCACGACGCTGGCTCACCTCGGTCCTATCTCCCCCGGCCAGCGCGCGTGGGCCGGACTCGTTGGGCAGAGCCGAGCGCGGATGGCCAGGGCGTGGCCCCTAGCTTGCGGTCGCTGAAGCGCATGCTCGCCCGGTCCGCGTGCAACGACTTTGACGTCTTTGACGAGCAGCTGCAGCCGTGGGCGCACGGCACGTACCCCATCGGCGCGCTGCTCAACCACTCGTGCGAGCCCAACTGCGTGGTCACGTTCATCAAGCGGACACAAGTACGCGCCGTGCACGCTATACCGTGCACCGCGCGCGCTCGTGGGCGCCGCTAATGGGGCGCACCACCGCCTGCGGCGCCGCTCGGGTCGCAGATGATCCGTGCGCTGCGCGACATCGCGTCGGGCGAAGAGCTGACCATCGCCTACGTCGACGTCGCGCACCCGCTGCAGCAGCGCCAAGAGCTGCTGCGGTCGCAGTACCACTTTACGTGCGACTGCCCGTACTGCGTAGCCGAGGCGCGTTACGTCCCTGGGCTGCTGATGGGGCGGTTGTCGCCGCAGGCGACCAAGGCGGCCATCATCCACGCCATCACGACCATCTTCCAGTATTTTGTGGTTGACCCCGAGGCTGCCGTCGCCGACCGGTGCGCTGCCGGTGCCCATGGGCTGTTGGCGGGGTGGTGGCTGGGCGGTGGCATTGACGGACGGTGCGCCTTCCACACGCGCAGAATATTCCGTCCCCAGCTTTGTGAAAGCGCCGCGGCTCGAATGGGTCGAGGACCTGCTCCAACGCTGGCAACACGGTCTCACGGTGGCAGAGCGGCTGGGTTATGCCCCCCTGCCGATCCCAGGGGGCGACGTCCAAGGTTTGCCGACCGCGTTGCCCCGATCCCGTTCCGAAAGAGCTGTGTCCTGATGCAAAGGCCTCCCGTTTGCAACACCCGCTGCAACCTGCAGACGATGTGGCATCGGCATGGGTGGACGAGCTGAAGCAGTCGCCGGACCCCCTGCTGAACCGCAACTTGATCCCGGTCATGCAGCTGGCCCTGGACCGCGCCGTAGCGGACAGCCGGTGGGCGGAGGCCTGCGTGCCCGCCATGTGGCTCGTGCTCTGCTACCGCGCCTGCTACGGCTACACCAACCCGCTGGTGGGCCTGCAGTTCTTTTCGCTGGTTCGTCGCCGCGCTCGCCTGCCGGCATGCGGGCTTTGACGGGGCTGACCAGGGCAAGTCCCGCGCTGCGCGGCTGCCACGCTGCTCGCAGGGCAAGCTGTACTGGAACAGTGCATACGATCGCCATCTCGCAAGGATCGCCCTGCTCCACGCGCGGTACGCGAGCGTTGGCATAAGCACGGTTTGTTGATTGCCACCCTGACGAGCAAGCGCCAACGCAGCCCACGGCCCGGCCCAACAGGCGGATCCTGACCATCACGCACGGCCGCTGGTCCGAGGTCGTGAAGGCGATCGACGAGAACGAAGCTCTAATGGATGGGACATCTGCACGCGACAAGACGGCATGAAAGCTGTACAGCCCGCTCCTGTACATGTTGTACAATAACGTTCTTGCTCAATCTTGCCTTACTGGAGAATCTGTCCAGGACGGACGCTGCCGCGGCGCCGCCTCGCGCTGTAGGGCAGCTGCCGTTGGCGATAGACGCTTGGTGGGTCCAGCGGCATGACTTCCGGGCCGTACTGGTAGTGGCACATGACGGGGGGATACGGCCCGCCCAGTACAGACCCGTAGCGCCGCGCCACCCGGTTGAGGAAGTCGCTGGAGGCCATGCCCCAGTTCTCGTTCCAGACTTCCAGCAGCGTCTTCATGAACACGCTAAGGCAGGTGCCCTTGACCGCATTGTCGACGACGGCCATGTTCTCGCCCGTGGCCATGATCTTCGCGGTGCGGCACGCTGACCGCCGGTGCTCTGGTGCCGGCGGCCTTCTGACGGACAGCGTGCGAGAGGTGGCGCCCACCGTCTCCGTTGGACGCCGATCCGGCGTCTGTGCGTTGTCGACAATCGGCGCAGCACGCGCCGGCTCGTCCGCGATGATGGTCTTGTACGTCCGGCAGCACCCCTGCCCGGTCGAGAGCATCCGTGCAAGAGAACGGCACTGCGCCCAGTCAGCCACGACCCCCGTTTCTGGCTGCCCCACCAGACTTGGCACACGTACCAGGATGTACACGACGTCCGTGTACCCGGCTTCAGACAACCTATGCTCGATCATCTCCAGCGGCACCGCGTCGCTCTCGTCGGGGTGCGACGCGTCGGTCGGCACCAGGAACTGCTGGCCTTGGTCGGCGTAGCCGTGGCCGCTGAAGGCGAAAATGGCGATCGCTCGTTCCTGTCGTTGCACTTGCGACGCCGGTGAGGCCGCCTGTCCTGAGCGCTCCGCCTCGCCGGCCGACGCCGGGGTGCTCGTGGCCGTGCACGTTGCTTGCGGCAGTGACGGCGTTTGCGGCGGTTCAGCTCCATTGGCCGAGGCGGGGGTGGTCGCGGCCGTGCGTGCTGGTCGCGCTGACGACGGCGTTTGCAGCGGTTTAGTGGAGCTCGCCGAGGCGGGGGTGGTCGTTGCCGCGCGGGCGGGTTGCGCCGACGACGGCGTTTGCGGCGGCGGCTGTACAGGATGCTTCACATTCTGTGCAAGGGCGGCCCTTGGCAGGATACCCTCCCGACAGTATTAGCTGGATGTGGTACGCGTGTGTGTGCCCGAGTCGCGCCCTTCACGGTAACCTCGCAGAGCCACGCGAGCGCGAGCTCCATCACTGCTCGCGTGCATACGCCAGGTGGGACCACGTCCTTCGGCGGCAGCTTGTAGCCCATGGCCTCTAAGAAGACGGCCAGCGTTGTCGCGTCGGTTTCGGCCGTATGGAGATTGTCCCACGCGTCGTCGTCGTACCTGCGCAACGAAGCCGCCAACACCAACACCGTCCTGCATCGCCATGGTCCTCAGCCATTGTGAGGCGCGAGCCTCTATTCCAAGCGCCTCGCATACTCGTTCGCGCCAAGGCTCACAGCGTAGTAGCGCTCGCACTGAATGTGCTGTGCCTCTAAGCTCTTGTCCAGCACGCTCCGGGCCTTGTCGTGCAGGTTCGCCAGGGACGGGGATTTGAACATTTGCGAGGACTTCAAGCTATTGGCAAGGAGTGCGACGTCTTCGTGATCAAGGGCTGCAAACTGGCCGACGGTCTCGATCTGCCGGCCAAAGGTGTCAATGCACGCCTCTTGGAAGCGCTCGCGGTTGGCCTCATTGAACCCTGCACGAGTCCGGCCACAAGATCAGCGATGGCATCGCAGCTATGTGAGAATGCGCGGGCTGCACTGACCGTTAATAGTGCCTGTGCGTACCGATCAGACGAGAGATCTCGTAGCAATGCCAGCTGCTTGGTTCGTGCACGAATGCCAGCACGCTGTCCTTCTTGATTAACCCGTCCAGCGGCGTCGGAATCCAGTCGAGGCTGCGTCGCCTCGCCTTCTCGCTCGAGGCGCTGCTTGCAAGGTTTGAGCTCTCGCTGGCAAGCCTGTGATCTGGCGTGGCGGTCTCGGCCGCTTGCGCGCCCTCCGCGGCCTCGCGCTCGCTCGAATTGGTGCCATCGAGGGGTGGACGGTTGTCGCCAAAGTTCAGCGTGCCAATGCGCTCGCGAACTATCTCGACGTCGACGCGCAGCGTTGCGGCATCACGGGAAGGCGAAGCCGCTCGGGCCACGCGCACGCCAGCGGCGCTGCTGGTCGGCGGAGCCGACGCTGCCTCCGCTCCGGCGGTGGCTCCATTGCTCGACCTGCTGAGGCCGTCCCGCGCGAGCGATGTGGACGAGACGTCTCGCCGGCGCGTGTCGACCGCCAGCGCCGGGCGCGGCGGGGTGTGTAGCTTGTCCGGCATCGTTCTCGCTGCTGAGGGCCAGAAACGCGAGCATGCGTGCACGCCAGGCTGTTAAGCAAAGTACAACCGCTCACGGGAGCAGAACGCTGCCGGACCGCGCACCCTGAGGTGTGCACGCTGTGACCTGTCCTATCGAAACCTGGGGCCTGCCAACGGGCCGGCGAAGCTTACGATCACAGACCGCACGGTGCTCGCGTTAGTATCGTGGAGGCAATTAAGCACAGCGGCGGCGGGCGTGGGCCGACCTGCGTGCCGTGTCCGGCGGCGTCCCGCGTGCCAACCGAGTGCGCTGGCTGGCCGGACCGGGTCGGACGCCGTTTGCGCCACCCTGCGTCCAAGCCAGTCGCCCGCGCGCGTCGCCCGGGACCCCAGGAAGCCGTGGCAGCGCCCTGGCGGCCCGCGTCGGCCTGTGGAGGTCGCGCCGCGTGCGGCCGTCGGGCGGTGCCGCGACGGCGCGGCGTACTATTGGCCACGTGGTGGAGGAAGGTGCCTTTGGCGCCCGACATCGGCCGGTTGCCAATGACGCGCGCGATCGCTGCCCGTCTCGCGTGGATGCATGCGGCGCCGTGGGTGCCACAGCATCGCACGCTGTAGCTGCAGAGTCCTGTACAAAGGCGCGTCTATACTGTACAGCGCGTGTCACAGGGTGCCGTTAATGTTAATCGCGTTGTACGCATGCCCGTCCGAGGCAGGCAGGAGCGGCGTGGTCGGCTCTGCCGTGGCCTCGGCCGCGTCGGGGTCGACGCGGCCGCGGTGCACGGTGCACGCGCGGTAGATGAGGTCGGCGACCGCGACAAAGGCCATCAGCGCAAAGATGATCGTGTAGACCATGAACCGCGACTGGATGTCCAGATTGAGGGCGGTGATGATGATCTGCAGCAGCGAGTTTAGGGCGAGCGCGCAGAAAGTGTTGACGCCAAACACGGCCGCAAAGTGCTCGTCGGACATGCTGCGCCGCCACGGCCACACCGCTGCGTGGAAGCCCTTGGAAGTGTTAGGGCCGCTCCACGCGCGCGTTGGCGGTGGTGTGGCAGGGAACGCACCGGGTGGCCAGCTGCGCCGCGGCCAGCGCAATCATGCCGTACATGAGGCCTTCGAAGGCGATGTAGACGGCGTAGGCGACCTCGACGTGCACCGTCGTGGCCATGGCGATGCACAGGAACACGCACCCGATGGACCCGGCCGACGTGATCACGCGGTGAACCACCGCCACCGCGCCCGCCGACGTGAGCTGCCGCAGGCAGCGGCGCTGTGCGTCCCGCTCGCGCCCACGCGAAGCAGCTGCGCGTTAGTTTGCTCCTGCCATGCTAGCGTCGCGGGGCGCTCGACGCCCGCTACCTCCGATGTCGGGGCGAGGAGCATGGGCAGCAGGGCGCCGCCGGCCGCGGCCAGGCGAGCCGCGGCGTCGACGTAGCCGTAGTAGGGGACGTCGCCGAGGGCGTACCACACCGATGACGCGTACCCCTCGACGGCGACGATGCCACACATGGCCAGCATCCACCACAGCGACCACGACAGCACCGACGGGCGGTGGTAGGCCGCGATCACGTCTGCGGCCGCTCGCCGCTGGCGTGGGCATGCGTACAGGCAGGGCACTGGGCGCGCGGTGAGAGCGAGCGCTGCGAGTCGAACGTGCAGCATGGAGCGTCCGTACCGTGGACCGAACCCACGACCGCGCCCAGGCCGTCAGCCCTTTCGTGCTCGCGTCGGGGTCCGGCTCGGTGACAAGCTGGGCTAGTCGGTGAATCTCCGCCGTGGCTGCCACATCGAGTGACGCCGAACCGGGCCCCCACGCCCGCGGTCGGCGGCATCCCCGTCAGGGGGGAGCGACGGCGGGCACTCTAACAGCGTGGATTCGGACGGACCGGGCGGGATGAAGAGGGCAATGACGGTGGCGACGCAGATGCTGCCAAAGCTGATGTAGAACAGCACGACGAGCGCGGTGCCGGCAAAGCTGACCAGCGTCTGGCCTGCAAACCTCGGCAACCCCGATGCTGGCTGCAGCACCCCCCATCCGTCAGTATCGCGTCCGTTGATGGCCCAAGAGCGGCGGACGCTGGCGCGCACCGATGAGGCCCGCCAGGACGTGGCCAGTCAGCACGGCCGCGCGCGTCGTGCTCGTCTGTGCGATACCGCGACTGGCGGCAGTACGAGCCAGCGTGGGTTAGCCGCATCCGCTCTTGGGGCGCGCAGCGCCGCCAAGTGCGTACGACGCGCTGGTAGGCCTCCTCCTCGATCAGGCGGTAGATGTATGTGTAGAACGCCACGTCCGTCGCGGTCGAGAGGCCGTAGGTCACCTGCATGGCCTTCATAGATGCCAGCGTCTGGAGGACCGCGCAGAGGCAGCGACGGCCATGCCTGCGCGGCGTCAGACCGGCACTTGGCCCGGCTGTGGCGCTGGCGCTGGCGCGAGCGTACGGTGCCATAGATGAGGATGGTGCGGGTGGCCAGGACGGCCAGCGCGTTGAGGAGGATCGCACGCTTGTAGCCAATGGCCTCGGTGAGCGGCCCGACGACCGACAGGAAGGCGAGGTACGAGTACGTCCAGACCGGGTATATCTGGTTGTTGACCTGCAGTGGCCGGGCCATGCACGGGCGCGACCCCGCACCGTTACGTTGCGGGCACGCGCGGTTTCACAGGCGTGCCGGCACTGGCAGGCGCGCACCTCGGCCTCGGTGAACCCTTTGACGTCGATGAGGTACTGCGTCAGGAACGGTTCGGACGGCACAAAGTGGCTAATGAAGCCGAAGGCGGCGAAGACGGCGGCGACCCGCACCGCGCGGGGCGACCAGACGGCGGCCATGGCCGCGGCCCTGGCCCGCCGCCGCGAACAACGACGCGTGGTCGCGGGCCCGACGCGTCCCCGGCCAAGCGCCGAGCCTGTCCAAGGCTCTCTCCTGCCGCGTCCTCGTCCCGCCCAAAGGCGTCCTCGTGTGCGTCTTCCAGCGGTCGGCCGCCGCCGCCGCCGCCGCCGCCGTCGCCGCCGCCCGCGTGGGCCGCGATCTAATTTGATTACGTCATCTATGGAACGCATGTGGGCGACCGGCGCGCCGTGGACCGCCACGCGCGAAGGGCGCGTAGGACCGGCGTCCGAAACACCAAAGAAGGACGTCAGGAGCGCCACGGCGGGTGGAGATCGCGGCCACAGGCACATGGCATGAGGGGCAGATCGCGTCGCCGGGCAGCGGCGCGGATGGCAGGGCACCGAGACCATGAGCGACGACGACGAGCCGGTCGTCGAGCGCAGCGCGGACCAGCGTGCCGCCCGGCCCGGCGAGCCCACTTGCGTGGTCTGCGGCCGCTTCGGTGCCTACATCTGCGACGAGACCGACCGCGACGTGTGCAGCCTCGAGTGCAAGGCCCGCCACCTAGCGGGCCGGTCCGCCCAGGCGCCGCCGCCGCTGCAGCTGCCGCCAGCCGCGCCGCCACCGGCGGTACCCAGCCCGGCTGAAGTTCGCGCCCGCCATGACATCCGCGTGCAAGGCACGCCGACCGAGCACCGCACTCACCACCGTGCTTGGCCATGCGCTAACATCCACCTCCAACGAGCCCCAGCTTACGGTGCCACAGGCCCGGACGTGCCGCCGCCGGCGGTGGACTTTGGGCAGCTTCGGTTGCCCGCGGTGGTCGCCGCCAACCTGCGGGACGGCGGCGTCGAGCGGCCGACGCCCATCCAAATGCAGCTGCTGCCCGCCATGGCGGCTGGCCGGGACGTGCTCGCGGCGGCGGGCACGGGCGCGGGGAAGACGCTGGCGTACGCCCTCGGCGTCGCGCTGCACACCGCCAAGCACAGCGGCGACCTCAGCCAGACGGTGCGTGCCGGCCGCCGTAAGAACGCGCGTATCCATCTGTTCGTCGCTGTGTCTTACGGTGGCGCGACGCCTGCGCCGGCGTTTGCGTGCACGGTCGCAGGGACCTGTCGCTCTCGTGCTGGCGCCCACGCGTGAGCTGTGTACCCAGATCGAGGACACGCTCAAGGGGCTGCTGCGCGGGCTACCGCACGCCCGCACCGCCCTGGTGATGGGCGGCATGCCCGCGCCCCCCCAACTGCACCGCCTGCGGCAGGCGGTCCAGGTGGTGGTCGCCACGCCCGGCCGGCTGGACGCGCTGCGGCGCGCCCACGACGACATCGCGGCGCAGCTCGCCAACGTCTCGCTGGTGGTGCTGGACGAAGTCGATGACATGCTTGCGGACGGCCTCGAGCGCGAGGTACGCCCGCCCCAACGACTGGCACCGAGGCACCGGGCAGCCACTCATCGTTCCATATGAGGACCCGGGTCGTGCGCGCGGCAGGTGCGCCTGCTGCTCGAGAGCACGAGCCCGACGTGCCAGCTAGTCGCGGTGTCGGCCACGATCCCACCGCGGACCGAGACGCTCGTGCGGGCGTTGATGCACGACCCCATTTTGGTGGCGGTTGGCGACGTGGGCGCTCCCATCACCAACGTCGTCCAGACCGTCGTCTGGGCCGCGGAAGCGGTAACCGCAGGGGCGCGGCGCCAGCCGTTTCGCAATCGCAAACTTTGCGCTGACCAGCGCGTCCGTGCGGCTCGGCGTGGCTGCCACAGGAAAAGAAGCATCGGCTCTTTTTCCTGCTCACCCACCCCAAGTACTACCGACCGCCGGCGCTCATCTTTGTCGAGTCGAAACTCGGCACGGACCTGCTCGCGACTGCAGTACGCCGCACGAATGCGCGCGATTGCCTCTGTTTGATGTTGACTTGCGCCCGTGTCCACCCTCGGCCCCCTCCTGCCTCACCGTCGCAGATCCGCCACCGATGTCACCTGGCCGCGGCTAGTCTGCATGCGGACCTGTCGCAAGAGGACCGGATCGCAGCGCTGACCTCGTTTCTGACTGGGCAAGTGCCGGTCCTCGTGGCGACGGGCGTGCTGGCCCGCGGCCTGGACCTCAGCAACGTTGCAACAGTAGCGTCAGCGCGCGTCCAGGAGCGCGCGCCGACCTGCAGCGCAATGCTGATGGCCGTGGTACGCGTGCGTTTTGTCGCCCGCGCAGGTCATTCTGTTTGATGCGGGACGCAGCATCGAGGCACGGCGACAGGACGCACAGCAGGGGCGCCGCCATCGCGTGCTCACGTTTGGCAGGACGATGCGCTGCTCTTGGGGGGGCTTAGGAGTACATCCACCAGGTGGGCCGCGCGGGACGCGGCCCGGCCCCAGGCTGGGCCATTGCTTTTGTCAATGAGCGCAACAGCGCGCTGCATGTCGACCTAGTCCGCCTGCTGCACCGCTGCCCTCCGAACACGCTGTCGCCCCTACCGCAGCAGCTGCTGGACGCCGCCGCCGCCGCCGAACAGCGCCGGTACGCCTCTTTTCATCCGCTGACCTAGTTCACTCGCCTTGCTAATCCGAGGCGTGCACGCGCACATGTCGCAACGCCCTGCAGACGCGCGGACGCAGACGATTGAGCGCATGTAGAAACGTGCAATGAACCGTGGTACAGGATGCTTGCAATCATGGTTAGTCTATGCTTGGGCGCGCTGCCCCTGCGCGATCTGGTTGAGCGCGGAGCCGGCGCGGATCCAGCCGATCTGGTCCTCGGACAGGGTGTGCTTGACCGGCACGTCGAACGCCGGGCCAGACGGCGGCTGCACGCGCAGGTACAGCTGGGCCGTCGGCGACAGCTTGTCCAGCCCCACCTGGAGCGGCTCAGAGCGGCCACAAGTGAAGCACAGCATACGGCTTAGCGGGCGTGGTGCCCTACAACACCAGCATGCCAGGTGCGCGTACGGTGCTGATCCGGCAGTCCGTCGTGATGCGATCGTAGTCGGCCGGGTCCGCGAACGTCAACGGCAGCATGCCTTCGATTCCAACAACGCCGCAAGGGGCCCACCGGCAACTAGTTGCAGAGATCCCGCAGGCTCTCTCGTGGCACCACGCCCGCGAGCATACCTTGCTTCTTCAGGTTGGTCTCGTGAATGCGGGCAAAGCTGCGGGCCACGATGATCACGCCGCCGAGGTAGCTGTGGATCCCTCAACCTCGATCCGTGCGCACGGCGCCCCGAGTCAGTGCTCCCCTGCGCCCGCGCTTACATATGCGCAGTGGCACAGACCGGGGCTGCATAGCGGCGTGCTCGCGCGCCGAGCCTTCGCCGTAGTTTTCGTCCGCGATCACCAGCCACGGCTGGCCGGCCGCCTTGTACGCCCGCGCGACCGCGGGCACGGTGCCGGTCTCGCCGGTGAGCCGGTTCACCGTCTCGTTGACCTTGCCGGTCTCGGCGTTGACGGCGCCGATGAGCGTGTTCTCGGCGATGTTGTCCAGGTGGCCCTTGTACTTGAGCCACGGGCCGGCAGCCGAGATGTGGTCCGTGGTGCACTTGCCCTTGACCTTGATCAGCACCAGCAGGTCCTGCGCGTCGCCCTGCCCGGAAGGCGGTTGGCACCGATCCTCTTCAATCCGGCCCCGTCGACGGCGTGCGCTAGTCTTTCCGCGCTCGCACCTTCCAGTCCCGGCCGTCCCAGGCGGGGAACGGCTCCAGCAGCTGCAGCCGGTCGGAGGTCGGCGCCACGGTCACCGCCGGCGCGGCCGAGGTGTCCTCGAGCGGCGGGATGAACAGGTCGGTGCCTGGGCGCCGACCGCGCACGTTGATTCAGCGCCTTGCACCGTTATCCTATGCGGGCGCTGAACATCCGATTTGCATGAGCTGTCGACGGGCGCGCCTACCGCGGTCAAACCCTTGCGTCGGCAGGTCCTGCGACTCGGGTGGGGTGAACCGGAACTCGCGGCCGTCGGGCAGCGGGATGGCGTCGGTGGCCGGGTTGAAGGTGGTCTTGCCAGCAAACGCCATCGCCATCACCACCTAGCACCGTGCAGAAGTCGCGCGGCGCGCGCGCCGTAGTCGCCGAATGAGGCGCTGGCCAGGGCCGACACGTGCGCCTGGTCTGTGGGCGCACCTCGGGCGAGGAGATAAAGTGCATGGTCTTGCTGTTGCCGTCGTTGCGGCCGCGGAAGTTGCGGTTGAACGACGTGATGATGGCGTTCTCCTCCTCCTTGCCCACGTCGGTGCGCTTCCACTGGCCCTCCCCAATAAAGCACATCCTGGGAGCATCGCTTGCCTCAGCATTGTTCCCGGCCGGTTATTGGTTGGCTCCGGCGTGGCGGCGCACCTGGCCAATGCAGGGGCCGCAGGCGTTGGCGAGCACCTCGCCGCCGGCGTTCTCGAGCGCCGCTTCGAGGCCGTCCCGGTGGATGGTCGCGCGGATCTGCTCCGAGCCCGGCGTCACCAGCAGCTGCGACTGCAGCTTCAGGCCCGCCGCGGCCGCCTGCCTCGCGATCGACGCGGCCTTGGTCATGTCCTCGTAGCTGCTGTTGGTGCAGCTGCCGATCAGCGCGACCTGGGGCACGTCCACGCACAGCCGCCGGCGCCGCGGGTGCGGCGTCAGCGCTCTGCGCCCCCGTCTGCGCAAGTCAGGGTCGCCGTACCTTCCAGGTCTCGGGCCAGTTGTTCCTGCGCACGGCATCGGCAAACTTGGAGAGCGGGTGCGCGACGTCCGGCGAGAACGGCCCGTCTACGGGCATCCGCCGCGCCACGATGCGCGACCGCTGTTAGCCGATGCCAGCGATATAACAGCCTCCGTGTGCGGCTGGTCGTACTGATGTGCGGCTCCAGCGTCGACAGGTTGATCTCCACGACGCGATCGTACTGCGCGCCGGCGTCGGCGGTCAGGTAGTCGTGCCGAAGCGCTTCGGCGGCCTCGGCGACGTCCGCGCGGTGCGTGGCGCGCAGGTACGCGGCCATACGGTCCGAGAACGGGAAGACCGACGTCGTCGCGCCCAGCTGTGCGCCAATGCGCCGGGCCCCACGCACCGCGGAAAAAAAGGGCGAGGGTGAGCGCCGGGCACCGACCGCCTGCCTTCGACGGCGAGGCCGCCGGCCCGACCTCGGCGCCCATGTTGCAGATGGTCGCCATGCCCGTGGCCGAGAGCGTCGTGGTGCCTTCGCCAAAGTACTCGATGATGTGGCCCGTGCCGCCCTGCACGGTGAGCTGCCCGGCCAGGGCGAGGATGATGTCCTTGGGCGCCGTCCAGCCGTTGAGCGCGCCGGTCAGGTGCACGCCCGTGATCTTGGGCGCCTTGAGCTCCCACGGCAGGTCGGCCATGGCGTCCACCGCGTCGGCGCCGCCCACGCCGATGGCCAGCATGCCCAGCCCGCCGGCGTTGGGCGTGTGGCTATCTGGAGGGCCCGCACTGGCACGCACCACACATGCGTCGACGGGTCAGCGGGCACCTCGGCGCCGCCGTCGTCGCGGGAGGCCGGCGGCGCACCGGTGCCCAGCATGAGGCCGCCCGGGGCCGCGTAGTTCTCCAGCACGATCTGGTGGATGATACCTGGGCGCCCACACTGCCCGCCGCCGCCTGGTCGGCGCATCGCGTGAGGACCGCCGCACGCCCGGACGGCGTCCAGTGGCGCCCCGCCTAGCGCACCGCTGCCGGGCTGCCAAAAGCCCATGCCGTACGCGGCCGCGGCGGACTGCAGGAAATCAAAGATCTCCTTGTTGGCCGCCTTGCCGCTGGCCAAATCGGCGGTGGCGCCGCGGTGCGCCTCGATCAGGTGGTCGCAGTGCACCGTCGTCGGCACGGCCGTGCGCCGCATGCCGGAGAGCATGAACTGCAGCACAGCCATCTGCGCGCTCGCGTCCTGCATGGCCACGCGGTCTGTGCGGCCGCAGCGGCCACGGCGCGCGCGCGCGCGCATGCCCAGCCGTCAGCCGGGTGCGCCTTCGGTCCTCGCAGCCCGTCGCCTGCCGCCGTACCGGGCGCGAGCTTGAGGTAGCTCTGGCCGCGCACAATGTCCTGGGTGGTGGGCGCACGCAGGTGCGCGTAGAGAATCTTTTCGGCGAGCGTCAAGGGCCGCGCGAGGCGGCGCTGGACCTGCCGGAGGGTGTCGACGAGCTTGCCGTAGGGCGGCATGGCGGCGATGGGCGTCCGGGCCGCCCGGGCCGCCGCGACCGCGGCCGCGCGCGCCGCCGCCATCGTCGTCGTCGCGTCGCACGTGGGCGGCGCGGTGGCAAAGTTCAACGTGATCGTGGTTTCGCGCCAAATTTACCCCCCTGATCAAGGTTACCCTCCCACGTCACTCCGCGCGTCGTCCTTCCGCCGTCCCATCCGTCCCGTCGCCGGCCCGCCGCCGCCCTCCGACACCGCCCACCATGGCGCCCATCGGCGTACGTGCGCGAGCCGCGGGAGGCGCGCCGGCCGCGACCGGCAGCCCGGATGGCGATGCGGGCGGGGCGCGCATGGCCGCGCGCCGATGCGGCCGATGGCGCGCGGGCGGGGCCGCCCGCCGCAGGCGCCCATCCGGGCCACGCCGGCGCGGACGGCCACGTGCGCCCATGCCATGCCTGCCGCTAACCCTACGACCTGCTGCGGACCGTCCGACCCGCTGGTGCGCCGCCGCCTGGGACAGAAACTGTACACCTACCCGGGCAACCCCCGCGCGTTCAAGTCGCTCATCGCCGCCAAGTACGCTGGCGTCGAGCTGGAGCTGCCGGCCTTCACCATGGGCGTGACCAACCAGACGGAGCAGTTCAAGAAGAACTTTGCCAACACGGCGGTCCCCGCCTTCGAGGGCGCCAAGGGCGAGTTCATCCAGGAGAGCAACGCCATCGCGCGCTACGTCCTGTCGCAGACCGCCGCCGGCGCCAAGCTCCTCGGCTACACCCCGCTGGAGCAGGCCCTGATCGCGCAGTTCATCGAGATGATCGGCGCGCTGGAGGGCGGCATCACCGCCTGGCTGTACCCGATCCTGGGCTACCGCGCGTTCGACGCCGCCGCCACCGAGGAGGCCAAGAAGACCGTCCAGAAGTGGCTCGGCACCTTTGACAAGGTCCTGCTCAACCGCACCTACCTGGTCGGCGAGAGCGTCACCCTGGCCGACATCGTCTTCGCGTGCACCACCCTCAACGCGTTCAAGATGGTACGTTGGCGTGAGCCAGCACGATGGCGGGCATGGCTGGGGGAGGGGGATGCGACCGGCACGTGGCACGCTGCGGGGCCGACTCGGGGAGAGGGGGGTGCGTTGCGCAACGCAAGAACCAGCGACGGCCGCCCGCTGCCCGGCCGCCTCTGCGGCGAGCCGGCGCAGCTGTGGGCGGTCGTTTCCTTTGTTATTCTTGCTAGAGGAAACGTTGCAGCCGTTTGAGGCGGTCGCCGGCTCCCTTGACCGGCGGTCGTTATAGGTTCGCTGCGGACATGCCTTTTTTCGCGGGGTGGTTTGTGCGGGTGCTCTCGCGCGGGTGGCCACGGAGAGGGCGACCACGGCGACAATAGCATGCTGACGCGACGGCCTCGCCCCACGTGCTGGCGCGTGCGCCGTGTGGCACCAGATCCTGGACAAGGAGTTCCGCGCGCCGTACGGCAACGTCATGCGCTACTTCACCACCCTGGTCAACCAGCCCGAGTTCAAGGCGGTCATCGGCGAGGTCACCCTGGCCGAGAAGATGGCGGTCTACGAGCCCAAGGATGCCAAGGCCGCGCAGGCGAAGAAGGAGACCCCCAAGAAGGAGGCGCCGAAGAAGGAGGCCCCCAAGAAGGACGAGGAGGAGGAGTCGTTCGAGGACGAGAAGCCCAAGGAGAAGAACCCGCTGGACCTTCTGCCCCCGTCCAACTTCAACCTGGAGACGTGGAAGCGCTTCTACTCGAACAACGAGGAAGCCGACTCGATCAAGTACTTCTGGGAGAACTTTGACAAGGAGGGCTTCTCGATCTACTTCGCCGACTACAAGGACAACCCCATCAAGGGCAACAAGTTCTTCATGTCGTGCAACCTGGTCGGCGGCGCCTTCCAGCGCCTCGAGTCGGCGCGCAAGTACGCCTTCGGCTCGTACGGCATCTTTGGCGGCGACGGCGAGAACGAGATCCACGGCGTGTGGGTCTTCCGCGGCCCTGAGATCCCCTTCGAGGTCCGCGACTCGGCCGACTTTGACTCGTACGACTTCACCCGCGCCAACCTCGACGACCAGACCCAGAAGGAGCGCATCAACGCCTTCCTGGCCTGGAAGGAGATCCCGGGCCTGGCCAACTTCCACGGCGTGTCGAAGCTCCCCTTCACCGAGGGCAAGATCTTCAAGTGAGCGCCCCGCCCCGCTCGGCCCGCCGGCAGGCACCCGCGGCCCTGCTCCTTCGGCGCCCGCTGCCACGGCGGCGATGTAATTACGATGCATACCAATACACAGTGCATTGCTGTACACGTTGACGGTCACGCCCAAGGGGATGGCGCGCTGTACATGGCTGGCGGATCTACGGCCCCGCCAGGCGCGAGAGCTCGTCCAGCGCTTGGTCGTCGAGGAGGCGCAGGTCGAACGTGACGGCGTTGGCGTGGGCGTCAACCCGCACGGCGTCGGCGCCCACCGGCTTGCGCTGCCGCGCGCGCCAGTCGCGGACGACGCGCGTCGCGTCGATGGCGATGCCGCGGCCGGAGAGCTGCGCCAGCCGCTCCGCCAGGCGTCGCCTCCGGGCCACGCTGTCGCACGGCAGGCGCTGCAAGCGGATGGCGATGGCCCGGATGAGCCCTACTGGCGGCACGCGCACACCCAAGGCGCGGGGCGCCCGCACGTACGTCCAGCGGGCGGAGGCGCTGGTGCGCTCATCGCGGGAGGTGGGCGACGGCGTCGTCGACTTGCCGGGGGTTGGCAGCCGCGCCTCGGCGGCGCGCGTTTCGGCGGCCAGCCGGTCCAGGAACGCCGGCGACGGGTCCGCAATCCTCTGCCGGCAGGAAGGGCAGGGAACGCGCGCTGCGGGGTCTCAGCGACAGACCGACGACCGCCCAACGAGGAGCCATTACGGGGCACCGCGGACCAGGACGTGGGTGCTCTCGTGGACGCCCTCGGTGCTCACGTCCATGTCGTAGCGCAGGCGGATCGGGTCGGGATGGCCGGCAAAGTAGAACGCCAGCTCCAGATCGAACGACGCGTAGCCATCCCGCTCCACGACGAAGGGCGGGGTGGTCAGCACTGTGCAACCACTGGCCCTGACCATAGTCAGTTTCCCCGGTCAGCGGCGGGCACGTGTCTGGTGGCCCGCTTCCACTGGCGTACGCTGCGTCGGCGGCTGGAAGGTCTCGTGGAGTTGGACGTGGATGCGCTTCACGAGCCGTTCAAGCGGCAGCGGTGCGGCGCCAGGTGCGGCGCCTGGGTCCGGCGCGCCTCGGATCTCGAGCTTCCAGTGCCGGTCGTAGCCGGCGTCAGTGGGTTTCTCGAGGAAGGCGACGGTGCGGCGGAGGCAGACGGCGCGCTTGACGGCCCGTGGCCCTGGCCCGGGGGCGGGCGGCGGCCGTCGGCTGCTGGCGGCCGCCATGGCGTGCACCGAGCGAGTGCCGGCGGCGGTGCCACTCACCTCGGATTTTGGCGGGTCCAAACTTTGGCGGGTAAACTTTCTTTTTTGGCGCGAAAACTTTCACTTTTTTGAACGGCCGCGAACGCGGTCGGCGCCTGCGGCTCCCTGCCCCGGCGGACGCCCGCCGCGGACCGCAGAGGGCGCGAGCGCACGCGTGGCAAGCTGCCGGAGCCTGGGTGGAAGCAGCGGCCGAGGCATCGGCAAGCAGGAGAGACGAAGACGCGCCAGCGGCGGAGCCAGCGGCGCCCACCGCCTACAGTTGCGTCCCCACTGGCACACCTGAGGGGACGCCGTCGACACGACGCCACCTCGCACCGCCGGGGCCGGAGGCAGGCCACGGAAAAATGGCGCCGCCACCAGATCCCGCCGCCCAAGAGGTGCGACGCCGGCTTAAGCCGCGTGGGCCTAAAGCGGCGCCCCGTCGGCACCCGACCAAACTAACTCGATGACTCGTGTTGTGCCGGCGGCGAACGCGTGTCAGCGGCTGAAGGCGGCGCTGCACTACACGACCGGCAAGATCTGCACGGCCGAAGGCATGGGACGCGAATGTTTACGGTCGGTTCACAGGGCATGGGCTGACGGCCGCCGCCGGTGTGCCGCGAACGGTCCGCGGCGCGCTCCGGTAGCGCAAAAGAACGGGCTGGGCTGCTCGAAGCAGTTTATGGCCGCCCTGACCGAGGTGGCGTACAAGCAGCTGGAAGCGACGGCGCGCGATGTCGAGCTCTTTGCGCGGTGCGTCCCCGGGCGGACCATGCCGCCGCGCTGCCTCGGCCTAACCCGGCACCCCAAACCCGGCCGGACTGACATCTCAATTCCCGCCCCAGGCATGCCAAGCGGTCCATCATTTCGGTGGACGACGTCAAGTTGTGCGCGCGCCGCAACGAGGCCGTGGTGCGCCGCGGCACGGCTCGCACACCTGCACATTGCATTCGGCATAGTGCTAAACGTTAACGTGTGGGCTTGCTTACGTGCGAGGACGCTGGTAGGAACGCGCCCTGGAGGACATTGCGGCGCGCATGGCGCGGCCCAAGCCGGCCGAGGAGGGCGGCCGCCCCGGCAGCAGCAAGGCTGCCAGCAAGGGCAAATCCAAGGTGGTCCACGCCGACGAGTCGGGCGACGAGGAGGGGGACGGCGGCGAGCCGCGGAAGCGGCGCGCATGAGCGCGCGGTCGCGACGCGTTGTATGGCAACCTGTACAGTGTACACTAGGCGAGCGCGAGAGGTCGATCAGGACCGCCCGCCAAACTCGGGCTTGAGTTCATACATGTTGTGCGCGGGACCGCTGGCGTGGAAGATGGCAACGTCGGTAAGAATCTTTTTGAGGTGCGCCTGCGCGGTCGTTCGTCGCACCAGCGGAACACGGGCGGCCCCTTGCCCAGCCGTTAGCGGCGTCGGCAGGCCTCGGCCGTGCGGTCCGTGCGCCGCCGCGTACCGCCGGCTGGTTAGTCTTGTCGACGAGGTCGCGGAAGGTCCAGTACTGCTGCCGCGCGAAGAGGTCGAACAGCATCGACTGGACCTGCTCCTCCGGCAGCCGCTCGTGCCGGTCCGCCATGTTGGCCTCGCGCGCCCGCATCTCCTGCAGCGCGTTCCCGCGGCGCAGTCGGCGCTGCGGCAGTGGGGCAGTGAGCACGTCCAGTTCCAGCCAGCACCTCCGCTCCGTCGGCGGGCGCCCTGCGTACCGCCTTGGACACCTCGCGCGCCTGCCCGATGGTATCGAGCGGGCCAGCCATCTCGTCCGCCACGCTGATCACGTTGGCCGTCACCTTCTCGTCCTCTGCGGCGGCCGCCCACGCCGCCGTGAACGGCCGCGCTTGCCGCGGGATGGCATTGTACTGCTCCGCGACCGTTCCCTCAAAGCTCACGTCTGTCGGGTGGTCCCCAGCCGGCACGCTGGCAGACGCTCCGTTAATAGCTGCCCAGGCGGTCCCTGTAGCCAGCTGGGCGGCCGTACTGTTCTCCGCTTCCGCAAAGACGTAGGCGCGGCCCTTGGGCGCGCTGGCGAGCGCGTACTCGCCGGCCAGGTCCGCCTGGTTCGGCGGCGCCGCCAGCCGCAGCGACAGCGTCTGCCGCCCGCCGGCCTCGCTGGAACGCGGCCGCTTTGCGAGCCCCCACAGCCCGCCCCTTCGGTTAGCGGCTGCTCCCGCGATGAGAGCGTTCCGTCCCGTGGGCGCTGCGGCGCCGCACCGCTTCACGACGAGCTCGCCGACATCTTGCCCGCTGGCCGACGCGGCGACGACGTGCTCCCACAACCCCTTGGGCACCTGGACGCGTCCGCTCTCCCGCCACGTCCTAGGGACCCAGCTGGGCGCGCATTTAGGACCGCTGCCCTCTCCGCGGCCGTCCGCCGTAGCCGCGGCCGCCGCACCTTAGCCAGCCAGACGGGCCGTTTCAAGTTGGCGACCTCGGCGGCGAGCGGCGTGTCGGCGCCGACCTCGACAAAGTCTTCCTCGGCGTACCCAAAGCCCTCGCCCTCCTCGTCCTCGTCCTCGTCGTCGTCGCCAAAGAGGTCCACGGGGATGTCGTCCGCCATCGTCACCAGCGGCTCCGCGGCGGCGCGCCAAAAGCGCGGCGGCTGGCAGTGGCAGTTTGATATGCCTGCGCCCTGGACCCACCGATCACGCATAGCGCCAGACACGCCGGCCACGGTTCACGGTTGTATTTACTCAGTAGTTCGCATACACTCGGTTCAGCGCGCTGAACGCGCTGCATCTCACAGAAGCACGGATCACTCTATGTACACCCCTAGTACTCCTCCGCGTAGTCCTCCTCAGCGGGCGTCGTATCGCCCTCGACGGCAGGGACGTCGGACACCTCGGGCCTGGTCACGGCCTCCGCCTCCATCAGCTCGACGGCCTCGGAATCCGTGGCGAGGCCCCCGCTCGGCAGGACCGCCGGCACAGCAACCTCGGAATCCGCCACGACGTCCTCCGTGGTCGCGACAGCCGCCGGCGGGATCTCTTCGGCCGTCGGCTCGACGACGGCCGAATCCGCACCAAAGTCTTCGGTAGTCGCGGCCAGTTCGCCGGCTTCGGCCGACTCGACGAGGGCCTCCTCGGCGTCGGCCTCGGCAGGCAGCTCCACAAGGACCTCCTCCGCGCTGGCCTCGGCGGGCAGCTCGGCAATGACGTCGCCCTCGTCGGCGGCCACCAACGCGCCATTGTCGACGGCGGCAGGTGCCACGTCGTCCTCGGCCGCAGCCTCGATGTTGGCGGCGGCGCCAGCAGCAGCAGGCAGATCGCCGTCCGCGGTCACCTCGGCGGCCACTTCCTCGACCGCCACGGCCTCCACCGCCATGTCATCGGCGCCGGCCTCATCGACGGCGGCGGGCTCCGCCGCCGGTGCCACGGTGGGCTCACACGGCTCAGGCACCACGGCCGGTGCCGCAGCCGCGGGAGCCGCGGGGACAGCGGCATCGAACGCGGCGAACTGCATGCGCTCGCGGATCCGCTCCATTCGCTCCAGCGACAGCTGCCGCTCCAGCTCCTCGATGCGCTCGGCGGCCTTGGCCATGGCCGCCGCCATCTGCTGCTGCAAGCTGGTCATGGTCGTCATCATGGCCTGCTTGTGCTCCCTGCAGCCCGCGTAACGGGGTCCAGTGACAAAGAGCGTCCGTCATCAGCCTTGGACCGGTCGCTTCAAGCGCCCAGCGCCCACCGGCCGGGGCCGGTCCGTACTCGGCAGTCTTGCGCGCACGCTCTTTCAGCTCCACCTTGAGCTCGCTGTTCTCCTTCTGCAGAGCGGCCAGGTCGCGCTTGTACTTGGTGTAGTTCTCCTTGAGCTGCGGGCACGCGGAAACGTCTATACCAAGGTGCACTCCTCGTAATGTTGGTGAGAAGTCGGCCGCGGCGCCCGGCCGCTGGGGCACGCGCAACCGTGCCTTTTGGCAGACCACGTCGTTGCTGAACTTCATCGCCTTGGCAACGTTTTGCGCGCGGCGCAGCGCCTCATCGCGCGTGTCGGTGGGCACCACCACCGGGAACGGATCCTTGTCCATCGACAGCAGCGCGTCCTGCGTCGCCGGCTGCGTGGCCTGGGACGCCTCGTCCGCGGCCTCGCCGCCGGGCGTCGCCGACTTCTGCGGGCTGCCGAGCGTCTTGGGCGGGCTGCTCGGCGACTCGCGGGCCAGGCCCGGGAACAGCTGCGGACGCGTCCGCCGGTGGGTGACGACCCGCAGCAGCGGGCGCGGCGTGTCCTCTGCCGGCGGCGCCACCGCCGCTGCGGGCGCGGCCGGCGTCGTGGCCGGCGCAGAGGTGCGCGCGGCGACCACAGAGGCGGCGCTACCGGGCTGCGCCAGCTTGACGTGCCAGCCGGGCCGCACGACGCCAGGCACACCATCGAGGCGCTTCCGGTAGGCGATGCGGCGCTTCGCGACCGCGGCCGCAAAGGCCGCGCTCTCGTCCTGCTCGCGCTCAACGGCCGTGATCTGGAAATAAGGGCACAACGCACTGGGCTTGCCGCTATGAGTCCTTTGGGTCAGGCGGGGCCACCCGCAGTGTGCGGCCGAGCACGGTACCCGGTACAGCAGCGAGAACACCCACGCAGTTGTTTCCGCCGCCTCGAGCTCGCGAAGGCGCGTATGCAGCTGCGTTGACCCTTCCCACACCGGTGCAGCGCGTTTCGCGAGCGTAAGCATATTCCCGCGCAGCCTGTTTTGGCTGGGTTTCACCGCACCTGCTCGTTCTCCTCCAGCGCGTCGCGCAGGGCGGTGCGCACGATGACCAGCTCGTCCTCGACGGCGGCCAGATCTTGCGTGCACTGGTCCAGCGAGTTGGAAAGCTGCCGCTTCTCGGCCGCGTGCTCGGTGACCTGCTTGGCGGCCTCAGCGAGGTTGCTCTCCAGGGCCTTGACCTCGGCCTCGAACGAGCCGATGACGTCCGCCTGCAGCGTCGTCTTCTCCTGCAGCGCGCGCATGCGCGCCTCGAGGCTCGCGTTCTCGGCCTGCACCGCGGCCAGCCGGGTGCGCGTCTCCTCCAGCTCAGCGAGCGCGGCCTCGCGCGCGGCCGCCTCCGCCTTGGCTGCCGCTTCCAGGGCGGCCTGCGTCGCCGCGGCGGCGGCCGTGGGCACGGCGGAGGCGCTGGCCGACCGCGCTAGCCCCGCCGACGGCGCCGGCGTGGACCCAGTGGTGGCGGCCGGCGCCTGCCGCGCGGTGGGCGTGGCCCCCGTGCGCGTCACGATCGACGGGGTACGCGGCGCGGACGTCAGACCCGCGCGCACGTACGCGGGCGCGCAGGCCATGAACGGCAGGGGCACCGCGGGGGCGGGGCTAGCGGGCCACGGCGCCGGCGCGGCGGTGGTGGTCGAAGACGGGGCGCGCGCGGCGACAGGCTTCGGGGCCGGCGGGGCCGGCGCGAGCGCCCGCCGCTTGGGCTGCGCCGCGGCCTCGGCGGGGTCCACCGTCAGCGATGACGCCGACGACGTCGAAGGGATGGCGGCCGCGAGGCCCACCGGCCGCTTGCGCTTTTGCGCCGTGGCGACGGTCGTTTGCTGCTGCAGCCGCTGTCCAAGCAGAGAGTGAAGCCAACCAGGGCACGAACGCATATATTAGGCATGCGTCGAAGCACGGCGACGAGCGGCTCTGGTGCGCGGCAGGCGCACCTCAAACACGGAGAGCGAGGACAGCGGCCGCGCCGCCGGCGCCGCGGCAGGGGGCGGGACGTTCTCGCTGTCCGAGACGCGCGCAGCTGGAGCCACCGGCTGGGTTGTCGTTGACACGCGCGCAAACACGCGTCGTACAAGGCATGAGTTGGCCACAAAGGGGTTGGTCGGTGCAACGCAGTGGCCACCCGCGCGTCGCACCTTGGCCGTCGACGGCTGCCGCAGCGCGGTCGTCAGCGTGGGCGTTTGCCTGGCCGTGGCGGTGCTTGCCTCGAGCGGCTTGGCGGCCCCCGGCTTGATCACCTTGGGCGGCATGATGGTGGCGTTGGTGACGTCGCGGAAGGCCGGGCGGCCCGTCGCCGTTGGCTGTGGCGGCGGCGGCATGGTGCGCGGCGGCTCGTCGCGTCGCTGTCGCCAGCGCGGCCGCGGGTGCACCGAGTCCAACGCACGCGTCCACCACCTCCTGGTGGCTCTGGTAGCAGTGTCGGTGCGCGCGCACGTGGGGTCGGCCGGCGTTGCCTCGCGGTCCGTTGGTTGGGCGTCGTTGGACAACGAGGCCAACCGGGCGCCGCGCCTGCAGTTAATTCTGCCGTTGGTCTGCCGCGTTTCTGCCGCGTTTCTGCCGCGTTGAGGGCGGAGACCGGCCGCACAATCCGGGCGCTTCGTGAGCTGAGCGCCGTCGGCCGCGCAGGCGCCGAATCGCCCGGTGGCGCCACCCGCTGCACCACGTGGCCGTAACGGCGGTGCCGATTTTGAACGTTTGGCGCCAAAAAACCGACCGGCGACGCGGACGCGACGGGACGCGACGCGGGCGGACGAGGAAACGACGGCGGCAGTGACTGAGACGCACCGCGGTGACAGCGGCTGCGACCGAGGCGACCGCCGCAAGCCCGCGGCAGGCAAAAACCACCGGCAGACGAGCGCCATGGCGGTCGCCGGCGACGTCGTGGCGCTGCGGCGCTGCGAGCTCGACCGCCTCTACGCCGAGGAGCGCATCCTGGCAGAGCTGGACCGGCAGCGGCTGACCACCGTGCGCGCAGGTACGCCAGCGACCCACCGCGGGCGGCGGGAGGACACACGCCGGTGCTGACGCTACCCATTGACCTCCGGTTCATCCAACCTCAACGCAGTGGTGGCCGAGTACGAGACCGACCGCGCGCAGATCGCGCTGGCAGCGGCGCAGCGGGGCCTCGCTGCGGCGGAGGCGGCCAAGGCGGAGCTGGCGCGCATGCTGGACGGCGCCAAGGCGGCGCAGGCCGACCAGGTACAGTCCCTCCAGGCGCGGCACAACAAGATGCTGGCGGCACAGCAGGCGGCGCACGCCAAAGAGACCGCCGCGCTGCAGGCCGCGCACGCCAAGGAGGTGGAGGCGCTCAAGGCTGCACACGCCAAGGCGGTGCAGGAGCTGGAAGGCAAACTGTCGACGCGGCTGCCGCCCAGCGCTGGCCCCGAGCAGCGGCCGTCGCCGCGCCGAAAGCGGCCGGCCGAGGACGAGCCGGCCGTACCGCCGGCCACGGCGCCGCTGCCGGCCAAGCGGTCCGCCAAGCGCGGTGGTGGTGGTGGTGG
>Ga0180216_1000886_pt1 | contig 28601 bp, 32 predicted proteins | sample eDN3rd37CBELigMG_FD_128879 | JGI IMG/M metagenome (GOLD analysis project Ga0180216, IMG submission 128879) | Enriched Miracle-Growth compost microbial communities from Emeryville, California, USA - eDNA 3rd pass 37_C BE-Lig MG (version 2)... ... | reverse complement strand
CTGCTCGGATTGCCGGTCGGGGCCACGGAATCGGATCTGCCCAACCCGGCCTCGCCACGCAAGTCCGAAGCTACCGCACGCATATGGGCCGAACACGGTGTGCGTGCAGCGACGGTGCGCCTCGCCCCGTCGGTGCATGGCCTCGGCGACCACGGCTTTGTGCCAATCCTGATCCGCACGGCGAAGCAGAAAGGCGTATCGGCCTACCTCGACGGCCAGAACCGCTGGGCCGGCGTGTACCGGCGGGATGCCGCGCGCGTCTTCCGTCTTGCGCTGGAAAAGGGTGTCACCGAATCGGTCCATCACGCCGTCGCGGATGAAGCGGTGCCCTTCAAGGCCATCGCCGAAGTCATCGGCAGCCGCCTGGGCCTGCCGGTCGAACCGCGTGAACCTGAGCACTTCGGCTGGTTCGCCCACTTTGCCGGGGCGAACATGTCCGCCTCCAGTGCCCGCACGCGCGAACTGCTCGGCTGGAAGCCCGAAGGCCCGAGCCTGCTCGCCGACCTCGATCAGCCCGGCTATTACGTCGAACACGGCGCCGACTGATGCGTCGTGCCCGATTCCTGAATGTGCCCATGTCTCAAGAACAGTCTCCTTCTACGCCAGCCACGGCGATAGCGTCGCCGCCTGGTGCCCTGCGCATCACCTTCGCCGGCGAGGAACTTGCCGATTTCGTCAGCCTGTCGCCGGATGATCGGCTCAAGCTGTTCGTGCCGACTCCGACCCAGCGGCACCCATCGAACGCGCAGCCCCAGAGCTGCGCGTTCTTCGTTCTGGATGCCACCGAACCAGATAGAGCTAACCTACTGTTCCATCCAAGGTTTCAAGCCTCGCGTGCTTTGCACGAAAGACTTGACACCGGAACTTTTTTGCCGCCGGGCCGTCCCAAGGCAAAAACGCCCCCTTGGGGGATCTCACAGGCCGCCCGGCATCATTTCATGCTGCCTATCTCGCGGTCGGAGTCGGCGCCTTCGAGCATCAGCGTGGTTTCTTCGACGCGTGCGAAGCGTCCTTCGGCATCCAGTTCCGCAAACAGATATACCTCCTGCACGACTTGGGTTCCGTCGCGCTTGGTGATGTGCACACGATGGCGGTCCGCATAACGATTGCCGTCGCGCAATTCATCCAGCATATCGATGCGCGCCGAAGCAACGACTTCGCGGAGCTTGCGAGCATGGCGGACGAATGCCTCGCGATCGTCCCAGTGCCCATCGGTGCGCTGTCGGTAGTCGGGACTGAAATGGCTATCGAGCACGTTGTCGAGCGGAAGCTGCTGCTGGTTGAGGATTCCATCCAGGGCCAAACGGATGTCGGTCTGCATATCGGGCGTCCTTGACTGTCGATCGAACCTACACTGTAGGGAACCCGGGATGGCTCGGGTACGGTATAAAAGTCATTCGATATCGATTTGGCGCCAATTTCATGTCCGACTCAATGATTTCGCCAGTGCAAGCCTCTGCCGCCGGTGGCCCGCTCTTGCTGGCCGTGGTGAGCCGATCCGGGACGGTGCGTGTGACGCGCCGCCACCGTCACGCGCGCGGCCAGTTGCTCGGCGCGGTCCAGGGCTTGCTGTCGGTCGACGCGGGCAGCAGCCGCTGGGTGGTGCCGGCCACGCATGCCGTTTGGATGCCGCCTGGCGTGCCGCATGGGCTTCAGTCACATGGGCCTTTTTCAGGTTGGAGCGTGTACGTGGCGGCTTCCGCTTGCGTCGAACTGCCCCACGAGCCATGCGTCTTGGCTGTCTCGGGCCTGCTGCGCGAGGCCGTGGTGCGGGCCGCTTCATGGGCGGGCGATGCGCTCGATGCGCCACAGGCGCGGTTGGCGGACGTCATCCTCGACGAGATCCGCGCGTCGCCGCAGCTTGCTCTTGGCCTGCCCATGCCGCGAGATACACGCCTGCGCAGGATCGCGCAGGCGCTGTCCGATCGACCCCATGATGGACGACGGTTGGAGGAATGGGCCGAGTGGGCGAGCATTGCGCCTAGAACACTGACCCGCCGTTTCATTGCAGAGACGGGTTTCACGTTTACCGCGTGGCGCCAGCGCGTGCGCCTGTTGAAGGCGCTGGAGCTGCTGGCAGCCGGCAGGCCGGTGACGGCGGTCGCGCTGGACTTGGGCTATGACAATGTGAGCGCGTTCATCGCGCTGTTCCGCAGAATCTTCGGTGTCACGCCGGGCGCCATGAAGCCTTGACGTGCTGATTCGGCCTTCCGCCGGACGTGTCGGTGCGAAGCGCCGCCGGGCTTCCGGGCTGCGTCCCCATGCCGTCTCTGCCGCCACGGCCATTCGGCTTCAATGAATCAAACCGGGTTTTGAGGAGGCTCCAATTCTTGAGAAAATGGAGCCATGAGCAAGAACAACAAGTTTTCCCCTGAAGTCCGTGAACGCGCCGTGCGCTTGGTGCAGGAGCACCGTGACGAGTATCCCTCCCAGTGGGCAGCAGCCCAGTCCATCGCGCCGAAGATTGGCTGTTCGGTTTATACACTGCTCAGGTGGGTGCAGCGCACGGAAGTCGATCGTGGCGTACGTCCCGGCGTGCGTACCGACGAGAGCGAACGCCTTAAGGCGCTGGAGCGAGAGGTCAAGGAGCTGCGCCGGGCCAATGAGATTCTGAAGTCTGCCAGCGCTTTTTTCGCCCAAGCGGCGCTCGACCGCGATCTGAAGAAGTAAACGCCTACATCGATCAGCATCGGGACCTGTATGGGGTCGAGCCGATCTGCAAGGTGTTGCAGGTCGCCCCGTCAGCGTACTGGCGTCACGCCGCGCGATGCCGCAATCCAGAACTCCGGAGCCAACGGGCCAAAAAGGATGAGCGCCTCATGGTCAAGATCCAACGCGTCTGGGAGCAGAACTTTCGGGTGTACGGCGCCCGCAAGGTCTGGAAGCAATTGAATCGCGAAGGTGTGACAGTGGCCCGCTGCACGGTGGAGCGTCTGATGCGTCGCCTTGGTATCGAGGGCATCAGGCGTGGCAAACGGGTGCGTACCACAGTGCCAGATAGCGCAGCGGCCTGCCCAAGGGATCTGGTCAAGCGCCACTTCGTAGCCGATCACCCGAATCGTCTGTGGGTGGCAGACTTTACCTATGTATCCACTTGACAGGGATGGCTGTATGTGGCCTTCGTGATTGATGCCTATGCCAAGCGTATCGTCGGCTGGCGAGCCTCCGGCAGCATGACGACAGACTTTGTACTGGATGCATTGGAGCAAGCCGTCTATGACCGTAGGCCGTCGGAATCCGATGGGCTCATTCACCATTCCGACAGGGGGGCTCAATACGTGTCGATTCGCTATTCCGACCGGCTAAGCGAAGCCGGAATCAACCCGTCAGTCGGCAGCACGGGCAGTGCCTACGACAACGCTCTGGCCGAGACAATCAACGGTCTGTACAAAACGGAAGTGATTCACCGCAGGGCCCCCTGGAAAACCAAGGCCGCCGTGGAACTGGCCACCCTGGAATGGGTGTCTTGGTTCAACCACCAACGCCTGCTGGAATCGATCGGAGACATCCCGCCGGCAGAAGCCGAAGAAAGGTACTATCGGCAACTTGCAGCACCCGCTGCGGAACCTGTTTTACTTTAACCAAACAGCCTCCGCGATTCCCGGTTCGATTCAGACTGCCCAATCGTCTGCGCGGAAGGTATCAGACCCTGTGACCCTTGGCGTCTACGACCGCCTCGCCGTCTTCCTTGCTGAAGGCGCCGCGCTGCGGCTGCGGCAGGATGTCCAGCACGACTTCCGAGGGCCGGCACAGGCGCGTGCCCAATGGCGTGACAACGATGGGCCGGTTGATGAGGATGGGGTGTTGTTCGATGAAATCAAGCAACTGCTCATCCGTCCATTTGGAGTCGCCCAGATTGAGTTCCGCATAGGGCGTCCCCTTCTCGCGCAGCACGTCGCGTACGCTCAGGCCCGCATCGGCCAGCAGCTTGACCAGTGTGGCACGGTCGGGCGGAGTCTTCAGGTACTCGATGACCGTGGGTTCCTCGCCGCTGTTGCGGATCATGGCGAGCACGTTGCGCGATGTGCCGCAGGCGGGGTTGTGATAGATCGTGATGGCACTCATTGAGATGTCCTGGTTATCGGGTGAGGGGGTTCGGGTTGCACTCGTACCAGCCACGCGAGCGGTTGACCACGCGCACGACCAGCAGCATCACGGGCACCTCAATCAGCACACCGACCACGGTAGCCAGCGCAGCGCCGGACTGGAAGCCGAACAGGCTAATGGCGGCGGCCACGGCCAGCTCGAAGAAGTTGCTCGCACCGATCAGCGCCGAGGGGCAGGCAATGCTGTGCTGCTCGCCCAACCGGCGGTTGAGCCAGTATGCCAGCCCGGAGTTGAAGAACACCTGGATCAGGATCGGCACTGCCAGCATGACGATCACCAGTGGCTGTTGCAAGATGGCCTGTCCCTGGAAGGCGAACAACAGCACCAGCGTGAGCAGCAGCGCCGCGATGGACAGCGGGCCGATGCGCGCCAGCGCGGCCTCGAACGCGGCCCGGCCTTGGTGCAGCAATGCGTGGCGCCAGAGCTGGGCAATGATCACCGGCACGACGATATAGAGCACCACGGACACCAGCAGCGTGTCCCACGGTACCGTGATAGCCGACAGGCCCAGCAGCAGGCCGACGATGGGTGCGAAGGCGAACACCATGATGGTGTCGTTCAAGGCCACTTGCGACAGCGTGAACGCCGGATCACCTCCGGACAGTCGGCTCCAGACAAAGACCATCGCCGTGCAAGGCGCGGCGGCGAGCAGAATCAGGCCGGCAATATAGCTGTCGAGCTGGTCGGAGGGGAGCCACTGCGCAAAAACATGGCGAATGAAGATCCACGCCAGCAGTGCCATCGAGAACGGTTTGACGGCCCAGTTCACGAACAGCGTCACGCCGATGCCGCGCCAATGCTGCTTGACCTGGTTCAGTGTGCCGAAGTCCACCTTGAGCAGCATCGGAATCACCATGACCCAGATCAACAAGCCCACGGGCAGATTGACCTGGGCGATTTCCATGCGGCCGATGGCCTGGAACACGCCGGGTGCGAATTGGCCCAGGGCAATGCCGACGACGATGCACAGCAGCACCCAGACGGTCAGGAAGCGCTCGAAGACGCTCATGTCGGGGGTGGCTGACACGCGGTCGGCCGTGGTGGCTTGGGTCATGGGTTGATCGTGTCAGCAGCAGGAAGTGCGGGAGGAACCCGAGCAGCACGCCGAGGTGGCAGCAGGTGCGGGGTGCGGTGCTTCGTTGAAGACCGGGATATTGCCCAGCGTGTGGAAATGCTCCCAGGCTATGCCCTGCGGGTCGGTGACCCAGTGCTTTTCGCTGCGCGCGTAGCAACAGGTCGTGGCACCCTCATCCAGCAGCGTCATGTCGGCCGCTTCGGCACGGGCCTTGAGTGCAGCCAGTTCCTGGGCATCGTCGGTCTGGATGCCCAGGTGGTCGATGCCCAGCTTATTGCCGCGCGTGGAGATGGCGAAGTTCACTGGCGGGTCTTCGAGCATCCATTTTGCGTAATCAGCTTCGACGCGGGTTGGCTGTGCGGCGAACAGTTGAGAATAGAAGCCGATGCTGCGGTTCAGGTCATCGACGTGCAGGTGGACGTGAAAGCGTTTCATGGTGAAGTCCTTTCAGCAGGAAGTACAGGAGCGGGAGAAACCGGAGGATTCCGTGACTTCGCAGGTGCCGCCCTGGCAGCAGTGCTCAGTCAGATAGCCAAGCAACTCATTCATCCGTGAGAAGTCAGCGCGGTAGATCAGGTTGCGTCCTTGCTGCTCGACCGTGACGAGGCCTGCGCGGGTCAATTCCTTCAAGTGGAAGGACAGCGCGCTGCGGGCAACATCGAGTTGCTCGGCCATGACGCTGGGCGTCAGCCCTTCGGGGCCGGCGATGACCAGGGCGCGGAACACGCGCAGGCGCTGGACATGGGCCAAAGCACTAAGGGCGGAAACAGTTTGGGTCTCGTTCATGGTTCAATAATACAACAACTATTGAATTAATGGTGAAATGGCCCTCGTCAAATCAAGCCTGCTCGCTTGACTCGTAAGACAGTTGCTCACGCCTTCGCGCCCCGCGCGCTGCGGCGGCGTGTCCTGGGAGATCGGGCGGCAGCGGAGCCTCAATGTGCCGTGGGCCACGTGGAAAGCGCCTGCTCGGCAACGGCCTCCAGCACTTCGCGACTGAAGCCGGCCTTGGCCTGGACAGCCATCCCGTGGAGCACTGCGCACACATAGGCAGCCAGCACCGCGCAATTGGCTGTTTCCGGCAGATCCCCTTCCTGCCTTGCCCGTTCGAGGCGCTCGCGTAGCAAGGCCTCTCCTCGCGCACGCGCTTCGGCCACGGTGCGCCGGACGGGTTCGGTCTCGTCCGAACCCACCAAAGCACCGTGAACCCCGAGGCACCCCGTGCGATCCGGGTAGCGTGTGTTCAGTTCGATCGCGCCGCGTAGGATGTACGCGGCCACCTCCCGTGAGGTCGGCTGCTCCATCCCGGCCGGAAAGAAATCCAGATAGCGATCGTAGTAGCGCTCAAGCGCCCGGCGGAAAAGCGCCTCCTTGTTGCCGAACGCGGAATAGAGGGCGGGCCTTTCCACGCCGGTCGCTTCCGTCAGATCGGCGTAGGAGGCACCCTCGTACCCCTTGCGCCAGAAGACGCACACGGCGGCGTCGAGCGCTTCATCCACATCGCCTGGCAGTGCTGTCGTCCCAGGCGCACCGCGTCGCGGATGTTGATCTGGACGATCCGAACTTCGAGCGACGAGCATACGATCCGTTCCTTGCCTATGGTCGGTCGAAGACAGCCAATGCGCTCTTTGCAGTGGAGTTTGACCGGCGGCATCGTGATCGCGGCATCCGCGCTGCGTCGGTGATGCCCGGGAACAGCCTAACCGATCTAGCGCGCCATTTTGCACAGGAAGACTTGCAGGGTCTTTTCGAGACTGTCGGCAAGGCGCGAGCCGAAGCAGGCCTTCCACCTGCGGAATTGAAGGAGATCCCGCAGGCGGCCGCAACGTCGGTTTGGGCCGCAGTCGTGGCGGACACAGACGAAATCGGAGGGCGCTATCTCGAAGATTGCGCAGTCGCGCCGATCAACGACACCCCCAACCCGTTTGCCGATGGCGCAAGGCTGTATGCGCTCGATGCCGACAAGGCCAGGCAGCTTTGGGCAAAAAGCGATGAGTTGATCGACGCTGCGTCTTGAGTGTGCCTTTCACTGAGGATACGCGCGAGATGTTCGATATCGGCACGGCGTCGTGGTTCGCCAGCGCACGCCGCGCGATGCTCGACGACGGGTTGGCAAGCGGAGGTTCAGACCGGCAGCGCCCGGCGCAGCGTGTCGGCGAGTTCCTCGGCCGAGAACTTGGCGACGTAGCCGTCGGCGCCCACGCTGCGCACGTGCTCCTCGTTGGCGAAACCCGAAAGGGACGAGTGGATGATCACCGGCAGCGCCTTCAGGCGCGGATCCTGCTTGATGTTGCGCGTCAACGTGAAGCCGTCCATCTCGGGCATCTCGAGGTCGGTCAGCACCAGGCCGACCCGGCTGCGGATGGGCCGGCCCTCAGCCTCGCAGGCCTCGCGCAGTTGCCCGAGGCGGTCCCAGGCCTCCTTGCCCGTCTTGACCATCTCGAACGGCGCGTCCATCGCCTGCAGGGCCTTTTCCAGCATCGAGCGGGCGACGAAGGAATCGTCGGCCACCAGGATGACGGCGCCCGGCTCCAGGTCGAGGCCTCCCGGGCCGATCTTCCGCTCGTCGATCGCCTGCTCGACGTCCCGCGGCGAGATCATCTGCAGGATGGCCTCGACGTCCAGCACCTGGGCCAGTTGCGCGTCGTCGCCCTCTCCCATCCGGGCGATGCTGGTGATGAGGCCCTTGCCGGTGCCGCTGGCCTCGGCGGAAACGACCTGGTTCCAGTCCAGGCGGACGATGTCCTCGACCACGTCGACCATGAAGGCCTGGGTGGTGCGGGCGTATTCGGTCACGAGCATGAGCGCCGTGTCCAGGGCGGCCTTGTGGCCCATGATCGCCGGCAGGTCGAACACCGGCAGCACCTGGTCCCGCAGGCGCACGACGCCCAGCGAGTGCGGCGGCGTCCCGGCGATGGGCGTGATGGTCGGGGCCGTGACGATCTCGCGGACCTTGAGCACATTGATCCCGAACAGCTCGGACCGCTGCGACGCTTCATCGGACCCGAGGCGGAACAGCAGCAGCTCGAATTTATTGGATTTCGTGAGGCTGGTGCGCTCATCGATGTCTTGCTGCAGGGAATGCATGGGGGTCCCTCGCTCAAAAGCGCCGGATGGCGGGTGAAGGGCGAATTCTAGTGTCCCGCCCCATGCATGCGCAACCATGGGGGGATCGATGGATTTCCCGCATGGAACGGCGCCGGCGCACGCCGCGGCGCCCGGCCCCGGCCGCGACCCCGGCAGGATGGCTCCGGCGCCGGCCCCAGCGGGATGGGGCACGGTACAATGACGGGTTGCTTGACTCCAACCCCTCCACGACCCGAACCGATCCATGCAGGAACGCTACATCCCGACCCAAGTCGAAACCGACGCGCAAGAGCACTGGCGCGCGGGCGACGCCTACCGCGTCACCGAGGACGCCCGCGACGCCCGGGGCACGCCCAAGCCCAAGTTCTACGCCTGCTCGATGCTGCCCTACCCCAGCGGCAAGCTGCACATGGGCCACGTGCGCAACTACACCATCAACGACATGATGGCCCGGCAGTTGCGCATGCGCGGATACAACGTGCTGATGCCCATGGGCTGGGACGCGTTCGGGATGCCGGCCGAGAACGCCGCGATGAAGTCGCGCGTCCCCCCCGCCAAGTGGACCTACGACAACATCGCCTACATGAAAAAGCAGATGCAGGCGATGGGGCTGGCGATCGACTGGTCGCGCGAGATGTGCGCCTGCGACCCGAAATACTACAAGTGGAACCAGTGGCTGTTCCTCAAGATGCTGGAAAAGGGCATCGCCTACCGCAAGACCCAGGTCGTGAACTGGGATCCGGTGGACCAGACCGTGCTCGCCAACGAGCAGGTGATCGACGGCCGCGGCTGGCGCTCGGGCGCCCTGGTGGAAAAGCGCGAGATCCCCGGCTACTACCTGCGCATCACCGACTACGCCGACGAGCTGCTCGACACGCTCGAGGACGGCCTGCCGGGCTGGCCCGAGCGCGTGCGCCTGATGCAGGAAAACTGGATCGGCAAGAGCGAGGGCGTGCGCTTCGCCTTCCGCCACGACATCCGGGACGCCTCCGGAAAGCTCATCCAGGACGGCCTGCTGCACGTGTTCACCACCCGCGCCGACACCATCATGGGCGTGACCTTCTGCGCCGTGGCGCCCGAGCATCCCCTGGCCGCGCGCGCCGCCCAGGACGATCCCGCGATCGCGGCCTTCATCGAGGCCTGCCGGCAGGGCGGCACCACCGAGGCCGAGCTCGCCACCCGCGAGAAAGAAGGCATGGACACCGGCCTCCAGGCCATCCATCCCCTGAGCGGCGAGCCCGTGCCGATCTGGGTCGGCAACTACGTCCTGATGAGCTACGGCGACGGCGCCGTGATGGGCGTGCCCGCCCATGACGAGCGCGACTTCGCCTTCGCCCGGAAATACGGCCTGCCGATCCGCCAGGTCATCGCGGCCGAGGGCCGCGAATACTCCACCGAGGCCTGGCAGGACTGGTACGCCGACAAGCAGATCGGCCGCACCGTCGCCTCCGGCAAGTACGATGGCCTGCGCACCCCCGAGGCGATCCGCGCCGTGGCCGCCGACCTCCAGGCCATGGGGCTGGGCGAGGCCCGGACCACCTGGCGCCTGCGCGACTGGGGCATTTCCCGCCAGCGCTACTGGGGCACCCCCATTCCCATCATCCACTGCGAGGACTGCGGCCCCGTGCCCGTGCCCGAGCGTGACTTGCCCGTCATCCTCCCCGAGGACCTCGTCCCCGACGGCAGCGGCAACCCGCTGGCCCGGCACGAGCCCTTCCTGTCGTGCCAGTGCCCGCGATGCGGCAAGGCCGCGCGGCGCGAGACCGACACCATGGACACCTTCGTGGACTCGTCCTGGTATTTCATGCGCTACACCTCGCCGGGCAACGACTCGGCCATGGTCGACGAGCGCAACGACTACTGGATGCCGATGGACCAGTACATCGGCGGCATCGAGCACGCGGTCCTGCACCTGCTGTACGCCCGGTTCTGGACGCGCGTGATGCGCGACCTCGGCCTGGTCAAGTTTTCCGAGCCCTTCACCCGCCTGCTCTGCCAGGGCATGGTGCTCAACCACATCTATTCGCGCAAGAACGCCCGCGGCGGCATCGAGTATTTCTGGCCCGACCAGGTCGAGAACATCCGCGACGACAAGGGCGCGATCATCGGCGCGCGCCTGAAGTCCGACGGCTCGCCGGTGGACTACGGCGGCATCGGCACGATGTCCAAGTCCAAGAACAACGGCGTCGATCCGCAGTCCCTGATCGATGGCCTGGGCGCCGACACCGCGCGGCTGTTCGTCATGTTCGCGAGCCCCCCCGAGCAGACCCTCGAATGGTCGGACTCGGGCGTCGAGGGCGCCCACCGGTTCCTGCGGCGACTCTGGGCCCTGTGCCACGCCAACGCCCAGCGGATCCGCGACGTGCAGGACGTCCCCGGCGGCCGGGCCCCGGACGGCGCGGCCGACCGCGACCTGCGCCGCCAGATCCACACCCTGCTCAAGCAGGCCGACTACGACTACCAGCGCATCCAGTACAACACCGTCGTCTCGACGGCGATGAAGATGCTCAACGCGCTCGAGGCCGGCGCCGCGCCGGCCGGCGGCCCCGCGCTGTCCGAGGGGGTGTCGATCCTGCTGCGCGTGCTCTACCCCGTGGTGCCGCACATCACCTGGCGCCTGTGGCGCGAGCTGGGCTTCGAGGCCCGCTGGGGCGACCTGCTGGACGCCCCCTGGCCCGAGGTCGACGAGGCCGCCCTGCGCGCCGACCGGATCGAGCTCGTGCTGCAGGTCAACGGCAAGGTGCGCGCCCAGATCACGGTGCCGCAGGATGCCGACAAGGCCAGCATCGAGGCCGAGGCGCGCAGCCACGAGGCGGCCGTGCGTTTCCTCGAGGGCCGCGAGCCCAAGCGCGTGATCATCGTCCCCGGCCGCCTGGTCAACGTCGTAGGATAGCCCCGCCATGGCCTCCTTCCTCCCCGAACGCCGCCCCGGCCTGCGCCTGGCCGCCATCCTGGCGCTGTGCGCGGTCCTGGCCGCCTGCGGCTTCCACCTGAAGGGGGCCACGCCCGTGCCCTTCGCGACGATCTACACCAACATCAGCCTCGACACGGAATTCGGCGCCCGCCTGCAGCGCGCCATCCTGTCCAATTCGCCCAATACGCGCTTCGTCGACCGGCGCCAGGAGGCCGACGCCTACCTGCACCAGATCACCGACGAACAGAACCTGCGCCAGGTGTCGCTGGACGCCGAGGGCCGCGTCGAGGAATACGAGCTCGAGCTGGTCTTCAGCTTCGAGGTGCTCGACCGCGAAGGCCACCTGATCCTGGCGCCCACCACGCTGCACAGCGTGCGCGAGCTGCCCTACAACGAGCGCATCGTCCAGGCCAAGGAAAGCGAGATCACGCGCACCTTCGCCAATATGCGCAACGGGCTGATCGACCAGATCCTGCGGCGCCTGAGCGCCCCCGAGGTCGCCAACGCCTACGCCAACGCCTCCAACCAGCCGGTGGTGGCCCCCTCCGAGACGGCGCCCGCCCGATCGTCGGCCAGCCCGCTGTCGCGGCCCGCATCCCCCGCCACCTACCCCTGAGGCCATGAGCCGCGGCGCGGACCCCGACCGCTACATCGAGCAGCTCGCCTCGGCGCAATCGCTCGCGCCCTGCACGGTGATCTGCGGCGACGAGATCCTGCTCGCCACCGAGGCGGGCGACGCGCTGCGCGCGGCCGCCATGCGGCTGGGCTGCACCGAACGCACGCGCCTGGTCATGGATGCGCGCGGCGACTGGGGCGCCGTGCTGGCCGCCACCCAGAACACCTCGCTGTTCGGCGACCTGCGCCTGATCGAGATCAGCCTGCCCACGGGCAAGCCCGGCAAGACCGGCGGCGAGACCCTCCAGCGGCTCGCGGCCCTCGCGAGCGAGGGCCGACTGCCGGACGTGCGCATCATCGTCCACCTGCCGGGGCTGGATCGCGCCACCCAGCAAAGCAAATGGGCCCAGGCCCTGCGACAGGCCGCCCAGTGGGTGGACGTGCCCTCCATCGGACGCGAGGCGCTGCCCGCCTGGATCGCCGGGCGGCTCGCCCGCCAGGGCCAGGACATGGCGCCCGAGGCCCTGGAATGGGTGGCCGACAAGGTCGAGGGCAATCTGCTGGCGGCCCACCAGGAGGTGCAGAAGCTCGCGCTGCTCTACCCGCCCGGGCGCGTCTCGCTCGAGCAGGCCCAGGCCGCGGTGCTCAACGTCGCGCGCTACAACCCCTTCGACCTGCGCGACGCGATGCTGCAGGGCCGCGCCGATCGGGCCCTGTCGGTGCTCGAGGGCCTGCGGGCCGAGGGCGAGGCCCTCCTGCTGGTATTATGGGCGGTAGGCGAGGAAATCCGCATCCTCGGCCGCCTGTCCGAGGCCCAGCGCACCCGCCAGGGCATCGACGCGCTGCTGCGCAAGCACCGGCTGTTCGGCCCGCGCGAACGCCTGGCCCGCCAGGCGCTGGCGCGGGTGCCACCCGGCGCCTGGCCGGCCGCCGTGCGCCACGTCCAGGAAATCGACTGCATGATCAAGGGCATCCCGATTCCCGGCAGGCTGTCCGATCCCTGGGACGAGCTCGCCCGCCTCATCATGCGCATCGCCGTGGCGGGCGCGCCGCGCCCCTGAACCCTCTTTTTCCTGCCCCTATGAGCGACACCACCTCCGATTCCTCCATGATCCTCCTGGGCCGCCAGGCCCGCCAGGCGGCGCGCGACATGCGCAACGCCAGCGGCCAGGCCAAGGCGCGCGCCCTGCAGGCGATGGCCGCCGAGCTGCGCGCCCGCCGGAACTGGCTGCGGGCCGAAAACGCCCGCGACCTCGAGGCGGCCGAGGGCACGGGCCTCGCGGCCCCCCTGGTCGAGCGCCTGCGGCTCTCGGACAAGGCCCTGGATACCATGGCCCTGGGCCTCGAGCAGGTCGCCGCCATGCCCGATCCCATCGGCGGCCTGACCGAGACCGTGGTCCGCCCCAACGGCATGCGGGTCGCGCGCATGCGGGTGCCGCTGGGCGTGATCGGCATCATCTACGAATCCCGCCCCAACGTGACGATCGACGCGGCGGCCCTGTGCCTGAAATCAGGCAACGCCGCCATCCTGCGCGGCGGCAGCGAGGCCTTCCATTCGAACCGGGCCCTGGGCACCATCATCCAGGCGGGACTGGCCGCGGCGGGGCTGCCGGCCCATGCCGTCCAGGTCGTGGGCACCACCGACCGGTCGGCCGTGGGCGAAATGATCCGCATGACCGAATACATCGACGTCATCGTGCCGCGCGGCGGCAAGGGCCTGATCGCGCGCCTCTCCGAGGAGGCGCGCGTGCCCATGATCAAGCACCTCGAGGGCAACTGCCACATCTACGTCGACTCGGCCGCCGACCTCGAGCGCGCGATCGAGATCGTGGTCAACGCCAAGACCTACCGCTGCGGCATCTGCGGCGCGGTCGAGACCGTCCTGGTCCACGCCGCCGTCGCCGAGGCGCTGCTGCCCCGTCTGGGCCGGCGCCTCGCCGGGCTCGGCGTCGAATTGCGCGCCTGCCCGCGGGCCGCGGCATGGCTCGACGACAGCGTGCCGGCCACCGAGGAGGACTGGGCCACCGAGTTCCTCGCCCCCATCCTCGCCGTGCGCGTCGTGGACACGATCGACGAGGCCATGGACCACATCGCCCGCTACGGCTCCGAGCACACGGAGTCGATCGTCACCGAGGACCTGTCGGCGGCCCAGCGCTTCCAGCGCGAGGTGGATTCCAGCTCGGTCTACGTCAACCTGCCGACCTGTTTCGCCGACGGCTTCGAGTACGGCCTCGGGGCCGAGATCGGCATCTCGACCAATCGCCTGCACGCGCGCGGCCCGGTGGGCCTCGAGGGGCTGACGATCCTGAAATGGGTGCTGACCGGCGAAGGCCAGCTACGGGGATGAACGTGCTCTGGGTCAAGGCCTTCCACATCCTGTTCGTCGTCGCCTGGTTCGCGGGCCTGTTCTACCTGCCGCGCATCTACGTGAACCTGGCGCAGGCCGCCGATCCAGGCGCGCGCGAACTGCTGCTGGGCATGGCGCGCCGCCTCTACCGGTTCATGACGCCGCTGGCGGTGCTGGCCGTCGTGCTGGGGCTCTGGCTCTACCTGGGATGGGACCTGGGCCGGGGCCAGATCTGGATGCATGTCAAGCTCGCCGCCGTCGCCGCCCTCGTCGCCTATCATCTGCTGTGCCTGCGGCACCTGCGGCGCTTCGAGCGCGGCGCCAATACGCACGACCACCGCTATTTCCGCTGGTTCAACGAGATCCCCGTCCTGCTCCTCCTCCTGGTGCTGATCATGGTCGTGGTCAAGCCCTTCTGAAGCCATGAGCGACAAGCCCTCCCGCAAGACCCTGGTCCTCAAGGACAAGCCCGCGCCCGCCGCCGGCGACCGCGACGCCCCGCGCAAGCGCTCTGGCGCCCGCGCGCGCCAGGTCGCCCTCCAGGAACGCGCCCACGGCCAGTCCTCCGAGACGCAGCGGCCGCCGGCGGACGGCCCGCGTGCCCAGCGGGAGCCCGCCAGACGAGAGCCTGTGCGCCGCGAATCCGAGCGCCGCGAGACCGGACGCCATGAGTCCGCGCGCCATGGGTCCGGGCGACGGCCCGAGGGAGGACCCGCGTCCGAGGCACAGGCGCCGCGCCAGGCGCGGGCGCCGCGCCAGGCGCGGGCGCCGCGCGCGGCCGAGGTCTTCGAGCTGTTCGCGCCCTGCCCGCATGGCCTCGAGGAGGCACTCGCACTCGAGCTCCAGGCCCTCGGCTACGACGCCGTCCGCGCCGGGCGCGCGGGTTGCCATTTCCGGGCCGACTGGGCCGGCGTGCTGCGGGCCAATCTCAATTCCCGGCTGGCCACGCGCATCCTGGCGCAAGTCGCCCAGGCCGAGATCCGCAACGAGGACGACATCCTGGAGCTAGCGCGCCAGACCCCCTGGGAACGCTGGTTCGGCGCCGAGCAGACGCTGCGCGTGGACACCTCGGCGGTGCGCAGCCCCATGCGCAGCCTCCAATACTGCAACCTGCGGGCCAAGGACGGCATCTGCGATCGCCTGCGCGAGCGCGAGGGCGCCCGGCCCGACATCGACACCGTGCGCCCCGACGCGCGCGTGCACCTGTTCCTCGAGGCCGGCCGGGCCACCCTCTATCTCGACACCTCGGGGGAATCGCTGTTCAAGCGCGGCTGGCGGCTGGACAAGGGCGAGGCGCCCCTGCGCGAGAACCTCGCGGCGGGCCTGCTCGCCCTGTCGGGCTGGGAGCCGGACAAGCCCCTGCTGGATCCCTTCTGCGGCAGCGGCACCATCCTGATCGAGGCCGCCTGGATCGCGCTGGGCGTGCCCCCGGGGATCTGGCGCCCCTTCGGTTTCGAGCGCCTGCGCGGCCACGACGCGCGCCTGTGGCGCGACCTCAAGGAGGACGCGCGCGCGCGCATCGCCCCGCGGCTCGAGCAGGCGCTGGTCGGCTGCGACATCGACCCGGCGGCCATCGCCGCCGCCCGGGCCAATATCGAACGCGCGCACCTCACGCCCGAATCCATCCGCCTCGAGACCGCCGACGCGCGCCGGATCCTCCCGCCCGCGCCCGAAGGCTGGATCGTCACCAACCCGCCCTACGGCGAGCGCCTGAGCGGCGACGCCGACGAGCTGTGGCCCCAATGGGCCAGCCACCTCAAGCGGCACTACGGCGGCTGGCGGGTCGACGTCATCACCAGCGACCTCGACCTGCCCGAGCGCATGCGCCTCAAGGCCCGCCGCCGCCATCCCCTGCACAACGGCGCCCTCGATTGCCGGCTGTTCCAGTTCGACATCGTGGCAGGCGGCTACAGGGACCAATGATGGCGCCCGAGGGAACTGGGACCGAGAGCCAGGGATCCCCCGGACAGGACGCGGCCATGTTCGGAGCCCGTCGGCTTTTCGCCACGATTTGGCTGCGGCGCAACACCCTTTCCCTGGCCCAGGCACGGGCCGCGAACGGCGCTTGCTTTTGAACTAGGGTTAACCCTATAATAGGGTTAACCCGAGCGAAACGCTCTCATCAGCAAGAGGCTTAGCCATGAATGCCAACCACACCCGCCTGACCGATTCCCTCGAACGCGAGCTGCTCAAGCAAGCCATCGAAGCCCAGTACGAGTATCCCCTCCTGGACGAAATGGTTGCCAAGCTGTTCCGCAAGATCGCGTCGTTCTTCAGGGGCCCCGAGGTCACGATCCATCGTACCCACGCCGCCCACTGAGCCTCTGCGCAGCAACTCGAAGGGGCCGCCAGGAGGCGGCTCTTTCTTTTGCCTGCACGAGGCTGCCTTCCCGGTGAGCGGAAGGCCGCGCGCGGCACCCCGCCTTTTGCGGGATAATGACCGGTTTCCGGGGCTTTCGTCCGCGCCATGTCCACCATTCCCTCGCCCATCCCCGCCACCCCGAGCCGCCTGCGGCGATTCGCCTGCATGATGTACGAGGGCGTCCTGCTCTTTGGCGTCCTGTTCCTCGCGTCCTACCTGCTCGACACGCTGACCCAGAGCCGGGAGGCCATGATGTGGCGCCACGCGCGCCAGGGCGTCGCCTTTCTCGCCATCGGACTGTATTTCGTCCTCTGCTGGCGCAACGGCGGCCAGACCCTGCCCATGAAGACCTGGGACATCCGCCTGGTCGACCGCGATTCCGCCCCAGTATCCCTCCCGAGGATGGTGCTGCGCTACCTGCTGATATGGCCGGTGCCGCTGCTCGCCGCCTGGCTCGTCGGCCGCCTGTCCGCCGCCACCGGCCATGCGTCGGCCGACCTGCTGATCGTGGCGGCGCCCTTCTCGATCTTCATCTGGACGTGGTTCGACCCGCAGGGGCAGTTCCTGCACGATCGCCTGCTGGGCACCCGGCTGGTCGACCTCAAGGCAAGGAATCCATGAGCGACACCCTGCACAAATATCTCGCCATCGACCGCATGACACGGGTCCAGGCGGTGCGCCTGGAGGATACGTGGCGCACCGGCCTGGCGCACCAGGACCACCCGCCCGTGCTGCGCAGGCTCCTGGGCGAGCTGTCCGCCGCCGCGGTCCTGCTGGCGGGCAACATCAAGTTCGACGGGTCGGTCGTCCTGCAATTGCAGGGCAACGGCCCCGTGCGGCTGATCGTGGTGGAATGCACCACCGGCCTGGGCCTGCGCGCCACCGCCCACGTGCGCGAGGATGCCGAGGTCCCCGCCGACGGGACCCTGCAGACGCTGCTCAACGCGGACGGGCAGGGCCGCTTCATGGTGATGCTCGACCCCGCCGCGCGCGAGGCCGGCACGCCGGCCTACCAGGGCATCGTGCCGCTGGAGGGCGCGACGGTGGCCGAGGCGCTCGAGCACTACATGCGCAACTCCGAGCAGCTCGACGCGCGGATGTGGCTGGCGGCCGACGACCGCCATTGCGCGGGCTTCCTGCTTCAGCGCCTGCCCCAGACCGGGGGCCTGGCCGCCGAATCGGCGGAGGAACCGAGCTGGGACCGCTTCGTCGCCCTGGCCGAGACCCTGCAATCGGCCGAACTGCTGGACGAGGAGACCGAGACCCTCATCCGGCGCCTGTTCTGGCAGGACGACCTGCGGATGTTCGAACCCCGTTCCGTGCGCTGGCACTGCCCCTGCTCGCGCGAGCGCGTCGCCGGCATGCTCCGCACCCTGGGGCGCGACGAGGTCGAAAGCATCCTGCGCGAGCAGGAGCAAGTCCGGATCGCCTGCAATTTCTGCGGCAAGCCCTACGTCTTCGACGCGGTGGACTGCGCGATGCTGTTCGCCGGCAGCCCCCAGGCACCCCAGGAACCGGGCCGCACCCTGCATTAGCATCGACGCCCCTGCCGGTTTCGTGGGCGTGTCTCGTGGGCGTGCCCGCTGATGAGAGCGCATGAGCCCATGGACGCAGGGATCCGCCGATGCGGCGCGCGCCACGGTCCGGGCAATTTCCACAATCGACAAGGGCCCGGCGGGCCTCGACACTGACGCCGTGTCTCATAAAACGCGGCGATCCCCCGCTCCGCCTCATGACTGCGCCGCATTGCCTCCATGTTCCCCAATCCCATGCCACGATCGCCGCATCCCGCTCCGCGGGCCGCCAGCGCGGCGGGGGCATGGCGGGATTCCTGCTGAGCGCCCTGCCCGTCCTGCTGCTGGGGGCGGGCGGCATCGAGACCGCCCATTGGCTGTTCCTCAGGCAAAGCCTGGGCTTCGCCCTGGTCGAGGCGGCGCGGGCGGCCGCCACGCGGCAGGCCGAGCCGGCGGCGCTGGCGCACGCCTTCGAGCGGGCATTGCGCATCCTCCATCCCCAGCCGCGGCAGTTGGGCGACGCCCTGGCGTGGCGCCGCCGCGCGCTGGACGGGCCGCCCTGGCGGATCCGCATCATCCGGCCCGCGAGGGCCGCCTTCCTGGACCACGCGGATGCGGATCTCGGCGCGCTGGCGGGCGGCGCCGCGGCGGGGCTGGCCACGATCCGCAACGACCGCCAGTTGGAACAGCACCGGCGCGGCATGGCGGCAGGCTGGCCCGGGGGGCGCGGGCCCGCCTCGGGGGAAACGATCTTCGAGGCCAACACCCTCGCCCTCGAGCTGACCTGGCCCCATCGTCCCGTGCTGCCAGGCGTCGCCGCGGTGCTGCGCCTGATGGCCGGGCCCGGCTCGCCCCAGGACTACCGCCAGCGGGTGCTGGCGCAAGGCCTGCTGCCCATCATGCGCAGCACCGCCCTGGACATGCACTCGCATCCCGCGCGCTGGCCGGACCTGCCCGACGGCCGGGTCGTGCACGGCGAGCCGGCAACGAGGGGGGCCGAGGGATTCCCGGCTTGTCCCGACGGATCGGCCGCCTGCGTCCCGCCGGGAAACGGCCCCGGGCCGGCGCCCGGCGCGACGGACACCGGCGCCGCGCCGCCCGATGACGCGGCGCTGGGCACCGGGCCGGGCGATCCCGCCGGAGGGCCGGGCGACCTCGCCAGCGGGCTGGACGATCCGGCCCGCTGGACGGACGACGATGCCGGCGGCGCGGCGAATGACGGGAAAACCGGCCCGGACGCCGATGCATCGCCCGGTGCCCCGGACCCCGATGTCACGCCGCCCGGCGACGGCCTGGCTTGCGACCCGCCTCTTTCATGAGCGAACCGAGCGAACGAAAACGAGCCAGGGAACCCGCGGCGGACGGCCGCAAGGCGCAAGGGTACGAACAGCGATAGCGAAGGGTCGCCTCAGCGACGGATTTTCAAAACAGCCCCGGCGACCGCCGCAAAAGCCCTCAGGGCTTGGGCCCGGGCGGCAGGATCTGGACGAAATACTCGCCTTCGCGGATCATGCCCAGCTCGCCGCGCGCGCGCTCCTCGATGGCCGAGGTGCCGGACTTCAAGTCCTGGACCTCGGCCTGCAAGGCATTGTTGCGGGCGGCGAGCGCCTCGGTGTTTTCCTGCTGCGCGGCCACCTGCTTTTGCAGCTCGTGGACCCGCATCCAGCCTCCCTTGCCCCACCACAGCGGATACTGGGCGGCCAGCGTGAGGACGGCCAGGACGAGGACCAGCAAGCGCATGGCCGGATCCCGGCGGGATCAGCGCAGGTTGTAGAAAGCGTCGCGCCCCGGGTAGGCGGCGACCTCGGCCAGTTCCTCCTCGATGCGCAGGAGCTGGTTGTACTTGGCCATGCGGTCCGAGCGCGACAGCGAGCCGGTCTTGATCTGCATGGCGTTGGTCGCCACGGCGATGTCGGCGATGGTGGAATCCTCGGTCTCGCCCGAACGGTGCGAGATGACCGCCGTGTAGCCGGCGCGCTTGGCCATCTCGATCGCGGCGAAGGTCTCGGTCAGCGTGCCGATCTGGTTGATCTTGATGAGGATGGAATTGGCGATCCCGCGGTCGATGCCTTCCTTGAGGATCCGGGTGTTGGTGACGAACAGGTCGTCGCCCACGAGCTGGACCTTGCGCCCGAGCTGCTCGGTCAGGATGCGCCAGCCGTCCCAGTCGTCCTCGGCCATGCCGTCCTCGATCGAGACGATGGGATACTTGTCGCACCAGGAGGCGAGCAGGTTGGCGAAATCCTGCGAGCCGAGCGCGATGCCGCCCTCGCCGGCCAGGTGGTACTTGCCGTCGCGGTAGAACTCGGAGCTGGCGCAATCCAGCCCCAGCACGATCTGCGAGCCGGCCTCGTAGCCGGCCGACTCGATGGCCCGCAGGATGAGCTGGATGGCCGCCTCGTGGTTGGCCACGTTGGGCGCAAAGCCGCCCTCGTCGCCCACGGCGGTGGACATGCCCTGCTGGCCGATGATCTTTTTGAGCGCATGGAAGACCTCGGCGCCCATGCGCAGCGCCTCGCGGAAGCTCGCCGCGCCCACCGGCAGGATCATGAATTCCTGCAGGTCGAGGGTATTGTTGGCGTGCGCGCCGCCGTTGATGACGTTCATCATCGGCACGGGCATCTGCATCGGGCCGCTGCCGCCGAAATAGCGATACAGCGACAAGCCGGCGTCGTCGGCCGCCGCGCGCGCCACCGCCATGCTGGCCGCGAGGATCGCGTTGGCGCCCAGGCGGCTTTTCGTGTCGGTGCCGTCCAGATCGATCAGGGTGCGGTCGATGAAGGTCTGCTCTTGGGCGTCCAGGCCCATGAGGGCGTCGGAAATCTCGGTGTTGACGTGCTCGACCGCGCGCAGGACGCCCTTGCCCAGATACCGGGCCGCATCGCCGTCGCGCAGCTCGATCGCCTCGCGCGACCCGGTGGAGGCGCCCGAGGGAACGGCCGCCCGGCCCATCGCGCCGGATTCGAGCAGCACGTCGCACTCTACGGTGGGGTTGCCGCGCGAATCCAGGATTTCGCGTCCGATGATATCTACGATTGCACTCATGATCTGACTGTCCTGCCTGTGTTTGAGGGTTGCGTGGAAAAACGCAAGGCCCGGGTATTTTACCTGGGTGCCCGGGGGGCCGGTCTACCCATCATAGCGTACGCGGCATTATGATAAGATAGCAATCGATTACTTACTTAAAGGCAGGCCACCCATGAGCGCAAATCCCGGGGCCACGAGCGGACACTCCAGACACCTTCCCGCCGACGAGCGGCGCGCGGTCACGGTCGAGGCCGTGGTCGCCCTCGCCGCCGGCCGCAACCCCAGCGACATCACGACCGCCGCCATCGCGCGGCACATGGGCCTGACGCAGGGGGCGCTGTTCCGGCACTTCCCGACCAAGGACGCCATCCTGCAGGCCGTGATGGACTGGGTCGCGGAACGCCTGCTCGCCCGGGTGGACCAGGCCGCGCAGGGCGCCGCCTCGCCGGCCGCGGCCCTCGAGGCGATCTTCATGGCGCACATCGACTTCGTGGCCGCGCATCCCGGTGTCCCGCGGATGCTCTTTGGCGAATTGCAGCGTCCCGGCGAAACCCTGCCCAAGCGGACGGTGCAGACCCTGATCCAGCGCTATGGCGAGCGCCTGCGCAGCCTCCTCGCGGCCGGCAAGGCCGAGGGCGAGCTCGATGCGGACCTGGACGTGGACGCCGCCGCGGTCCTGTTCATCGGCACCATCCAGGGGCTGGTGATGCAATCCATGCTGGTGGAGGACCCGGCCCGCATCCGCCGCGACGCCCGGGGCGTGTTCGCCATCTATCGCCGCGGCATCGTGAGTTCGCGATGAAACTGCCTGCCCTGCGGCGCCGCACGCTGGCGCTGGCCGCCGTCCTCGCGCCGCTGCTGGCGCTGTTCCTCTACGTCGCCCTGCGCGCGGGGCCGCTGGCTTCCAGCGCGGTGACGGTGGCCGCCGCCGAGCAGCGGCCCCTCGCGCCGGCGCTCTTTGGCATCGGCACGGTGCGCGCCCGCTACACCTACAGGATCGGCCCGACCCAGGCCGGACGCATCCTGCGGCTGGACGCGCAGGTCGGCGACAGGGTCGAGGCGGGCCAGGTGCTGGGCGAGATGGACCCGGTGGACCTGGACGACCGCATCGGCGCGCAGCAGGCCGCGATCAAGGGCGCCGAGGCCGCGCTGCGGCAGGCGCAGGCTGCGGAGGCCTTTGCGCGGACGCAGGCGAATCGCTATGAAAGGCTCCTCGCCGGGCACGGCACCAGCGCGGAAAGCGCCGCCATCAAGCGGCAGGAGCTGGCCGCGGCCGAGGCGGCGCTGGCGGCCGCGCGCGAGGATGCCGGCCGCCTGCGCGCCGAGTTGCGGGCCCTGCGCGCGCAGCGCGACAGCCTCAGGCTGGTGGCGCCCGTCGCCGGGCTGGTCACCGCGCGCCACGCGGACCCGGGCACCACCATGGTGGCGGGCCAGGCGGTGGTCGAGCTCATCGATCCGGCGAGCCTGTGGATCGACGCGCGCTTCGACCAGATCGGCGCCGAGGGGCTGGCCGCCGGCCTGCCCGCCCGCATCACCCTGCGTTCGCGGCAGGGCCGGGACGAGGCCGGCCACGTGCTGCGGGTCGAGCCGCAAGCCGACGGGGTGACGGAGGAAACCCTGGCCAAGGTGGTCTTCGACGCGCCGCTCTCGCCGCTGCCGCCGGTGGGCGAGCTGGCCGAGGTCGTCCTGCGGCTGCCCGAGCTGCCCGCCGCGCCCACCATCCCCAACGCGGCGATCCGCACGGTCGACGGCCGCCGCGGCGTGTGGAAGATCGCGGACGGCCGGTTGGCGTTCGCGGAGATCGCGCTCGGCCGCTCCGACCTCGACGGCCACGTGCAGGTGGCGGGCGGCCTCGCCGCCGGCGACCGGCTGGTCGTGCACAGCGAAAAGGCGCTCACGGCGCACAGCCGCGTCCACGTGGTCGACCGCCTGCCCGGGGTGTCGCCATGATCAGCCTGGCCGGGCGCGACATCCTGCACGCCTGGGGAAAATTCGTCTTCACCGGCGTCGGCCTGGGGCTGCTGATCGGCGTGACGCTGACCATGGCCGGCGTCTACCGCGGCATGGTGGACGACGCCAGGGTGCTGCTGGACAACAGCGGCGCCGATCTCTGGGTGGTGCAAAAGGACACCCTGGGGCCCTACGCCGAGTCCTCCAGCATTCCCGACGACCTGTGGCGCGGCATCCGTTCCATGCCCGGCGTCGCGCAGGCCGCCAACGTCACCTACCTGACCATGCAGGTCCGCAAGGGCGGCCGGGACGTCAGGGCCATGGTGGCCGGCGTCGCCATGGGCGGCCCCGGGACCCCGGGCTGGCCGCCCCATCTCGCCGCCGGCCGCCAGATCACCCGCGGCCACTACGAGGCGGTGGCGGACCTCGCCACCGGCTTCCAGCTCGGGGATCTCATCGAGATCCGCCGCAACCGCTACACCGTGGTCGGCCTGACGCGCCGCATGGTCTCGTCGAACGGCGACCCCCTGATATTCATTCCCCTCAAGGATGCGCAAGAGGCCCAGTTCGTCAAGGACAACGACGCGATCCTGATGCAGCGCCGCCGCGCCGAGGCCGATCCGGTCTTCAACCGCCCCGGCACGCCCGGCCTGCTGGAGGCCGTGATCGCCTCGCAGACCAGCAACGGCTACGTCAACGCCATCCTGGTGCGCGTGCAGCCCGGCTTCACGCCCGCCGAGGCGGCCGAGCCGATCCGGCGCTGGAAGCGGCTCACGGTGTACGACCGCGCGCAGATGGAAGGCATCCTGGTCGGCAAGCTGATCGCCACCTCGGCCCGGCAGATCGGCATGTTCCTCGCCATCCTGGCGCTGGTGAGCGCCGCCATCGTGGCCTTCATCATCTACACCCTGACCATGGACAAGATCCGCGAAATCGCCGTGCTCAAGCTCATCGGCACGCGCAACCGCAGCATCGCGTGGATGATCCTGCAACAGTCGCTGGCGCTCGGGGCGATCGGCTTCGCCGTGGGCAAGATCTCGGCCACCTTCGCCGCGCCGCTGTTCCCCAAGCACGTGCTGCTGGTGCCGGGCGACTCGGTCATGGGCTTCCTCGCCATGCTGGCGATCTGCGTGCTGTCCAGCATCGTCGCCATCCGCATGGCGCTCAATGTCGATCCGGCCGAAGCCATCGGGTGAGGACATGGGCACCCGGGGCATCCGCATCGAGAAACTGAGCAAGCGCTTCGGCAGGGGCGACACCGCCGTCCTCGCCCTGAAGGACGTGAACATGCGCGTGGCGCCCGGCGAGGTGGTGGGCCTGATCGGCCCGTCCGGCTCGGGCAAGAGCACCCTGCTCAAGTGCCTGGGCGCGGTGATCGATCCGACCGCCGGCCGCATGGTCCTGGACGACGAGGTGATCTACGACGACGGCTGGAAGGTGCGCGACCTGCGCGCCTTGCGCCGCGACAAGATCGGCTTCGTGTTCCAGGCGCCCTACCTCATCCCGTTCCTGGACGCGACCGACAACGTGGCGCTGCCGCCCATGCTGGCGGGCGTGCCCAACGCCGAGGCGCGCCGGCGCGCGCTCGAGCTGCTCGCCGCGCTCGACGTGCAGCACCGCGCCCGGGCCATGCCCTCGCAATTGTCCGGGGGCGAGCAGCAGCGCGTGGCCATCGCCCGCGGGCTGGTCAACCGGCCTCCCGTGATCCTGGCGGACGAGCCGACCGCGCCGCTGGATTCCCAGCGCGCCATGGCGGTGATCCGCATCCTGAACGACATGGCCCGGCGCTTCGAGACCGCGGTCATCGTCGTCACCCACGACGAAAAGATCATCCCGACCTTCAAGCGCATCTACCACATCCGCGACGGCGTGACCCACGAGGAAGCCGGCGAAGGCCGCGGCTTCGGCTGAACGCGCGGGACGCCCCGGCGAGGCCGGCGGGAGGGACGGCGGGCGGGCGGCGCCTCGGCGGGACGAGGGCGCCCGCGGCAAAGCGGGCGGCGGCTCAGGCGCCCTGGACGATGTACATCGTCATGCGCGCGGCATTGGCGCGGATCGCGCGGCCCTGGCGGTACTCGGGGGAATCGTAGAATCGCCGCGCGGCCTCGGCGTCGTCGAATTCCATCACCACCGTGCGCCCCGGGTGCTCGCCCTCGAGGGGCGTCACCTCGCCGCCGCGCACCAGCACGCGCGCGCCGTACTTGCTGATCGCCTCGGAGGAGAATTTCTGGTATTGCCTGTATTGATCCGGATCGGTGACTTCGACGTTGGCGATGATGTAGGCGCTCATGGTTCCTGTCCGTTCATGGGTATTGCTGGCCGAGGTTCAAAGCGAGTCCCGCAGCGCGCCGCCTTCCTTGACGCAGCGGTCGATGTCGCGCAGGCTGGCGAGCAGGCCGGCCATGCGGTCCAGCGGCACCGCGTTGGGGCCGTCGGACAGCGCGCGGTCGGGATCGGGATGGGTTTCCATGAACACGCCGGCCACGCCCGCGGCCACCGCCGCCCGCGCCAGCACCGGCACGAACTCGCGCTGGCCGCCCGAGCGCTCGCCCTGTCCGCCCGGCAATTGCACCGAGTGCGTCGCATCGAACACCACGGGGCAGCCGGTCTCGCGCATGATCGCCAGCGAGCGCATGTCGGAAACCAGGTTGTTGTAGCCGAAGGAGGCGCCGCGCTCGCACACCATGATGGTGTCGCCGTCGCCGCCGGCCTCCAGCGCCGCGGCGCGGGCCTTGGCGACCACCTGCAGCATGTCGTGGGGCGCGAGGAACTGCCCCTTTTTGATGTTCACCGGCTTGAGCGTGGCCGCGCAGGCATGGATGAAATCGGTCTGGCGGCACAGGAAGGCCGGCGTCTGCAGCACGTCGACCACCGCGGCCGCCTCGCGCGCCTGGCCCGCGTCGTGCACGTCGGTCAGGACGTGCACGCCCAACTGGGCGCGCACGTCGGCGAGGATCGCCAGGCCCTGCTCGATCCCCGGCCCGCGAAAGGACCGGTCCGAGCTGCGGTTGGCCTTGTCGAACGAGCTCTTGTAGATGAAGGGCACGCCCAGCGAGCGCGTGATTTCCTGGAGGCGGCCGGCCGTCTCGAAGGCGAGCTCGCGCGATTCGATCACGCAGGGGCCGGCGATCAGGAACAGCGGGCGGTCCAGCCCGGCCTCGAAATCGCAGAGTTTCATGGACCCTCCTCGGTGTGGCGGGCTCAGGCCTCGGCCAGCTCGCGCTTTTGGTGATGCGCGAGCGCGGCCCGGATGTAGCTGGTGAACAGCGGATGGCCGTCGCGCGGGGTCGAGGTGAACTCGGGGTGGAACTGCACGCCCATGAACCAGGGATGGTCCGGGATCTCCATGATCTCGGGCAGGTTTTCGGTGGGCGTGCGCGCGCTGATCACCAGGCCCGCCTCCTCGAGGCGGTTGACGTAGACGTTGTTCACCTCGAAGCGGTGGCGATGGCGCTCGTTGACCTCGGGGCCGTAGATCTCGTAGGCGCGCGTGCCGGGCTTGACCGGGCAGCGCTGCGCGCCCTTGCGCATGGTGCCGCCCAGGTCGGAGGTCTGGTCGCGGCGCTCGATCTTGCCCTCGCGGTCCTGCCATTCGGTGATCAGGGCGATCACGGGATGGGCCGCCGAGGGATCGAACTCGGTGCTGTTGGCGCCCCCGAGGCCGGCGACGTGGCGCGCGAACTCGACCACCGCGAGCTGCATGCCCAGGCAGATGCCCAGGTAGGGGATGCCGTGCTCGCGGGCGTACCGGATGGCCTTGATCTTGCCCTCGGTGCCGCGCTTGCCGAAGCCGCCCGGCACCAGGATGGCGTCCAGGGGCTCGAGCACGCCGGTGCCCCGCGTCTCGATCTCCTCGGAGTCGATGTACTCTATCTGGACCTTGGAATGGGTGTGGATGCCGGCGTGCACCAGCGCCTCGCTGAGCGACTTGTAGGATTCGGTCAGGTCGACGTACTTGCCCACCATGCCCACGGTGATGGTGGCGCGCGGATGCTCGATGGCGTCGATCAGGCGGTCCCACAGCGTCAGGTCGGCCGGCGGGGGCGTGAGGGCCAGGGCGTCGCACACCAGGCTGTCGAGCCCCTGCTGGTGCAGCATGGCGGGGATCTTGTAGATCGAATCGGCGTCCCACACCGAGATCACCGCGTCCAGGGGCACGTTGGAGAACAGCGAGATCTTGGCGCGCTCGTCGTCGGGCACCGGGCGGTCGGCCCGGCACAGCAGCGCATTGGGATAGATGCCGATCTCGCGCAGCTTTTGCACGGAGTGCTGGGTGGGCTTGGTCTTGAGCTCGCCCGCCGAGGCGATGAAGGGCACCAGGGTGAGGTGCACGAAGGCGCACTGGTTGCGCCCCAGCCTCAGGCTCATCTGGCGCACGGCCTCGAGGAAGGGCAGCGACTCGATGTCGCCGACCGTGCCGCCGATCTCGACGATCGCCACGTCGGCCTTGCCGTTCCAGGCGGCCTCGGCGCCGCGCGCGATGAAGTCCTGGATCTCGTTGGTGATGTGCGGAATCACCTGCACCGTCTTGCCCAGGTAGTCGCCCCGGCGCTCTTTGCGCAACACGGATTCGTAGATCTGGCCCGTCGTGAAGTTGTTGACCTTGCGCATCCGCGTCGAGACGAAGCGCTCGTAGTGTCCCAGGTCGAGGTCGGTCTCGGCGCCGTCCTCGGTGACGAAGACCTCGCCATGCTGGAAGGGGCTCATGGTGCCCGGATCGACGTTGATGTAGGGATCCAGCTTGAGCATGGTGACGCGCAGGCCGCGCGACTCGAGGATGGCGGCGAGCGACGCCGCCGCAATGCCCTTGCCCAGGGAGGACACGACGCCACCCGTGACGAATACGTATTTGGTCATCTTGGTACATGCCCGGGATTGGCGGGCAGGAGCGGGAAATTTGGATTATAGCCTTTCGGTACGGGCCAGCAGCCAGTCGCGCGCGGGGCCGTCGACCCAGGGCAGCAGGCGCGCGCGCACCATGGCGTGGTAGTCGTCGAGCCAGCCGCGCTCGTCGGCCGAGAGGGCATCGGGCAGCACGCAGCGCGTGTCGATCGGGCACAGGGTCAGCGTCTCGAAGCGCAGGAAATGGCCGAAGGCGGTGCGCTCGGCCTCGATGGCGAGGACGAGGTTCTCGATCCGGATGCCCCATTGCCCCTCGCGATAGAGGCCGGGCTCGTTGGAGGTCACCATGCCCGCGCGCATGGCCTGCTCGGGACGCGGGCGGGCGCGCACGGCGATGGATTGCGGCCCCTCGTGGACGTTCAGGAAATAGCCCACGCCGTGGCCGGTGCCGTGCCCGTAGTCCAGCCCCTCGCGCCACAGCGGCATGCGCGCCACGGTATCGAGCGCCGGCGAGGGAACCCCCTCGGGAAAGCGGGCCATGGCCAGCGCGATGTGCGCGCGCAGGACGACGGTGAAGTCCGCGAGCTGCGCCTGGCTGGGCCGCCCCACCGGCACGACGCGCGTGATGTCGGTCGTGCCGCCCAGGTACTGGCCCCCGGAATCGATCAGCAGCAGGCCGTCGCCCTCGATCACGGCATGCGACTGCGGCGTCGCCTGGTAATGGGGCATGGCGCCGTTGGCGTTGAAACCGGCGATCGTGG
>Ga0180216_1000885_pt1 | contig 28632 bp, 21 predicted proteins | sample eDN3rd37CBELigMG_FD_128879 | JGI IMG/M metagenome (GOLD analysis project Ga0180216, IMG submission 128879) | Enriched Miracle-Growth compost microbial communities from Emeryville, California, USA - eDNA 3rd pass 37_C BE-Lig MG (version 2)... ... | reverse complement strand
TTCGTTCATTGATGGATATTGCCCCCAAAGAAGCCTTGATTCGCCGTGATACTGAAGAAATGATGATTCCCGTGGATGAAATTCAGGTTGGCGATACCATGGTTGTAAAGCCCGGTCAAAAACTTGCCATGGACGGAGAAGTTGTAAAAGGAACCTCTACCCTCAACCAAGCAGCGATAACAGGCGAATCCGTTTCAGTTGCTAAAAGTGTTGGTGACGAAGTATTTGCTGGAACGTTAAATGAAGAAGGATTGCTCGAAGTAAATGTAACGAAACGGGTGCAAGATACAACAATAGCCAGAATCATTCATTTGGTTGAGGAAGCTCAAGCCGAACGTGCTCCTTCCCAAGCCTTCGTAGACCGATTCGCTAAGTATTATACCCCGGCGATCATGCTAATTGCTTTATTAATATCCATTGTACCTCCTCTTCTTATGAATGCGAATTGGGGCGAATGGATTTATAGAGGCTTATCAGTTCTCGTTGTTGGGTGCCCATGTGCCCTCGTTATTTCAACGCCTGTATCTATCGTCACGGCTATAGGAAATGCAGCAAAGAATGGGGTACTCATCAAAGGCGGTGTACACCTCGAAGAAGCAGCTACACTAAAGATAATTGCATTTGATAAGACCGGTACATTGACAAGAGGAATTCCAGAAGTAACAGACGTTGTAAATGTCAGTGAAAGGGAAGAAAAAGAATTATTAGGTATTGCTGCTGCCTTAGAAAATGGGTCACAACATCCATTAGCATCATCTATCTTACGGAAGGCAGAGAATGAAGGCATTCATTTTAATGCCATTCAGGTAGACGATTTCTCTTCCATTACCGGAAAGGGGATAAAAGGTAAGGTTAACGATGTTCTTTACTATATTGGAAGCCCGGGTTTATTTGAAGAACTTCAAACGAGTGGAATGAAAGAAGATATAAGAAATCAAATCGAAACTATTCAGAAACAGGGTAAAACCGTGATGATTTTGGGAACGGAACAAGATATACTTTTCTTAATCTCTGTGGCTGATGAGTTACGTGAAAACAGTAGAGAAGTCATTCATAAACTTCACCAAATAGGCATTCATAAAACCATCATGTTGACCGGTGACAATAAAGCCACTGCTCAAGCCATTGGTCGACAAGTAGGTATTGGTGAGGTTCAAGCCGAGTTATTGCCCCAAGATAAATTGGAATTTATTAAAAGACTCAGAAGCGATGGTCAGGGTGTGGCGATGATTGGCGACGGAGTGAACGATGCTCCCGCATTGGCAGCATCAACGGTCGGTATTGCAATGGGTGGAGCCGGAACAGATACCGCTTTGGAAACCGCTGATATTGCCTTAATGGCAGATGATTTAAGTAAACTTCCGTTTACGATTAAATTGAGCCGAAAAGCTCTACAGATTATTAAGCAAAACATTACATTCTCCTTGGCAATCAAAGTGGTTGCTTTATTACTCATCATCCCAGGATGGCTGACCCTCTGGCTGGCGATATTTGCAGATATGGGTGCTACATTAATTGTCATGTTGAACGGTTTGCGATTACTTCGAGTGAAAGATTAGACAACGATAGCCGATATCATCTTCATTATCACTAAAGGGCTGCAATCAGATTACAGCCCTTTTTTATACAAGTTATATTCACTGATGATACCTGCTTATGCAGAAAAATATACCCGAATCATGTATGGTTATATTGCCGAATACAACCTAGGACAATAGTCCAAAACATTACCATTGTTCAAACTATTGTTCTTGTAAATGATTCATAATCACATTCATGTTCGATTCCATCATCCTCAAATAAGTGTCCCCCTCTTCGCCTGGTTTTCCTAACGAATCAGTAAACAGTACACCACCAATCGGAACCCCAGTTTCCTTAGACACCATCTCCATACTCCTCGGATCCACACTAGTTTCGACAAACAAGACAGGTACTTGTTTGGATGTAATCAGTTGAACCACTTCGAGAACTTGTTGGGGAGTGCCTTGGTTTTCAGAATTGATTTCCCAAATATATCCTGCTTCAAAATCATAGGCAGAACAGAAATATTTAAAGGCTCCTTCACTCGTAATTAAGTAACGTTTTTCCTTTGGAATCTGATTAAATTGATCCAACGCTCTTTGGTGAAGCTGTTTTAACTGCTGAATGTAATCCTCTGCATTTTTTTGATACACCTTTGCATGTTCTGGATCCACTTTTACCAAGGCATCCCTTGCATTCTCTGCATATTTGATCCCATTTTGTATATCAAGCCAAGCGTGCGGATCTTCTTCCCCTTCTTTTCCTTTTGTGGTTAAGTATTTAGGCTGCACGCCTTCACTTAGACGAAAGACGGGAGCATCTTGGCCTGATTTTCCTGCGGTGACCATGAGTTTTTCAAACCATGAATTCCCTGCCTCCAAATTTAGCCCATTATAAAAAACAGCATCTGCATCTGTAGTCTTTTGGACATCTTCCGGAAGAGGATCATATTCATGGGGATTGGAACCAATGGGTGCTAGACTATGGATTTCCACTCGATCACCTCCAATATTTTTGACAATATCATAGAGAATGGAGTAGGTGGTAACTACTTGCACCTTATCTTGTTCTAAACCTCCGGGCTTGGGCGTGGGATCCGTTTGGGTCACCTCGTTCGCCCCACATCCGGCTAGGAACATAAGGGTAAATAAACTCATGAAAATCATCTTTACTTTGCTCATCTTTAATTCTCCTTTAACATAATTTTGGGTTGGTTAGCTAATTCCTTCTTTTTCCTTTTCGACTTCAAAGTTCGCCATAATAATCCATGCTTAGGTGAAAAGGAGAATGTTACAAGAAATAAAAAGGTTGAGACTAAAACGATGGTAGCTCCTGAAGATAAGTTATAAGTAAAACTAAAATACAATCCAATAACAGACGAGATCACACCAAAACCCGCTGAAAGATAAAGCATGATCCACAGTCGTTCCGTTAACAAATAGGCAGTAGCTGCAGGAGTAATGAGCATAGCGACCACGAGAACAATGCCAACCGTTTGTAAAGAAGCAACGGTTACCATCGTCAGGAGTGTCATTAGAAAATAGTGAATCCATTTAATCGGCAAACCATAGGCAGCTGACATGGTTGAGTCAAAGGATGTGATTAACAGCTCTTTGTAGAATAAATAAATAGTGGAAAGGACAAACAGTCCAATTCCAAGCGTAATCCACATATCTGATGGACGGACGGCGAGCACATTTCCAAACAAAATGTGATATAAATCGGTACTGCTCTTCATAAGGGTAATTAACACGATCCCAAGGGCAAACGCAGCTGTAAACATAATTCCAATCGATATATCATTTTTGATTCGGCTGTTTTGACTGACAAACCCAATCCCAATGGCTGTTAGTACACCTGTTAACACGGCACCAAGAAAAAAGTTAACTCCTAGTGCGTAAGAGATCGCAACGCCTGGTAATACCGCATGGGAAATCGCATCTCCCATCAGTGCCATTCCTCTTAAGATAATAAAACATCCGATGACCCCACAAAGGATGCCGACCATGGTGGAGGTCAAAAGGGCCTTTTGTAAAAATTCATATTGGAAAACCGCATCAATAAAGGACATTACAACTGCACCTCGATTTCTTTGAAAAAGGGAAATTGAGTGTTATATGCTTTGGCTAATATCTCCGAACGAAAGACCTTCTCTACTTCACCAACACCAATGAGCTCTTTATTGAGCAAAATCAATTCATCAAAATAATCGTTGGCTTTGCTTAAATCATGGTGAACAACCAAAACCGTTTTACCGCTATCACGCAATTCTTTTAAGATGGTAACAATCGTCTTTTCACTGGAAACATCAATACCCACAAACGGTTCATCCAAAAAGAAAATGTCTGCTTGTTGAGCTAATGCTCTCGCCATAAATACTCTTTGTTGTTGTCCACCTGAGAGTTCCCCAATTTGACGATTCGCAAATTCTCCCATTCCCACTTTTTCTAAACAATTATTTGCTAATGCTTTTTCTTTCTTTTTTGGTCGCTTAAAGATCCCTAAATTCGGATAGGTTCCAAGCAAAACAGTATCAATGACCGTAATAGGGAAGTCCCAATCTATGTTGCTTCGTTGAGGCACATAAGCTATACGCTTACGAACTTCGCTAATGTCCTTACCTTCCATTAGTATTTCTCCTGTATCCCTTGGAATCAATTCCAGTAACGCTTTAAGAAGCGTTGACTTTCCCGCTCCATTGGGTCCAATGATTCCTACAAGTTTACCAGGAGAAACAGAAAAGCTTACATTTTGTATCGCATCGTTTCCATGATAAGAAACATTTAAATGATTAACTGTAATAGCAGATACCATGAAACTTTCACCCCTTATTAAAAATTGTCCAAACACCACAAAGTTTACCGAAGGAAACAATTGAGGCAAAAAAAAGCAATACTGAAATTCTTTCACGTTTTGCTGTCATCCTATGCACTTACGTTCATAATGTTTCCTTTAGGAAAAATTCTAATCGTTGTACAACTTATTGTCAATGAGGAAAATATTTTTAGCCAGCAAAAGATACAATAACTTTCCCTAATACAAAATATATGCAATATGGAAAAAATATGTTAGTCCTTTTAAAAAAGGGCTGATAGGGCGTAGCCTTCTTGTTCTGTCCGCTTCACTAGAATATTTGATATAATGAATAAGGATCTCGTCGAGCTATGATAATAGACTAGTAAGGAGAGATGAAGATGAAAATGGTTATAGAACAGTTTGTGAAATTGGGGATAAAAACCGATACAGCAAGCTATCTTGCACATTTTATGATGATTTTTTTGGTAATCGGACTTAGCATCTTGGCCTATTTCATCACGAAAAAAGTGGTGATTAAAGTACTAACCCATTATATTAACAATAACAAGATCACATGGGATAATATTATTTTGGAAAAAAGGGTTTTTCATAAGCTTTCTCATATTGTTCCAGCTATTATCATTTATTACTTTGCTTCCATATTTCCGGATTTTCAACATATCATTCAAAAAGGTGCCAGTACCTATATCATCATAGTAGGGGTAATGGTTATTGATAGCTTATTAAACGCAATGAATGATATTTATCGAACATACGAGATATCCAAAGTTAAACCGATAAGGGGATATATCCAGGTCATTAAAATCTTTGTTTTCGTCATCGGCGGCATCGTCGTTATTGCGAATCTAATGGGGGAGAGCCCTTTTATCCTTTTAAGTGGTATTGGGGCGCTTTCTGCGGTTCTAATGTTGGTCTTTAAAGACTCTTTATTAGGACTCGTGGCAGGCGTTCAATTGACTTCCAATGATATGGTCCGCGTTGGAGATTGGATTGAGATGCCAAAGTATGGCGCGGATGGGGATGTTATTGACATTTCTTTAAACACCGTGAAGGTTCAAAATTGGGATAAAACGATTACAACGATACCGAGCTATGCCCTCATATCTGATTCATTCAAAAACTGGAGGGGGATGCAAAACTCTGGTGGGCGACGGATCAAACGATCCATCTATATTGATACAAGCAGCATTACTTTTTGCACGGAGGAAATGCTTGAGAAATTTAAAACCATCCATTATCTAACAGACTATATCGCTGAGAAAGAAAATGAAATAAAAGCTTATAATCTTGAAAATAACATCGACAAATCCAATAAAGTAAACGGTCGGGCACTTACAAATATCGGTGTCTTCAGGATCTATATCCTCAACTATCTTAAAAATCATCCGGGAATCAATCAGAATATGCTCATGATTGTCCGGCAGCTGGCGCCTGGAGAATACGGCTTGCCTATAGAGATCTATACGTTTACCAATGACGTGAGGTGGGTAGTATACGAATCCGTACAAGCGGATATATTTGACCATATTTTCGCAGTGGCGCCAGAGTTTGGACTAAGGGTATTCCAGAATCCTACGGGGTCTGATTTTAGGGCATTCCAGAATCAGCCGGGGGCCGATCTTAGGGAACTTGGTGACATGAGTAGATCCAGAAAAATCAGGTAGGCCAGTTTTTCTTTGGATATATGGTGAAGGGAAGCCTTTTCTTCTTGGTTAAAATAATAGGGATGGTTCTAGGCTGCGATCATTATGGGCGCATGAATGGAGACCAGGCAGGGTTAACATCCTCTACTGCACTATCTGCTTGATCATTTGTGATATTCTTTTGGTTACTCCCATCCGCATCCATCACATAGATCTCAGCGTTCCCGTCTCGGTAGGATGTAAAGACAATCTTTTTTCCATCTGGAGACCATGAAGGCTCTTCATCATCTGTTGATAATTGAAATGTGAGACGAGTTGGATTGCTCCCATCCGAATTCATCACGTAGACTTCATCAATCCCCAAGCCTCCTCCATCCCGATTTGATGTAAAGGCAATCTTTTTTCCGTCCGGAGACCAGGCGGGTTGGGTGTCATGTACACCTAGTCCCGTAAAAGTGAGCTGAGTTTGGTCACTACCGTCCGCATTCATCACAAATATCTCAGAGTCACCGTCCCGGACGGAAGTAAATACGATCTTTTTTCCATCCGGAGACCAGGCCGGATCATGATCCTCGATATTATTGTTTGTGATGTTCGTTTGGTTGCTCCCATCGGCATCCATCACAAATATATCAGTGTCCCCTTCCCGAGTGGATGTAAAGGCAATCTTTTGTCCGTCCGGAGACCAGGCAGGTTGAAAGTCATCAAAGCTATTTTGGCTAAGATTTACCTGATTGCTTCCATCTGCATTCATTACATAAATCTGATTGCGACTGTCGCGGGTGGATGTAAAGGCAATCTTTTGTCCATCCGGAGACCAGGTGGGTTGAAAGTCATCAGCTGGATGATCAGTAAGACGGCTTCGGTTACTCCCATCCGGATTCATTACATAGATGTTATAGTTCCCGTCCCGATTTGATGCAAAGGCGATCTTACTGATCAAAACTCGAGTAATTGAAGATATATTATGGCAACAAATATTCATCGTGTTTTGTGTAGTGGAATCTTCTGTCGATGCCATAAGTTGAATTACCTCCGATCTTACTGATTCAAAGATACCCGATTTTATCGTTCCACAAGTCGTTTCTACGATGACGGTATCACCGCGTTCTATACCCGATAAAAGCTCGTTGCATGAACACCTTTTTGTTCTAACCCCCATAAAATACTCTCCTTTCCTTTGAAAATATGAATACAATAACGCAGGGAATACTTATATCTTTTTAGTCCTCGACACAGTAAAAAAGGGGGGGTTAACCCCTCCATTAAGAGATCTGTTTTGATGCATAAACCTCCAATATTTTCTCCTAATAGTGTATTTACGTATAGAAAATATGATTGGATAAATACCTTAGTTCACTCGCTTTTTTTCTCATTATTATTGGGGATTATCTTAATGTTGACCTGATGTGGGGTTAAGGAAAGTCGATCCGGACTGAGGATCCGTTAATAGCCCTTCTTACTAGGCACATCCCCACCCAAAGTCCCATATGCTAACCATAATACATGGATGGGGAGTTACTGAATATGTGGAGAGCTATTTACCTTTTTCCAGCTTCCGTACGAACAATTTTTGGGGTTAAATGGGGGTATATCAATAACCAAGGTCGATTTATTATACCTCCACAGTTTGATGAAGCTGAAAATTTCCAGCCGAACGGGCTTGCTGTGGTTCAAATGAACAACCGTAGTGGTTTAATGAATGTATATGGTCAATGGGTCGTGTTGCCGAAGTATGAGATGATTAATTCCTTTTCCGAAGGGCGAGCACAGGTGATTAATCAGGGCAATTTTAAAGTCATTGATGAGCAGGGGAATGTGATCACATCGAAACCCTACGATTATATCGGTTCGTATCATGAGGGGAGAGCGCAGGCCGCAGATACGCGGGAAGGGAAATATCTTTATGGATATTTAGATCTGCAAGGTAAAGAGGTCATTCCTTTACAATATCAGTCAACGAGTGACTTCTCTGGTGGAAAAGCAATCGTACAAAAGCCAAATGGCGAATATGTGCTAATCGATCAAATGGGAAAGATCCTCTATACTTACAAGTATCCCTTTGTCGGTAGCTTGGGTGACGGACTCCTGACTTTTAAACTAACAAACGATGGGAAATATGGGTATATTGATGAATTAGGAAATGTGGTGATTTCCCCACGATTTACGTGGGCCCAGCCCTTTCAAAGCGGCAGGGCGATTGTGAACATGTCCAATGATTACAAAAACAAATATGGTCTAATCGATAAAAAAGGGAACGATTTAATCGAGCCGAAGTACAATGACATTCTCTCTGTCACGTCTGACCGTGTAGCTGTGGGGATACCTAAGGATGAACAACGGCCTTATATCGGTTCTAAATATGCGCTAGCTGATACGGAGGGACACTTTTTTACTGGATTTGTCTACAATGAAATTTCTAATTATGAACACGGGTATGCGTCTGCGAACACCGATCAAAACACATTTTTCATCCATCGAACAGGACAGGTGGCAAGGAATTTGCCGATCGTGCAAGGGAGTGGAACGCTAGCTTTTATTGGCGATTTGATTCGCGCTGATGTGGATCAACGGGTATCCTATTATAACCATGCAGGGCAATTGGTGTGGAAGCAAAATAGAGTAGTCCCGCTCTATCAAGGGCTGGTGGTAAGAGAAGAAAAATATAAACCGAACAAAGACTATCTTGTCTATTACCCCCAAATAGAAGGAATGCAAAGTAGGGTGGCACAGGACAGAGTCAATCAAAGATTAAAAGAACTTTCCCAGGTGGTGCCGATCGATCCGAATGCCCAGCTGGATTACAGTTATACAGGGGATTTCTCGATTGCCCTTTTTAAAAAGAACCTGCTTGAATTTGAGTTAGATGGGTATCATTTCCCGTTTGGTGCAGCACATGGGATGCCCACAAGAGTTTTTGCACCTATCGATTTAGTTACGGGCAACGTCTATCAATTAAAAGACTTGTTTAAGCAGGGGGCTGATTATGTAAAGGTGATCAGTGATATCATTGCCAACCAAATCAAAAATGACCCACAATATTCCTATGTATTTCCAAATACCTACAAAGGGATTAAGCCTGATCTGCCCTTTTATGTGAAGGAAGACGCCCTCTATATCTATTTTCAGCCATATGAAATTGCCCCCTTTGCTGCAGGATTTCCAACCTTTAAGATACCTTTCCAGGAAATTATAAATATGATTGATGTGAACGGGGCATTTTGGCGGTCGTTTCATAATTAAGTTTGGTATCTGGGCCGAGGATCCGCTAATTGCATAACCCCGATAAAGGGCATTTTAACAGCTTTCCTGGCCCAGTTATTGTCTTTCATACAAGGTAATGGATATTTTTTTCGCCAAAACCTTCTTGTCTACAATAAATCGACAGGCGCCTACGGTCCGCCAAATAACGCAGCCGCGTCCATCCACCAATTACCGATCCCCACCGGCCAAGGAAATTTCAAGTTGGTTAATCAACTGATTAAAATGATCATCTAAAACCTTGATCTCCTCAATAGATATATCATCAATATGGATCCCCACGCTAACAGTGACCACACTATCGAGCACCGTAGCGAGATACTTTGCAGCAAAGCGGGCCAGATCATCCTCCTTATGATCCAGGAGGCAAATCACGCTTGTCGTGGCACTCCGCTTTTTCCCGTTGATAATCACATTCCCCGGCTCCGCCACTGCAACTGCGCCAATGTGATAACTTTCTCCTCCACCTATGGTGATATTGATATCCTTTCCGCAAAAAACGGCGGTTGCTTCCACGATATATTTCCCGGTACCTACACTTGCTTTAATGCTTTTCATTTAAGGTCAGCGCCTTTCCATGCAACAAATTTTGAAATGAATGATGGTAATTGTTGCATCCATGTTCTTATTATTGTGCACAAAATTCGCCAATGCTTCAACTTCTGATAGATTTTAAATCGGTTTCAGGATGAGGGTTATTTTTTTCCCTGATAGAAAGGGAGAATGCTCACAAGACTACAAATAAAGAGGAGCACCAATGCCTCCTAACCCCTAACCGGCAGAGCAGTATTCTACAAAGGCTATATTTTTATGATTTTAATGGTGCTAATATTCCGATAATGGCCAACTAACTTGTGACTTTAGTCACGGCAAAAGAAATGATCTAATTATAGTATTATTTGCGTAGAAAGTGCTTTTTTCTATTTGAAGGTGGGTGTTATTTTGGGTCACGTAATGGAGCTTTTGGTCAATGTCTTATTCCTAATCTTTCCTCTTTTTATTTATAAAGTACTTTGGGTGGATCGAGGAAAACTAGAGTCACAATGGAATAAAGTGGTGGTCACGTTCATCGCCATAATCGCTGCTGTTCTCTGTATGAGTTACCCGGTAGAGTTTTTTCCAGGGTTCTTTTTTGATTTAAGGCAAATCTCTTTGATTTTGGCCGCACTATATGGAGGGCACTGGGTCAGTGCTTGGCTGTATATTGGTGTTTTCACCTACCGTTTCTTGCTGGGGGGGGACGGGGTCTATATTAGCTTTATCACCGTTACTTTAATCTTTTTGATTCTTCCATTCCTGTCTCCCTGGTACTCAAAGCTTACTATGGTACAAAAAATGATTACAGCAGTAAGTTTTTCGGTCATTTTTTCTTCGATGACTGCAAGCCTTTCCGAAATGTTTACCGCCACATACTTAGACGAAATGATCTTCCAATTCGTCCTTGTTCAGGCACTCGGGATCTTATTGATCACCTATTTTATTGAATTTATGCGAAAGCGTGCAGAGGTGGGAGAAAAAATGAATAGTAGGTAGTCGGGATAGAATACTCTCTTTTTCGTTAGAGAAAAAGGTTCCTTCCCTGCCGAAGCTGTGTTTCAATAGAGTAATATAAAAAGAGGCTGTCCTTAAAGGCAGCCTTTTATTTACGTTCCAGATCGATATCCATGATCAAAAAAAATCAAACCTGTACCCTTCACATCATGATAAAATTCGGTTATTATCAGAATTCACGATAAATAAAACGATAGGGGAATTTTAAATGGGAGCAGCCTTAATTCATGGAATCATTCTAGCTTTTGGACTGATTCTTCCGCTTGGTGTGCAAAATGTTTTTGTCTTTAATCAAGGTGCCAACCAGCCAAGATTTATTAGCGCTCTACCAGTTGTAATTACAGCTTCTATTTGTGATACGATCTTAATCTCATTGGCTGTGTTGGGGGTTTCTGTCATTGTTTTGAATCATTATTGGATTGAAATGGGTATAATGCTGGTCGGAATCATCTTCTTGGTATATATGGGATGGGTCACCTGGAACAGTAAAACAAGTTCTAACGCATCGGAGGTAAATACACTTACACATAGAAAACAAATTGCTTTTTCCGCTTCGGTTTCTTTACTCAATCCCCATGCCATCATGGACACGATTGGAGTGATTGGGACGAGTTCATTATCTTATTCCGGAGTAGAAAAAGTTTGTTTTGCATTGGCATGTATTTTAGTTTCATGGATCTGGTTTTTTTCTTTGGCATTAGCTGGAAGAAGGATGGGAAAGCTTGATCAATCGGGGAAATTCATGAATTACTTAAACAAAATATCATCTCTCATTATGTGGGGGACAGCCATTTATCTTTTATCGAGATGGGCTGCCTGAGTATATAATCGGCATATCTGGAAGAGCGGGAAAAACGAAAGAAATGTTCAAGCATGAATTGGAAGAGTTCCCAATGAGATTGACACTAACGTAGTTCATGAGTTCCTCGATGAAGTGGAGTGGATAGAGTTAGTAACCAACTGTTCTTAATTCCTTCACTTTACTCTGAAATTGCTAGGGATAATAATTAAACTAAGGGGGTGGAATGCGTGACTCAGAAAGACAAGCAATTTTACACTTTAGATTCCTCGGATGTCCTTAACAACCTTCACACCACTGAAAAAGGGCTGACAGAGGAGGAAGTACAAAAGCGGATTCAGACATATGGTCCGAATCAGATGGTTGAGGGGAAAAAGCAGACCCTACTTCAGAAGTTTATCGAACAATTTAAGAATTTGATGATCATTATACTCTTGATTGCAGCTTTGATTTCAGGATTAACCCATGAAATAACTGATTCGATTATCATTTTAGTGGTCGTATTCTTAAATGCTATTTTGGGAGTTGTTCAGGAGAATCGGGCTGAAAAAGCTCTCGAGGCGTTAAAACAGATGTCTTCTCCCCATGCCAAAGTGCGAAGAAATGGAAATGTAGAGCAAGTGGAATCTTCATCACTTGTACCCGGAGATATTGTATTGTTGGATGCAGGGGATCTTGTTCCGGCCGACCTGCGGCTTTTGGAATGTTCCAGTTTAAAAGTGGAGGAAGCTGCATTAACGGGAGAATCCCTACCTGTAGAGAAATTTACCGACAGAATTGATCAGCTTAATTTGGTTATTGGGGATCGAAAAAACATGGCGTTTGCCGGAAGTAGTGTTTCTTATGGCAGAGGTCTGGGAGTGGTTACTGCTACCGGGATGAGTACTGAAGTCGGGAAAATTGCCGAGCATCTCGCAAGCAACCCGAATCAATCAACACCTCTGCAAATTAAACTTGCTGAACTAAGTAAATATCTTACCATTGCTGTTCTTGTTATCTCTCTTATTATTTTTGTTACCGGGGTCTACCAAGGAAGAGATTACTTGGACATGCTCTTAACTTCGATCAGTTTGGCTGTAGCCGCCATTCCAGAAGGGTTGCCAGCTGTCATCACGATCGTCCTAGCCTTGGGCGTTCAGAAGATGGCAAGCAAGAATGCCATCATTCGCAAGTTATCCGCTGTGGAGACACTGGGAAGTACAGAGATTATTTGTTCCGATAAAACAGGGACCTTGACGCAAAACCGGATGACAGTTCAGGAAGTTTTCATTGATGGTTCAATCGAAAAAAGAGAGCAGTATGATCCTAAGATTGGTGGCAGCAAGGAGTTATTTGTTAACGCCTTGATCTTGTGTAATGATTCGAAACTAAGCAAAGCAGAGGATCAGACTATCTCCTTCATTGGAGATCCAACTGAAACAGCTCTCACGATGTTTGCAATGGATCGTGGGGTAGATATAGAAGAAGTCCAAGCGAAACTTCCGCGAATGAACGAGATACCATTTGACTCCGAGCGGAAATTAATGACGACGGTCCATCATGATTCAAATGGATACCTGATCATGACAAAAGGGGCACCTGATATGCTTCTTACCAGATGTACTCATCATTTGGTAGGTGAAGAAGTAGAATCGCTAAACGAATTGACCGATGCGAAGATTCGTTCTGCGAACAAACAAATGGCCGACCGGGCATTACGTGTTCTTGCTGTGGCTTACCGAAGGATGAATGTCCTGCCAGATACCTTAACCTCTGAAGAGGTTGAGAATCAATTGATTTTTGTCGGATTGGTCGGAATGATCGATCCCCCAAGGGACGAGGCGAAGAAAGCCGTCGAGAAATGTATCGGTGCGGGGATTCGAACGATCATGATTACAGGGGACCATAAAGATACTGCTCTTGCTATTGCTAAGCAGCTGCATATTTACCAAGAAGGCGATATCGCAGTTACCGGAAGTGAGCTGGATCAGATGAGTGAACAGGAGCTAGCCTCACAAATCGAGAGATGTTCCGTTTATGCGCGCGTATCTCCGGAACATAAGGTTCGCATTGTTAAGGCTTGGAAAAGGCGAGGGAAAGTGATCGCAATGACAGGAGACGGTGTCAATGATGCCCCCGCCCTAAAAGCCTCAGATATTGGAATTGGCATGGGGATCACCGGCACAGATGTGGCCAAAGGGGCTTCGAACATGGTTTTGGCAGATGATAATTTTGCTACGATTGTTGTTGCCGTGGAAGAGGGACGGAAAATTTATCGCAATATACAAAAGTCGATCCAATTTCTGCTTTCTTCGAACTTAGGCGAGATCCTTACCCTATTTGTAGGAACCTTGTTGGGGTGGACAGTGCTCTTTCCAATTCATATCTTGTGGATCAACCTGGTTACGGATACGTTGCCAGCACTCGCTTTAGGTTTGGAAAAAGAAGAAAAAGGAATTATGAAGCAAAAACCACGAAAAGCGAACAGTAGCTTTTTCTCAGATGGGGTAGGAGGAAGTATTATCTATCAAGGGATTTTGCAAGGATTGCTCACATTACTTTCCTACTATCTCGGTTTACGCTTTTATTCGGTGGAAATTGCCGTAACGATGGCCTTTGCAACGCTCGGATTTATTCAATTATTCCATTCATTGAATATCCGCTCGAATCGTCAATCCCTCTTCTCCATCGGTTTCTTTAAAAACAAGTTATTAATTGGAGCAATTTGCATCTCGGCGTTTTTGCAAAGCATCGTAATCCTGATCCCGGGACTGAATCCTATCTTTAAGGTTAGTCATTTAAATTTGCAGCAGTGGGGGATCGTCTTGCTTATCTCTTTCTCGATCATACCCATCATCGAGATCATCAAACTATTTTATAAACCTAGTATGGAAACAGCAAAACCCTCCGAATAAGGAGGGTTTACCTTTTGATATGGGCCAATTTTTTTCGGTCAATCGCCTCTGGTTGCATCTCCAACCATTTGTTTTTGGTCATTAGTGTCATCCACTCATTCCCAATTTCCATAATATCAATGATTGTTTCGCTATAGGCTTTGATAATATCTACCCGCAAAGTAGAAGCCATCCCCACCCCATAATAGGCAATGGCTGAATTGATCAAAAAACCAATGTGATACATAATTAGTTTGTCTGAAAAGGGACTAACCGTAGAATTCGTGATTTCATTATCCCAAAGGTGTGGGGAAGGGAGATTGTCCTTTTCAAGGTATGTATGGAATATTTTGATGTGCTTTTCGGTCGTTTCGGAAACCTTGACGAGAAAATGCCGGACTTCTTCGGAATGCGCGACTTGACTAAAGGCTAATGAAATTCCCTTCCCGAAAATGCTTTTCTTTAAATTGAAAAATATATTATTGATTTCGGTCGCGTTTAGTGGTCTGGGATCTCCAAAAAAGGAGGAAATGATTCCCTTGTTTTCTACAAATTCAATCTTTTTAAGCGATGGAATTTGGGGTGAAGCGGCATATATTCCTCTCGCCTGAAAGAGATCTACCGTTTTATTGAATAACTTTGTAGCATTTGTGGTAGATCTGAAAAAATGATCGCGAATTTCTTTCCGACCAGAGGTCGTGATAGCCAAACTGTAAGCGACCATCCCATGAATGGACATGATTTCGGTGTAATACAGCAAAAAATTATCCGAAAAAAGCCGTGGTGTATTTGGATGAACGTCCTTTTCTGTAAGCCCTAAAGGAAGTTTGAAATTGGCATTCTTAAAGATCTCTGTAATTTGCGAGATATGGTTTTGTGACTCCTCTAAGGCTATTTGCATAATTTCTTTAATTTCTTGATCTTGTACGAAATTCAGGAAATAAGTATAGACACAGATGGACAAGCTGTCCCCTATGTATTGCGTCCACAGATTCGATATTTCACCTGCAGACAATCCTGTTTCTGAATCCTCAGGATTTTTCGAGCCTTTTCCTATTCCTTCAAGGACTTGTATGAGGAGCATGGATATTTCCTCTGCGGATAAGGAAGTTTTATTCTTTTCTTTCATTATTTTTTCTATAATTTGAGTTATTTCTGAAGCCGTCCATTCCAACTGCATTGGTTGTCACCCCGAAAGTAGTATTAGCCATAGTTTTCGTTTATTCGTAAACATTATTCCTTTAAGGAGAATAGTTTGTCAGTAGATTGTCTGAACGTTGTGCATTTTTCCAAAAATACCCTTCCATTCTTTTGCAGAGTCATGTATACTTGAGATACAATTTAATATTGCAATAACTAGGGGAGTCCAACGAGTTGGGCTGAGAAAAAAACACGATGAAGTTTTTTGACCCTTTGGACCTGATCTGGATCATGCCAGCGTAGGGAAGTTAGAATTTCCAATAGTATGTATAGACATCTATATGCATATCAAACTGGGTCCATTTATAAAAAATGGACCCAGTTTTTTTGGTACAGGATAATACAAGCTTCTTCGAATGGACTTCAATAGATGCTTTTCTTATGTGCTTTCTTCGTTGGGTGTTCTAGATCTTGTCCTTTTAAAATCATAATGCAAAAAAAGGAGAGATTTCAACTATGTCTACAAACCAATTAGGCGAAAAGGGCATTTCCATCAAGTCCAACTTTTCAGGTAGTAAAAAGGTCTATGTTGAAGGATCAAGACCAGACATCCGGGTTCCGATGCGGGAAATTGAGTTAACTCCAACGACTGGAAGCTTTGGAGAAGAAGAAAATCTGCCTGTTCGTGTTTATGACACAAGTGGTCCTTACACAGATCTGGAATACTCAGTTGATATTAGAAAAGGTCTTCCTGCTCTACGAAGTGCCTGGATTCAAGAACGGATGGATGTTGAGGATTATGAAGGCAGAGAAATCAAACCGGAGGATAATGGGTATCAAGACAAGAATGACCCACGGGCTAACCATAAAGTGTTCCCCGGCCTGAAGCGAAATCCTTTTCGGGCAAAACAAGGTAAGAATGTAACACAGCTTCATTATGCCAAAAAGGGGATCATCACTCCGGAAATGGAGTTTATCGCCATTCGCGAAAATATGGATCCGGAATTTGTCCGAAGTGAAGTAGCAAAAGGGAGAGCCATTATTCCAGCGAATATCAATCATCCCGAATCAGAACCGATGATTATTGGACGTCATTTTCATGTGAAAATTAATGCCAATATTGGGAATTCCGCTGTGTCTTCTTCTATTGAAGAAGAAGTGGAAAAGATGACATGGGCCACTCGCTGGGGAGCCGATACGATTATGGATCTTTCTACAGGGAAGAACATCCATACGACAAGGGAATGGATTATTCGTAATTCCGCTGTTCCTGTTGGGACTGTCCCCATTTATCAGGCATTGGAAAAAGTAAATGGGGTTGCTGAGGATTTAACCTGGGAAGTTTATCGCGATACTTTAATCGAACAGGCGGAGCAAGGAGTGGATTACTTCACCATCCATGCGGGCGTTCTGCTACGTTATGTACCATTAACAGCGAAGCGATTAACCGGCATTGTATCCCGTGGGGGTTCAATCATGGCACAATGGTGTCTATATCATCACCAGGAAAACTTTTTATACACACACTTTGAAGAAATCTGTGAAATTATGAAAACGTATGATGTGGCTTTCTCATTAGGGGATGGCCTGCGTCCAGGTTCGATTGCAGATGCCAATGATGAAGCTCAGTTTGCTGAGTTGGAAACCCTGGGTGAGTTAACAAAAATCGCCTGGAAGCATGATGTCCAGGTGATGGTGGAAGGACCGGGGCACGTACCGATGCATCTAATTAAAGAGAACATGGATAAGCAGTTGGAGGTATGTCAAGAAGCACCGTTCTATACCCTTGGACCGCTTACAACAGATATCGCTCCCGGTTATGATCACATTACATCGGCGATTGGAGCGGCGATGATCGGCTGGTACGGAACAGCGATGCTTTGCTATGTCACGCCGAAGGAACATTTAGGCCTGCCGAATCGTGATGATGTTCGAGAGGGAGTAATCACTTATAAAATTGCTGCCCATGCGGCGGACTTGGCAAAAGGACACCCTGGAGCTCAGATAAGAGACAACGCCTTATCCAAAGCCCGCTTTGAATTTCGTTGGCGCGATCAGTTCAACTTATCGCTTGATCCAGAGCGAGCTGTCGAATATCACGATGAAACGCTACCTGCGGAAGGGGCAAAAACAGCTCATTTTTGTTCCATGTGTGGACCGAAATTTTGCAGTATGAGAATCTCCCAAGACATTCGTCAATATGCAAAAGAAAACAATCTGAAAACAGCGGATGCGATTGAAAAAGGGATGCAGGAAAAGGCTGCAGAGTTCAAAGAATCTGGTGGCAAGATTTATAAATAAAGCGACCCGCGAGGAGGTTATTTTGCGTGGAGATCCAAGAGATTGAAGAGGAGATTCGTCAATTGGAGAAACGGCTTGATGAATTAAAACATCAAGTGAACGAAATTCAGAGGAGTTGCGATCACCGTTATCAGAGGAGCCTTCTTTACGAGACTTGTATCAAGTGTCATAAAGTCAATGCGTTGTATTATTAGTTTTTAAAAGAATAAATATATACTCTGATTTCGATCTTTCCTTTTTGAGGAAATTTCAGTCAGAGCATGCTCGAAAAGTCCTTCATCGAGGTTATGAAGGACAAATCTCGGTCGGAACCTGCTGGAAAAGTCCTTCATCGGGGGTTATGAAGGACCTTTCCCGGTAGGAATCTAGACAGGGCTGTTCCAAATTCCTCAGCCTTTGTCTCGATTAGCAGGAATTCGGACTAACCAACGCAAATCCCTGCCATAAGGTGATTTCCCCCTTCCCAACCCCAATCTTAGGGCACATGAAGAGAAGAAAGAATTTCACAGCGACAAGACCCAACTGGAGAAAATAGCCGGCGAATGCGAGGCTATTTACTTTGACGATTAGAGGAATCCCTTGAATAGAGTACAAAAAAAGACCGGGCTATGCCCGGTTTGTATTAGTTCAAATAAACCGTTTGATTTTCAGCATCCCAGTTAACAGTCGCACCAAGTGCCTCGGAAAGTACGCGTAAGGGCAAATATACGCGGCCGTCCTTCATGATAGCAGGACTATCCATTTGTAAAAATACGCCGCCCACGTTCATCACCCAGCCGCCGACTGGAACGGAAATCGCCTTTCCGTCTTTTAGGATACTTACAATTTGGTCATCTGGATCCCATCCAACGATGGCTCCAAACGCTTCGGCTGCTGCACGGACAGGCAGTTGGGTTCGTCCGTTCTGATCAATGAAAGGAGCAGCATCGGAGGTCTTCTCTTGTCCATTGACGGTATAAGACTTTGATCCAATCACAAAAACAGCAGAGTTCATGATATTCCCATTTTTAGGAACCACGACCTTGGCAACAGCTAGGCTGCCTGCTACATCTGTTTCGTCCGTTTGAATCATGGATCCATTGACTTTAACCATCATCTCGCCTTCCGGTACCGTACGGTCCACGGTCACTCTCAACCCTTTAAGGGTAATGACCGAAGGTGTTGTGCTGGCAGATTTCACGGGTATCTGAATAAACCAGTGACCGGAAGCATCCTTATCAATGTTCGCATCGGAAGAAGAAAGCACTAGGTCTCCGTCAACCGCAATTTGGGATGAATCAATGGAAGTCGGTTTGACTCCGGAATCAAAGGTAAAGCGTATCACAGGTTCCTCGCCTGTTGTACCGATGGCACCAGCAACAGACTCTTTGATAACAATATCACTTATTGTTTGATCTTGAACCCCACCTTGAACAGGTTTTAGGAAAGATCCATCTAATCCAAGTGAAACCGGTGGGAGAACTTTGGCAACAACCCCAGCATCACCAGAAACATCAGCCGTCCCGCTGAGGATTGCGTGGACATCAGTTGGCATTGCATCTGCCGGAATATCTACTAGGCCTTTTTCCAGTACCAATTTCGCCCCTTTGGTTCCACTGGAGACGGTTTTGATTGTGGCTTTAATCGTGTTACCGGAACCTCCAACAAGTTCCCAACCGTTTTTTCCAATAGTTTGATCAAGTTCAAGTCCTTGCAAGTTCGATAAATTGGCTGCAATTTGTGGAGGACCCACCAATTGACCTTGTTCATCGACTGCCCATTTTACGCCATCGGTTAATTCAATACGAATCGTACCGCCGGAGCGCATTGAACCAGGTGCATTTTCCTCAATGACCAGCTGACCGATTTCCGTATGTTCAGGATCCTGTGTTCCAGAATGTCCTGAGAGGATAACCTTCGCATTATTGGTAGATACGGTCGTGCTGTAATTTGTATAGTTCCCAACGACTAATGAAGCAGTATCCGTTGAGCTTAACCCAGATACTTCAATTTTAACCTCGCCTAATTTTGCTGTGGTTGAATCCACCGCCTGAATTTCCGCTTGATTCATTGTAAAATAGCTAGCCGTCTTAGTTGCAACGGGAACACGAATATTAAGTTCACGGAAGTCATCCGAGCGGATGGCTGTCATTTGCTCAACAGCACCATTGTCCCCATCAACAAAGTTTATCGTGTATTTATCTTTCACCCACTCAAATCCGTAAGGTAATTTCAGTTTGATACTTTCGTTCCCGGTTTTAAAGGCACCAGAGATATCTTCTTTAAAACGAATGGTTTTTAATGTTCCGCTCCCGCTTTCAGGAATGGTGATTCCTGAGTCAATAGAGATGTTCACAAGACCTACACCTTTGTTTGCTACAGTAATGCTTTCATTTTTAAAAGCACTCCCTGTTTTTCCTTCAATCAGAGCATCTATGGTGGAATCTGTATTTCCCGGAACAAAAATACTGCCTAGGCTAATCATTAGGGTCGTATCGGCATCGGCAGCCTGGGTGATCGCTTTTGATGGATTTTTTACAACGATCTTCAGTTCATTGGAGTTTGTCTGGTACACTGAAACATGGTTCGCCGCACCATCGTTCCATGGATCCAAACTTCCTCCAACAACTTGAATCAGAGGCTCGGAAGTACCATCAGGCTTGATCACCATAGCCTCAGCTATATCTGTATTGCTGCTCGTTGCAGCAGGAATGTTTATCTTGAAATCTGTTGGCAAGCGTAAGAAAAAGAAATCCTGTTGTTCCAAATCAGCAATAGCTACTTTTAATTTCACGTCGCCTAGGTCTTTGTAATCTGTGGCAGAAATGCTCGAATCAGTGGTTTGCACACCAATGACACTAAACATAGTTGCTGCATTGGCAGGAATCGGAGCTGCCAAATAGGCTAGCAACGCCGCAGTAGAAAGAACGGAGGCAATTTTTTTAAAATGCAACATTTTCTATTCCTCCATCTATTTAGTTTTGAACAGACAAGAAATAATTTATCACAGATAGAGGGGGTATTTCATTAGTGGAAAAATGGGAAGACCCTTATGAAAAAGATTTCTTTCGGATGATACGATAGGCCAATAGCTTTTGAAAGAGGATGGGTAGATCTGATATCCGATCGGTTGAATGTGATTTTTAAATCAAGTGAGAAAATCAATGAATCACTTGAAAATGTCGTGGCAATTGCAGAAGAATCCTCAAAGCGAAATAGGGTCTTTTGGGTCCGGATCCCCCTTGAATGTAGGGATTAAATGAGAAATAGAGGCTCTACAGTCCGCTTGATTTGACGACCGGACTGAGGAGACCTTATTCGGGTAAAATTGCCCTTTTCGTGGGGTATGGCGGACTCAGAAGACCTTATTTGCTTTAAATCCTTGGATATTTGATAATTAACGGCGGAATAGGGTCTTTTGGGTCCGGATCCCCCTTGAATATAGGGATTAAATGAGAAATAGAGGCTCTACGGTCCGCTTGTTTTGACGACCGGACTGAGGAGACCCTATTTGGGTAAAATTGCCCTTTTCGTGGGGTCTTCATAAAAATCGCTTTTTGACTTATCTGCCATAATCCTGCAGATATTTCCCTTTCTAAAAGGAGGACCCAACTACAAAATCCTCCTAAAGCCGCCCTCCTTTTACAGCACTCCAGCCAAACTTCCGCCTTCTACGAAAAACCGTTCAATCCGCTTTTCTACCTCTGGGTCTGGAATTAATGGCGGTGCATGATGTGGTTTGCTGCGAGCATCGACGATTAGCTGATCACAGGACCAATGTTTGTTTTCATAGTAACTGTTGACCCCGTATATATCGTGCGATGGGTTGCTGCGTGTAAAGGTGACCCACAGGAAGTTTTTCAAACTAGCACTAACAAACTGACTGTCATCACACAAAATGATCATCGGACACGAGGCCACCACCCCTTTTTCACGAAGCGCCTCACACAGTTTCTTCATTTCCTCCTGGGCATGATCGTAATCTTTAAATTTAGCCCCTTGCAGAGCCACCACACCAGGCATTACCAGACCAGCAGGCCCAAATTCGCGGAGCTCACGAAAAACCTCAGGTACCTCTCGGCACAACTCCCTCTGTTTATCCCCATAAGCAGCTAAAACTACTTTGCTTCCACTATTTAATCCTGTTCCGGAATAATCTAATGTATCAATCGTCGTGTTGGTATAAAAGTGGATATCCCGATGCAAATCAATGCGTTCCAAAATATAACCAAGAAACTCCTCTTCCCGATGGGTATCCAATGGCTGACCTTCCTCAGCTGTAATAAATAAGTACTTCGCTAGGCTAAGTTGTCCGGTACCGAGAATTCGATTGGCAATCGTCAAGATTTCAGCAGGTTGTTTCACCTGTTGGTAAGGGGTATAACGTTCACTGCCTATCGCGAACAATAAAGGATGTACACCCGCCGCGTCAACGGCGTGGACTTCTTTGACCCCGGGAATTTCCTGTTTTATGGCATCTCCCGTTAATTGATGGATCAACTCGCCAAAGGAAGTATCCTCCTGTGGTGGTCGACCGACAACAGTAAACGGCCAGATCGCGTTTGGTCTCGCATACACTTTATGTACTTTCATCAAAGGAAAAGGGTGTGTTAAGCTGTAGTAACCAAGATGGTCTCCAAAAGGTCCTTCCGGTTTCGTTTCCCCTGGATGGATTTCTCCTGTGATCACAAAATCGGCATCATGACTAATACAATATCCATCAATATAGCTGTAACGAAAACGTCTTCCAGAAAGCAACCCAGCAAAAGTCATTTCGCTAAGACCTTCCGGCAGAGGCATGACAGCAGACAACGTATGCGCAGGGGGGCCGCCGATAAAAATACTTACTTTAAGAGGCACGCCCAACTTATTTGCTTTAGCTTGATGGATCCCGATCCCACGATGAATCTGATAATGCAGTCCAATCTCTTCATTTATCTTGTATTCATTCCCATTCAACTGAACCCGGTACATCCCAAGATTGGAGTTCATAATTCCGGGCTTTTCCGGATCTTCAGTATACACTTGTGGCAGGGTAATAAAAGCCCCGCCATCCATCGGCCAATGCTGAATTAATGGAAGATCTGTAATCTGGATTTGATTTGCTGCTAAAGAAGAACCTCCAGACTTTTTCATAGGCAGTGCCTTGGTTACAGCAATTCCCGTACGAAAATGTTTCAGCGGATTTTTCAAGGCTTTGATCGGATCATTACGCAGGGCCATAACATCATGAACGTCTTTCCAAGTGCTTCGGAACATAAATTTGCTTCGTTCAATCGTGCCAAAAAGATTCGATACCGCCCGAAACTTTGAGCCTTTAACATTTTCAAATAATAAGGCAGGGCCACCGGCTTCATAGACTTTCAGATGTATAGCAGCCATTTCCAAATGGGGATCTACCTCTTCGCGGATCCGAACAAGGTGTCCATGTTTTTCCAAATCAACAACACATTCCTCTAGATTTCGATACATTTCCAAGCAGCCTCCAACTCAAACATCTTTATTTTAAAGTATATCAAAAGCTAAAAATATTGCATGCAAAGGATCTGTTTGTACGAATTTCCTGAAGGAAATATAGTTATAATCTGTTAAGATAGATAGGGAATGAAAAAAGTGCACGGAGGAAGAAAAGGAAAAAATGACGAAAATGACGTTAACCAATACACGCAGTACCTCAATTTTATTGTCAGATTTAAGGTACCTTTTTAAAGCGCCTGTCCTAATCGCAAATGTACTCCCTGTCTTAAGTGGATTCTGGTTGGCGATTTATTTTACCAATGCTTCTTTTATGGATCATTTAAATCTCTTTTTATTGACCATAATAGGCAGTACCATTGTAATGGCAGGTGCTTTGGTTATAAATAACTGGTACGACGTAGATATAGATACCATTATGGAAAGAACAAAAAAGCGTCCAACTGTGACTGGGCATTTTTCCTTAAATGCTGTCTTGGCAGTGGGGATTGCTTTATCGATCCTAGGCTTCATTATACTGCTTTTTACCACCATGGAAGCAACGATTTATGCCTTTATTGGTTGGTTCACTTATGTGGTACTGTACACAATGTGGTCAAAACGAAGATATTCCTTAAATACCGTGATTGGAAGTATTTCCGGAGCAGTGACACCGTTAATCGGGTGGACAGCGGTCACTTCAGGATATCATATTGTTCCTATTATCCTCTTTTTAGTCTTGTTTATTTGGCAAATGCCCCATACCTTTGCGATCGCGATCAAAAAATATGAGGAATATAAAGCCGCAAGAGTAGCTATGCTCCCGGTAGTCCATGGGTTTGCCATGACCAAACGGCAAATGTTTGTTTATGTTGTCTGTTTACTTCCTCTTCCATTTTATTTAGGATCTCTTGGGACAACCTTTATTGTCATTACTACGATACTGAATATTGGCTGGATTGCACTTTGTATCAGCGGATTCTTTGTAAAAGATGACCTGAAATGGGCTCATCTAAGTTTCCTTTATTCAGTTAATTATCTTACCTTGTTTTTCTTGTTAGTCATCATTGTTACATTGCCGACATTTCATTAGTGTTTAAAGAAGAAACCCCGTGTTTTCACGGGGTTTTTTCTTGTTTAGACATATTATATTTATTTTTCGTTCAATAATTTGTCACATTTTTAGGCAGGTCTTATGTGATGCAACTCACATATTTGAGAAAGAGTTTCACTTACAATAGGGTCATGAAGAACAAGAGGAGGTTGAACATAGATGGAAGTTACAAAAACAAACCAAGTTGAAGAACTGGCTGCGGTTGAGGAGAAGGAACATTCTCTAGTGGGTGCAGGTACCTACATCTCTGTCGGAGTCGTTGGAGCAGTCATTTTAATCACCTATATCGTCCTATACGGACTGTATATGTCAAGAGTATAAAGAAGGGAGTTGTAAACAATGCATCGTTCTGAAAAAGTATGGCTTACACTAAGCTTTGGAATGATTATGTTATTCATGCTTGCGACTGGTTACCAATCTTTCGCACTAGAAATGGGACCACCAAGCAATATGGAAACCATTGATCCCCAGAAAGTAGATCAAACAGCACCATTTGATAACCCAGGTGTGAAACAAATTGGGGATAAGGAATATGAAGTTGTTATGACATTGCAATTGTTCAGCTTTAACCCAGGTAAACTTGAATTCCCAGCAGGATCAACCGTACACTTCACTTTGACTTCCAAAGACGTTGTACATGGTTTCCAAGTTGCTAATACGAACCTTAACGCCATGATTATGCCAGGGCATATTCAAAAGATCACCCAGAAGTTTGATGAGCCAGGTGAGTATCTTGTTTTATGTAATGAATACTGTGGAGCAGGTCACCAAATGATGGCTACCACAATCACCGTGAAATAAAGGAGGGAAGATAAAATGGCTACAGTACCGCATTCATTGAATGATAAATCGGTCACACGATCTTTTAAAGAAAAAACAGTTAAAATGTTGGGGGTCAACCCACAGGACGCAAAATTCACTAAAACCTATATGTTTGTTGCCTTTGCAGCGTTGCTTCTTGGTGGACTTTTAGGTCTGCTGCAAGGTTTGAACCGTGCGGGTTTCATGGAACTTCCTGCACAACTTTACTACCAGGTATTAACTGCACACGGTGTACTTCTAGTCGTTGTGTTTTCGGGATTCTTTACCATCGGTTATTTCTATGCAGCGATGTCTCATACCTTAGGAGGACTGATTCCGAAAGTTAGGAAGCTGGCATGGACCGGGTTTGCATTAAAGATCGCTGGATTTGTCTTAGCAGTCATTCCGATCTTAATGAACCAAGCATCTGTCATGTATACCATGTATCCGCCAATGGCCGCTTCACCTGTATACTATATTGGAATGGCACTAATCGTTGTAGGGATTTGGATGTGTGCTTTTGGTTGCTTCGTCCAAGTAGCAAACTGGAGAAAACAAAATCCTGGTAAGCATGTTCCGATTCTTTCCTTCTTTGCAACGGGTGCATTTGTATTAATGTTCTTCGGAAGTCTTCCAGTAGCAATCGAAGTTCTTGTATTGATTCTTCCATGGTCTTTAGGATGGGTAGATACAATTAACGTTATGCTTTCACGGACTTTATTCTGGGCTTTCGGCCACACCTATGTAAACATCTGGTATTTAACAGCAACTTCCGCATGGTATGTCGTTGTACCAAAGCTGATCGGCGGAAGAAGATGGAATGATACATTAACTCGTGTAGTTGTTATTGCTCTTGTTATTATGAATATTACCGGTGGATTCCATCACCAAATCATTGACCCAGCTATTACTGAACCAATTAAATTTATGCACGTATTTATGAGCTTGGCTATCGGTTTCCCATCCTTGATGACTGCCTATGCATTGTTTGCTGTATTTGAACGCACAACAAGACGACAAGGCGGAAAAGGATTGCTTGGCTGGTACAAAAAGATGCCATGGGGCGATGTGCGCTTCTTAGCCCCTATGATCGCTATGATCGGCTTTATTCCAGCAGGTGCAGGTGGTATCGTTCAAAGTACAAACCAATTGGACCAGGTTGTTCATAATACACTATGGATCACAGGGCACTTCCATTTAACATTAGGTATCTCTGTTGCCCTTACTTTCTTTGGAATTAGTTACTGGTTGATCCCACACGTATCCAAACGTGTATTGACTCCACAAATGAACAAATTTGGTGTTGTTCAAACGATCCTTTGGACAGTGGGTATGGTAATCATGGCAGGAGCAATGCATACCGTTGGTTTGTTTGGCTCTCCTCGTCGAACAGCCTTTACAACTTACTTTGATAATGCAACAGCATTAAGCTGGAATCCTTACATGACTCTAATCGGAATTGGCGCCATCTTGTTAGTGGTTGCTGTAGCCATGCAAGTTTACGCAGCATTTAATTTGATGTTCTTTGCACCAAAAGGTGAAGAAGAATTCCCAGTCGCTGAAGCAGAAGTTGGCGATGTAACACCTTACTGGACAGAGCGTTGGGGAGTATGGGTTGTCCTTTTAATCATCGTAGTTGCCATGGCTTATGTTGTACCAGTTACAGACATGATCGTAAATGCACCTCCAGGATCCCCACCATTCAAAACATGGTAATCGATCCTTCGATCTCGGATAAATAATGATGATAAAGAGATAGCTCGAGGTGCGGCTATCTCTTTACTCTAATAGATTTGGAAGTGATCACTATGATCAAAAATTCGTCTAATAAAATAGCACTGATTCTTGTTTTATTATTTGGATGTATCTTGTTTTATGTAGGAACTGATGGGTTCCATGCTTTTACGGCAGAAGCCGCAAGAGTGAATAGACTCGTCGACGAACAACCTAAGTTTCCGGATGTCACCTTCGAGGATAGCAAAGGAAGAACCTACTCTATCTCAGAATTTGAAGACAAATATGTATTGATAACCTTTTTGTACACAGCTTGTACTTCGGTTTGTCCCCAATTAGAAATGAATATGTCTCAAGTATACCAGCAAATCCCAGAAAGATATATGGGGAAAGATATCGTCTTTTTGAGCATTAGTTTCGATCCAACCCGGGATGACCCGGCAACATTAGATAAGTATAAGGACTATTTTAAAAGCGATGGAGAAACATGGAGAATGGCAAGGATTTCAAACCAGGCGGAACTAGATGCATTGTTAAAGGCCTTTGGTGTCATTGTTATTCCTGATGGATATGGAAATTTCACGCACAATTCTGCGTTTTATTTAGTGGATAAAAAGGGTAATTTAATGGATGTTATGGACTATAAAAAGGTGGATGAAGCTGCAGACAAGATTGTAAAGATCTTGGATCGTGAAAAGGGGGCGTAATCTATGACACAAGTTTTTTATGGGTTGCTGCTCTATATCTTCTTAGCTATGCCTCCTGTCGTTGACTTTTTAGAATCGATTATGATTCTGCATATGCATATGCAGATGCCCATGTTAGTGGCGGCTGGATTTTTTATCGCCCCATTTTTTCAGAAGAGATTTCCTCAATTTTTTGCTAAGTGGAATAGTGATGGGGTTCCGGGCATTGTTTTATTTATGATTATTATCGGTTATTGGAGCATTCCAAGGACGATGGATGAGGCTTTGACGTTACCTAGTATTGAATTTTTTAAATTCATTAGCCTGCCGTTCTTAGCCGGAGTTCCCTTGCGAGACAGCTGGAAAAAGCTTGGTAAAGTAGGAAGGAATATGGTTTTAGTTGCGTTAACGATCCTATTTATAGGCATGGGATTGCTATACGTTATTTCCCCTGTCCAATTGTGTAACAGCTATTTAGTTATTGACCAATTCACCCTTGGTTGGGGCTTCCTGACAACAGGTTTTGGTATGGTTGTCTATCTAATCTATGCCCTTGTTGTTGACCCATCGAAATATGAAGGGATTCCCCCAGAAGATATGAGCTCATCCGAAGATTGAGGATGAGCTTTTTGTTGTTAGTGGATCCTATGTCCGGATGGGCAGCAAATCCAGGGAATTTCCGACAAATAAGGCTCTGGGGTCCGCCTAGGGGCCGCCAGGAGTCCAGGCGGACAGAGGAGCCGCTTTTTCAGTCAAATCCCCATTCCAATGGGGTCAAGCGGACTCAGCGGACGCTATTTGCCTCAAATCCGAGAGAATTTGACCCGAAAAGGGAAAATAGTTACAATGAACGAAACCGACTACCACAGTGTTTTACGTAGGTTGAATTTGGAAATGACTGAGAATAGTTAAAAACCCAGCAAAACCAAAATCAGAGCTACAAACAAAAGGAGTCGGT
>Ga0180216_1000884_pt1 | contig 28669 bp, 23 predicted proteins | sample eDN3rd37CBELigMG_FD_128879 | JGI IMG/M metagenome (GOLD analysis project Ga0180216, IMG submission 128879) | Enriched Miracle-Growth compost microbial communities from Emeryville, California, USA - eDNA 3rd pass 37_C BE-Lig MG (version 2)... ... | reverse complement strand
GCTGAACCGCTCTCCCAGCCCTTCGCGCCATCTGGAGAGGTGGCTGAGTGGTTGAAAGCACCGCACTCGAAATGCGGCATACGGGTAACCGTATCGGGGGTTCGAATCCCCCCCTCTCCGCCAGTTGATTCACCTAGCTGATTGTAGCTAGTCGATTTCGACTCGGCGATTCTAGTTCCCCTTTGACTTCCCCCATTTCTACATTTCGGAAGGAACCGGAGCACGAAGCTCTTTCAAGTGGCCTAGATTGCTCGCCCGCGCGCATTGATGCGGGCTTGGAATATCCAACCGGGAAGAAATTGCGTGAGGTGCAAGGTTCTTCGCTGACACCTCATTTGGTAATCAATCTTGTGATCCGGGGCGATCACGAGCGGTTCTCGCGAACCCTAGTATCGGGTCTTGGCCTTTCGATGGGTAAGACATCCCATGGGCGCCCGAGCTACTGCGCGTCCAAACCTAAGATCAGGAACTCTCAAAAATGTAAATCTGGGCGGCTATGGCGGCGCCTCGCGACGAGACAACAACCAAACGCTGGCATTGCGAGTTGATGATCAGAGAGGCATGACTGCTCCTGGTGCCCGATGTCCATTAGTGTCTCGAAGGCTGCAGTTACCGCTTTGGTCAGCCTTGCCGCGACGGGCTGCGGTGCAAGCCAGCCGCCGCCTCACCTTCGCATCTTCGGCGGTGATGCCGAGGCGGGGCGCAAACTCGTCCACGATTACGGCTGTGGTACCTGTCACACGATTCCGGGCATTTCCGGTGCACGCGGAGCAGTCGGACCATCTCTCGAAGACTTCGCTCAGCGCACCGTGTTTGCCGGTGCTTACCCCAATGCGCCACGCACGCTCGTTCCATGGCTGATGGACCCGCCAGCAATGCGGCCCGGCACGGCAATGCCGAGACTCGGAGTTTCTAAAGCTGAAGCGATGCACATCGCGACGTATCTCTACACTCTCGGGGCGGGGGGAGCGGCCATCTATCAGATGCGCGTGACGGATGCGCAGTATCCCTGGCTCGCAGAGGCGAGGACCTCTCGTGCGAAAGAAAGCGAGCGTCTCAATGAACTCCTCCGCGTGAGCCCGCAACGAGCTCGCATCCCCATAGATCAGGTCATGGAATTGCTGGCAACCCGCCCAGAAAGCTTCTAACTCCGGTCGCCTGTTGTGCGAGGGTCCGTCCGAAAGGGGCCGCCGTACACATGCAGAGCGGCCGCATACCAGAGCGCCCACAACAGCCCAAGGCCGAGACAGATCATGGGATCCGCCCACGTCAGGTAGGGCCTGGAGACCGATGCCGGACGGATCACCCACAGCATATGGCTGAGATATTGAACCAGCAGCAGAACGCTCGCAGCAACGAGACGCCAGCGTCCGGGCTCTGTGGGAAGCAGGATCGCAATGGCTCCGATAAGGGCCGGAATGGCGATACCGACTTCGAGCCAGAGCCAGCTTCCCATTCTGGCCAGATACCAGCTGACTTCATTGGGAATGTTGGCCATCCACACGATGAGAAACTGCGCGAACCATACCCAGAGCGTCAGCAGCGCCAGTGTGACCGCGGCGCGTTGCAGGCTATGGAACCGGCGCGGATCGGGAAAGGCCGGCCGCAGCATGGCGACGAGAAGAGCCAGTGACATGGCGCCCGCAAGCTGCGTCACCGTGTAGGCGAATGCGAATCCGCTGACCCACCAGGCAGGCTCGCGCGAGTTCACCCAGTCGATGGCAGAGATAGCGGCCGTCGGCGCCAGAAGGGCAAGGCCGATGGCGCTCACCCAAGGGTGATTGCCGCGGCGCGTGACGAGAATTGCGATGGCGATCCACAGAAGGAGAATAATGGCGCCACGCACCAGGAAACCCGGCTCGCTGAAATAGGTTTGCCGTGATGGCGGCACGTCCGGAATGGGTCCAGCTGGCCACGGGTAGATAACGTCCAGCCCGTACGCCAGGGGGATGGCGAGCATCGCCACTAGCGGCAAGGTCGAGGCCGCTGCCTCGAGCGGGCCGCGAGCGGGCCGCAGCCAAGTCTCGCCAAGAAGATGGCCGATCATGAGCAGGCCGAGGCTGGCCGAGACGAGCCCTGCGAGCACCAGGAACGCGACCAGCCACGCTTCTAGCAACGCTTCGCCCTGCTGCCACAACCCTATCCCAAGCGCGAGAACGACCAGGACGGCGTAACCCAGCAGCAGCAACGCTCTGGGACGAAGCTGCCCCGTGGCAGCGTCCGCGCCGTTCATTGCTCCACCTGCCTGCGTAAATCGTCGGGGAGCTGGTCGATGGGAAACGATTGGCTGAGTTGTAGCGCCTTGATGTAGCTGGCGATCGCCCATCGGTCCTCGGGGGGCACCCGTTCGGCGAACGCATACATCGTGCCGACGCCCTCAGTGGTGACCTCAACGATGCGCGCGCGTGTCAGGGCCTGCTGCGCGCCGGTGTGAAACGACGGCGGCGGTGGAAAACCGCGCTGGACCACGACCCCATCGCCATTTCCGGCCACCCCATGGCACGGGGCGCAAAAGGTGTCATAGCGATTGCGCCCGTGCGCCAGCAGGTCGCGACTGATCGGCGGCCCGGGCGGCGACAGGGCGGCGCGCTGAGCAGCGGTCCCGCGCGGGAGGGTTTCCGGTGGCACTGCCACGTATGGCTCCATGCGGGCTCGCGTCGCGGTGATCGTGGTGTTCCCGGTTGGCTCGGCGTCGCAGCTGGCCAACATGACGGCACCAATGATGACAGCGATACGGTTCACCGGGTCACCTCCAGCCGGGTGATCGCGACCGCGCCCTGCCGCTGCAGCAGAGCGGCCACGTCCCGCGGCTCGTAGGCCGGATCTTCAGAGCTCACCCACAGAAAAAACCGCTCGTCCGAAGCGCGCTCAAAGCCCGGCACGTCGAACATGGGGTGGCTGAATCGCGGCAACCCACACTTGAACAGCATCGTGAGAAAGGCGGCCGCCGCCAGCCAAAGGGCGGACACGATGATCGTCGCCGGGATGAATGCGGGCCAGCTATGAAGTGGCCGTCCGCCGACATTGAGCGGATAATCGACAGCGTTCATCCAGTATTGCGCGAGGTAACTCAGGCCGCCGCCGACGACGGCTGCTGTTGCGGCGATCAGTGGCACGACCGCGGTGCGATGGCCGAGAACGACGGAGACGTCCGCCAGCGGAAAGGGCGCGAAGGCGTCGAGCCGGCGATAGCCCGCATCCCGGGCCGCGCGGGTCGCGGCAAGCAGCCCGTTCGCGCTCGCGAACTCCGCGACTATGCCATAGTCGGACCGGCTCACGATGAGGCCTCCCGATACTCGTCATGCCGCGTCTCGGACATTGATACGACCGGCAGAAAACGCATGAGCAGCAGGAACATCGCCGCGAACAGGCCGATGCTCCCGAGGAACAGCGCCCATTCCGGTTGTGTCGGAGCGTAGATGCGCCATGTTGATGGCAGGTAGTCGCGCTGCATGCCGCCAACGATGATGGACAGGCGGTCGAGCCAGATCCCTGCTATGACTCCGAGCCCGATCAGGATGCCTGCCGGGTTGCTTCGCCGCATACGGGAAGACCACAACGCCTGCGGCAGCAGCACGGAAAGCGCGATCGCGCCCCAGTAGAGTCCGGCATAATGGCCGACGAGGCGGTTGAGAATGGCTTCTACCATCAAAGGACCGGCGAGCAGCGCGCTCGCGACCTCACCGGCGTAGACTAAACAGGCGACAAGCGCGTTGGCGAGCAGCAGCTTGCCAATCAAATTCATGTCCTCATCGTCGATGAAGCGATCGATGCCACGCAATGATCCGCGGAGCGCGGCGGCGGCGAGCAGGATGAGACCGAGCCCGCTTTCCAATCCGCTCACGACGTAATGCAGCGGTAGGCGCGTTTCATGCCAGCTCGGCACGAGGGTAATTGCGAACTCGAACGCGACCGTACTCTGGATCACCAGCGCCAGCGGGATAACGGCGATGGCCACCAGACGGTAGGCCCGTTGATGGAATGCCCAATGCCGCACCGAACTGCGCCAGCCCAGAGCGAAGCTCCCGAACACGCGCCTTGCCACCGGCGTGCGGGCCCGGTCGCGCAAGGTGGCAAGGTCGGGAAGTAGGCCGACGTACCACAGCATGGTCGTGACGATCAGATGTGTGATGATGGCCCAGAAATCCCACGTCAGGGGACTTCGGAACTGCGGCCAGACCTGGAATGTCGCCGGATAGGGAAACGTCCAGTAGAACAGCCACGGCCGGCCCAGGTGGAAGAGCGGGAAAATGGCGGCGCAGATCACCGCAAACAGGGCCAGCCCTTCAGCGAACCGGTTGATGGCTGTCCGCAAGCTATGCCGGCGCAGGACGAGGATCGCCGCGAACAGACTGCAGCCGTTTGCAAGGCCGATCCACCAGACGTAATTGGAGAGGTCAAAACCCCATACGAATGGGATATTCGTGCCCCATATGCCGATGCCGGCGACCACCAGCTCGGCGATGACATATGCCAGCACCAAAACCATCAAAACCGAGGCGATGAGCGCGGCGAGCCAACCCCGGCCGTAACGAGGCGACAGCGGAATGCGCGCGGCCTCCGTAGCAGACCTCTCAACGCGTGAATCCGTCATCGCGTCCCCCCGACACTGCCACGACCGAGCCCGGCAATCCGGGCGAGATAGGTCGTGCGCGGCCGGGTGTTCAAATCTTTGAGCAGCTCGTAACTGCGGGGATTTTCCCGGCATCGGTACACGGCGCTATCCGGATCGTTGATGTTGCCGAACACGATCGCTCGCGTCGGGCAGGCCTGCTGGCAGGCGGTCATTACCTCGCCATCGCGGATCGGCCGCCCTTCCATCTTGGCCGCGATGCGCGCCGTGCTGATCCGGTGCACGCAGTAGGTGCACTTTTCGACCACGCCCCGCCAGCGCACCGTCACCTCCGGGTTCTGGACCGCGTCGGGAGCCGCGGGCGGCTTCTGATTGTAGTTGAACCAGTTGAAGCGGCGGACCTTGTACGGGCAATTGTTGGAGCACGTCCGTGTGCCGACGCACCGGTTGTAGGTCATCTCGTTGAGCCCCTCGCTGGAGTGCACTGTGGCGTTAACGGGGCAGACGACCTCGCAGGGCGCCTTCTCGCAGTGCATGCAAGGCACGGGCTGGAAATACGTCTCCGGTGCATCTGGCACGCCGGCGAAATAGCGGTCGATGCGTAACCAATGCATCTCGCGCCCCTGCGCCACCTCGTCCGGTCCGACGATAGGCACGTTGTTCTCGGCCTGGCAGGCGACGACACACGCATTGCAGCCAAGGCATAGGTCGAGATCGATCGACATGCCCCAGGCATTGCCATCATAGACATAGTCCGGGTACATCGACCGGCGGGGCTCTACGGGCCAGTTCACGGGGCCCGTCGCCGGAACGACGCGGACGATGTCGCGGCCCTCCATCCCATGGTGATGCTGGGTGCTGATCAGCGCATCGCGACGCCCATTGGCCGCGATGGTTACGCCTGCGAGCGCCCACAGTTCCCGCGAGGACCTCAGCGGATACGCATCGAACCCGCGCTGGCTGCCTTGCCTTCCGGCGGCGCGGCGGCCGTAGCCCAGCGTCATGGTCACGGCATCCGGGGCGTGCCCCGGCATGATCCAGATGGGAGCCTCGATTGTGCGCCCGCCGTGCGTAAACGTGGCGATGTCCCCCGTCGCCAAGCCGAGGGCTGAAGCCGTATCCGACGCCATCAGTGCCGCGTTGCCCCACACCTGCTTCGTGAACGGCTTCGGTAGCTCTTGCAGCCATCCATTGTTGGCGAACCGCCCATCCCAGACCGACGGATCGGGCGCAAAAACGACCATTGAATAACCGGCGGCCACTGGCGGTCCAGCCGGCGGTGGGCTCCAGCCGACCGGAGCGGCAAGCGAGGCCGCAGGAGCAGCGCTGCCAGCGATGACGCCATCTTCGAGCGCTGTCGGCCAGCGCGCGTCGAACTCCTCCCCCCAGACTTCACGCCACGTCGCTTGAACGTGCGCATGACCATCACCGGCCTCGCCGACCAGCTGCGCCAACACGTCTTCGGCCGTCATTGCCTCGACCAGCGGCACCGTCACGGGCTGGCGCAGCCCCGCCGTTCCATCGAAAGCGCGGAGGTCGCCCCAGCTTTCGAGCGCATGGCGTGCGGGCAGGTGCCATCGGCACACGCGCGAGGTTTCATCAAAGTAATAGCTGAGATGCAGACTGCTCGGTACGCGGCCAATCAAATCCGCGAACTCCAAATCGCCTGGCGCGTCATAGGCAGGGTTGCCCCCTAAGATCAGCAGGGTGTCGACCACGCCCCGGCCGATAGCCTCCGCGAGCGCCAGCAGCGATGACGACTGGTCCGTACTGGCTTGAATGATCGGCTCGACATAACGCACCGTCCGGTTCACTGCGCCCAGCTCGACGTTGATGGCATGAGCGATCGCTTGAACATCAGCAGCTTGCTCGCGCCCGGGAACGACCAGCCCGCCTGCCCCGGCGCGTCTGAGATCGCCGGCTATGATCGCCGCGAGACTCTGTGGAGCAGCCGGTGGCGGCGCAGCGTTCCGCACCAAGTCGAGGACTTGTCGGGCCAACGCCTCGATTTCCCGCGGCGGCAGTGCGAGGCGGTGGTCGGCGCGCGCGCCAGTCAGAGAGGGCGAAGTCTCTGCCGAATAAAGGCGCGGCAGCGGTCGGTCCCTCGCGTGGCGGCGCTGTGCATAGTCCGCAGCGTAGCGAATGTGTCCGGCTCCAGCCCCCAGTGGGTCGCCGCCCAGTGTGAGGATCACGTCAGCCTGCATCAGGTCGAGCACCGGGTCCAAAGGTCGCCCGAACACGCGCGCCGTCGCGACGTGGGTGTTACCGTCCGTCAGCGGCGCATGAAAGTACCAACGCGCCTCCGGCAAGGTCTGCCGGGCGAGCGCAATCAAGCGATCGCGGGTTGGCGACGCACACGGCTCCAGCAGAATATGAAGTCCGCGCCCCGCATTGGCCTGGAACTGATGGCTCAGCTGCGTCACGTAAAGGCTGGCATCATCCCAGCTCCGCCGCATGCCGCCGGCCATGGGCACTGTCGACCGATCCGGGTCGTAGAGCGACAGGACTTCGGCCTGCATGAATACATCGGTGCCCCCCAGGCTGGCGGGATGGAGCGGATTGCCGTCGATTTTCACCGGTCGCCCGTCATGACTTCTGACCAGCACGCCGCGCCCGAGCCCGTCGAGCTCCAGCGAGGTGGCGAAGATCAACGGCACGCCGGGCGTATGCTGCGGCGCCAGCCGTGGCTGCGCCAGCAGCGGTGCGCCCCACGGCTGCCTGTTGACGGCGCAGCCGGTCAAACCGCCCAGCGCCAGCGAAGCCGTCATCAGGTTCAACAGCGCCCGCCGGTCAATCGTCTCCGGCGTTGCCGCTTCCGGGAACTCGGCCCCACCGAAGCGGCGCACCTCCTCGCTCCCGGCAAGCTCTTCAAGACTCCGCCAGAGCCGGGTCTCACAAGGTCCCGAGCCGGTAACGTCGGACGGTCTGCCGTCATCTTCTTCCCCGGTCATCGGTGGCACACCGAGCAATTGGTGAGAGGCGCCGCGAAAATCTCGCTTACCTTCAGGGAATCGCGGCTGCCCTCCACCGCAGACCCTTCCGGCTCCGTTCGCACCGCATTCGGAGCAGGATTGCGATGACAATCGAGGCACCATGCCATCGACATCGTGTGGACCTTCTCCGTTTCGCGCATCTGATCGACGCGCCCGTGGCAGGTCTCGCAGGTGACACCGCTCCTGATGTGAACGCCGTGGTGGAAATAGGCGAAGTTCGGCAGCCGAGTGACCGAGGTCCAAGCGATCGGCGTCCCGAGCGCAGCACTGGTCCGCAGCGGTTCCATTACCGTCGCCCCCTGCAGGATCTGCGAATGGCAAGTGAGGCATGCGTGCGCCGTCGGCATTCCGGCGTGAGCGGCGCGCTCCGCCGTGCTATGGCAGAACGCGCAGGCAATGCCGACACCAGCGACGTGGAGGTCGTGCCGGAAGGGAATGGGCTGCATCGGCGCTGTCGCGCCGACACGCCAGAACGCGTCGGACCGCACATAGATGTACCCCGCCCCGAGTACGATTATGACCACGACGGCGGAAGCGATGACCCACAGCCGAAACGCGGTATCGGCTTGGGGTCGGAAAAGCTGCACCATTGAACCAGACGACTCATCCTGCACGTGTGGGCCAGCGGGCGAGAAAGCCCGCGCCGCACACCGACATCTCGCATCGGCTCAGGGGGTGGAACGAACAGAAGCTTGCCTCGTTCCGAGGCCAGAGGGCTTGGTGATCGATTGGGTGTCAAATAGGATCGAATAGGAATGCCGCCGGAATATCATCGGCACCGCGCACGATCACGATCGAGCGGTATGCCAACGACGATGGCGAGCTGGTCGACGATGATCTTGAATTAATCGCGCTCGCTGACCTCGACCCTGAGATAATCACGGATGCGCCGGCAATATTCGAGGGTCTAGCACAATTCGGGAGTCAGACATGTGCTCGAACAACAGTACATGCAGCTCCGTTACAGCCAGCCACCGGGCCTGACATTTCCGGGGTTCCGATCGTTCGTAGCGCTTCCGGTGCATTTGTTGCCACCGGTACCATCGTCGTGCTGCCGATCACGCGTCAGGAGCTTCCGCGATGCTCTTCGACTATGTCGCCCCTGACCTGCGAGCTTTCGGCCTACCACGCAACCCTGAAGTCTCCCCCTATTGCGGCACCCCGGTCGGATGCGTCGCGCTATCGGCGCTTTTCACCTACTCCGGCCGAACCCACAGAATGAGACCCGGCCGGAAGAAGCCGATTTATTTAAAAGCGGGATGTGGGGTCGCTGCACTCCCGCTTACCACGCCCGCCCTGGCCCATGGCCCCGCGCCGCCGCCTGCAGATCTGTGGACGGCCTGGTCCGCCGATCCTTATGTCCTGCTGCCTCTCCTCCTTGCCCACTGGCTTTACGGGCGCGGCATCATCCGGCTGTGGCGGCGGGCAGGCCGCATCCCGGCGGCACTCTCAAAATTGCACGTCGCCTCGTTCCTCGCAGGTGAAATCGTCCTATTGGCGGCGCTAGTGTCGCCGCTCGAGGTGGTAACGGGGCTGCTGCTGTCGGCGCATATGGCGCAGCACTTGCTGCTGTTGACGGTGGCTCCGCTGCTGCTGCTCGCGGGGCGCCCGCACATCGCCTTCGCCTGGGCCTTGCCGCGACCATGGATCGAGACGATTGCCCTCAACGGCGGCTGGTATCTGCCGCGCCAGATCGTTCTGACTGTAGGTCGCCCCTTGCCCGCGACCGTGCTCCACGGCGCGGCGCTTTGGGTCTGGCATGCGCCGGCGGCGTTCGATGCGGCATTGCGGAGCCCGGTGTTGCATTGGCTCGAGCATGCCATGTTTCTCGGCACAGCTATCTTTTTCTGGCGTGGTATTATCGGCGCAGCGCGCGTCTCCAGCACGACCGCAGCCGCGATGCTCGCCATGCTGATTACCATTATTCATAGCGGCTTTCTGGGTGCGCTGCTGACCTTCGCGCCTCGGCCCCTCTACGAGACATATGCTTCCACACTGCCGGCGTTCGGCATGGCGGCTCTCCAAGACCAGCAGCTCGCGGGTCTGTTGATGTGGGTTCCCGCGGCACTGTTCTATATCGCTGCCGCCATGCTGCTAGCGTGGCGTCTTCTTGCCGACGGCGAAGACGACAGGCCCCTGCGGCTGCCGGGCTGACGATGGGCTCTGTGCATCAGCTCTTCGCCCTGACCAGCGCAGGCAACGATCCAAGGCGGTGCAAGCGGGGAACCCGGCGGGGCCCGCCAGTCCCCCTTCTCGACATCACCCACCAGCTTGGGCGGCGTCAAGACTCTGTCGGCGTGGTCTGGCATCTTAACTCATAGCTCGACCAAGATTGCCTGAGTTGCGTGCCAGTACCATCCGGTGCAGGTGAACGCCCATCAGTGGAAACTCGGTGCCTCAGACGAGGCTCAGGATAGAATTGGCCCTTCACAGCGGTCACCGCCGGCACCTGGAACCAACTCATCCGTTGCCTGTTCCTGACGAGGGAGAAAGTCAGCGGTCGCCTACCACGCCGGATCACACCCTAGTGTGAGGCCGGATTTCGTTGTCCTCCCCCGCGGGCTACTGAGAGCGCCACATCGTGCAGCCCTTCAGGAAGATCGCCCTCTCGCTGACGTCGGCGGCGGCGAGCCTGCTGCTTGGAGCCTGCAACTGGACCCAATCGGCTCTGGCGCCGCGCGGATCGCATGCCGAAGCGATCGATCAGCTGACCTGGATTCTCTTCATCGGCGGAATGCTGATCTTCCTGCTCGTGGTGGCGTTCCTCACGATTGCCAGCCTGCTCCGGAGAAGCCTCAAGGGTTGGATGGCGAATTACAATTTCATCATCGGATTCGGAATCTTGCTTCCGGTGGCGACACTGACGGCCATTCTCACGTTCTCCTCCGTCGTTTTGAACACGATCCACTCAGCGCAGCCCAAGATGCGCATTGAGGTGACCGGCGAGCAGTTCTGGTGGCGCGTGCACTACCTGGATGAGAGCGGCACGATCAAGCTCGCCACCGCCAACGAGATCAGGATTCCCGTCGGCACACCTGTCGAGTTCATCCTGAAAACGCAAGACGTCATTCACAGCTTCTGGGTGCCAAATTTCGCGGGAAAGCTCGACATGATCCCGGGTCGCGTGACCAAATTGACGTTCTCCGCGACGACACCAGGCATCTACCGCGGTCAATGCGCCGAATACTGCGGCGCTCAGCACGCACTAATGGCATTCTACATAGTCGCAACCACATCGCGGGAGTTCGAGGGTTGGTTTGCCCAGCAGGTCGGCAACCCGCCCGAGCCCACAACCCCGTTTCTCGCCAGAGGTCAGCAGCTCTTCCTCAGCTTTGGCTGCGGCTCCTGCCACACGGTCCGGGGGACACTCGCTGACGGCCGCTTCGGGCCCGACCTGACCCGCGTCGGCACCAGGTTATCTATCGGCGCCGGCACGTTTCCGGTGAACATCGGCACGTTGGCTGCCTGGACGTCCTCCGCGCAACACCTGAAGCCCGGCAATGCGATGCCTTCATTTGGCAATCTTCAGGGCGAGCAGCTTCGCGCCATCGCCGCCTACATGGAGAGCCTCAAATGACGGTGGTCTACGGAAGGGATGGCGATCGCACGACAAAACGGTCCAACGTAAGATTCCCGAACACTGTCCCGCGTCCGCAGGGCGAAATTGAACGGCTCAGGGTTCCCTGGGCTCCGCCCCGTGGCTGGCGGATCTTCTCGGCCGTCAATAACACATATGTTGGCCTGACCTATATCGGAACGGCACTCATAATTTTTGTCCTCGCTGGCGTGCTCGCCGTCATCATGCGCACGCAGCTCGCGGTTCCGGAAAACACACTCGTCGGGCACTCTCTCTATAATCAGCTTTTCACCATGCACGGCACGATGATGATGTTTTTGTTTGCCGTGCCGATCATGGAGGCCTTCGGCGTCCTTTTGTTACCGAATATTCTCGGCACACGCGAGCTACCGTTTCCGCGCCTGAGTGCCTATTCCCTGTGGGTTTACGCCTTTGGCGGCCTAGCGTTTTTTTCAACTCTATTCTTCGGCGTGGCGCCCGACGGCGGCTGGTTCATGTACACGCCGCTGACGGATGCCCGCTTCTCGCCCGGCATCAAATCGGACATGTGGCTGCTCGGTATCGGCTTCATCGAGATCGCTGCGATCGCGGGTGCCATCGAGATCATGGTCGGTTTCGCCAAAAATCGCGCGCCGGGAATGACGCTCGATAAAATCCCGATCTTCGCCTGGGCCCTACTGATCTTCGCGCTGATGATCGTGTTCGCATTTCCGGCGCTGATTCTCGCCACGATTCTGCTCGAGATCGAGCGTGCATTCGGTTGGCCATTTTTCATGGCGGAAAAAGGCGGCGATCCGCTGCTGTGGCAGCATCTGTTCTGGTTCTTCGGCCACCCCGAGGTCTACATTATCTTCATCCCCGCGGCCGGCATGGTCTCGATGATTCTGCCGGTGATGGCGCAAACACGGCTCGTCGGTCATCGGCTCATCGTCCTGGCCCTGATCGCCATGGGCATCATCAGCTTCGGCCTGTGGGTCCATCATATGTTTGCGACGGGTCTGCCTCCGCTCTCGCTCGGCTTCTTTTCCGCCGCCAGCATGAGCGTGGCCATTGCAAGCGGCATCCAGGTATTCGCCTGGATCGCCACCATCGCCAGCGGACGCCTGAGGTTCACCACGCCAGCCCTCTTCATCGTCGCTTTCATCGCCGTTTTCACCATGGGCGGGTTGACTGGCGTCATGTTGGCCTCGGTGCCGTTCGACTTGCAGGCGCACGATACCTATTTCGTCGTTGCTCATTTCCATTATGTACTGGTCGGTGGAATGGTCCTGCCTTTATTGGCCGCTGTATATTATTGGTTCCCGACGGTGAGCCGAAAACCACTTTCAGAACGAGTCGGAAAATGGGTGTTCTGGCTATTCTTCATCGGCCTCAACGTCGCGTTCTTCCCCATGCATATTACCGGCCTGATGGGCATGCCGCGGCGGGTTTATACGTACCTCGAGGTGATGCAGTGGGATCTACTAAACGTGGTTTCCACCATCGGCGCCTACGTGATGGCCACGGCCATTGCCCTTCTCATTTTTGATATTGTGCGCACTTTCCGGTTTTCGTTCGAGAACAATGCGGGCAATATTTGGAATGCAGGTACTTTGGAGTGGATGCGAACCTATAACTACGGAACCCGCTCGATTCCCGAGGTCGACAGCCGGTACCCCTTGTGGACCCAACCGCAACTGAGTAACGAGGCCGACGAGGGTCGTTATTACCTGCCCGGCACTCTGACGGGGCAGCGCGAGGCGCTCGTCACGAGCCCGATCGATGCACGCCCGATTTATGTCATGCAGGTTCCGGGTCCGCATTGGGGGCCTTTTCTCGCGGCAACAGCGACGACGGCCTTCTTCTACCTGCTGACGCTGAAGCTGATCCTGCCGGCATTCGCTTCTGGCATTGTGGCGATCGCATTCATTCTCTGGTGGCTTTGGGACCTCGACCACGGCCCCGTACGCGAACCAGCGCACGTCGGGGGAGACTACGTATTGCCGGTCTATATGTCGGGTCCGGTCAACCACTCCTGGTGGGGGACCGTCAGCCTGCTGCTCGTGGCGGGGAGCTTTGTGATATGCCTTGTCTTCTCCTATTTCTTCCTCTGGCTGGTGAACCCGGCGTGGCCTCCTGTAGGCGTTACGTTGCCGTCACTCGCCTGGCCGGGAGTCGCGGCAGTGCTTTACGCCGCAAGCAGCGGCGCCGTTTTGCTCGCAAGCCGAGGGCTTTCGGCGCAGATTCAGCGTGGCCCATGGCCGATGCGCCTGCTGCTCATGCTGGCCTCGGTGCTATTCCTGGCCGCTGTCAGTGTTCAGGCTCTGGCCGAAGGGCAAACCGGTTTGCGGCCGACAATGCATAGCTACGGTGCCATGGTGTATATGTTTGTGGCTCTGCAATATTTTTTCGCAGGCGTTCTCGTCATCATGGCCGGTTTCACGCTCGCGCGCTCGCTCGCAGGCAAACTCGACCCCGTTCGCCGCGTCACCTTCGACAACACGATGCTGCTCTGGCACTACGCGACGGCTCAAGGCATCGTCGTCTTATTCATTCTCACCCTCTTCCCGCGCGCGCTCGGATAGTGCCATGTCCGAGCGGCGTTTCTGGTCGAAGGCGTTCCTGATGTTCGGAGGCCTGCTGATCTGGGCCGCGCATTTCATGTTCGTCTATTCTGCGAATGCGGTGGCCTGCGCACGCGGATTCACCCATATCACCGTACTCGGCGTCGGCTTGGTCCCGTTCTCGGTGATTCTGGCCACTCTTCTTGCCCTGCTGGCGACCGGCTATCTCCTTTACACTGCCCTGTCCTGGAGCGGTCCCCTGCGCGGCGAGGCAAACGATGACCCGGCCAGCGCCTTCCTGCGGCAGATCACCATCGTCCTGACTCTTATAGCGATGATTGCCATTGTCTGGAATGCGCTGCCCGCATCCATCGTGACTCCGTGCACCTGAAGCCGGTAAGGGCCTCCAGCCTAGGGGCTTTGCCACTAGAACTGATGGCCTACTGGAACGTTGGGTGGATTCCACGGTTATCGAATACGCGCAGGGGGGCCCTCCTCGCGGGGTCGCCTTCCATTGGGCAGATCCCTTAATCTCGCAGCTCTGCCCTGACAGAGCTGATCAAGCGTCAAACCAAGGGACTTGCGGCCGGGCGATCATGAGCCAGAAGATGGCCAGCACGGCCGCGAACGCAGGAAATCCGAAGGCAAACCATGTTCGGAACAGACGATGGTAGGCCGGTGGCAGAGCGCGTCCTTGCTGCTTCGCGGCGATGGCAAGATCCCGCATGCGCATCTGCATCCAGACCACCGGAAGCCAAAAGGCTCCGGTCACGACATAGAGGACGATGGATAAAGTGATCCACCCCTCCCACAGGGAATAACCGGCCAGATGAGCGAGCAGAACGCCCGTAATAGGCTGGGCGATGACCGCCGTCGCGGTGAACAGGAAGTCCGCGATCACGACGATCCGGGCCACGCCAGCGACGACGGCGGGATCACCGGTCCGGTGCGCGAGCAGCATGAAGAACGCGATACCCGCTCCGGTACCGAGCAGGACGGTCGCCCCGAGGATGTGCAGGTATTTCACGAGGAGGTAAAGCATCAGCGGTCTTCGAGGATGGCCAAGGCGACCAGGTTCAGGGCGAGGATGGGCCACACCTTCAGCATCGGCCCAAGCGGGTCGGCCCACAGGCTCGGCAGCACAAGCGTGCCGGCGACAAGATAAAAGGCGGTGACCAGCAGGGCAGCATAGAGGGCGATTCGGGCGGTGCGGCGGATCGCGATTCCGAAGCCGATGAGTATGTCCGCCAGTCCTCCGGCGATGACCGAAAGGCCTGCCCATTCCGTGATGCCGCCCGCATTCAGGTAAGCGACCCCGGTGGCGTAACCCGGCCCAACGGAGATGATCCCGGTGACCGACCAGAACAGGGCGAATATACCGAGCACCAACGGCTTGAGCAGGTACAGCATGGCAAACCAGCGCTGCTGAACCGAGGCCGGTTCGGCAAGCAGGCTCGCTTCCAGTGTTCGCGGGCTGATGTTCGTCAGTTGCATCCAATGGGACGGATCACCAACGGCACCCCGGCTGATCTCACGGCGGGCCGTGCTGCGGATCGGCGGCCGCCAGCCCAGCCACGCGATGAGGTCGCCGGTCCGATAGGCGGCAGTTGAGGCCCATGATGGCAGCCGGACCACATACGGGGCTCTCCATCCCAACCAGCGGCGATAGAGGAGAACGACTTCGGTGAACGACAGCTTCTGCGGCCCCGCGACCTCGAGGGCCAGCCGCGTCGGGGCATCATCCCGCAGAAAGAAGAGCACAGTCCGCGTGACGTCATCGAGCTGAACGACCTGCAGCGGGCCGGTATCGGGCATTGCGGGCAGGATCGGCAAGGCCGCGAGCCCGCGGAACAACGCACTCGCCCCATAGACCGGCCCACCGACGATCACCGACGGCCTGAGGATCACCCAGTCGAGATCCATGGCCATCAGCTTCTCATCGCCGGCCAGTTTGCTGGCCGAAAATGGCGTCAAAGCTCCTCGATCGACACCAATCGCGGAAAAGTGGATGATCCTACGCACCCCTTTCCGCACGCAGGCCTCGAACAGCGCGGCAGGGCCTTTCGCGTGCACGGCCTCGGTCGAATCCCGGGAGCTGTCCTGCAGAACGCCGGCGCAGTTCACCACAGCGTCGACACCGTCGAGCAGTGGCAACCAGCTTTCAACGTCCTGCCGCGCCAACTCAACTCTAACCCATTGTACCGCGCCGAGACCGGCCGGCGGGGGCTGGCCGTGGGCGATGGCCACGACCTCATGGCCCTCGGATGCGAGCGCGGCCAGGATGGCCGATCCGACCAGTCCGGTCGCGCCTGTGAGCAACACCTTCAAGGCTCCAGCCCCGATTCAGACGAAGCAATGAACAGAAAATCCCAGGCACGCAAACTGCAACCACGCCGCGACGAAGATCGTTCCCAGCATTGGCGCACTCGTCCCCGCCCCGTTAAGCACGTTTGTGATCACTGTTTTTATTGGCGCGTCGCGATCACTGCACCCGGCGGGGTAGCCAACAACGGGAATCGACTCCGCGTGGTGTGGGCGTCTCGTGTTTCTACCGGGGGCAAATGGCAGAGCCTCTTGTTAACGTCCAACGACGGCGGCCAGTCCAAGCAGCCTTCTTGGTGCAGAGACCGAGCGGCGGTGTCGGACGCGCGTGCTTGCTCCTTTCACCCCCGGGGAGTGCGTCAGAACAACATCAGCGTCAGAGCGTCGAAAGCCGGCCGCCGTCGACGCGCAACACGGATCCAGTGATGAAACGTGCCTCATCGCAGGCGAGGAACGATATGGCCGCCGCGACATCCTCCGGTTGGCCGACCACGCTCCGGTCGATCTGCTCGACTCCCGAGCTGACATTGGGATTGCTCCACAACATCGGCGTGTCGATCGCTCCGGGGACGACAGCGTTGGCCCGAATGCCGCGAGTGGTCCCTTCGATGGCGGCGGACCGCGTGAGTGAGAGCAAAGCGGCCTTGCTCGCCGCGTAGGGCGCGACGTCCGCCGTCGTGCGCTCGGCGTGCACGCTCGAAACGTTGATGATGGCGCCGCCCGTCCGAAGATGGAGGAGGCCGAGCCGGGTCAGGTGCACTGCTCCGAGCAAGTTGACCTCCAATACGCGGCGCCAGTCGTCAGCTCTGAGCTCGGCAATGGGCTTGAAGGTCATCATCGCCGCATTGTTTACGATGACGTCGATACCCCCTAACCGCTGAATTGTGTCGAGGACCGCCGCCTCTAGGCGCTGCTCGTCGGCGACGTCGATAGCGTGCGCCACGGCTTCCGGCGCGCCGCTTTGCTTCAGCTCTGATGCAAGGTCAGACGGGCGCGGGTGTAGGTAGATGCCGACAAGGCACGCGCCTTCCCGGGCCAGACGATGTGCCGTCGCAAGGCCGATCCCGGTTCCCGCCCCGGTAACGATCGCAACTTTGCCGTCGTGGCGCTTCATTCAGTGTGAGCATCCTCTATCGCCGTCACCGGGACGGAGGCCCGCATGCGGTGCGCGCGCAAAGCCTCGCGCCGGCGCACCGCCCACCGCTCGTTGTACTCGGACGGGCGGACGACCGGCACCGTGAGGCAGATGCTCTGAGCGGGGAGCACGTCGTGCCATTGCTGGATAAGGCCCTTGTAGGCGAGACCCACCTGCCGGATATTGCGGTCGAGATCGTAGAGCCCGAGCGGATTGACCGTACCGTTGTCCTCGCGAAGGGCCGTATCCCAGTCGACCTGATCCGTCAGCGAATACCAGGTAAAGCCGACGACCGGAACGCCGCTGTTGCGCACACGCAAAACGTTGGCCCACTGCTTCCACAGCCAGTCGACCGCCTCGGTGCCGTTCGGCCCCTCCTTGATGTTCGTCTCGGTGTGCATCACGGGTAGCCCGTAGCGCGCATGGTACTGCCGTGTGATCTCGCTGTAACCGAACACCTCGCCCGAAGCACACGTCGTCCCGTCCGGGTGAACGCGGTGCTCGTTGGTCACGTAGTAGTCGGTTCCCATGATGCAGTGGTGCTTCAGGTTGCTCGACATGAAGAACCGGTACTCCTCGCGCTTCATGCCGTTGTCCATCAGGAACTCGTACATCTCCGAGTTCACGCGCCTGGCATAATTCAGGTCGAGCGACAGGAAGCGTCGGGCGTTGAAGAGCTCCGCCGAACGGATTGCCGCCGGCCCTTCGGCGTGAAAGTGCTCCGAGGACTCGCTCTGAATGAAAATGGCATCGGGGCGAACCTCGAGGATGGCGCGCATCGCCAGCACGTTGGCCTTCACCAGATGCTTCAAGGCAGTCACGAAAGACCGGTCGTCGGTCTTCTGCTCGTTCCACCATCCATAGCTCGCCGAGAATGTGGCGCAGATGAACATCTCATTCACCGGGGTGTAGAGCTGCACCCAGGGGAAGCGGCTTGCGAACGCGCCCGCGTACTCGGCGAAAAGCTCAGGGAAGTCCGGGTTCTGGAAGTCGCCGATCCAGTCGGGCACGCCGAAATGGCAGAGATCGACGATGGGAAAAATGTCGAGCTTGTGGATCTCGGCGAACGTGAGGTCGGCGAACTCCCAGTCGTAGCGGCCAGGCCCCAGGAACGTGCGATGGAGCGGCGGGCCATATCTCAAGAAATCGGTGCCGATTTCCTTTGTCAGGTTTATGTCCTCGCGCCAATAACGATAGTGCCCGCACTTCTCATACTCATCGACCCGCACGCGCCCGTTCTTGATAGTCGGGGCACTGCTTTCGATGCCGGTTGCGAACATGAAATAGGGTGTCAGCATTCCACTCTCCGGGGGCAAGGCGCTGCGTATGGGAAACGAGGGTCGGTTTTGAAATCAAACCGGCAGGTTATGGCCGAAATTAGCGGGCGGAAACTCGCGATGAAGTGAGGCACTAAAAAGAAAAAAACAGCCCATCTGCTCGGACATTCCGACGCAACCAATCTGCCGCATCCGCTTCCCAGCATTTCCATCGCTCTGAAGCGCTCATTAACAACGCTATTCGGGAGGGAACCAAGCGGGGATGGATTTCGGCCTTAGCCTCGACCGCCGTGAAGTCCGCTTGCAACGGCGGAGCCTAAGTGCACGGAACCGCAAATCGTTGAACGTGTTGTGACCATGGTGTGAGCGGTCACAGCTCTCTTCGTTAACCCAACTTAGATGGAGCTTCCATGCGTTATTTGGCGCGTTCCGCGCGTGCCCACCTTTTGCCTGCCCCGCCAAAGCCTTTACTCGTCTGCTTCTCACATCTCAGATGGAGCTTCGTGTGGCAGCGCCCGCAGCACCTCTTGAGTCGCGCTGCCCGAGAGTACAGGGTGTTGTTCGTCGAAGAACCTGTCTATGCGCAGGTCACCGGACCCAGTCTCGATCTTTCTGCTGGTCCCGGCGCTATCACCATCGTGGCGCCCATCCTGCCCGAGCACATGAAAGGTTCGGCGGGCCCGGCCGCCCACCAGTCGCTACTTGACGCGCTGATCGAGGACATGGCCGCTCCCGAGATGGTGAGCTGGTACTACACGCCGATGGCCTTGGAGTACAGCCACCATGTCGAGGCGAATGTCTGCGTCTACGACTGCATGGACGAGCTGTCGGCTTTCCGAGGGGCGTCGCCGGATATGAGACAGCGAGAGCAGCAGCTCTTTCGCAGCGCCCACGTCGTATTCACGGGTGGCCAAAGTCTCTATGAAGCCAAGCGCAGCAGGCACCCCAACGTGCATTGCTTTCCAAGCAGCATCGATGTGCCCCACTTCAAGCAGGCCCGTCACATCACGGCCGATCCAACGGATCAGGCCGCCATCCCTCGGCCGCGAATCGGCTTTTTCGGTGTGCTCGACGAGCGTTTAGATACCGATCTCGTCGCTGCCTTGGCGGATGCCAATCCCCAATGGCAGCTCGTCATGATCGGGCCACTCGCCAAAATTGAGGCTGCCGATCTACCGCGGCGGCCGAACATTCATTGGCTCGGGGGAAAGAGCTACGAGGAGCTGCCCGCCTACATGTCCGGCTGGGAGGCCGGCTTCATGCCTTTCGCCCTCAACGAGGCAACCCGCTTCATCAGCCCTACCAAAACACCGGAGTTTCTGGCGGCCGGCCTTCCTGTCGTCTCCACGCCGGTGCGGGATGTGGTGAAGATGTATGGGGAGGGTGGCTACGTCGAGATTGCAGACGGCGCGCCGCACATGAGCGAAAAGCTGCAGATTTTGCTCCAGCGCCCGCGCGAGCCTTGGCTTGAAAGGGTCGACCTGCTGCTCGCTACCATGTCCTGGGATTCGACATGGGAGGCCATGAGCCAGGAAATCAACAAGCTGCGAACACAGCGAACTCGTCCGACCGCACGCCCGCACCCGGCCGAAGACGTCGAAGCGGCCGTGGCCGGAAAGCTGTCCCGTGTTTGATTGGCTCGTAGTCGGAGCCGGGTTCGCCGGCAGCGTCCTTGCTGAGCGCATCGCCAGCCAGCGCGGCGACAGTGTCCTTATCGTTGACCGTCGTCCCTATATCGGGGGCAACGCCTACGACCGGCATGACGAGGCGGGCATACTGATGCATCAGTACGGCCCACATATCTTTCACACGAACTCGGAGATGATTTTCAATTATCTTTCGCAGTTCACGGAATGGCGTTTTTACGAGCATCGTGTACTGGCTCATGTGGATGGGCAGCTTGTTCCGATACCGATCAATTTGGATACGATAGTCCGTTTGTACGGACTTTCCCTCGACGAGAAAGGGGTTGAAGAATTCCTAGCACAGCGCGCCGAGCACATCGAAGAGATACGCACTTCGGAAGACGTTGTGGTCAGTAAGGTCGGCCGCGAACTGTACGAGAAATTCTTCCGCAACTATACGCGAAAGCAATGGGGCATTGATCCATCCCAGCTCGACAAGCAGGTGACGGCGCGCGTACCGGTGCGGACGAACCGCGATGACAGGTATTTCAGTGACAAATTCCAGTTTATGCCCGAGAATGGTTATACCGCTCTTTTCAAGCGGATGCTCAGCCATCCAAACATCGAGGTAGCACTGGGGGTCGATTACCGGATGATCCGAGACCGGGTGCGCTACCGGCGGCTGGTCTTCACAGGACCCATCGACGAGTTTTTCGATCACCAATATGGGAAGCTGCCCTATCGCTCGCTGTCGTTCCGGCATGTCACTGTGGACCGGGAGCGCTTTCAGCCCGTCGCCGTGGTGAACTACCCGCAAACCGAGGCCCACACCCGCATCACCGAATACAAGCACCTGACAGGTCAAAAACATCCAAGGACGACCATCACGTTCGAGTATCCGACCGATAAGGGCGACCCCTACTATCCGGTGCCGCAGCCGAAAAATGCGGCCTTGTTCAAGCGCTACGAGGAGCTTGCGGCCCAGCGGCCGGACGTCTGGTTTGTCGGACGCCTCGCGACCTATCGCTATTACAACATGGATCAGGTGGTGGGACAGGCTCTGGCGACCTTCCGGCGGATCGAGGAAGGCGTGGACGCACCTGTGGGGCGGGGCGATCTGAAGCTTGCTCACCGCGCCCAGACGTCCACCTGATGTGATTACGCTGCACGCAGCATGGAACAGTATCTTGCGATCGCCTCCTCGACGGGCGGCAGGCGGACGCCGCGCTCGCTGGTGAGCGCGGTATTGCGCCCGGCTCCGGACCCCAAGTCCCTGACCAGAGACGGGTCGAGACCTGCCGCACCGGCAATCCGCTGCGCAAAGGCGTGCCAGGACATCCGACCCCCGTTCGCCACATGCCAGATGCCGGATACTTCGTCGATCAGCAGATCGAGGACGGTGTGAACTAGGTCCGGAACGAAGGTGGGTGAAATCAGCCTGCGTCTGCTGAGGCGGATCGTCTTTTTACAGCGCAACGCATCCACGACCGCCTGCGCGAAATGTCTGCAGTCCGGACCAAACAAGGCGGCGGTGCGCACGACCATAGCGCGCTCGTGCCGCTCTAAGACGCGCTGCTCCAGCCCGGCACTATGGCGACCGTAGGTGCACGCGGGGCAGGTGGGGTCGCTCTCGACATAAGGCCGCTCTATCTGACCGTCGAAAACGAGATCGCTCGAAAAGGCGACGAGCGAAAGCCTTTCCTCCTGCGCAATCTCGGTCAGGGCGCCCAGTTCCTCGGCGGTGTGGCCGCCCCTCATGGAAAGCCTTGCAGGCGAGCCCGCGATGATGATGGCCCAAGGCCTCGACCTTCGGATGGCGCGGCGAATATGGCCATAGCCGGCGGCGTTTGTCTCCGCCGTCAGCGGACCGTGAGCCAGGCCCCGGTCCTCGCAGATTGACGCGAACGCTCGGCTGAGCATGCCCGGCCCGGCAATCAGGATCGGCCGGCAGCGCGCAACCCGCTTCACAGCGGGACCCGCCGCCGGACGGTGGAAGCGGTTAGGCCGCCGCCACCAGCCCGGAGCAGTTGTCACCGGGTGCCAGTAATGCCTTCCTTCTGCCAGAGCGCGGACTGCGAAGGCCAGAGCCGTCGGGCGCGGCGGGTGGGAGCGTGCGTCGAAGACGCCCGGCTCATAGAGGTCCCGCCGCTGGGTCAGCAGCGAGGTCCAATCGACGGCGCCGGCCAGCGCCCAGATGGTGAAGGCTCTCACCTCGACGCCGCGCGCTTGCAGACGCCTGACGTCGTTCCAGGCCTGCAGCAACCACCGAAGCTGCTCCTCCCGCGTGCTTCCGTTGTGTACCTCGGTCACCGCGACTGGGATCCGGTACCGCTCCCATGCCTCTGCCAAGCGTGGGCCGACACCGAGCTTCCGACAAGGTATGGGAACGCGCGCGGCCGCCACATCGGCGTATCGGTCACGGCCGTTTCCGCCGACGTGCTCCGGCGGGTAACCGGCGATATCGTCGTCCAGGTAACGGTCGCTGGTCAGGTAATGGTTGATGCCGACGACATCCGGCGCGCACGGTTCCTCGACCAGTTCCGCGAGGTGCCGCTCGCTGACGCCCGAGCGGACGAAGCGCTCGTACCAGCTGTGTGTCCGGTCCACGCGACCCGTGAGCAGGTCAAACGAGAGCCATCGGCGCTCGTTCTCGTATTGGGCCTGGTAGGTGAGGCGGGATGTCGAGAAAACCTTGCCGAGGTCCTCCGTCTGGATAAGCCGGGCGTATGGGTTGATGCGCCGGACGGCCTTCATCGCGGCAGCGATCGCCCGGCATTCCGTCATCAGCATTTGCAAAAAGACGGTGCTGTCACGCCGGTGCGGATACCAGTGGCCGTAAAGGCCGCTGAAGCGAGCAGTCGTTAGCGGCTCGTTTACGGGTGTGTAGTCCTCAAGCCACGGGTATCGCTCGGCGAAGGCTGCGGCATACCGCGCGAGCAGGCCCGGAAAGTTGGGATCAAGCAGGCTCGTGTACCGGGGTCCCGATCCATGATGCAGGAGCCCGGCGATGACGCCGACGCCGCGCCCCCGCAGCGCCTGCAAGCGGTCGTCGACCCAGCTCCAGTGCAGTGACTCCAGGCTGTCGGGCGCCACCTGCTCCCACAGAACCGGATGACGGAGCCGCTTCAAGCCGAGCCCTACGGCTGCATCAAGATCGCCGGAGCGCTGCGAGTGCCCCGTTTCCTGGCATTGGTCGCGGTACTCGTCTCCCACGCGCGCGATAGTGCACTCGAACCCGCCCCACAGTTCGGGTTGGGGGGGCCTGGTCATTTGCAGCTTTTCTAGATCCATTGAAACTCCCGCAGCGCTATCACCCACAAAAGAACGCGCGGAAGGGGTGAATATCGTGCGGCATTCGGCTCCGCTTCTACCCGGAACCGAGGGCGCGGCCACGGGTTTCGCTAGCACGTCAAATGAATGTTTGCGGGAGATCAGGTCGGTGGAGAAGGCGCGTACTGGTAAACCTAGTTTGGAGAAGACAGAGCCCGCTGCCGCCAAGGTAGCCCAGCCCGCGGCCAACGCTACTGACGGTTCCGCGCCCAAGACTCAGTTGCAATCTCAGGAGCGATGGTACGAGGGTTACCGGGCCGGCTACTTCTGCTGAGCTTCGCCTCGCTTCCCGGCGCGGGAGAGCGCCTTCCGCAGAGCCAAGGTGCGCTCGTTGTGACTGACGTGGGCTGCGGCGATCGCATCGGTCTGGAGCAGTTTGGTGCGGAGGGTTGAGGCCGTGGGTCATCTTCCCGGCACGAGAAGGTGCCCACCATGCGTCGAGCGCGTTCCTCCAGATCATCGGGAACGGCACGAGCACGGTCCACTCGCGTTCGCCGTGAGCACGCGAAATCGCGGCGCGACCTCGTCGCGGACGATCTTCTCACCGATCGCCCGGTTCGAGCGTCAACGTGTTTGCGACGCGTCACAGGAGCGAGATCCAACCATGGCAGCGAACTACCCAGAACCGCCGTTCCCGAAGCAAAAGCAGCCCATGCCGGGCCTCACGAGGAAGATGGATCCGATCCCGGACCACGGTGAGAAAAGCTACAAAGGATCCGGGAGGCTCGTGGGTAAGAAAGCCGTTATCACTGGGGCGGATAGCGGCATCGGCCGCGCCGTCGCCATCGCATATGCCCGTGAAGGCGCGGATGTGCTCGTCGCCTATCTCGAAGAGCACGAAGATGCGGAAGAAACGAAACGCCTCATCGAGGACGCAGACCGCAAGGCCGTTCTCGTCTCCGGCGATATCCAGGCCCCAGCGCATTGCCGCGCAATCATCGACAAGGCGGTAGCTGAGCTTGGCGGGATCGATATACTCGTCAACAACGCCGCTCATCAAGCGACTTTCAAGGATATCGGAGATATCTCAGATGACGAGTGGGAAATGACATTCCGCGTGAATATCCACGCAATGTTCTTTTTGACGAAGGCAGCTGTTCCGCATATGAAGCCGGGTAGCGCAATCATCAATACGGCATCGATCAATTCCGATGCACCCAATCCGATTTTGCTCGCCTATGCTACTACCAAGGGCGCGATTCAGAACTTCACCGCCGGTTTGGCGCAACTGCTGGCTGAGAAGGGTATCCGAGCCAATGCAGTCGCGCCGGGACCAATCTGGACGCCCTTGATACCTTCGACAATGCCCGAAGATGCCGTCACCAACTTTGGAAAGCAGGTGCCAATGAAGCGGCCGGGCCAGCCGGCCGAGTTGGCAACGGCCTACGTAATGCTTGCCGATCCGCTCTCGAGCTACATATCGGGCGCCACCATCGCCGTAACCGGCGGCGAACCCATTCTTTAGCTTTCGAGGACGGCCGTAAGAGCACGTGTTGAGTTCGGGATGGTTCAGACGTCCGCAAGAAGCTCAATTCTCGTTTCGCGTAGTAAATCGACGAGCGTAACAATCGTACGGGTAGAATGACCGACGGTGAAGAACGGATTGATACGCGCCGTTTCCCGGTACGTCGCGTCCGCGCGTCTCGACTCTTCATTCAGTGGGGCTGCGGGTGTTTCTTGCGCCGCATCGGTTTTTTCGGCTCGCCGCGCGAGCGTTAATCCCGCACGGCTCGGCATTGTTCGGCCCGCTTAGGGAAACCACGCGGCTCGCAGCAGCGGTCGAGCTTTGGGTTGCTGCTGCCGCAGACTGGTTGCGCTTGGCCGACGATACCCGCTTCAGGCGGCTGCCGATCGCCTGGACCCTGTTGGCGGTACGGTCCTCCTCATTGCGGCCGATCTTCATGGTGACGGCCTGATTTTCCCTCCGTTCCGCTACGGCGTCGGCAGCGAACATATTCGCGACGTACACCCGGTCTGGGGGAAGGGCGAGATCGAAACGGAAGGGCTAGGTATCATGGCGCGAGATATGGGCCCCGAGTGCTGGGGATTACCAGATCTCGAAGTCATCCATGGCTCGGACTAGGCTTCGTGAGGCGCCCGCATCGCCGCCGTCATTGCAGGCCGATTTTGAGATGCGTTGAACGGCCGGAACATGCGTCGGTAGGCGCTCGGCGTCAGTCCTGTCGAGCGCTTGAAAAGTCTGCGAAAAAAGGCCGGATTTTCGTAGCCGACCATCGCTGCAATTTCGTCGGCGGCCCGATCCTCGGATTCAAGAAGCCGCTTGGCTTCCTCGATCCGCAAGTTCTGCACGTAGGCAATGAGCGTCGACCCTGTGGCGACAGAGAAGCGTCTTTTGAGGCTGCGTTCGGGTATCCCGCATTGCCTGACTACGGCAGCAACTGCGTGCGGCTCCCGATAGTGTTCGGCAAGCCAATTTTCAGCCATTCGAACGATGGAATCGGCGTGAGGTTGCCGGCGAACAAGGCTCGCGTAGGGCAGCTGACCCTCGCCGTGCCACTTGAGCAGATAGACCTTTGCGATGCGTAATGCCTCGCCGGGACTGCAGTGGCGTGAAATGATGTGGATGGCGAGGTCATGCCACGATGTCGTGCCTCCGGCCGTGACGATTGTACCGGCGCGGTCCGCAATCACGAGATTTGGCGCGGGATTGAACCGCACTTTGGGAAAGCTCTTTCGGAACAGGTCCTCATAACCCCAGTGTGAGGTCGCCTCTCGGCCGTCGAGCAGACCGGCGGCCGCAAGTAGTACGGACCCGGAGCACGCTGAATAAATCATGCAGCCGTCCCGATGGCATCGGCGGAGCCAATCCTTGACGGCCGCGTGGCGGTCGCGGAGGTCGTCGTGCGGCGCCAACCACAACTCTGGCACGACGACGATGTCCGGCCTGCTCGCCTCCTCGATCGACACTTCCGGGGTAACAGGAATGCCGTTGCCGCACCGGAACGGTCGACTGTCCGGAGACAAGACTCGCGGCCTGATAAGCGGTTTTCCCGGCTCCTCCCCCACGAGCTCCCGCCACACTGTGCCGGTGGCCGCGAGCACGTCTATCATCCCGTAGAGGGCTGATCCTGCCGTTTCCGGCAGCGCCAGAACCAGGGCATCGACTGCTCTCGGTCTTTGCATTCCGAGCTCTCCTATTTCATGGCACAAAAGGATCGGTTTCAGCACCAATCGCTCTACTGATGATCGCTGTCCAGAACTAGTTTGCGCACCGCCGGCGGCCGCAAGATTTGCGCAGCCGGTAGTCAGCAGCAAAGGAGATCGATCATGAGCACCCAATCCGCTGTCGTGGAGAAGCCCGCTGTTATCAACGGCCTGGATGTCAACGCCGCCGTGGCAACGATCGCCGCGATCAAGGCAAACCCAAGCCTCGCCAAGTTCCAGTTCCGTGCCCGCAATACCTGGATCAATGGCGGTGAAAACAGATCGGTCATCCGCGACTTCTACGGCGCCGGTCAGGAGGACACGTCGCGCACGACTGACTTCGAGTTCACGAACGGCGAGCCGCCAGTCTTGCTCGGCAACAATGAGGGCGCGAATCCGGTCGAGTTTCTGCTGCATGCGCTTGCCGGCTGTGTAACGACCACCCTCGTCCTGCACGCCATGGCACGCGGCATCGTGATCGACGAGCTATCGAGCGAGCTTGTCGGAGATCTCGACCTGCAGGGGCTGCTCGCCCTCGATGATCGCGTCTCGCCCGGTTATGAGCAGATCCGTGTGCGAATCCACGTCAAGGCCGCGTGCTCTGACGAGGAGCTCGACGATCTGATTACTTTCGCGCAGCGGCATTCGCCGGTGTGCAATACGGTGTGCCGTCCCGTGCCAGTCGTCATCGAGCGCGCAAACGCCTGACCAATGTGCCGTGCTCGCGGCGTGGCGAGCAAACGAGCGCGTCGGGACCACTCGACGCTGCTCGTGCGCTCTCGCCTCATGTCGCCGCTGATCCTGTTCCATACGGAACGGATTCGAGCACTGCGGAACCCCTAGAAGCCTTATCGGTGAGAACCAAAACAGAATGGCAGCGCAAAATGGTCATGAGCACATCTTCCGACCTGCCGGGCGGCGAACCGAGTGAACGCGTCCTGGCACTCCACTGTTCGGGCGCGGATCACAGACAATGGCGGAAGCTGCGCTCCGCGCTCGAACCCAATTTCGAGCTGATAACACCTGATTTTTTCGGCTGCGAGAGCACCGGCCCGTGGCATGGCGCCCGTCCCTTTTCCCTGGCTGAAGAAGCCGCTCCGATCATAGAGCTTATCGACAGCCTGGATGGGCCAGTCCACCTGGTCGGGCACTCCTATGGCGGTGGTGTTGCGCTGAAGGTGGCGGTTGAGAGGCCGTGGGCTATTCGCTCCATCACGCTTTATGAGCCTTCTGCATTTCATATTCTGAAGCAACTCGGTGATCGGAGCACGGCTGAGTTTTCGGAGATCCGCGCGCTCGCAGATGACCTCGGCAGGGGCATTCTGCAGGGAGCCTATGAGGCAGCAGCACAGCGGTTCGTCGATTATTGGAACGGAGCCGGTGCCTGGCGCGATCTCCGAGCGGAGGTGAAAATGGCTCTGCTGCGATGGCTGCCAAAGGCACCGCTCGATTTCGCGGCGCTCATCGAAGAGCCAACCCCAGCATCGAGCTACAGAGCGCTGAACTGCCCGATGCTGTTGCTGCGCGGAGAGCACGCGCCGCAGCCCAGCCGCCTAATCGTTCACCAGCTGGCCCGTTTGGCTCCCCGCGCACGTACCGAAATTGTCCTCGGGGCCGGGCACATGGGACCGATGAGTCATGCAGTGGAGGTTGCCGGGCGGATTGCCAGCCATATCCGCCTGGCAGCAACGTCCGTGCTCCAAGACAATTGTACTGGCGAAGCCGCTTGCGCCGCTTGAATCCACACCACTGCACATTCCCTCGCGGCAGCTCAGGCAGAGTCACAGAGGGAACAGCTGAAAGCGCTCCCGTCTGTCACAAGAAGCGAAAGGCCGTAGCGGCCGCGTAGCAATCCACCCTTTGAGGTCGCCATGATCAAGTCACTAACCGCCACGATGCTCGCTGCGCTTCTAGCCGGCACAATGCTGACTGCAGCCGTGATCCAAGCCAGTGAATCCGCCGCGCAGCAATCCGTAACGCTCGGAACACCGGATAAGGTGGATTAGGAGACCTGTGCGCGGATAGAGTTTTGTCGTTGATTTTGGATCCTTTTCCCGTTTTGGGCCGGCTGGCCGATTGGAATCATGCCTGCATGCCGCTTAAGAGGTGTGCGGGCTCATGCCGACCTG
>Ga0180216_1000883_pt1 | contig 28671 bp, 33 predicted proteins | sample eDN3rd37CBELigMG_FD_128879 | JGI IMG/M metagenome (GOLD analysis project Ga0180216, IMG submission 128879) | Enriched Miracle-Growth compost microbial communities from Emeryville, California, USA - eDNA 3rd pass 37_C BE-Lig MG (version 2)... ... | reverse complement strand
TAAAACAAGTTGATTTATACGATCCTCCGCATTATAATCAAAGGAGAACAACTTAACTACATATGTTGCTATGGACATTCGTCAGTAAATGATGATAGCGTGATTATTCTGTTTCCGGTTAGGAAATGGAGTAGTCACGCTTTTTTATTTGTCAAAAAGAGAGGAGAAGAGATTTTATGCAAATAAACGAAAAATATATCATCTATAATTTCCTGGATCACATAGAAGAAACAGATTATCTTAGTATGATAAAAAAAATATCAACACAATTTCACTTATCTTTTTACGACTCTGAGACTTTTGTGAGAAGTTGGAACAGAAATGATGAGCAATATATTTTTTACTTTGAATTGATGAAAAAGGTATCGGAAATATATAACAAGAATCTAGAATCCTATAACAACTCAAAAGAATTCTGGGAGGATATATTATCTAATACAGATAACAACATAATGCAGCTACTACGTTTCCTAGCTCAAAAAAAATGGTTAGGCGAATTAACTATGTATTTCAACATAACGAGCAAATCGTTAATAGAGCAAAGGGGACTTTAGTCGCTAGGAAAAAGTATCCGAAAACAAGAAAAATAGGCCCTATGTAATTCTTTTTTGTAGAGAATTATATAGGTAATGTTGACTAATTGGAAAATCTGGTTAATAATATAGGTAAAAATTATTGCAACAACTGACACGAATCCCTATAATCCGACAACGGCAAACTTATTGAAAAATAAGGACGCAAAATCACAGACCTAAGGATGAGAATCTAGGGTGGCTGGATCACCGAAGTAAGGGCAGTGTTTTAAAAAACAACTGCTACTATTAGTATGAGAGTAGCAGTTGTTTTCTTTAAAAGAAAAATTTCACTAAAAATAAATGTTGATGGGGGTCATCATGAAGGCAGAGCATGATTCGGGTAATAGTACAAAAAGCGAATTAGCCATTATTAGTAATTTAATATACGATATTGGAATTGGAAAAATCGAATCAAACGATCCTAGAACCCAAATTTTCGCTTTGATAAATAAATTGTCAAAGAGCAATTAAAATTGCATATCATTTTTGACTGATTCAAAGCGCCTTTTATATTCCAATGCATAGATTAATTCACGTATCATATCCCGTTCTTTTGGATTCATAGATTCAATAATCTCTAAAATTTTTAGGGCCTCTTTGTCGGCAAACATACGCATTTCATTCGTACCTCCAATTATCTCCGCAATAGAAACCCCGTAAGTATCTGCTAAAGTTTTTAATATTAATATATCTGGTTTCTGAGAACCGTTTTCTAATTTAGATAAAGTACTATTATCAATTCCAGTAAGACTTGATACTTGAACCTGTGTCAAGCCTTTTTTTCGTCTGCAACTCCGCAAATTCTCAGCCACTTGGAATAAAAAATCTTCACTCATTCACATTCTCTCCTAAATAAAAATTTAACAAATGATAAATCATATGGTTGTCTTGTATAAAATTGTATGATAATATTCTCCATATGAGAAAATTATACAATTAGTAAAATAAGAGGTGTATATATTGGATATCGGGTCTAAAATTAGAACATTTCGCAAAAGAAAGGGGATTAGTCAAAGAGAGTTGGCTAAACTCATCGGAAAATCACATTCCACTGTCTCGAAATATGAAATTAACCAAAGAAACCCATCCCCGGGAACGCTTGTTACTATTGCGGAAAACTTAGATATTAAAGCTGCTGATCTTTTCAATTGAAGAAATTATTTATTATGCATCAAAATTATACTACACAATAGGGTAATTCTCCAAATAAAACAACAGCAGTTTCTTTTAAATAAACTAAATTTTAGTTGTTAATGTTGAAGAGGAGGGAACAACCTATGATTTTTGCTTTGCAAACCAAAGTTGCTGGAGTGGAATATAAGACCAAAACTATTTTGGAAAAAGCCATAAGCTTTTATATAGAGAAAGTTCCGGAACTGAAATATATAAAGGGCATTTATATTGTTGAAAATGAAACTATTAATTTGTCTTTAACGAATGACTCCAAAATGGTGGAAAAACGTAGAAATAGTGCTCTTGGATATATTTTTATTGAAATTGAAGATGAAATATATTTTAAAGGTAGACTAGACGAAGATTATAGCGCCCCATTTCCTTTACCAATAAGGCGCTTTATCAAAAGTATACCTGGATTATCTTTAAAGCTTTTAGAATATAGTATTCCTGAGAGAGAGTTAAAACGTTTCTTTAATAATGTATCAACACCAAAAGAACCGGAAGTGAAAATGGTTGTCCAACCAAAAGAAAGTAACGAAATTTTACATGCCATTAATACGGCTCCAACGAAAAAATTAAAATACACATGGATGAATCGAATGAAAGAAAAAGTAGGTTCATTCTTGGATGAGTTAATATCATTAAAAAGATCTAAATCTTCAACAGTTATAGGTAAGTTCAAATTTTCCTGCAATAAATCCCGGATTATTCTTTCTGTTCCTCTAAAATTATGGAATGATGCCTTGGAAACTATTAATTCCATAAGTCCCAACTTAACCAAACCGATCTCAAGTGGAACCTTACAGTTAGCTATCTTTGATCAACTCTACAAAGAAATACCTGGCTAAACTTTGGGAGGGTTCTATGATTAGTTTAGAAGAAGAGATTGAAAATCTAAGGACCTTATTAAATAAGGCTTATAAAGAAGAAGGAAATGTTGTATCTAGTCGTGTCCTATCTTTAAGTCAAATGCTTGATGATTTAATAAACCAATGGAACGAGGAGGAAAAGGATGTTTGTCATTCAGAAATGCGAAAGTTTAAGGGATTATGACTTGTTTTTAGAGCAGTTGCCGCAAATGAATAAGGACCTCTATCCTAAATGCCAAGATGAAAGAATGGTATCTATTGATCAGATCCCTAAGTCTATCATTCATATATTAGAACAAGAAATAGATTTTGTAATTAAGACAGTTTTTGTTCGTTGCAAATATGATTTTGATGAACAAAAACAAATCATCGGAGGAATTGAATTTCACTCTGAAACTGAAAAGAACTGGCTCACCATTATAGGCGATTATGATGATTGGAGAGATTATTGCAAGTTGATGCAAGGTGTTCCCTTATGATGGGAAAAACCCACATGAGTGTTGCCTTAGCAACCTACATGTTTTATCAAACACCCCAGAGTTGGCAGGAATTCACAGAATGGGGTGTAGGAGCGGGGATTGTTCTGCTTACCTCTCGCTTGCCGGATATTGATGAGCCCCGAAGTGGAATGGGGTCCCTTGTCATGCCATGGGTTCCGAGTTGGTTAAGGGCGTTCGCATTTTTGGTGGTTGGAGGATTCCTTGTCTACTTTGGCTGGAACAACCAACAATGGTTGATATTTTCAATCGGTTCGATGTATTTATTTTTTGCATTAATAAAACATAGGGAGAGTCCTTCTCATGGATTAGTTGGGCTGATCTTTGTTTTAACCATTGCCTATCTCATTAATCCAGCCTATTTAATCCCGGTGATCATCGGGTACGGTACCCATCTGTTTCTCGATCTAATCACGGAGGGAATTGCTTTATTTTGGCCACTGACAGCGAGGCAACGGATTCCCTTAATGCAGACCAATTGCATACTCGAAAGATGGGTGATTTATCGAGGTACACAGGGTTATATTCTTTGGGCGGTCTTTCAAATGATTAAACCGTTCTTTTTGTCATGGGAAATTTTTTGAGAGGGGGGATCTTGTTCTACCAAACTCTACAAATATATGAATGAAAATGAAAGGAGAATGAAAATGAAAGTACGTTGGAGTGTATTAGGGTTACTCTCTATATTCTTTTTACTCACGATGTCGGGAGTAGGTTTGGCAGATGGATTAACCATTAATTCAGACCCGAATGGATTGGTGGAGGACATCAATAACGCAGCAGGCAAATTTGCTGGAGCTGTACGTGGGGTGTTTGGAGTGGTTACAGCTGCTTTTATCATTTGGGGAGGAGTCCTGATGTTAGGAGCGCATGGGAACTCCCAAAAAATCTCTGATGCCAAATCAAAATTTACTTTCGCCTTGGGAGCACTGATTATTGTCTTTATGGCGGAGAAAATTGTAGGCGTGGTCATGGGTATTTTTGGTTGGAGCGCTTGAGAAATGTATGGTGAGCAACATTTACTAGCCTACCGATCCGAGGAAGAAAGTAAGGTGATCTATTTTTTATCCTTTCGTCAACTGGGATGGTGGTTTGGTGGTGCTTTTATGAGTATGAAGCTGGCCACCTATTTACCACCTATCCCGGGGCTGGGGTATTGGGGATATCTACCTTACTGGATTCCATTCGTAGTAGCGGTTGTCTTTGCACATGGGAAACACTTTGGAACAGGTCTTTCCCTGGGGAAATACCTCTTTTCTTGGATCGCCTGTCGGAAAAGAAAACGCGAATTTTTATCCTAATAAAGTCGGGGGTTCCCCTGACTTTTTCTTTGAAAGGGGATAGCTTGATTGGATTACCTATTGGTTTTGCTTTGTGTAGGTGCCATATTTTGGCTTCAACGTTCAAAACGAAATAAAAAAGAAATTCCGAAGGAAAAATCGGGAGATTGGTTACAGGTACAATCGATTGGTGAGGACGGTTTTGTTATCACGGAGGATCAAAGATATCTTTTTATCCTTGAAGTGCAACCCGTTTCTTTTGCTTTGAAAAGCCCCATGGAGCAAAAGGCGATCTGGTCGGCCTTTCGTGATTGGTTAAACATGATGACTCACCCGGTGCGTTTTCGTTCGGAATCTCATCTCTATGATTTGCATGAATACTTTCAGGAGATTAAAGCTGAAGCGATTGAGATAGGTGGAGATCTGGAGTATATCCAAGAAATGAGAAGAACATTTGTACATGCCTTAGAAGAACAACAAGTCCGCGATCGTCGATATTATCTAATTCTTGAGACGGATCAACGGTATTTAAGTGAAGCAGGTGCCGGGGTAAGTAATCCATATTTAAATGACCTTTTACGCCGATCTTCCACCGTGAATGATAATCCAGAGATTGCAAAGCAAGAGTTGTTGAATAGTCTTCGTGTGACCCAATCTATGTTTCATAATGTAGGAATTTGGACGCAACTACTCAATCGAGAGGGTGTGAAATCCTATCTTTATCGTTCAGCCAATCGGGAGATGGCTTCTTTAATTTCATGGGGTGAGCTTGTGGAAAATACAGCCTCGCCAAACGAATCCATCCAATCCATCGGAAAAATCAAATATGATCAGCAACATGGAGGGGTAGCATGAGATTTTGGAAAAAGAAGAATCAGGTTCTTCAAGAAAAGCTGAATGATGATGTTTTAAAAGGATTATCTGACCTTGAATCTCAATTAATGGCTCCTCCTACATTGGCAGAACGAATGCCCGGGGAAAAGGGGGCAACAGATTATTGGGTAGAAGTTTCAGATAATACGGGTGGTGCCCGATACCTGAAAACATGGCTGGCTAGATGGTCAGGAAGAACAACCTGGACGGGTATGCTAGATCCCATCCTTCTTCATGAAGGGGACGGTGAGGTAGATATGACCATTCACGTCGAGCCTGCAGAAGCAGACGTCATGATGAACCGCTTAGCCCAACGAATTGCAGTCTTGCAAGCTGATTTAATGCGAGAATCTCACCCTTTAAAAGTGGGAACCATGCAGCAGGAGATCATGGATTTAGAATCTCAATTGGCTCGTTTGCGTGTGAACGCTGAGAAATTATTCCGCACATCTATGGTCATGACGGTATCCGGATCCACGCCTGAAAAATTACGAAGAGTTAGTCGTTCCTTACTCAAAAGAATGGGAGGCGTTGGGATGCTATTTCGTTCAGCGGATACACGTCAACTGGAAGCCTGGCGACACTCCTTTGGGATAGGAAAACGAAGCGAATTTGATGATGCCTATATGAATATGGAAAGTAGCAACGTGGCAGATGCGTTTATCTATGGATATGGGGGATTATCTCACCGAAAAGGCGTTTTAATCGGTTGGGACCATTATAATCGACCTGTTTTTTATGACGGATGGGATGGGCGCTTGGCCAATCAACATATGGTGATCTTTGGACGGGCGGGAGCGGGAAAGAGTTTTTCTATTAAGGTCATTACGAGGCGGTCGGCAGCAGCTTTAGGAATACGAACTGGGATCATTGACCCGGATCGTGAGTATAAAAATTTAGTTGTAGCCATGGATGGAGCTTATGCTGAACTTTCTCCTAAACATGAAAATTTCCATCGAATTAACATCTATGATGTGGAAGAAGAGGAAGATGAACATGGACGAATCTTGGTGAACCTCGATGAAGCGATGAAGGCCGTCCAGGCTGTTCTTTTTAAGATGGTACGAATCTTTGATGAAAATCTATTGACCGGGCAAGTCAAGGTTGCGATCCATGATACCATTCAAGATTTATATAACAACCATTGGGGCATCACCACGAATCCAAATAGTTTGTATCAACAGACAGATAACGGATGGGAAAAGAAAGTGATGCCGACCCTATATGATCACTATTTATTAATGAAAGAACACCCCGAATTACAACATGTGGCTCCAATTATTAAGCTGTTTACTCGTGAGGGTGGGGATTCTAGTAAAGCTATTTTTGATGGTCATTCAACATTCCATATTGGAGATAGCCAAGTATTTGGGATATCGGTTGCGGATCTTGATGATGACATCATGAAACCACTAGGGATTTTTATCGCTACCAAATGGTGCTGGGAACGATTTGCAAAGAAAAACCGCGCTCAGAAAAAAAGGCTGATTGTGGATGAGGCTCAATTAATGATGGAAAATCCGGAGGAGGCAAAATGGTTAGAGAATGCTTATAGGCGGGGTCGAAAGCTCAACGTTTCGATGTGCGCGGTTACGCAAGGGTTTGAAGTGTTTTTACGTGTTCCGGAAGGGATGGGGATACTGAAAAACGCTCCGACTAAACTATTACTTCGTCAGGAGTCCATTGATATTGAAACGGTTAGTGGGAAATTTAACCTTTCCGAGGGTGAGGGAAGATTTCTTTTAACAGCTTCTGCAGGTCTTGGGATTTTAAAAGTAGATGAAGAGTCGACAATCGTTCGAATTCAACCAACAGAAACGGAATATTGGCTATATACCACCAATCCGAACGATCTTGTGGAAGAAAGGTCAACACCATGATGAGCAGAATAAAAACCGTTTCCATCGTCATTGTTCTTTTTATTAACCTTTTTGCGGCTACACAAGGAGGTGTCGTTCACGCGGAAACCACATCGGATGAAATACAAAAATTTTTACTAGGCGATATTATTACAAACCGCGAGAACAAAGAAGAAATAGGGTATATGGAGGAAATGTTAGCTGGACTCATCACGGCGGTCCCGCGTTGGATTATCGCATTTCTCAATCTACAAGATATAAATGAATTAGTCTTCCTAGATAATGATTGGGTATTTTATACCTTTCCAACAGGTGTTTTTAATGCTGCGGATACCTTCTATACCCTAATTGTTTCGGCAACCGCCTATTTACTCGTTTTAGCGTTGATTGGATGGGGCATTATTCTCCTTTCTCGCTCAGCCAGTATGGAGGCTCATTTAGCCTTTAAAGATATGGGGCGAGGGTTTGTAATTTATATTTTAGGGATTTGGTTAGGAAGCTATCTGTTTGAAATGATATTCACCATCAATGAATTCTTAGTCAAACTAGCATTGTACGGAATGCAAAGTGCCGGGATTCCATCGGATATCAACTTTCTCAATCTGTTTCTCATATTACAAGATATCCCCACTTTGGGCGGATCAATCATGTTTTTCATTGTCGTGTTTAGCATAGGAATTCTTAATTACCAATATGCCTTACGAATGATTATGCTCGTCATGCTGATTATTTTATTCCCTCTATGCGCATATGCCTCCGTATTTCCAGCATCGAGAAAGGCATTGGATATATGGTTCCGGGAGTTCATGAGTCAAGTCTTTATGAACGGGGGACATGCCATAGGGTATGCGCTATTTCTTATTTTATTGAAGAATGGTGCTTCCAATTGGACTTTGTTTGCTTTCCTTATGGGATTACCTCAAATTTCTGGGTTAATCCGACTGGTTTTAGGGGCTCCTGGGGGAGTAGTGAGTGGATCGATGGGATTTGCCAGTGCCATGGCTCTCACCACCATGCTTCGGACATCCAAAGGGGGTTTTTCCCAATCTGGGGGTAATCTATTAAACAATTTGGCGAATCAATCCCATTCACCTAACCCGAGTGGAGCACTTGGAAGTGTTGCGCAAAGTGGAAATTCCAATCTAGGGGGAATGGCTAATTCGATAGGTAAACTTTGGACAGCATCCCCTCCATCGATGCGGTCACTCGCAAAACCAATGGGGGCGATTGGTAAAATGGCAGCCATGGGTACAGCTATGACCACTGGAGCGATCGTAGGAGGAGCATTAGCGGGGGAAAGAGGGGCTGCGATTGGCGCTGGAGGAGGATATATGTTGGGGAACAAAATGTCTTCCAAACCTCAAGCGGGTAGCCCGATCCTGAACTCTTCTTATAACGGGGACAGTCATAAAATGAATATGAGCCTGCCTGTACCATCTAATGCATCCCATGAACGCGCTTGGGCAGTAGCCCAACAAAAAACGCCCCAAGGGTATGATTTAAAAACGGTACAACTAAGTCCTAAAGGGTGGACAGCAAGCATGGAGAAACCGGGAAGTAATGGTAATAGTCAGTCTCCATCACAACAAAGTCATTCAAGTGGTTCAACCGTTAACCAAGCGGTTCCTCAGCCATCTAGAGCTAGACCAACATCAGGAACAGGAACCTCTAATAAAGCGATAAATCAGAGTGGAACTACAACAAATCAATCGGCTCAAGTGGGACAAAGAGGGACGACAGTTCCAATATCCCACCCTAGACCAACCGGTTCAACATCGGGGAATTCGGGGGCCAAAGGAAGGAAGAGAAATCCTGCAAATCAGCAGGGGGCTTCCCAACCACAACCCACCGTTCCTAAACAAACAATGAATACAACAAATGGTCAACATCAACCTCTTCCAACACCAAGAATCGGGAATATTGCGCCCAATCAAAAACCGCCGAACCGAAATTAAGGTTTGGCGGTTTCATTTTAAGGGGATAGAGTATGGATTTTCTAAAACGATACATTACCCAAAAGGCCGTAACATGGTTGGCAAAGAAAATGATCATCGCACTTGCACCGTATGCGGTTCCTTTGATCGGTATTTTTCTTGCGTGGTATGTCATTTACAGTACCTTTTTTTATTTACCTCATATGTTTTCTGAAAAGACAGGAGTTCTCGCCTTTTTTTCAACGGGGGATGAGGAATGGGATACCACCAAAGATCAATCTCTGAAAGAAAAGTATGTGGAATTAACGGAGGACATTGGCTCTAAAGAACGGCAGCCGTATACACCAAGTAAATATCAACAAGCTCTGCCTTATCAAGTGCCCTGGTCTTTATTAGCTGCGGTGGATCGAGTGCTAGGTGATCCTATTGTAGGAGATAAAGTGAATCGGAAACCGGACCCGGTAGGGCATTATGAGGCGATAAAACCCACTTTCACTTGGCGCGATTCAACGGTAACGGTTACCACCTGTGATGAAGATGGCGAATGTTCAACAGAAACATATACCGTACAATTACTCAAAACGGCGGATACCTATCAATCCATGAATCGGTTGGTTTATCGCTGGGAAACAACAGGAGATGAAAATTCGAGCATGACAAGAGAAGTCTTGGATCATGTGGAGACGACGTATTATGACGATGATCACAATCGACTATATATCTTACTAAGAAAATATGGCCTGCCAATCAAAGAAAGAAAGTTAATTGAGGAACTTAGTCTCGCTTATTCGGATGATCCGCGACAACAGGAAAGGGATTGGCTTTTAAAAAGATATGGAGGGCAAAAAGGGCCTCCAATTGAAGTGACAGGGGATTGGATTCTGCCTTTGGCTGGAACAATCGGCGGAAATATTGTGATGACTTCTCCCTTTGGTTATCGGGATGATCCGTTTAATGGAACTTCCGCCTACCATGATGGAGTCGATTTAGTGGGAAGAATGGGCGATCCGGTTTATGCCCCTCACAGTGGGACTGTGATTTATGCCAAAAATATGCGCGGATACGGGAACTGTATCATGATTGATCACGGAGGCATCATCACGCTCTATGGGCATTTAAGTACCATTAGCGTGGAGGAAGGACAACAAGTGGCTATAGGGGAGCATATCGGAAATGTAGGAAGTACAGGAAGATCAACGGGTCCTCATCTTCATTGGGGAGCTTATTCCCAGTCTTTCGGAAAGAGTAATGCGATGGATGCCCTCTCCTTGGTTGCCAAAAAATAAGGAGGCTTTTATGAAAAAGGTAGTTATAACCCTGTTATTTTTATGGATGATCGGTGGAACTCTGTCCTTTGTTTCTGCTGAAGACCTATCCCCATCATCAGATGGGGCACAGAACAATACACTGAAAGTTGAACCGATTTCCCCAGAAGACAGTGTGGTCAAACTCGAAAAAATGGAGAAGGATATTCAACAATTGGGCGAAGGATTGGCCCCTAACCTTTCAAAATATGCGTTAGTGGCCGGGGCCGTCATGATCGTGATTGGCCTTATATTTTCGAAAAAGGTAAAGATAGCTGGGTTTGCAATGATTGGTGTATCCTTTCTCATTTATTTTTTGTTAGGAGATATGAACAAGACAATGAGTTTCATTGAAAAAGTAGTCGATACACTACGATCTTATTTTTAGGGGGAAGGAACTTGAAAATAGCCATTGTTTGCAGAGAGCAGCTTTATGACCGGATTGTTCAACCGTTACGGGACATTTCTTCTGTGGAATTTTCCTCAGCCATTACGGAAATGAAACAGTTTACGTCCTATGTTCAACAGGATGTGCACGGCGTGATTTTGGAGGAAGGCATCCCGTTCAGTGACATCATTTCAAGCATGCCATTTCCACATTTTATTTTTAACGGAAGCAGGGACTATGCTTCAAACGTGAAGATTTGGATTGATACCTTAACGGTGAAGATCCTTAAACCTACACAGCATGACACAGACTCAAAGGAACCAATCGTGGAGAACCCAGCAGACGAAGATTTTTTCTTTACGCATCCTAAACAAGCTCATCCGATGAACAGGGAAGAAAAGGTGCCAGATAGTCCTAGTCAAAATATACCGAATGGTAATCCGAACGATAACGATAAAGGGGTATCCTCCAACGTATTTAAACCGAGACCCAAACGTTTGTATAGCAAAATCATGGAAGAGAAGCAAAACCAAGAAAGAACCCTTCCATTCGATCAAGAAAAGAAAAAGGATCGTGTTGAAAATGTCCCAAAAGAATCTATCAATCTTCCAAGGATAGAGACAAAAAAAGCCCCGGACCCTATCGAATTTATCCAAGTGAAGGAACGGAAGCCGGTTCATAAGGAATTAGAGTTGGTACCCAGATCTCCCGCCATTTTACCTGAAACGATTACCGTATGCTCAGGTAAGGGTGGGGTAGGAGTGGATACGATCTCTTTACACCTAGCGGGAATATACGCCAAAGCAGGAATTAACGTATCGGTCATCGATTTGGCTTTACCTTATGGTCATCTATCAACCTACTTAAACATGGCTCCTAGCCCCTATGCTGAAGATTTATGTGAGGGGGAGTCCTATTATTTACCGGAATCTGAGCTTCATCGCATGACGATCGAACAGTCTGGGATAAGATATTACTTGCCTCCCAATCTATGGCCTGTAGGATTTGGCTACGATGAAAAAGGAATAGACAAGATCATTCGAAACATGCAAAGGCTATCTCCAATTACGATATGCAATTTGAATCACGGAAATGATTGGAAAGCCCAACTAATGGCCTTTAGTCTATCGACGAAAATCTATTGGATATTAGATATGAACAAAGCCACGATTTTTCATACTAAACGGCAGCTTGTTCAACTAAGGGAAATGGGCTTTGAGAGTCTCGATAAAATTGAATTCATCATCAACCGGGTAATGAACCATGATTTAGATACGCATATGATTGAGGAAACCCTCGGGGGAAAGATTGTATTAACCTTACCAGAGGATAAAGAAGTCGCGGCAGCAATGAACCAACATACCATTTTATCTCTATCCCATAAACAACACCCATTTGTAAGCAAGTTGAGCACGCTCGTTTCACTACCTAAACAGCAGGGACCCAAAAAATTTGCCCGTTTCCTTAGAGGGTAACAATGGGGAGAATTCTATGGATTTTTCTTGTCAGCCGAATAGGAGTGTTGCTATTGATAGGGTGTATGAAATGGTTATTTGGATTTCCAGAGGAAATGCCTGACCAAATTCACCTAGATCACCCGATCCTTAACATTCTTAACTTATACGATTCGTATAACTATGCTCAAATCACGATGGAAGGATATTCAGAGGAAAGGCTTACCGTGTTTTTCCCCCTGTTCCCCCTTATGACAAGAGCTTTGGTCATGGTGGGATTGGATGTATATGCAGCAGGGGTCCTTTTATCCAATCTCTTTTTCTTGGGTAGTCTTTGGGCGTTCGATCATTTGATGATTCAACGAGGGGTGAATCTCCATATCCGGAGAAGGATTTTGTGGGTACTGTCTCTTTTCCCTTCCTCTTTCTACTTGGGTGCTTTCTATACGGAAAGTCTATTTTTATATATCGCGCTATTGTCTTTTTTGATGTGGGGGAAGGGGAAAAAGGAGTGGGCCTATCTGCTTGGTGGATTAGCGGCTACTACAAGGGTGATAGGCGTGTTTATCCCTTTGGCCTTTTTTCTTGATCAGCTGCTACACAGAAAGATGACTTGGAAAGATGTACTTTTCTCTTTCTTCTCCTTTCTGATATTTGCCATGTATCCCGGTTATTTGTGGGTCTTTAAGGGAGATCCATTTCTATTTATTTCAGCACAAGATTATTATTTTCGCATACCGGGATATCCATTTGAAGCCATTTGGGCGGACGTTCAAAATTTGATAAACTCGAAACCATTTCAACCACTTATTTTGATCCATTTTGTAGTGCTTATTTTTATCATATTTTACATTTGGACAACGATTCGCTCCAATCAATTGAATGCTGATTTTCTATTTGCTATGGGCGCTATTGTTTTACCGTTATCTTCGGTTTCCACCATTGCAAGTGATATAGCAACCCATGGCTTAATCCGTTATATTTTGCCAGCCTTCCCCTTTTTTATTTTTCTCGGGAAGCAATGGGAGGAGTGGAGGAAAAGTAGGATCAAATTATACCTTGGGATTACAGTTTGGGTCTTTACAACCGTGTATTGTTATTCGGTTCTAAGCATGAAGGGATTTTTGGCTTAGCATTAAGTTTTGATTTTATCCAAAAAAAGAAATTCTACAATTTATCAAAAAAGCTATTGCAATTTGGAGAGAAATGACCTATATTAGCACTATAAGGTATTGACAATGACTGGTGCGCCAGCTATGTCCATAGTGAAATTAGGTCCTAAAAGGGGCTTTTTTTATTGGTTCACAACAATTTTTTTAGGGGAAATGGTGTTAAAATAAGACTAAATATTAGACAGGAGGGAATAGTTTTGAGCCAGGATGTGTTAAATCAAATTCTTACTAAACTAACCGTCATTGAAACGGACTTACGGGATGTTAAAGAGGATGTTAAAAGTCTTAAATCTAAATTTGAACTTTTTGAATCCAATCAACAAACATTTCACGAACTGTTAAGGGAAACACGTCTGGAATACGATACTAGAGATCGCATTTCCAGTGAACGGCACGAAGAACTCATTAACCGCCTGTCATTTATCGAAGCTGACGTTGATCATGCAATCAATAAAACAAATCGTAATGAACGTGAATTGGCTCGTGTAAAAAAGCAAATCGAAAATAACTTAGCCTAAATAATGGTCTTGGAAATCTTCTTTTCGTAAGAAGGTTTTTTTATTTTCCCCAAAAACGTTGCTATTTTTCCGTTAAATGTTAATTTGGAAATAACAAAAAGGAGGCGGATTTCTGTGAAAAAGAAAAAATGGATAATAGGTTTACTAGCAGTCTCACTTAGTTGCTCGTCTGTTGTCTTTGCACAGGGATTTACTGATACCCAGGGTCATTGGGCTAAAACAACGATTGAATGGGGGCAATCCAAAGGGTATATCACGGGTTATCCTGATGGTTCTTTTAAGCCGAACAACCAAGTGACAGAAGCAGAAATTTTAACGATGCTGCTGTCTTCTATGGAGGCTCCCGTTGATAAGGAGGAAAAGTCAGGTCATTGGGCTGATCCATACTATAGGTTTGCAGATAAGATGAACTATCCAACAAATGGATTAAATCATTTGGATTTACGGAACTCCAAGATATCCAGGGTTAGGGTAGCGGAATTGGTTAGCTCCACTCAAGGAGTGCATTACAATGGTGATAATGCGATAAAGTACCTCTTGGTTAACGGACTAGCTAAAGGTAAATCATCATCCACCGTTGAAGGTTTTGGGGGAAGTGATCTTCTTACCCGCGCTGAAGCCATTGCCTTTATCCAGAACGTGAAGCAAGAGGGGCTAGGAGAACTAAAGGAACGTCCAGCCACACTGACAGATCCAACCCAGTTGGACAAAGAATATAAGGAAATGGTGAAGCAGCAACCAACACCTGAACCTACTGCTTGGACGCCAGGTGATGTTCGTGTATTAGCGGATCAATTATTCCCATCCTATAAAGATAATGGGGAGAGTGTAACAGTAACCATTCCCAAAATTGACGGATATTCTTTTGGGGCAGCTTATTATACTTCAGGTTTAAAAGCCACTCATCCTCAGTACAAAAGTATTTACCCGGAACCAGGCAAAAACTATACTTTTAAAAAAGGTGAGGGTGGTTTGCTTACAGTGGCTATCCAAGGGAAAAGTGGTTCCAATGTGGAGGCATATACTATTTCAATTGATGATGGCATGGTAAATGATATTAAAGATAAAGATGTACCTATACAGGCTGTTTTAAAGGGACTGGGAGTGAATCACCCATGAGACAAAAGAGGGGATTCATTCTCTTTTTTATTCTATTATTTTTTTTGTTACTGATTTGGGGTTATGTTTATGCAAGTCGAGATTACAGCCAACTTAAAGAAAGTACTATGCCGAATTACACCGAATATTTTATGTATGGGAAAAAGAACATAAGATTACAAGGTAATTTATCTGGATCTGGATTGGTAGGAATTGACGAACGTCCAGCCTTCCTATCTCGTTCCAAGGCCATTTTTACCGAAAACATTAAATCGGGCGATATCTACACATTAGAGAAGTACGATACATTCAACATAATGGAAATTGAGGCATCAGATAACTTTTATCAACGTGATGGATATGGTTTACTTCCAAAAGATGAAGCAATAATAAAGAATTTCATGAATGACTATTTGGCAGCCGATCAAAAACAGCAAGATTATATTTGGAGTAAAAAGATAAGCACCTACAATGATTTCAATGCTTATGGTTACTACGAATTAGATGGTCGTCCATATTACCTTGTTTCCCAATTGGTTGCTTTTGCCGGGGGGAAATACATTGGAAAAACAAATGTCAGCGATGATCTGTCGGATATGTCAGAGATCAAGGCAACACATAACTTTTTTCTAAGCCCTTATCCTGAAATCCTTTCCGCTGAAATCAAAGACAACCAACTCCATGTAGATTTTAATGCCTATGGTTACATGAAGCGAAATGTGGAATTGACAGTCCAAGGAGATCAAGGATCTAAACCCTATAAGTTCTATGATGTAACGGATACAACCTTCCATGATGTATGGAAAAAGGATGTATCCGATTTTATTTCTCTTACTGGGTCAAGTAATCTCAAAGTCATTCTTCAAGACGGATTTGGGCGAGAAGTTGAAGCAATGGTTCAACGTCCACTGAACTTAAGTGTTAATGATTTTAAGTCTAGTCCAGACTATCTAAGATACGGAGATCAGATCTCTGTATCTGTTGTGGCAGGCAATGATAGCGCAATGACAATTACGACCGAATTGGTCCAAGAGGTGGATGGAAGGGAAGTAGGAAGAAAGACCATCACTCTTCCCCCGGGTTCTTCCACACGGGTCGAAGGATTTCCTATTACAGCACCCTTTGCATCTCAAATCATGGTATCGTTCACGATCAATCCCAAGCGAACCCAACCAAGTAATGAAACCTATTGGTTTGATAATCGGTTAACTGAACCCGTAAACATTGATATTAGCGAAAATCTATATATCAATTTCCGGAATCTACCACCCAGTGCTACCTGGAATGAATTGATTCCAGTCAAAGTAGTTGTCGGAAATGTGAGCAGTAGCCCAATAACCACAACGGTAACGGTAAGAGATGATTATAAATATTCTTATAGGGTTTGTGAAGAAGAAAACGATGAAGGGGATTGTATTAAATGGAAATGGGTAACGGATTCAGAAGTAGGAAAGGATACACGGACCATTACGGTTCCTGCACAAGATGAATTTGTTTACACTGTAAACATGCCTTCAGGGTGGGACTTTTTCGATCAGGGAGAAAACAAATACACGATCACATTAACCGGGGAAGTGAATCCATCACGAACTCAACCTGAATATGAAAGTACGTTCCACGATAATAAAGTGGTGAAGAAAATTCATGTCGATCCGGTTGAGATACCAAAGGTAAGGGTGAGACTATTTGAATAATAATTTAATCCGTGACGAAAGAGGGATTGCTCTTCCTGTATTGATTGTTTTTCTTCCCATCCTATTATTTGCGATGGTATTTGCAGTGGATCTAACCAATATGCTTTCATTTCGCCATGAATTACAGACCATTGCAGATTCTGTTTCCCTAGCAGGTGCAAGCGCGAGTACAGTGGATCCAAAAATGGGTCTGGGGTATAAGGTTGATGAATATGGAAATATAACAGGGAATTCATCAGCCATTGTAGATTATGAACCAGTAATAGATCCTCTTGATGCTCAAAGAGAGGCAAGATCTGCCTTCACAAAAAACTCAATCTTAATTGAAAAACTACGCAAAAACGGGAAATTGATCACCGATTGGGAAGGAAGGGTTGAGGGTGGTACCAAATATGCCGTAACGGTGACCGGAAAAATGAAAACTACAATGTGGGGGAAGGTACAACGAATCATAGACAAATCAGATGGAGATTTTATATTGGTACGAGTGAAATCAACGGCAGGCATTCAAGAGGTCCCTTAAAAAGGGGCTTTTTTAGTTGAGAAAAATAGGGAGGAAAGAAATGAGCAGATTACCCTTTGTACTTCTTTGTGATACGAACATTCAACGGCTTAAACAAAATCAACAGGTAGTTAGTCGATATTTTCAAACGGAAATTGCAGTTGACCATACAGAGGCCTTTTTAATCTTAAAAAAGAAACCCATTACTTTAGCCATCGTCGATAAAACGATGGGAGAGGCATTTTTTACGCTGTGCCAAACCACCTATCCTAACCTTTGGATCATCGCCATTAGTGATCAGGGGACATGGACACAGGAAGAAGCGGATCGACTCCATCAAACGGGAATTCGTTATGAAGATATTTTTGAGTATCCTTTACAAGCAAGTGAATTACAAGAAATGTCTCATGCTCTGAATTCACAATATGGAGATTTCTCATCAACGGATTCAGCCGCTTATCAGGAAATACAACAAGGGCAATTGGAAACCGCTGCATTACAAAACACACGAGAAGTACCCTATACCAATCCAAACGAGCAGACACAAACCAATCAACATACGGAACCGATACCGGGACCCTATAGCGTTCAACCAAGGGAAATTCCACCATCTCAGCCCATATATACGCAACAACAACCGGTGGCAGCCCCCCCTATGACCATGCAACAAAGTGGGTATCCATACTATTCACACCCAACGGAACAAGCAGGACAGGGTTTCGGAATGCCATATGCCCCATCCATACAAAAAGGACTCTATGCCTTCTATTCTCCAAAAGGAGGGGTGGGAAAAACCAGTATATCAACAAACATGGCTTTAGCGGTAACCAATTTAAACCCAAATGTCAGGGTTTGCCTGGTAGACCTTGATATATTTTATGGGAATGTTGCTTCTTTATTGAAACTCAATCAACAAAAGCCATTTCGTACCATCTTAAATTGGGTCGATTTACCGGAACAGGTGGATCAATCGACGGTTTTTGAACGTTTGATGCAGCATCCTTCGGGTTTATGGGTCCTTCCCGCGCCGAAACGAGCAATCGAAGAAGATTTTGTTACAGCAGAAGTTGTAGAGAATGTGGTTCAGTATTTAAGGCACTATTTCGATATGGTGTTTATTGATTTGGGGCCAAGTTTTAAAGACCCAACGGTTATAAGTTTTCAGTATGCGGACCGAATTTTCTTGGTTTCAGACTTAGACCGCATGACCTTAAGTGATTGCGATGGGGTAGCATCTGAATTAAGAGGAATGGGTGTCCCTTTAGCGAAGGTCGAACTTCTTTTTAACAATGTAAGTGGTGGAGAAGGGATAACAGTCAAAGATGCTTCCAAAATACTTGGTCAGCATTATAAGGTATCTGGAACATTCCCGAGTGATCCGAAGGTGAAGTTAGCAACCAATAAATATGATGTACCTATCGTTCTAAGTGTTCCAAAATCTCCTTTTTCAAAGGCTGTTTTAGAAACGACGGCAAGGTTATTCGAGTTGAATCCATCACCGACTACAAAGAAAAAGAGTTCTATCTTTTCCTTTTTCACTAGAAGGAAGGAAGGGAGTTATTCAATCCGATGAAAACAAAGAAGTTCGGTTTATTTCTATTTGTTGTGGCTATCGGCTTTGCTTTCATCGCTAGTTATCTCGCTGTTCAAACGGTACAGTCTTACAAAAATGTAGGCTATGTGATCAAGGTGGTAAAGGATATACCGCCATACAGCAAGATCGAAGAACAGGATATTCAAAAGGCCGAAGTTCCGATGGCTGCCATCTCTGAAAGTGCAGAAACCGATCCGCAACAAGTGATCGGAAAGTACAGCAATACCTTTATTCCGAGTGGGGCTATTTTGGATAAGAATACCATCGCAACGGTTCAGAGTCAGAATGGGGGAGTGGCAGTCCCTTTGTCAGATAAAAAAAGTAAAGATATTCGTGCCATGGGTCTCCCTGAAGATTATGTTCAAGTCCTGGGAGAACAAGTGAAGGATCAAGATCATGTGGATTTAATCGGGATTTTCAATCATGAAGACCAATCCTTTGCAAAGACCATCGCGCAAGGGGTCGAAATTCTTCGACGGAATCCCAAGGATCAAGGCGGTGGAATCATCGTAGCAGTCACCACCAAGCAGGCAGAAGAAATATCCTTGGCGATGTCCTTTGGAAAGCTGGTAGTAGCCGTTACTCCCTATCAATTCGAAAACAAATCGTTAAAAGGAACTTATCTCGAATCCCTCTTTTTGAGTGGGATGGATGAGAAAGGAGGCAAGAAGTAATGACCAATAAGAAACCAGCTCTTTTCTTCTTTTTAGTTGCTGTTCTCTTAGCCTTTCTTGCCGCCTTTATGGCAGTTAATGCTGTACAAAGTTTTAATGAGAAAGTAACAGTTTTCGTTGCAGCGAAGAATATTCCTCCCTATACCAAGATTTCACCGGATATGGTGAAGCAGGTTCCGGTCGCTACAGCAGCGATTATCGGGACAAAAATTACGGATATAAACGAGCTTTTAGGGAAGTACACGAATGCGACGGTTCATCAAGAGGAGCCCATTACAAAAGAAACCCTCTCTGATTCACCAGGAGGAGAAATGACCGCGGAATTAAATGCAAAGAAGCGATTAGACATTCGGGCCTTACCGATCTCGGTTGATTCAATTTCTGGATTTGGCGGCAAATTGGATAAAGGAGATCGGATAGACTTTATTGCAACCGTGAATGCGGTAACCAATCAGGGAAATGAGCTTGTCACTTCTTATATCGCTCAGAATATACCAGTCATTTCAAGAGTAGAAGATGGAGATAAGCTAATTGGAGTCGTAGTGGAAGCCACGGCAAAGCAAGCCCAAGAAATTTCACATTACATGGAAACAGGGAAGTTAAAAATCGTGGTTCAACCCCAACCAGCCAGCCAAGAACTAAAGTTAGCACCTACAACAACAAAGGGGTTCCATGATCTAAATCGACAAGCAGCGACCAATTAAAGGAGGTAAGGTAATCATGGTGAGGCCGTTTAAGCCGTTGAAACGACAATCATTTTCCATGCCGAATAACGATAGAGGAGCCATGCCATCACAGCAGCCGACATATCCTCCTCTACTCCGAACGCCAATAGAAGAGATGGGGATACAACAAGAGCAACCAATACAAAGGGAAGACCAAAAACAACCACTCCAGTCCCAAGAGGCCAACAATAAGCGGTTGTATCTACAAAAAATGACTGTCATTGCAGATGAAATGAAGGATGAGGACACGCAAACGATAGAGGCAATCCGTCAGAAAATTAATGAACAGGTAAGGACAACCATTGGGTTGCTTGATCGGAAAGATACGGCAGAAGGGAAGGAAGAAATTCGAAAGATCATCACCCAAACCTTTTATAATATGGCACCCTTTGCCATGCGAAGAAAGGCAGAGCATTATATCCAATTGTTTTACAATGATTTGTGCGGATTAGGCCCCCTTCAGCCCCTATTAAATGAACCGACAATTAGTGAAATCACGGTATACGGTCCCAATTGTATTTGGATTGAGGAGCATGGGGTTGAAAGAATGGTCGATGTAAAGTTTCGGGATCAAGAACATGTCATGGATATTATTCAACGAATCGTGAGTCCAATTGGTAGAAAAATCGATTTAATGGAACCGGTTGTGGATGCCTTCTTGGATGATGGGAGCCGCGTGAATGTCGCGATTCCTCCTATTGCTGTGCACGGCCCATATATTAGTATCCGAAAGTTTGTTCCACAGATGGATATTGATGAAATATGTGCAAGAGGAACGTTTCAGGAGGAAATTAAAGAGGTTCTACGTTGTATTGCAGAGGGGTCATTAAATATTTGCATTTCAGGCGGAACCGGATCAGGGAAAACGACAATCCTTAACGCCATCTGCCGGTATATTCCGAGAGAGAATGAAGCCCTAGTCACCATAGAAGATACATTGGAATTGGACTTAGACCATCCAAAGGTGCGAAGTCTTTTAACACGGGGAGCGAACATTGAAGGAAAGGGAGAAGTCACGGCCTCAATGCTCGTTAAAAACGCGCTTCGAATGAAGCCCACGCGAATTATTGTGGGTGAGGTTCGGGATGCGGTTGTTTTGGATTGCTTTAATGCGATGAACTCCGGTCACCCGGGGAGTTTGTTCTCCATTCACTGCAACAAACCAGAGGATCTACCCGAACGAATTGAGCTAATGAGTGGGCTCCCCAAGGAGTCTATTCATCCGCAAGTCGCAAAAATTATTCATATGGTGGTACAGGTGAATCGCTTGAAAGATGGGAGACGAAGAATGACCCATATTTCTCAGTTTATGGGATATGAGAATGGCAAAGTTCAAATCCAACATCTTTTTGAATACGATTATGAAAAAGATCGTCTAGTAAGAACCAAGCATCCTTTCAGATTTGAAAAGGAATTACTAGAACAAAAGATAGAGATCCCCCGTATTTTGAAAGAGGTTGGAACAGATGCTTAGTTTAGTTGGTTTTTTCACCTTTTTTTCTGTTTTGTTTTTGTTTTTAGGCTATCGGTCGCATCGGAACTACCGAATGCAGTCTTTGCGAAGTTCAATAGATGGTAACTTTACCATTGAGAACGAAGAAAAGGAAAGAAAGCCTGTTTCCATTCCGTTCTATAGCACATTTTTTACCGAGTTTAAGAAAGCGGGATTTAGGGCTGGGAATCGGGAATTCACTCTAATTTGCGTGATCGTTTCTATTTTAGGGTATTTGATCTTAACCTTTTTAATTAGCTCATCCTATGGGGTATTGGGAATTGGAGTAGGCTTGCTGGCATTCCGAATCTGGTTACGGGGACGGATTAAAAAACGGACGATCCTTATGAGGGGGCAATTTTCAAACGCCCTTGTACGGATGGCTAACTCAATGAGATCCCAGGTTCCTTTGCATGAAACCATCCGTATCGTGACCGAAAAGGTGGGGGAACCCTTACAAAGTGAGTTCCTTCGTATTTACCAATATTATCAAACCGAGAGAAATATGGTGAAGGCGTTAAAAATGGTTCAAGATCAAATTCCACTGGAAGAGTTTAAACTGTTTGTCACTTCCTATGAGATTCATCAACAGGTGGGGGGAAACTTCCCCGATCTCATGGATAAATTATCCGTGACCATTGGAGAAAAACAAGAGATGGATCGGAAGCTTCAAGCCCATTCGATTCAAGGAAAACAAAATGCACGAATGATTGGCATGTTACCGATTGTCGTATTCATTGCCATGCGGCTGATTGCCCCTGATCTCATGGAACCTATGACCCAAAGTCCCACTGGCCAATTTATTCTTTTTTATTGCTTTTGTAGTATTGGGTTTGGGTGGTATATCGTAAACCGAATGACAGATGTCACGCTTGATTAAGAGGGGGAATACAATGTTTTTAATAGGTTTCTGCGTGTTTTCTAGCATTCTCTTTCTATATCTATCCTGGTTTTCTTATCGTCAATCTGAGAGGAATCGTCTTCAGGAATGGATCATGGAACGAGCGCCCACTGCGGATGACTCGGGAAAGGTCACGATGTTAAAAATGACCACCCGCCAATTCACTAAATTCTTTGGGTTTTTATTTCCGAAAGGAATGGCTGCACAATCCATAAGGGAGCGTTTGAATTGGGCTGGATATCACCATATCGATGTTGAAACGTATTTTACGATTCGTATGCTTTTTTTACTTCTTCCCTTGTTGATGTATCCCATTATGGCAGGATTCAGCCCATCGGGTTGGATCTTGGGAGCGGTGATTGGAGGCGTTTTTTTTATGGCGCCTGAGTATTTTTTGAATATCAAGATTCGGGGAAGAAACGAACAAATTGAAAAAGAATTGTTACCAGTCACAGAGTTGCTTTTAACGAGTTGTGAAGCAGGTTTAACGATTGAAAATGCAATTGCCCGAATTACAAGGGTGAATACAGGGCTTTTTGGTAGGATTCTGCGGCAAGGGTATCAATACATGAATGGACTCATGACGAGGGATGAAGCATTCCTTTGGATGATCCAACAGACAAACAATGAATCCGTTCATCTTTTTATAGAAGGACTTTCCCAATCCAAAAAGTATGGAAGTGGAATCTCGGGATTACTTAATGAGCAACTCGTTAGGATTCGAAACGATATTCAAAATAAGGGGATTACCCGGGCCCAGGCAGCAAATGGGAGGATGCTTATGCCAACGATGCTGTTCATTTTTGTGCCTTTGTTGATTATGATGATTGGGCCATTACTTATGAATCTCGGGAAAATCTTCTAATGATACACGCCATCTACGATGCTCAAAACACATGTTTAGCTAATCAAGTAGAAGTCCCTTTAAGTGCATTTGCAAAAATGAAGGGGCTTCTTCCTTATAAAGAAATCCAGAATAATTTCGCCATGGTGTTTGAAAATGCCAAACAAATACACATGTTTTTCATGCGAACAGCGATTGACGTGATGTATTTGGACGAACAACAGAAAGTGTTGTTTGTTGGAACCATCAAACCCTGGCGTATAGGTCCTTATCTCAGGAAAACGAAATGGATTGTGGAAGGAAAGAAGGGGGCATTTTCTCACGTAAAGGTAGGGGATACGATCTACCTTCACACTTGAAAGGGGGGATTTTTGGGGTTTTCTATCATGCTAAATGAAGGTACGTATCTAAAATAAGGATAAGAAAAATATAAAACTGGAGGAAATAAAATGATGAAAATGATAACTAATGGATTTCTTAAAGGGATGGATCTGAAAGAAAGGATTTTAAATGTTTTCCGGGAGGAAGATGGACAAACAGGTACGGAATATGGAATGATCCTCGTTCTGGTCCTCATTGCATCCATTGGCGCAATTGTACTTTTCCGTGGTGAGTTACAAAATGTCATTCAAAATATCACAAACGGAATTCAAACTCGATAAGTTAAAAATAAAATTAATGAATGAGGGGGACAACCATGGAAAAGCAAGGGTTGTCTTTTTGGCGTGAGGAAAAAGGGCAGGCCCTGGCTGAAGCTGCATGGGTCTTGCCGATCCTCACGGCCATTTTGTTAGGGATTATGATTTTCGGCTACTTGATGTATAGCAAATTAGTCGTCATCGATAGCGCAAGGGATGGGGCAAGGCATTTAGCGTTAGGACTTGGCAATCCCACTTCCGTTGTGGAAAACGTGATAGATCTAGGGCGATTGAAGAGGAGTAACATTGTTTCTGTAACACAGCAGAATCTAGGGGATTACGTAAATGTTACCGTAAGGTATAAACAAGACACGTTTGTGCCTGGGATTGGAATCTTGTTAGGAGGAACCAGCCTCAATGATCAAACAGGTTGTAACAGCTGTATTTATCTCGAACATACAGCGACGTTTAAAAAAGAAAATTAATCTCTTTCACGACGAAAAGGGAATCGCGATTCCCTTTTTCGTTGTCACTATTTTTTCATTGGTTCTTGTTATGGGCTTATTAACAGACCTTGGAAATGTTCTGATCACGCGGCATAAGCTTCAAACGTTAGCCGATGCAGGAAGCCTAGCTGGAGCATCCATGTCCAAAGTAACAGGAATTTATGATGCCAGTGGAAATGTGATTGGATACAACCCAGTAGTTGATCTTGCAGCCGCGAGAAATGAAGCCAATGATTACATTCAAAAAAACTTAAATGAAATTACGTTAACAAACCCAAATGTAACCATAAATAATATTCTCATTACCAGCCCGAATAACAAACAGGTTTATGTGGAAATGGAATACACGGTAAAAACCTTATTGTTAGGGGGAATAGCCAATGACCATTCCATTGATACCATTTCTGGGAAAGTAAGATCCATGGCAGAAATTAAACTATAGAAAGAGAAAGGAGCGAGAGTATTGAAACGTTATCCCCTGCTGTATGGACTTGTTGGTATGGTTTTAATTGCTATATTCGGCTATTTCACGTATTCCCATCTATCTGTTTCAGCCAAAACGCCTGAAACAATAACTCCCGCCACGATTCAGGATGAGGAGGTTGAACTGACTATTTCCACCTTTCTCCATTTACTAGTGGAAGGTCATATGAAAGAAGCACAAGAGTATACAACAGGGGATACCAAAAGGGTGTTGCAATCGAATCAAGCACAAGAGGTGAGCGGTACCCTGATTCATCACAGGTTGGATATCCGTTCTTTATCGTCTCAATTTGCACAAGTGGCCGTTGATGCAACGGTTGATACAAAGGTCGGAAAGGACAGAAATCATTTTCTCTATACGCTGATCAAGCAAGATCAGAAATGGAAGATTCTAAAAATCGAAGAATTCCCGGTCATCCTTAACAACGTGGAAGAAATGAAGCTGCCGGATCAAGTGGATAATGTCATTGAACAGTATTTGGTTTATGTTTCAAAATCTCAATGGAAAGAATCGTTAACCCTTCTTTCCGGTCAAGCGAGGAAAGAAGCGGAAAAAACCTTTTCATTTCTACCCAAAAATTTAAATACCAAAATTAAAGTATTGAATAAGGCACCAGTGGTTGTAGAAACAGACAAGGCACTGATTCAAGTGGATTATGAAATTAAGAATGACATACAAAAGAATGTTGAAATCTCCACGTTATTTCAAATGGAAGATGTGGGTGGCGAGTGGAAGATTAGCCAAATCACGAATGTAGGGGGTGGACAATGACCCTAACCTTTATCCTTTCATTTGAGATTTTCTTGGCAGGTCTAGCATACTATGATTGGCGATATCGGTTAATTAAAAATAAAGTCATTTTACCCGCATTTTTATTCGCTATTTTTTATCGATTGATCTTTCAAGATCATCCTTGGGCGGATTCAATCGCGGGTCTTTTGGTTGCAGGAGGAATATTCTTCATGCTTGGTGTTCTTGGACAAGCAGGTGGTGGGGATATGAAATTGATGGCTTTGGTGGGCTTTATTCTAGGACTTTCGAAAATATGGTCCGTTTTACTGATTATGAATGCTTTCTTAATCATCGTATGGCTTACAAAAGGGAATCAGGCCATCCCTTTAGCTCCTATTATTTTCCTTGCTGTAACCATTCAATATCTATTATTTTGGGTGATCGTTTAAGAAAGGGGGGATATCATGCGGTCGGTGGTTCTTCTTTTTTGGTTGGTCATGCTTTTACCGTCAGTGGGAGTGGCGGAACAAATCTTCTATGATGATTTTTCAACCACCAGCCAAGTAAATACGAGTGTGACAGATGCCTATTATGACGCAGATAATACACTCTATCGATTGCCTAAAATAAATGTGCCACAAGCCATTGCTTTAGCAGAATTTGGCCCAGAGTATGCGGTAATTAATGGGGATTCCGTTCAATTTTATCAATATGACGGAGGCACAAACCGGATGGTGGAAACACCCGAGTTAACGATCCCTATTACGAATCCGTTAGGGCTGGCTATGCGGAAAGATCAACGGAGTTTGTGGACGTTTACGGATACAGAGGTAAAACGTTATGATTTCGATGGAAGTGGGATGGTCTATAATCCCGGATTATCTGTGTTGGGTTTGAATGGAGTCGTGTCGGTTGGCACTCAACCCTATCAAGATAGCATCGCTGTTCTTTCCAAGGATTTGAATGGAAAAGGGATCATTTCGTACTATCAAATGGATGAGACAGGGGCTTTCATTTCCAACCCATTGCTTAGTTTCAACACGAATCTGACGAATCCATTATCTGTTAGCTTGATCAATGGCTCACCGGATTTAGTTGTTACGACTGAAACAGGCTCCCATTATTTTAGATATGAAGCTGGATCGGGATATGTTGAAGACGCTGGCTTATCTAAATTAGGCTTAAACAAAGCAATGGGGCATGATGAAGCGAAAACTACTTTGACAGTTATTGAGAACAATCAAGTCAATCGCTATCTCTATGATGGAAGTTCGATGCAATATTCTTCCGTTTTAAGCGCTAATAATATAGATCAGGCAATCGCTTTATCTACTCGTACAGATAACTATGATTTTGCTTATATTACCGAAGATGGTGCGGTTAATTATTATACCTTCGATGGCACCCAAATGATAAAAAATGATGCAATGAGTATCACCGGACTTGGAATGATAGGTGGGTATGAAAGCCCTCGGTATTATCAATCCACGGTATTTACAGCAAGCAAACCGTGTGACTTGGTTCGATTAACCGCTACGGAAGATTTAGATCCAGGCAGCTCCATGACGTACCAAGTTTCTTCAGATGGCGGCATGAGCTGGAAGGAGGTACCCTTAGGTTCTTGGACAGAGATTACAGAAGGAACACAGTTTGTTGTTCGGGTAGAGTTGCAATCAACAGTCAAAACAAGCACCCCTAGATTACTAGATATACGATTAGAAGCGACGAAAATAACCATAACCGATTTAACTGTGACTCACATCTTGTTTCCACCTCCTGGTCAGACATACCCAACTACGACATTCCCTTTCTTTGTTAGGGCCGGATCGGAATTTACGTTCCAAGTGAACACAGATGGATATGTAGATCAATTGGTTGCCATCTTAACGAACGGAGATACCGTGACGATGACACCGGAAAATCCCATATCCGATGAAGAAAATGTATGGTGGGGAAGATATGCTCCTTCAGTAACAGAAGGAACGGGAACAACAGTGGGGATTCAGCTTAATGCAAACTTTCAAAGTTGGGAGAGAAACTTCATTCAAAACCCATTCTATGTAACGGATGGAACGGTTTCTATGAGTACAGGAATCAGGTTAGTAGAATAGAGCATCTAAAAATTTAAGGGAGTGAAGAACCGTTCGAAAAGTTAATTTCATTATGATACCCATCCTGATATTATCTGCCTTTGTCCTAATGAATCCTTCTACTACTTGGAACGATCCGGACACATTCTGGCATATCGAGTTGGGACGGACAATGATTCAGGAACAAACCATATTACGAGAAGCCATTCACACGTTCACACCTAATCTTCCGTACGTCCCCCATGAAATCGGGTTTCAGTTGGTTGTGGGAGGATTATATGGGCTATGGGGATGGAAAGGGGTTCATATATTAACTGTTATTTGTTTAGGATTCATGATTTGGGGGCTTTATCGGCTAGCCAAAATTTCACGGAAGGAAATGGGGTACGAAGCGGAACATCCCTATTTGACTCTCATCATACCGGTTGTTTCTCTGGTTATCTTTTTATTGTATTTTAAAATACGCCCTCAAATGGTTTCTGCCCCTATTGTCATTTGGTTCTTTGTTTTTTTAAGAGAGTTTCAATGGCAGCCATCGTTTTTAAAAGCACTATATTTGGGCCTTCTATCCCTAGCCCTTTCTAATGTCCATACTGGGGTATGGCCGCTCATCGGAGTGTTTTTTATGATGGCTTTGTTGGAAAGCGCATGGGCTCGAAACCTAACCAAGCACCATATCAGTGCAATGATTTTCATCCTATTGGGTGGTGTTTTGAATGCAGGGGGCTGGCGTACCCTTGTTTACTTTCATACCATTGGGAAAACAGGATTTACCGCCTTTATTTCGGAATGGCATCC
>Ga0180216_1000881_pt1 | contig 28731 bp, 30 predicted proteins | sample eDN3rd37CBELigMG_FD_128879 | JGI IMG/M metagenome (GOLD analysis project Ga0180216, IMG submission 128879) | Enriched Miracle-Growth compost microbial communities from Emeryville, California, USA - eDNA 3rd pass 37_C BE-Lig MG (version 2)... ... | reverse complement strand
CTCGCCCTCCGCCTCGTCGCGTTACTCCTCGCCCTCCGCCTCGCCCTCGTCGTCCGTGGTCGCCCGTTGGCGCCACCAGTGCGCTCCCGATGACGTCATAGTTCGAATGACGTCATTGATTTATGACGTCATCCATGAGGGCCTCTCCACTGCGACGTGGGCCACGCGACGCAGAAGAATCAGAAGAGCGTGAGCCGCTGGATGTAGGAAAGGACGAGGACGAGGAGCAAGTAGAGGAGGACGAGGACGAGGAAGAGCAAGTGGAGGACGAGGACGAGGAGGAGGAGGAGGAGGAGGAGGAAGAAGAGGACGAGGAAGAGGACGAGGACGAGGAGGAGGACGAGGAGAACGAGGAGCAAGTGGAGGACGAGGACGAGGAGCAAGTGGAGGAGGAAGAGGACGAAGAGGAGGAGGAAGAGGACGAGGAGGAGGACGAGGAGGAAGAGGAGAAAGAGGAGGAAGAGGAGGAGCAAGTGGAGGCGGGCGAGGACGAGGAGGAGGAAGAGGACGAAGAGGAGGAGGAATAGGACGTGGACGTGGACGAGGAGGAAGAGGAGGAAGAGGAGAAAGAGGAGGAGGAGGAGCAAGTGGAGGCGCGCGAGGACGAGGAGGAGGAAGAGGACGAAGAGGAGGAGGAATAGGACGGAACGGACTTTGAAACGGACGCGCGGGCGCGATGGATCCCGCACCGTCAGCGGCGTTGGCCGACAACGTGACGCCCAAACCGACGCCTGCGGCGCTCGCGTCAGATCCGCCGAGCCATGGCGCCTCGGCGCCGCGGTGGGCGTACGTGACGGTGGTGATGGCCCAGGCGGCGTACGCGTGCGGCGCGATGGTCCTCGCGCACAGCCTGCGGGCGACCGGCAGCGCCGTCCCGCTGGTGGCGCTGGTGACGCCGGACGTGGCGCCCCAGGTGACCGACGCGCTAGAGGCCGCCGGCGTCGTCGTGCGGCCGACGCCGTACCTGGAGGCGCGCGCCGTCCAGGCGCCGTCCAAGCGGTTCCGCGCCATGTACGCCTGGATCGACAAGTGCTTCACCAAGGTGCGAGCCGTCGGCCTCACCGAGTACGACCGCGTCGTCTTCCTCGACGCCGACATGCTGGCGGTCGCCAACCCGGACGAGCTCTTTGCGGTGCCGGCCCCCGCGGGCGTGTGCTCGACCATCGACGAGGCGTCCGCAACGCGGCAGGCCGCGCAGCACGGCCGGCCGCTGGCCCGCGCCGAGGTGGCCGAGGCCGTGCGCACCAACTACGGCATCCGCGGCTGCACCCTCGTGCTCGAGCCCAGCGCGGCGGACCTCGCGGGCATGCTGGCGCTGCTGGAGCGCCACGGCGGCTACGGCGACGAGCGGTTCCACGTCGGCCCCGACGAGCGTCTCTTCTCCGAGTACTACAATACGGCGCGCGCCTCGGCGGACCCGGACGAGCCGGACGCAAGCCGCTGGACGCACCTCCACGCCAAGTTTGGGTTCACCAGCTGGAAGGCGGCGGACGCGCCGTACGCGCCGGTGCTGCTGCACTTTGTGTCGGAAAAGCCGTGGGCCTACCAGACGTACTGGAACGACTTCCAGCTCTGGGAGGACGCCGCGCGCGCGCTCATGGCCGACCGGCCCGCGGTCGCCGCGTTTGTGCGCGCCCACTCGCGCGTGGACGACCCGCGCAGGCGCGTGCACGGCTGTCCGCTCGGCGCGGACCGGCCTGCCGCCCCGCCGCCTTCCAAGCCGGCGCCACCGGAGCGGTGGCGGCCGCCGCAGTGGGACGGGGCCCGCGATGCGCGCCGGCGGCCCTACGACCGCCCGCCGGACCGCTTCGACCGCCGTGACGGGCGGCAGGGGAGACGCATTGACCACCGGCAGCGCCGGCCCGATGGTGACGCTTTCGACGAGCACCGCCGCAACCGGCCGCACGACCACCGCGAGCCGCAACATTCCGTCCCTTAACTTGCCAGCCGCCCAGCGCTATGCTATGACGAGGGCTGCCAAACGGGCGTCGTCGCGCAACCCGCCACACACGCACGCGCCACATGCGAATCGTGCCGTTCGCGCGGCACACAGCGCGTACGCAGCGCCGCCGCCGCATCTGGCGAAGGTGGGGGCCGGCCCGCCGAGCTGCCACCATATGGGGCCCGCGTGGAGCTGCGCGAACGTCATTGTACAATGTCATGGCGATGTCGTACACAAACGGAAAACGTACATGACAGAGGCGCCAAAAATTGATGAAATAACCATAAAGTTTAATGTGCGGCCGGGCGTCATCGCGCCCAGCGAGTGCACAGGCGAAGTACAACGTGAAAAAGGGGAAAGAAACCAACGTTCGCTATCGACGTCGCGGATGCTTGAGCCCCAAGCAAAAAGAGCAGCGGCGACGAAACGAAAAAGGACGTAGTTATAACGCCAAGCGTCGTTGTGCGGTGTCTGCCTCAGGCGATCAGGTTCTGGACGCTGATGATGGTGGACACCACCATGATGACCACGCCGATGACCAGGAGCGCGAGCGCCGCGGCGTTTTCCAGGTGCTTGAGGCCCTTGTTGGGGCTCAGCTTGAACAGGAAGAGCACCGGGAGGATGAAGCAGATCGGCGTGGACGCCAACGCGCCCGTCAGGGAGAAAATTTTGTCGACCTCCGGGACAAGGATGGCGACGAGCAGCGCCAAGCCACACATCGCCAACGTCTCCGGGATCTTGCGCTTCCACGAGAATGGGCGGTTGCCAAAGAGGACAGCGTCCAGCGTGTTGATGCACGGGTGCGCCGACATGGGGAATCCAAGCGTGATCTCGATGGCCACAGCTGCGACCCCGCCGGGCAAATAAGCAAGCCATGCAGCGGTTGTGCGGGCCGTTAGCGACCGCAAGTGCGTGCGCGCCCCAGCGGCCGTACCGTCCTCGGGCTCATCTTACCGATGCGAACAAACTGGATAAACAGATCATCGTTGGGGTAGTTATTGAGAATGTTGCCATCGGTCTGATCACGGAATTGCAGGTAGCCAAATAGGGCGGCAGTTTGGTACAAGGACATGCAGATGAACAGCGCGCTGCGATCGCACCGCAGCCCTAGCGACCCCAGGTGAGGCAGCTGCTTGTGAGCCCACGTTGCAGGCGAATGCCCGATGCACGGAACCGCGGGACGTACCGCCAGATCACTTTGCCGATGCGGCGCTTGGAGGGCGATGCGAGCTCGCTGTAGGCAGCGAAGAAGGCCATCTGGCACGTGTAGGCGAACCCGATGATGGCTGGCGGGGTGGCTTCACCAAAAAAAAGGATAGGAGCAGGCTCGGATTAGCCAGGGAGGCAGCCGGCCGCGCGCGCCTGCCGCGGCTTGGAGACGCACGGATAGCTTCGAAAATGCCCATGCTCCAGTTGAAAGCTACGACGCAGCCCGGCCAGGTCGGCGGCTCCGGCGGATCCGCCGGCGTGGAGTTGGTCGGCGTCGGCGTCGGCTCCGGGTCGGCGACGTCGAGCGCGCGCAGCACGAAAGCCAGCGGCGCAGCAACGCCGTTCTCCGCGGCGGCCATGGGCACCGACATGGGCGTTTCGGGGATGGGCTGTCCGCAGTTGGCCAGCGAGCCCTGCGACATGGCGATGGCGCTCTGCGTGATGATCGCAATCACCACAAAGACGACAGCTGCCACCGCGATGGTGCTGCTCCGCCATTACCCAAGGCACCGCCGCAGAAGAGGTGCGTGTCAGCGACGCCGCCACCCGCTGAGGTTGCGTTACGATGCGGCCCCTACGGACCTGCCAAATCGGAGGGCGTTGAGGTGGCGCACCGAGGCCAGCGGCACCAGGATGACCATCATGCCGCAGAGGATGAAAGTGCGCGTGGCGCCTTCGGTGTCGATGCCGAACCACGCAGCTATGAGCGACGTGAGCATGTCGGCGTTGATGACCATGTACGAGCACATGACGCCGAAGCAGGCGACGATCATGCACAGGTCCGTCAAGACGCGGCCGAACGTGCCCATGGACATGGTCGCCAGGTCTGCGCCGCGCCGGGCCACGGGAAGGCTCCAAGAAGCGGGGTCAGCGGGGCCCGGGAGGACCTCCCCCGGCTGGCCGCACCGGGGCCGTACCGCGGTAACTCGTGCGGGCGCCGACGCCCGTGTACTCGCTCACGTTGACTAACAGCCGGAGGGAGAAAATGGACAGCAGGCACATGATGACGAGGAGCGTGATGCCCGTGGCGAGGCCCGTCAGCTGCGGACGGAACCCGCGAACACCGCCGCGCTGTCTTTTTTCCGTTAGGCCACTGCACGCAGAAACCACCGTATCAGCGGTGCCGACAACCCTACGCACCATGAAAGCCTTTGGCAGGGACAGGATGCCGCCGCCCATGATGGTGTTGCCGAGGTTGAAGACGGTGAAGCGCATGCGCGCCTTCACGGGCTCGTCCCCCAGCAGCGGCTCGCCGTCGGTGTCGCCGGGGTACGCGCCGTCAGCGAGCTCCTTGTCGAAGGCCGGCGCATACTCGTCCGAGTTGATGCCGCTGCCCCGCGTCGGGTCCAGCAGCGGCTCGTACATGGCCATGCTCGAGGCTGGTTGCGCGGGCCCGCGGTCCGCCGGCAGCTGCTGGGCGCTGTAGCTCTAGACGCAGCCGACGCAGCACAGGTGGAGGAGGACGACGCAGAGGAGGGACCGAGGCCGCGGAGCGGCAGCAGCAGCAGCGCCCGGCCCGGCGCCCTCCGTGTTTTCTTGTCCGCCCCGTCGCCGTCGCTGCAACCCGCGCTGCGCCGCCACCCCGACCCGCTCTTCGAATGCGACGGTGGGCCACGCACCAGCGGGCTCTCCGGCAGCAGGCAAGGCCGTGGGAGTCTGCGGAGACGGTGGTGGCGCTAGGCCAGCAGCAGGCCGCCGATGACGGCCGGCCGCCGATGAAGGAAGGTCGCGGGCGACGGCGGCACGACTGGACCACCAGAAAAATGCCCCGCCAGTCGATCACAGTCGCCATGCAGTGGACGCGACGCGGCGCGCCGCACCCACGCCGGGCATCAGCGACCGGCCGGGACGGGTCGCAGCGCGCTCGGCAAGGCACAGGGAGACGCGTTCGGCGCGCCAGGCGGCGGCGCGTGTCCCTTTCATCAGCGTCGGGCAGCTTGCTCGCCTTGACGGATCGCGCCACCGCGCGGCGCTGCCGCCCCCTAGTCAAGTGCCCCGCCATGGCTAGAAATGCCCCTCCAAACAAAATGCCCCTCAAGTTTAACAAGGGAAGAAAAAAATTCTGATGCCGACGGAGTGAATCGAACACTCGACCTACGGTTATCACGGAAAGCGGTGAAGCCTTCCCTTTCACTCATCGTCACCACTGCGACACGCGGTCGCTGTGAATTACGAGACCGTCGCTCTGCCAACTGGGCTACGTCGGCGAAGGTGCGCGGGCGAGAAATGTCTTTTGAAGCCTCTCATGCGCGCCCCGCTGGCATGGCGAACAAACATTCCACGACGCGCCGCGGCGCACGCGAACGCGCCCGCCCGCAACAAGGCGGCCCAATTAAGCACGGCCGGGCGCCGCAACGCGCTCTGCCGCATACCCCACCACCACCGCCACCGCCGCCACCACCACCACCGCCACCACCACCTCGCGTGCCGCGTCTGGCCCGGCTGCGATCGCCACGCGGTGCCACAGGGCAATCGCGACGACGCTGCTTGGTGCGGCGCTGCGGCGACGCCGGGGCGCGCGGAAGCGTGCGGACAGTGCGGAGGGACCCTCCCAAGGGTGCTCACGCGGGGCTGAAAGCCGCCGCGCGTCGTGCACCGTCGGCCGGAGGGGACCGCCCGCCCGCTTGGGTGACATCGCGTGGCTGGCGGGGGACCCGCGGCTCACCCGACGCGCCGTCGCCAGATCGCGACGCGCGGCGCGCGACGACGCAGGGCACGCAGGCCCACGCGAACGCACCGCCCGGCGGTCCCGCCACGGCGCCCGGCCGGAGATCGCGCCAGCGGGACGCGCAATCAATTGGGTCTAAGGCCTGATCGCGCCCCTGCAGGCCGCCGACCCGTGGTGGGGCGCCGCGAGCGGCGCGGAGATCTCCCGCTATCGCGTTTTTCCCGCAGACGCGGGCGCGCGGCGGTTGACCCATGGCGGCCGCCTCGGGCCGGCCGCCGCGCGTGCTGGAGCTGTCGCTGCCCAGCGCGGCGGCGGTCGCGGCCGCCAACGCGGCGGCACCGGCCAGCGCGCCGCTGGACGGACCCGCGGTCCTCGGCGACCCGAGCGCACGCCGTGGCTCGGTGGCGTCCTCCACTGGCTGGGCCGCCGTCAAGCGCGCCTTGCTGCCGGCGCGCGCCCCGCGGCCGTTGTCGTTCCTGGCCGCCGACAGCAGCAGCACGCGCGGCACCGACGTGGGTAGCCTGCCGTCCCTGGACGATGCCGCCGCCCTCCTCGAGCGCGACCGAGGCAGCCAGCCGCAGGCCGGCCACCAAGGCGACACCAACGGCGTGGGCCACGCACCGCCGGCCGGCACCAGTGTGAACGACACGATGGCCGCTGCGAGCGTGGGCGTGGGCGCGGCCACGGCCGCGGCCGCGGCCGGGGACGACGAGTACGAGGGCGGCGCCGCCGGGGAGGACGCGTGGTCGGCGGCGTCCTCGGAGGCCCTGGACTCGCCCAGCGATGACGACGACGACGACGACGACGCGCGCCACCGCCGCGCCCGCGACGAGGACGCCATCCCCTGGCAGCGGATCTGCTACTGGCCCAAGACGTTCGTGCGGACCGCGCGCGGCGACGTCCTGCGGCTGCCGAGCCACGGCCGCCTCGTGCCCGTCTACCCGACGCCCGAGGCCGCCGCCGCCGCGTCGGCCGCGCTGGTCGCGCACGGCGGCCGGCCGCTGCAGCCGGTCAACACGGCGTGGGTGATCCCCGCGGACGTCCGCGGCGGCGCACCCGCGGCGCCCGGCGACGCATCGCCCCCGCTGCCAACGGCGGCGCTGCCGCAGGGCCCCGTCGGCGGTCCGGGCGCGGCGGCCGCCGCGGCCACCGGCACGCTGTCGTCCAAGCGGAGCGGCACGCCGTCGACGAGCCCGCCGTCGTCGCTCGCGCCCTTCCCGTCCTCGCGGTTCAGCTCGACGGCGCTGGCGCTGCTCGCCGCCAGCGGCGCGCGCCGCGAGGCGGACCACCGGCGGCGGCGCCGGCCGCGCGGCCGGGGCACGCCCGACGGCCACCAGACCTTCTTCACGCCGGCGACGATGGACGTCCTTCTGACCGCGGCACAGGTCGCCGCGATCGTGCGGCTGCAGGCGGCCGTGCGCCGCCGGCTCACGGTGAAGCGGCTGTCGCACAACGTGGAGCGGCGCCGCCTCATCTCCATGGAGATCCTCGAGACCGAGGCCAACTACGTCGGCAACCTCACCGTGCTCTGCCGCTACTACGAGCGGCCGCTGCGCAACCGCCTCGCCGCGGCGGCCGCGGCCGGCCAGGCGACGTCCGACGTGGGCCTCACCGAGGCGCAGCTGGACTGCCTCTTTGGCGAGGTGTCCAACATCCTGGATTGCCACGACGCCATCCTGCGCGCCCTCCGTGCGCGGCTGGCCAACTGGACCTACCTCAAGAGCATCTCGAACGCGTTCGAGGTCGTGTCCGACACGCTGCGCAACTGCTACCAGCTCTACGCCAACGGCTACGAGGACGCCGCGCGCTTCCTGCGCAGCGAGCGCGCCGCCAACCCGGCGTTCAGCCAGTTCCTGGCCGAGGCGCAGGCGCAGCGCGGCAGCCGTTACGACATCGCGGACCTGCTCATCATGCCCATCCAGCGGCTGCCCCACTACATCCTGCTGCTGGAGCGCCTCCGCGACGCGACCCATCCCATGCACCCGGACAAGCAAGCGCTCGACAACGTCGTGCGCAAGGTGCGCCGTGTCGACAAACGTGGCCTGCGCCTGCGGCCGACCACGCCTCTGATCACCGATGACGTCGTCTTACTGGCGGCGTGGACCGGCCCCGCGGCAGGTGCGCGCCGTGGCGGCGTACATGAACGCCAAGCGCGCCGAAGCCGACAAACGCAACTACGTCCGCGACGTTCAGGATGCGCTGCGGGTAACGGGTGAACTGGTAGCTTGAGCACGCGCTCCGTCCCACGCGCTGATCGCGTCGTAGGGCCTGCTCTAGCGTCTGGACCGTTTCAGGGACCCGCTGCGGTGGGTGTGGCGCTGGTGACGCCGGACCGCATTTTCATGCACGAGGCCGCCGTCCTGGTCGCGGACGGCGGCAGCGCCTTGCCGGCATTGAAGTATGCCGGTGGCACGCTCGCGCACCCCTCAAGCGCGCCAAGGCGCTCACAGTCAGGCCGCCGTCCGCGTGCGTCTTGGGCGGCTTCAGGCACCTGGTCGTGTTCAACGACGCAGTGCTGTGTGCGCGCGTCGTACGCGCGCCGACGACCGACCCCTCCGAGCCGCCGGTGCCGGCTGGGTCCCCGATCGTGCCCCTGCTGAACCGGCCAGGGTCGGGCGCCAACCGCATCACGCTGGAGCTGGACTGGTTCGAGCCGCTGGACAAGGTCGAACAGCCGCAGTCGCAACGGCGCCTGCTGGCGCAGAAAAAGGTGATGGCTCACGCGATAGGCAGGTTCCCACCCCCCGATGTCGCTGCGCGCCTGCAGATTTCGGCGACGGCCGCCGCGGCACCGGCCACACCGCTGATGGCCGGCGGCGACCTTGCCGGCGGTACGCGCCGTGCTGCATCAACTTGGTCGAATCCCACCGTTCCTGACCATGGCTGCGCGCGCGCGCCTAGGGCACGGTGCGGCGCACGCAGCAGCCGCTGCCAAGCGCGAGTCACAGAAACGGCCAGCGCACAAGCGCGGCGACTCCAAGGATGGCCTGGGCACCGTCGCCGGCCGCGCCTCGTTCGACGCGGGGAGCACGGAGGGGACCACGCCGCCGTTCATGCCCACCGCGTTCGCCAGCTTGGCCATCGCCGGCGGGGCGCGGCTGCTGCTCGGCTTCGACACCGACGCAGCGCGCGACCAGCTCGTGCAGACGGTGACCGCGGCCGCCGAGACGCACGCGACGGCCCTGCGCGAACGCGAGGCGGCCGCCGCGAAAGCGGCCAGCGTGCTGCGGGTGCGGCAGCCGGCCAGCCACGGCATTTTTTGGTGGCCATCGCGATGGGACGCTCACTCCGTGGGTGCCGTGCATTGCTGGCCGGTCGGCTCGCGCTTGCTGGCAGTGGTCCCTGGTGCCGTACAAGCCCAACGCCGATGCGCGGTTGGCGCGCGTTCGCTTCACCGTGCTGCCGGCACCGCTGGTCGCGTCGGGCGCCGACGTCATGCGCAACACGTCGATGATCCGCCGGGCGCACACCATTCTGCGGCCGACGGCGTCCAACACGAACCGGCAGACCCCGCAGACCGTGGTCTGGTTCAGCGACATCGTCGGCGTGGCCGTACGCACGCCTCCGTCGCGGGCTGGCCGCCAGCGCGCCGCACCAACGATCGCTTGAGCCGCAGCTCCTGTGTGTTCTGGTGCTGTCGCAGGACCGCCACCGCACGCTCATACGGCTCTACCTGCTCAACCACCAACTGATTGCCGCGCAGCCGACGCCCGCGGTTGGCACTCTGAGCCGCAGCAGCGGCAGCAGCAGCAGCAGCAGCAGCAGCATCGCCGTCGACAGCCTAGCGCGGCGATCGACGTCCGCGTCCTCCACGTCGAGCATCACCGTGGCGGCGTCGCCAGCCCCGAGCACGCCCGTCAGCGCCAGCCCATCCACAGCAAGCTCGGCCGCCCCAACGCCGGCGGGCCCGGGCCCTGCCGAAGAATCCGTGCTGTGGACGTACCCCGTCGCTGCGCTGCAGGCAGAGGCGGCGACCGCGCCGCCCGGCTGGTTCGACACGCGGGCGCAGGAGAACCTCCGAAACGAAGTGCGCGCTTTGCAGGTACCACGCCCCCGCGAGCGGATCGCAATGGTGACGGGAGCCGATGGCTGGACTGATCTTCGGCGGGTGTGCTGGAGATCTTTGGCCTACGCCAACCACGCAGCGGCAGTTAGAGACGGAGCTCAAGATGCTAGAGGCCATGGACAAGATCGAGTCCGCCGCCAACCGCACGTCTAAATCAGCGACGCGCAGTCGCAGCAGCGAAGCCAACAAACTGTACGAGGCACCGCCGGTCGGACGACGCTGCTTACCTATCGGTTGCGCTCTAGAACTGACGCGGGCGTGAGTACTTGGGCGGATGCCGCCCTGCCACCAGAGTCATTGCCAAGACGAGCAAAGAGGTGACGCAGTCGGTCGAGGAGCTGCGCGCCCGGCTGGGGCGGATGGAGCGGGCGCTGTACCTCGCCGAAGCCGTCCACATCGTTCGTCTCTGTACGCCCCCGCCGCCGCTGCCCGCATCATGTCCGCATCCTTGGCCGCTAACGCGACTTTTTTTTTGGTAATGGCTGCGACGGCATCTCTTATTCTTATTTTTCTTCGCGACAGCGTGCGGCACGTGGTCGTTCCTGGCCGGGTTTACGTCCGCCGAGGCCCGCGACAGCGCGCTGCAGGCCCTTAAGGCGCAGCACACGGAGTCGCTGCGTCGGCTGGTCTCTGTCCGGGAAACCTGTATGTCGGGCAGTGCCGTCGACTGGCTCCCGTGCATGGTGGCATCGCATCCTAACGCCGACCCCGTGGGCGCACACCGTGGCACGTGTTCCAGACTCGTCGGGGCCGCCGTTGCACAAGCGGGAAGCGTCCAACTCGTCCGACCGTCGGTCGCCGAGCATGCTCGCCCAGCTCTCCGCAGAGATTGCCGACACCATTCGTCAGTACTGCGAAGGCTGGCAGAAGCAGGACGTCGACGCTGGCATGGTGCGGCGCCCGTGTTTGTTCGTGCGCGCCAGCCCTCATTGGACGGTGCGCTGATGATGGTGGTCATCGCCGACACCCGCGACAAATTGCGCAGACGGACCAGCTCTTCATCGCCAAGGCGGACCACTTGCCGGAGGGCGAAGATGAGCTGATGCTCGTGGCCGGTACGCGAGCCCACGCCACGAGGCCGTCGACGCGTGCGTGGCAGTTCCAACAGAAAAGAACGACGGCGTGTCGTCACACTCGATTTGCGCACACAGGCGAGCGCGTGGTGCCGCTCAAGGCGCTCACGTCGCGCTGCTGGATCGCGGCGTGCAACACGATGGTGGGCATCGTCGACCCGCGCCACCTGCTCAACCTCTCCGTGGCCGGCCTGACGGCGGTGCCCGACTGGTCGGCGGCCAAGTAAGGCCGCCGCCTTCGCCCCGGCAGCATCCATCGGCAGCAGCTGACCAATCACGCCGTGGCCCCAATCGCGTGGCACCCGTCGCTGCATGGACGCGGCAGCCCCGACCTGAAGGTGTTCCGGGCCGAGAAGGACCAGCGCCTGGACAGCTTCGACCACCTCACGTTCTACGCTGGCGAAGAGATCACCGTCGTCGCCCAGCACCTGCCGGGCGTCGGCAGCCTGGGCCGCTGCCAAGGCATCATCGGCTGGGTACGTCGACTGGAACGGTCTGTGCTCGCACGGACGCCAGCTCACCAAACGCAGGCACCCGTCCTTTCCGCGCTGGCGAACCAGGTTGACGACGCGCACTTGGGCCAGCTGATCAAGCCGCCACCCGTCGCCAGCGGCGGCACCCGACGCGGCAACCGCAACTAAAGATGTACTACATGGCATGTATCAAGAAGCTCTGTGGCCTGTACAGTGAGCGACGCACAAACACGAGCAGAGAAAAAGGGAGTGCCGTCGATTGAGCGGACGGTTTCCTCGCGCCGTCCGGGGCGTGCGGGCTGTACATCCCATCGTCCTTAATAGTCGTCCACCAAAAACTCCTCGGACTCGATGTCTTCCTGCCGCACGGCCTTGTACTTGATGTTGCGCCACGCGCGGCCCCAGCTGCTGCTGCTGCCGCCGCCGCCGCCGCCGTCGCCGCCCTGGCTCCGGCGCCACCACAGCGCGACGCCCGCGCCCACGAGGACGACGGCCGCCACGACGGCCAAGACCACGGCCACCGTCGTGGCGGTCGACGTGCCGCCGGTGCTGGTGCCCGGCGCTGGCGTGCCCTGGCCCCCGCCGCCGTCGGTGGGCTTGGTCGGCGCCACCGTCGCTCCCGGGCAGGTGTGCGCCACCGGCTTGGTCAGGTCGGCGCCGCCCACGCAGTGGTCGATGGGGATCTTGCGGAAGCCGGACGGCAGGTAGTACGTGGTGCCGGGCGCGCACACCTCCGGCGGGTCCCACAGGTCCTCCTTGCCCTCGGCCGGCACGCAGCGGTCGCCGCTGGCGGTGTTGGGCACAAAGTCGTAGTCGCATTCGAAGTCGTCCGCGTAGCACGGGCATGCCTCCGACTTCATGTCGGGGTCCTGGAACTTGGCCTTGACGGCGCAGACCGCGTCCGGCTTGCGGCGCTGGTACGCGATCTCGCGGCCGAGCACGCACTTCGACCCGGTCGACGTGCTCGGCGTCCACCACTCGTAGTCGGCCGCGCCGCAGGTGCGCATGTGCAGGTTTGCAAAGTCGAGGCCGATCGCGACGGCCTTGCCGCCGGAGACGGTCTCGCCGAGCAGGAGGAAGCGCTCCGAGGAGGCGTCCAGCGACGTCGTGAGCGACCACACGCGCACCTTGTCGCCCGTGATGAAGGTGTAGTACTGCCACGACTGGCCATAGTCCCACGAGTAGCGCACGTGGTCGGTCGGGTCGAGGTCGTTGGCGATCACGAGCAGCGCGCCGCTGTCGCCAAAGGCGTGGTGGTGCGGGCCGGCGCGGACCAGGCGCCAGGTGGCGCCCGCGTCGGTGGTCAAGAAGGTCGAGGCCCGCGCGTACGGCAGGAGCGCGTCGCCCGTGTTGCCGTTGGCCACGGCGAGGCCGACGGCGTTGGGCGCGTTGATCCGGTGGTTGGCACGGCCGGCGTAGCTGGTGAGCGAGTGCAGGTGCAGCGCGCAGCCGCTGTTCGTCTTGCACGGCTGGTTGGTCTCGGTGACGTCGATCGTCAGGTCCGTCCAGAGGCCGCCGTCGTCGTAGGAGAGCTTGGTGCGCAGCTTGGGCTGGCCCGTGCTGGCGGCCTCGGACGGGTTCGTGACAATGTTGGCGATCATGACGCCCTCAATGTTGGCCAGCGGCTGCACGTCCAGCTCGTTCCTAGGGCACAGACCGTGTGCGCCGCGGCGTTCGCTGCAGCGCGTCAGCGCCATCCGGGTCGGCCCCCCGGGGGGGACGGCACGGCGCGGACGTACGTGGTGCGGTAGACGTTGCGCAGGACCGGCTCGAAGATGTAGTTCTCGCCCTCCGAGGTCGACGTGTACAGCGTCGCGCGGTCGAGGTAGTTGCGGTACGCCCGCGTGGCCATAAAGATCGCGCCCTGTGCCGGCGGCACCAGCTTGACCGCGTATGGCACCACCACCGACGACACCGGGAAGCGCGCCGGCCGGAAAAAGGTGTCCTTGTAGCCCCACACGAGCACGTCGACCTGCACGACGCCCGCCGGCGGCGTGGTGCTGTTGCTCTCGCGCGGCACCGTGAGCACCATAAAGTCGTCGCCGCCGACCAGGTCGTAGGTGCTGGCAATCGCGGTCGTCTCCTTCTTCCACTCCTTCCACACGACAACGGCGCCGCGCGGGGCCGCGGGGCCGATGCCCGCCGCGCCCTGGCACACGATGGTCGACTTGTGGACGCTGGTGATGCCGTGGCGCCGCGCCCACATGCACGACGCGTAGGGACCGCCCAGGTCATTCCAATGCAGGCCGCCGTCCGTGGAGGCGTACGCCTTGGTGCTGCACGGCTGGCTGTCCGAGCACGTCTTGGGGCGGCCGATGGCCAGGAGCCACTCGAGCTCGTCGGGATGCGGCATGAAGAAGTGCGGCAGGCTCGGGTCCGGCTGCACCGGCGTGGTGAACAGCCGCGTCGTCTTGCCGTAGTCGGTCGTCCGGTAGTGCCGCAGCCCGGACGACACAAAGAAGGCCTGCCCAGGCGGCCACCCCATGCGACACCGGAAGCCCAGTAAGCTGGCGGGCGCCCGTCGTGGTTGGGTTTCCTTGCTGGCGTGCGTGGCCCGTACCGAGCCGTCGTGTTGGTAGTGCAGCTCGATGTCCACGATGGGCGCGTCCTCTTCGCCAAAGTCGACCTCCGTCCAGGACAGGCCTTCGTCCTCGCTGCGCCACACCTCGCCCTCCGGCGTGACCAGGAAGACGTTCTGAATGGCGCCTCCGCCACGATTCGGGCTACCGCGACGCGGTCAGCCGCGCCGTGGACCGGGGAGTACAACCAGCAAGCGCGCGCGTACGTCAGACTCTTCGTAGTAGTAGAGCTTGCCCCGGTGCGCCAGCTCGTCCGCGTCGCCCAGCTTGGTCTGCCGGGTGCGCCAACACCGCGCGCAGTCGCACAAAACCCGCAGTTAGCAGCCGCTAACTTGGCACGGCCGCCCCCTGTCCGGCGGTCGTCGTGGCGCACCAGGCGGCTCTGGATCGGCGACGGCACGGTGGGGACCGGCGGCGTCGGGTCGGGGCTGTCGCCCGTGCACACGCGCTGCAGCGGCTTCTCGTAGTCGTTCTCGGCTGACGTGACAACGCACGCGTCGTCGGGGATGCGCGCGTAGCCCGACGGCACGGTGTAGGGCGTGCCGGCCGGGCAGTTGGGCGGCTCCTGCCACAGGTCGGGGCGCAGCGGCGACGGCTTGCACGTGCCGTCCTCGGCGCGGACAAAGTTGAGCGCGCTGGCAGCGCGAGGCAGGAAGAGGAACGCGGCGTGACGTTCATCAGGCACGGCGCGCGCCCGCTCCCGGCACGACCCAATGGTTCGCACCACTCAAAGTCATCGATGGTGCACGTGCAGTTGGTGATCTCGACGACGGACGGCGTCGGCGACCGGTCGTCGATGTAGCACTCGGCCAGCTGCTTGCGGCGCGCATAGGTGATGCGGCGGCCCAGGACGCACTCGTCCGTTGGCGACAGCAGCGTCCAGCGCTCAAAGTCCTCCTCGGTGCAGCGGCGCTCGTGCATGCCCGTAAAGTCGATCTTGATGAGGCGCGGGTACGCCTTGGCGCTCGACGACGACGACGACGACGACGAGCTGACCGGCTCGCCGTACAGCAGAAACGACCGCGACACCGAGTCGGCGTCGGTGGTGATCCACCGGATACGCAGCTTCTCCTCCGAGAACGTGTACGACTGCCAGGTGATGCCCTCGTTCCACGAGTACCTGCGCGGACGCGCACAGGCGCGGCCCCGTGCCGCCGGCGCCGCGTCAGTGGACGGCGCACAGGTAAGGACCACGAACGCGGCGAGCAGCGCGCTTACGTGATGTGGCGCGTGGCGTCCTTGTCGTTAACGATCACGAGGAGGGCGCCGCGGTCGCCAAACTCGTACAGGTGCGGCCCCTTGCGGACCTCGGTCCACGTGCGGCCGCCGTCGCGCGTCAGGAACGTCGACGCGTCCTCGTAAGCGCCCAGCTCTCGCCCGACGTTGCCCATCGCGAGCATCAGGCCGGGCGCGGTCGACGCCGAGAACACGTCGCTGTTTCGTGTTGCACGCAGGCGGAGCGCCGGCGGCGCAGGTTAGGGCGTGCGGCACGGCTGCCACCGTAGCGTGGTCGGCAAGGGCGTACTCCTTGACGCGGCCCGCGACGTTCATGTGCAGGTGCAGCCGGCAGGTCTCCTTCGCGCTGGGCTCCTTGCTGCACGGCCACGACGTACCGTCGACGCGCTGCGAGGGCGGGTCCAGGGTCGACCACAGGTCGCCTGCCGCAGCCCCACGGCGATGGGCCATGCGCGCGCTGGGACGGTCAGCCACGTCGCTCACCACACGCCCACTCATGCCGCCCGCGCGCGTGACGCACCGTCGTTGAAGGAGATGAGGGTGCGCACGAGCGGCGGCAGGCCACCGAGGACCTCCTCCGGGTTGGTCACTTGGTTGGCCAGCAGCACGCCGTCGATGCCGGCCACGCGCTCCACGTCGGCGTACTGGTCGGTGTTGCTGGTCGCGTCGAGCACCAGCTCGAACGACGTGCCGCGCGAGTCCGACGAGAAGAGAGAGCCCACGTAGTCCCACACGGCGGCGCCGTTGCCGATCGTGCCCGGGCGGCGCACCACGTCCAGGAACATGGCGTGCACCGAGACGGCCTCGACAAAGTTGTACACCATGTGGTCCGTGTTGAAGCCGTCGGGGAACACGGCCGTCGCGAACGTCGCGCCGCCGTCCGTCGACACGTGCAGCGTCATCGAGCCCGAGGGCATGACCTTGCCGTACACAAAGAACTTTTGGAACGCCATGACCTCCACGACGTCCGTGTCGACCTGCGTGGCCGACGCGAAGGCGGTCGTGCTGCGGTAGAGCGAGTGCGAGTGGATCGGCGACTGCGTGCCGCCCTCGTCGTCGACGTGGCACAGGAGGGCGTCCGGCTCCGGCACCGGCGCGGCCGACGCCGACGCAAAGACGCACCGCCGCGCGTACGCCTTCATCTTGGTGAACGTGCGGCCGCCGTCCTTGGACAGCATCGCCACGCCCTTGCAAAAGTCGGTGCAGTCGTTGACAATGTACACCATCCAGTTCGGCCGCGTGCGGTGGAAGGCCAGCTGCTCCGCATAGTCGCCTGTGTACGGCTGCACGTCGCTGCCGCCCAGCAGGGACCACGAGTCGCCGCCGTCCCACGTGATCTTGCTACCGCCCGACGGGATGATCAGCACCGCGGCGCGGTCGTCGAAGGGGTGCATCGTGATGTGCGACACGCGGCCGGTCGCCGCCGCGCCGCCGTCGGCGGCGGGGGTAGCCTGGTGCACGGGCGTCCACTGGCCGCCGTTGTCCATGGAGAGCCACACGCCGCCGAGGTTGTCGAGCAGGAGGATCCGCTCCGAGCGCGGGAAGTAGTGGATCGCCACGATGTGGTCGACCGGCAGCTCGTTCGTCACCGAGCGGACGTCGTCCTCGGGCGGGACGGTCGGCGGCGCGGCCGTGGGCGCGCCTGCCTCGCACGGCTTCTCCAGCGGCGCGTCCAGCTGGAGGCCGCCCTCGCACGTCGTCGCCGGCACGCGGCGGTAGCCGGACGGCACCTGGTACGTCGTGCCCACGGGGCAGTACGCCGGCTGCCGCACGGGCGCGGCGTTCGGGCCCGGCACGCACTTGTCGCCCTCGAGAACGTAGTCAGTGGCGCACTCAAAGTCGTCGGCGGTGCACGGGCAGTTGGTCGTGACGGTGCCGCGGTTGTCAAAGCCCGGGCCAATGTAGCACTCGGCGTCCGCCTTGCGGCGCGTGTACACCGTCTTGTGGCCCAGCACGCACGGCGCCGAGCCCGCGCCGTCCGGCGACAGCGACCACTGCTCAAAGTCCGATTGCGTGCCTGCGGCACCCGTCGCCGGGAGCAGCGCCTCTCCAGGGCTGAGTGAGCCGGCACGGAACCATAGCCTCAGCCGGCGGCGTGCGTGCGCAATCGTACACTGCCGCTCGTGGAGGTCGCTAAAGTCAAGCGAGACGACCATGTAGCCGACGTCGGTGCCGTTCACCACACGGGCGCCGTGCAGAACGACCACTTGGCTCGACGACAGGCGGTCCGAGGTCATCGCAAAAGCGCGCAGCTGGGCAGATCACCGAACGTGTACAGGTCAAGTGCTGCAGCGCAGACGGTTAATCCGGGATGGTCATACCCCCGTGGCGAGCGGTGGATCGTTCCGCACCTTTTCCAGCGGGTCGGACAGGAACGTCTTACTGCTCCAGCTCTCGCCTTCGTTCCACGAGTACCTGTGATGCCGACCACAGTGCGCCCCGCCAGCATTTTGGTTAGATCTAACGAGTCTGAGGCCACCGCCAGCGCCACCAGTGGCAGGGCGGCCGGGCGTACCGGACATGCTGCGTCGGGTCCTTGTCGTTGACCAGCACGACGATGGCGCCCCAGTCGGCAAACTCGTGCAGGTGCGGGCCCTTGCGGACCTTTTTCCACGTCACGCCGCCGTCGTTGGTCAGGAAGGTGTCGCCCTCCTCGTACGCGAGCAGGTGGTCGCCGACGTTGCCGACGCCGGCGGCCAGGCCCACCGCGGCCTCGGCCGAGAATACCAGCCCCACATTGCGGCTGTCCGTGACACTGTGGAGGTGCAGGGAGCACTGGCACCACGAGCGATGCCAAGAAAACCAGGCCGGCGGCGCGGGCGTGAGTCCGCCTGCACCGGCCACGGCGGCGCCGGCGACCGCGACCGCGATACTACTACACACCCCTTCGCTGTCGGACGGGCACGTTTCTGACGTCGGTGCCTTCAGGAACCGCCACGCGCCGCCTGCACCCCCCGGCACCACGCACAGTGGCACAACACCGGTCAGGGGCGGCGCCGCCCCGCACCCGCGCTCGGCTGGCAGTGCGGGCACGCACCGTCATTGAAGGTGATCTTGGTCTGCAGGCGCTTGTTGACAAAGTTGGCCGTCTCCCAGTTCTGCACCTCGTTCGCCAGCGCGACGCCCTCCAGCGACGGCAGCTTTTCGTAGTCGAGGTCGCCCGCCGTGTTCACGTTGACGTGGTCCAGGACCGAGGCGAAGCGGATGCCCTCCGCGTCGGACTCGAGCACCGACGCCCAGATGCCGAACGCCGAGGACGGGAACAGCGCCATCAAGATGGTGTGCAGGTTGGACGGCAGGAAGAGGTAGCCCTGGCCGCCATACCACGCCACGCGGGGTGCCGCGGGGGAGCCATCTCAGTGTCGAGGGCGCCCTTCTCCCAGGCGGGCTCGTCTGCAGCGCAGCGTACATCCTGGTCCAGGTGCAGTGCGTCGGCAAACACGCTCCGGTTGAACGACAGGCCGTCGTCGCTGGTCCACAGGAACGACGTCGCCTCGCCATTGACCTGGCGTCGGGGTGCGATCGCTCCGAGTGGGACCACGTGAGCGACGCCGGCTCGAGCGGTCCGGCTGACGCCGCCGTCGTCGCACCTCCTCCGTCGCGGCGAGCACCAAGAAGTCGTCCACTTGGGCATGGTTGTCGTACGCGTACGGGAAGATCAGGCGACGCGACCGGAACTTGTCCTCGGAGCGGTACAGCCGCAGAACCCGCACCTGCACGCTCCGGGGGCAGGCACAGACACGGCGTTCGGCACGGTAAGGTGCGCGCCCGGCCGGCGGGGTTGGGGCATTCGCGACGCGGCGCCGCATTACCGATTGGTCCTTGTCGTTCGTCACGTCGCTGAAATGGCCACAAAAGATGGTCCCGTCCTCCACCGTCTCCAGCCGGCGGCGCGTGCCAAACTCGCACTACGGGGGGCCGACGAACCAGGGAGCGGAGGAGCGCGCGTGAGGCCTCATTCCGACAGCAAGCGCTCTGCTACTCCTCCCAGCTCCGCCCGTACGTGGTTCACGTCCTCCAGGAGCAGCGTCCACGTCGCGCCGCCGTCTTCCGACAGATACGCCTGGCCGATGGCCGCGCCAACCACGACGGCAGGTCTAATGTCAGCCCGCCCCGTACTCACCGCGCGCGCGGCGGTGCTGCAGCCAGCGCAAGACGCACGTCAAAGCGGCGTGAGCATTTGGAGTCGTACATGTTGTCGCAATGGAAGGCATGGTAGATGATGCGCTCCGGCTTGGTGCCGTGCCACGCCAGCCCGCGCGTTAGCGCAATGCGGCCGGGCCCGGTCCACGACTGGAACGTCACGCCGGCGTCCGTCGACCGCCAGTGCGTACGGTTCGTGCCCAGCACATAGATCTGACGGACCGCGCCGCTCGCCTTGGATCGGCCGGGGGCCCTGTTAGTAGTTGCCATCGTTTCGGGCCGTGGGGGCGGGCCCGGCCAGCGCCCGTACGCGGCCAGTGTCGCCGGTGACGATAATGCGGACCGCCTCGCCCCGCAGCTGCGGGACCTCGCGCCACTCAAAGCCCCAGTTCGTGCTGGTGTACAAGCTGTCGTCGCTGGTGTGCAGCAGCGCGTTCTGCCCGAGCAGCCAGCACGTGCGACGGACCGACGCGATGGTCAGGCTTGGCGAACGCTGCGGGGACAGGCGCCGCGCGGCGGCGGCCTTACCTGCGAGTTGGGCAGGTAGTGCACGGCCTCCACCGAGCTGTTCAGGTACAGCTAAGCACCACCCGGCCGCCCAGCTCACCCCGCCAACCGCCCGGCGTGGTCAGCGTCCACGGACGGATTGCGCTAGACTGGGCACCGCCAGGGACCGTACCACGCGCGTGGCCACGCCGTCATCCGCCCGCTTCTTCGTTGCCGCCGCTCCCGCTGCGTGCCCTGTGAGGAGCAGCAGCAGCAGGGCCGCCGCCGTGGCCGCCGTGGCCGCCGCCTTCGCCGCCGCCATCGCCGTCGCCGCCGCGGCCGCCGCGGCCGCCGCGTCACGAGAGCAGCGATGACGTCACAGTTAAACTGATGATGTCACAGGCGCTGTTTCGTGTGGACGCGCGGCCGCGTCGCTATGGCCGTCGGTGCGGCCGCCATAGCCCACGCGCCTCCGCAACAAGGCGCACCCGCACTGCTCTGGCGAGCTAGGGCAAGGAGGGTCTGTGCCACCGATGCCCGCAGCAGGCATGGCAGGCTGCGGTGCGGCTGCGCGACACGCGCGGCACCAAGCGCGACACCAAGCCACTGGCGTGTCGGCCCTGTGGCGTCCGCATTTGCAGCCCGCGCCACCGGCGGTGCAACACCGCCACAGCGGCCGCTGCCTCAACACGTGACCCGTCACTCACGTGAGTCTATGACGTCATTCTTTCTTTTCGCTGGCAGTTTCGCGGCGGCGGTGGCGACGCGGCCGCGTCGCGCGGTGGCGGCCTAGGACAAGGCCCCGAAGACGGCCTCGGAGCGCGACGACGGCTGCGCCATTCGCTTCGGCGGGGGGCACTTGGGTAGGGACGGCACGCTGCTTGGGACACAACCGCGGTGAAACACGGCATCCCGGCCGCCTTTCTCAACAGCCGCTTTTGAGGGGCGCGGTGGCGGTGCGCTTGCGCGACGTCGACAACCGGACGTGGAGCCGAAGGGCGCGCGGCGCACCCGCCGCGGCCGTTGACCCCCCAACACACCCGTCAAGCCCCGTCCTTGCCACGGAAAGTGGCCGCGGCCACCGCCAAACCCACACAGCTGGTGGACACCTCCGACGCTTGTCCGGCACATCGGCGGGCGACGCCGGCTCCCTGTGCAACCATGGCCGCGACGTCCCGGCACCTCCTGGTACGCCGCCCTCCCAGCTCGTTCGGCCGGCTCAATGCGCACCGTGCCCTAACGGCTGCCAACGTGCGCTGAACTCCGCGGGTCTGCGGCGCGTCCCAGGTAAGCCACCTGCCCGAGGGCACCCGGACGGACGACCTGTTTGAGGTCTTTGGACGCATTGGACCCGTACGCTCGCGTCGCTCAGCGGGCTTTGCAAACGGCCTGGTCAACCGCTGACGTTTCACGACGATGTCGCAGTGCTGCCCGTGTACTGTTGGCAGGTGGACCACATCAAGCTGCTCCAGCGACGAACCGTCGAGGGCGCCGCGGCGGCCCTGGTCGACTTTCGCGACCATGCCGCCGCCGCCACCGCGCTCGCTACGCCCGTGATGCTCGGCGACCGGAGGGTGCGACCAGCGAAACCACAGTGCTGCTGCTTCGTTCAACCGCTCGGCTGACCTGGCCGCTCCCGCCCGCTCCCGCCCGTGCCCTACCTGGCTGTAGCTCAAGGTCGAGGTCATGCGCCTGGGCCTCCTGGCCCCGCCGGCGCGGCCAACATCTATCCCGCCGCCGTTCGTGCCTAACGGCCGCCACGGCCGCCGGCACGGCTACGTGCCCGGCGGCGTCGACATGAGCGCCCGCGCCCCGCAGGAGGTGCCCGCCGAAGAGTCGGCCATTTTCGTGTGCAACCTGACCAAGTGCGCCCGGCGTGACCCGGCGTGGGAGGGGAGAAACGACACGACGACTGATTGCCTCGCGGCACATGCTAGCGTTTGCTTCGCGGGAGCGCGTTTGCAGCGACACGGACCAGAACGACCTGGTGGCGGCGCTGTCCTCGGTGGGCACGGTCACGGAGGTCATCTGGCTCGAAGGCCGCACCTACGGTGCGTTCGCGGGGCCAGCGCCGCATGGCGTGTGGCTGGCGGGGGCGAAGCGCGCTGAACCGCGACGCCACTCCGGCTTGGCATGGTGTTGAGCGCCACAGCGTACGCGTACTACACGTCGCCCATGGAGGCCGAGGCGGCGGTGAAGGCGCTGCACGGGCGCCCGGTCTCGAACCGGCCCATCCACGTCATGGGGCTCGCCAAGCTCGCGCGGTTCTTGGTACGCCCGCGCGCACGCCGTGGCGATCGCATGGTCCCTCCTCGGCCCGCGCCGTGCGGCTGACGCGCTTGCCGCCGCCCCCCCGTCACAACGCCGCTGCGGGCACAGGCCGCCGAGGGCGAGGACGCCTCGTTTGTGTTCCTGCACCAGCTGCCGCCGGACGTGTCGGAGGACGACGTGCTCGCGGCGTTCCGCCAGTTCCCGTCGGCGCGGTCCACGCGCGTCATGACCATGCCGGATGGGTCGACGGCCGCGTTCGTGAGCTTCAACCTGCCGGAGGACGCCGACGGCGCCGTCACGCTGGCCAGCTCCCGCCCGCTCTTCGGCGCGGGGACCGTGACCGCAGCGGAGTTTTTGTACTTTCAGCCATCGCAGCAAAAGGCCGGGCCGGCCGGAGCGGCCGCCGCCCCGGCGCCGCCACCACCTGGACCGCCCAGCCGGTACGGCGGCGCCTACCACGACGCCGGGCCCGCGCGCGGCTCGCCGCCGCCGCCGTACGGGTACGCCCACGCCGCGCTGTGTAGGCCGCGCGGGGCGGCCGCGGCTCACCAGTGCGCGACGTTTTCAGGTGGTGTCGCGATCGCACAGGGGCGCGTACGGGGGCGGCGCGGGGCTGCCGCCGCAGGCCAGCCGGAACCTGTTTGTGGGCAACCTGGAGGTCCGTCCCGCCGTCTTGCGCATTGCGCGGTGCTTGCCCGGGGGGGAGGCAGGAGCCTGACGCGCCCGACGCGGAGCGTTCCCCCCTTTGAGCGGCGGGCCACAGACGACGGTGACGCGCGAGGAGCTCTACCAGTACTTTTCGCGCTTCGGCCCCATCGAGGAGATCGACATCAAGCGGTCCAGCGGCCGCGGAGGGCGTACGCGTCTCCTGAGCCTGCGCGCGCGCCCGCGCGTGCAAGACCTGCTAGCGGCGCGGTGCTGACCGGCCGGCGACGCTGTGCCGTTGTGCACCGCGCTGTTGACCTGCACAGGCGGCGGGCACGACATTGCGTACGCGTTTGTCAAGTACCCCGACGTCCAGGCCGCGACGGCCGCGATGCGCGCGATGGACGGCCAGTACATTGGCCGCAAGCCTTGGTACGCGCTGGGTTGTGCCGGGGCGGCGACTGCGTCGGCGCGCAGGAGCGACGCTGACACGGTCCGTTCGCGGCCATTTTCGCGCGGAGTCTTGAAACGCCCACAGCAAGGTTGGTTACGGCTCCAAGGGCGCACCGACCAAGCACCTGTGGGTCGGCTCGGTGCACCCCAGCGTGACCGAACGGGAACTCCACGACGAGTTCAGCCGCTTTGGCCGCGTGCTGGACGTCAAGCTGCTGCGCAGCTCGCACTGCGCGTTCGTCGACTTTGAGACGGCCGATGAAGCGGTACGTCGGGGCGCAACGGCCGCCGATCGTCCGTTCGGCGCCGCCGCTTACGGCTTAGCTGCTCTGGGTCATGCGACGGTGCCTACCGACCCACGCAGCAAGCGGCCATGGACGGCATCCGGGGCAAGGTGCTGGGCCCGGACCCCGCGTGGGGCCTGAAGGTCGAGTTTGCCGACGCCCGGGGCCAGCAGCACCGCGGCGGCGGCGGTGGCGGCGGCGGGGCGGGCGGCGGCGACTACCGGCGGGGCGACTATGGTCGGGACCGCGGCGGGCGACGAGACCGCGACTGGGACCGCGACCGCGACCGCGACTACGAGCGGGAGCGCTACGACAGCGACGGCAGCGGCTGGAGCGATTCCGGCAGCTACCGCGCAAGCTCCGTGGGCATGTACGAGACCGGCGCGGCCGCCGCGCCGCCGTACGGCTACGAAGGCGACGGCGGTTACCAGCAGCGCAGCCCGTCCCCCGCGAGCAAGCGGCTCCGGCCGTCGTTCGACGCTGGCTACCCGCCCGCGGCCGGCCCGCCGTTCGCCGGGGCAGCAGCGCCGGCCGTGACGCCGCCGGTCGGCAGCGGCTACCCCGGCGCCGCCTACGCGGCCGGCACCACGCCGCTCGTGTCGCCGCATGTCGTGGTGGGCGTGCAGCCGGGCGTGCCGGCGGCGGCGCCGGCCCCCACCGCCGCCATGCCCGCGGCCGCACCTCCTACGGTGCCCGTACCTATACCTGCACCCGCAGTGGCCCCGGCGCCAGCTGCAGCACCCGCAGCGGCCGCAGCGCCCGCAGCAGCACCACCACCACCACCACCACCAGCAGCCGCAGCAGCAGGACCACCAGCGCCCGTTGTGGTCACGCCCACGGCATCGGCGGCGCCGGCGGCGGCGCCGTCGTCCAGCGCGGCGGCGCTGCTCAGCCTGGAGCCCGTGCTGGCGCGCATGCCGGTTGTCTTCCATGGGTCGGTGGCGATCAAGAGCGTGGCTGTTGCCGTGGACATGCTTATGCTCTCGGGCGACGCCTCGTACGTGGCCGCTCACGCTGTGCTGGAATGGGCCGACCCCGCCCCGCTAACGATACGTCGCTTGTGCACACCTGCCGCATTACCCGCGGGTATGGCCAGGCTCGCGGAGGCGTCGTTTGCGGGCCAGCCGGCGACGCTCGCGGCGACACAGCGGATGAAGATCGAGCCGGCCGCCATGGAGGTGCTCTCGGCCAAAGTACGCACCGACCCGCGGCACGCGCTGCTGCTGTGCCGGCCAGCGTCGTCGGCGCACGCGGACCTGTTCCGCGCGACGCTGGTGCAGTACTTTTTGGACAAGCAGGCCGCCGGCATCATCCGCGTGAGCCAAAACGCCATCCTCTACCTCGTGCCCCCCGGCGACTTTGTCACCGAGCACATGGCGGTACGGCGCGTTCGGGGACCCGACCGAATGGGTGGGGCGGCCGTCGGCCTCTAACGCCATGGCGGCTGGTGCGCACGGGGGCGGGGCACTGGATTACAGCGCGCGGCGCCGGCGCTGGCGGGCCGAGACCTGGGGCCGCACCTGCTGGGCCTGGTACTACTGTAGACACTAGACGGAGCGTGAGCGCCATTGTAAACAAGCCATTTGAATTGCACGCGCGTCCTCTACATCGATGCAGCGTCTACAAGTGGCCTACGTTCTTGAGCACCAGAATGCGGCGTTCCGTCAGGTCCTCAATGGCTGCGCGCGCACAGAAGAAGCCAGTCGCGATGAACCCGAACAATCCTCCACGTCAGCTCGCCGGCTGCTTTCACTGCAGTCGCGCATGCTCGGCGGCGCACCATAGCGGACGCCCTCGCGGCCGATGCCCGAGTCCTTGACGCCGCCGTACGGCATGCTGTCGATGCGCACCGAGGGCACGTCGTTGATGACCACGCCGCCGACTTCCAGGTGCTCAAAGGCGTAGAAGGACTGGCCAGGCGGCGCCCCAGCCGCAAAGCGTGCGTGAGTGTGGCAACGGTCAGCAGGGCAGGCAGCTTGTGCGTGAGCCCCGCCACGGCCGTCGCCCTCCACCACCTTTTGGAGGTCGTTGGTGAAGACGCCGGCCTGCAGGCCAAACTTGGAGTCGTTCACCTTGTCGATGACGGCCTTGAAGTCGGTGAACGGCTCAACGATGCACACTGGGCCAAACACTGGATCCACGCAAGCGCAAGTGCAAGGCTGAAGCGGCACGACATCAGCGAAACCGAAACGGCACCAAGGTTCGTGAGGCGTGACCGCAGCACAGGCCTTCCTCGCAGTTGAGCTCGGCGTCCTTGGGGACGTTCTCCACGATTGTGGCGTCTGCGGTGCCGGCGTGTGCACCATGCCGAGGCGCGCCGTTAGGACACCGCAGGGACCGCGTTTTCGCACGCGATCGCTCCTCCTACCAAACATGACGCCGTTCCGCTTCCCGCCCACGAGCACGCGCGCACCCCGGCTCACGGCCGACTGGACCCAGCTCTCGATGCGCTTGGCGTCCGACTCGGAGATGATCGGCCCGATGAACGTGTCCTGCCCGCGAACGCGGCGACGCCAGCAGCGGCGGGGCGCAAGGTCACACTTGGCTTCGCGTGACCTCTCGTCGTCCTCGACGCCCTCGTCAAACCTCGTTCAGCGGATCGCCGGTCTTGAGGCTGGCCGTGCGCGCCACAAACTTGGCCTTGACCTCGTCGTAGATGTCCTGGTGCACGTACACCCGCTGCACGCTGGCGTGGCCCAGCCACAGCGGCGGCGCGCGGCGCGTAGCGGCGTCAGCGCGCAACACTCTCACACACGCGCTGCGCTGCGGGGCAGCCGACCTGATGCAGCTCTGGCCGGACTGATAGAAGGCGCCAAAAATGAGGCGCTCGATGACCTCGTCGACCTTGGCGTCGCGGTCGATGATGCACGCCGCGTTGCCACCGAGCTCCAGCACGCACTTCTTCTTGCCGGCCTTGGCCATGAGGTCGTAGCCGACCTGGCCGCAGCCCATCATGCGCGCCCGATGCGCAGTGCATGCTCGAGCAGCCATCCCAAAGGCTCGCGGCAGGGCGCCAGATCAACCACGTACGGAGGGCGAGCCGGTGAACGAGAGCACCTTGATGCGCTCGTCGTCGATCAGGACGTTGCCGGCCTGCCGCGAGCACGGCAGCACCGAGAACGCGCCCGGCGGCAAGTTGGTCTGCGCCAGCATCTCGGCCATCAACAGCGAGCTCACGGGCGTGTACGACGCGGCTTTATGTCGACCGCCCCACGGCATGCGGGCCCCGTGGGACTGGGATTAGGCTCTACCGGGGCGTTGACGGCGCCGAGCGGACGGCCCGTACGCTTCAGGACGAACGTGCAGCCCGCCGCAATGGCCGGCGCGATTTTGTGCGCCTGGCGAGGTGTGTGCGCGACACGCGGTCAACCTGCCGGCGCCGCGTCAGAAGGGCTGCCGCGGCCCACCCTGCCCATGCCTGTGCCTTGGTGCTGCTTACCGCCAGGTTGATGGGAAAGTTGAACGGCGCGATCATGGCGACCGGGCCGTTCGGGAACCGCCGCACGATCGCCTGAAAGCCCTTGGCGCGCTGCGAAATGTCCAGTGGCACTGCGAGCAATGTCCAGACCAGCCCATGCGCGACGGCAGGCGCTAAGCACGCCGCGTGGGCGCGGCCGCCCTTCCGTGGACTCGGCGTCACATACGGTACTCGCCGTACAGCCGCGTGGCCTCCTCGGCGGCGATGGTGAACGTGTCGATGCCGCGGGTGATCTCCACGCGGGCGTCCCTGTACGAGCCGGCCAAGGGGGGTGGGGAAAAGAACTGTGCTAAGTACCACCAGACCTGGCGGCCACACCACACCATGCACGCCGTTGGACCGCACTTGATGGGCTTGCCGGCTTCGATGGCGAGCGCCTGGGCGAGCTCCTCGTGCCGCTCCTCAAACTGGCGCACGAGCTGGCGGGTGCCGCATGTCACCCTGGTGCTTCGCGAGGCGTGGCCATTAGGGCAGGGCTTGTGAACCAGGGACAGGGGCGGGCCCACGCCGCTCGTACGTGCATCAGGACGGCTTTGCGCTCGTACGCCGGCATGGCCGACATGGCCGGCTGCGCGGCGACGGCGGCGGCGATGGCCTCGCGGACGGTCGCCTCATCGGCGCGGGCCACGCGGGTGGCGACCTGAGGCAGCCGCCCACACGGCCGACGTGGACGAGTGAGCTAACCGGAGTAGAGCCAAGAAAGGACCTGCCGCCGGCGCCGTACCTCGCCGGTGAACTTGTTGGTGACCTCCAGGTCGGTGTTGGGCGTGTACGGCTTGTTGGCCAGATAGTAGGGGTACGTGGGCCGGAGCTGGTGGACCTTGCCCGGCGCCATCCTTGCGGGCCAGCCACGCGCTCTGCCGGCGCGCTCTTCTGTGGCGGCGGTCATACACAGGTGCCGTGGGTGCAGCGTTCTGCGTCAGTCGCCCATCCTGAAACGTCACCCGTCACAGCCAACACCGCTTCAATGCGCTGCGCCGCACCCGCTGCCCCCAACAGCCACTCGCCAAATGTATACAGCCAGAGGGAGGGACACTGCACGGGAGAGAGGCGTAGAGGCGCGGGTTGGTCTGCTCAAGGGTCCTTCGCTTGTCTGACGCCGCGCCGTTTCAGCCGTTGGTTGCTTGGGACGATCGCCATGGTGATCGGGGGCTGTCCTCTAAGGAAAGATCTGCCCGCCGCCGTAGCATCCGCCTTCTTCCATCATGTCCCGCCATATCCGACGCCGCGGCACCGATGCGTACCACGAGCAGGACGGGGCCTCACCGCAGCATCCGCGCTGGGAACCCGTCCGAGGCTTGCCGGCCTACCCACCTCGCTGTCACCGCCTCGGCCGCGCCAGCCCGGACCGCCGCCCCTTTCTCGATCCCGCACACAGCCGTTTCCAACCAGGTTTACCGACACGCCGGCGTGGCTCTGTGGCTCCACGCATACGCCAGCGCGACGCTCGCGTCAACGCCCGACTCGGCCCGGCGCGCCGCCCCACGCCCCAGCGCCGCACCCGACCCCACCACCAGCCGGCGCGCTCGGCGTGTCCAGGCCGGTCGCCCCCCGGATCAGCCCGCTGCGCCGCATGGGCCATGTCCTCCCCATACCTTCTTTCGTTCGCGCGGGTGCCTTCAGCAGCGGGCAGGCGGGCAGGCAGGCAGGCGGGCGGGCGGGGCAGGCGGGCGGCGTCCGATGACTCAGCGGCGCGCGATGCGGGCGGCCAGTCGACGATGTGCG
>Ga0180216_1000880_pt1 | contig 28745 bp, 34 predicted proteins | sample eDN3rd37CBELigMG_FD_128879 | JGI IMG/M metagenome (GOLD analysis project Ga0180216, IMG submission 128879) | Enriched Miracle-Growth compost microbial communities from Emeryville, California, USA - eDNA 3rd pass 37_C BE-Lig MG (version 2)... ... | reverse complement strand
GACGGGCCTGCACATGGTACTGTACGGCATCTACCGCAATCGGACCGAGCAAGCGCGTCGGGAGCTGCTGGCGGCGGTGCAGAGCGGCGAGGTCGCGTCGTGGTGCTGCACCAGGAGCGACTTCTGCGACGAGCACATCCTGTTCCAGCTCGTTTGGCGGTCGGGATTGAACCCTGGGTACGCGCAGGTGGATCCGCCCGGGCCGATATCCAGAAAAGTCCGGCCGGTCCATGGCATTCACTACAGCCAGATGGGCCACCATGGGCGCCTAGATACCGAGGAGCGGCGGCGGTACTGGTGCCCGCTCGTCCGGTCCGCTCTGCAGCTCTTTCCGGACTTGCCGCATTCTCCCTCCCGGATGCTTCGATGGCTGGACAAAGCTAACTGTCACAAGGGAAACTCAACTGCAACTGCCAAAAGTCATAGCTAACATTAGCGCAACGTTAGACTTACCCTTGTATATCTATCACCAGCGCGGATGCAGAGCATCGAGTATAGTTGTGCATTTCCAGCAGTTTGTGATGCGCTTCCAGTCGTGCGGTTTGTGATGCGAGGATGCCCTGTACAGGACCAACGCCAATTCACCCACTGATGCATCAACTATAGATGAATCAGCGACTAGCCTGCGTCGCTATCCGGCGGATCTTTACCAGCACTCGAATCTACTCTCGCTCACCTCACGACCGTCTGCTGGTACCCGCGGGCATGGCCGTGCCGCCGCCGCGCCGGTGCCAAAGCGCCGCAGTAGCCGGGCCGCGGCACGGTCAGAAGTCAGTCAGAATTTTGGCGCGAAACTTGAACCCGGGCCCGCGCCGGAGCTGCCGCGCAGTCCCCGCCCACCCCACGCCGCCGCTGGTTGGCGGCCCCCCGCGCCCGCAGACGTCGCAGATTGAAACCGGAGGACGCCTGATAGACGTCACGTACGGACAGCGAATGCGAACCCAGGAGATCGCGGGGAAGCATTCGCGTGACTCGCTCCGCCGCCGCAGCGTCGTTGCGAATCTGAGTCGCCGTAGGACAATGGCGGCCGCGGCACGGAACCTCGCCGGGAAGACGGCCATCGTCACCGGCTCCACCAGCGGCATTGGCCTCGGCATCGCCAACGCGCTGGCCGCCGCGGGCGCCCGGATTGTGCTCAACGGCTTTGGCGACCCCGCCCACATCGCTTCGCGTCAGAAACAGCTCGCCACTGCCCACAGCGTCCAGGTGTCCTACTCCCCCGCCGACATGCAGAAGAAGGAGGACATTGTCGCCATGGTGGAGCAGGTGCGCGCCGCGTGCCGTTCCGCTGTATCAACCCGCCCCTCTTGCTCTAAGTATAGCATCCTCCGTCCAGCATTCCCGCGGCGGCCGGCAGACTAAGCGCGAGTTTGGGTCCGTCGACATTCTCGTCAACAACGCGGGTGTCCAGCACGTGGCGCCCGTGGACGAGTTCCCCGACGACCAGTGGGTCAAGATCCTCGCTATCAACCTGTCGAGCGCCTTCTACGCGACCAAGGCGTGCCTGCCGCACATGAAGGCCAACAACTGGGGCCGCATCGTCAACATCGCGTCCGTCCACGGCCTGGTGGCGTCCGCGAACAAGTCGGCGTACGTCGCGGCCAAGCACGGCATCGTGGGCCTCACCAAGGTGGTGGCGCTGGAGAATGCGCGCACGGGCATCACCTGCAACGCGGTCTGCCCCGGCTGGGTGCTCACGCCGCTGGTCGAGAAGCAGATCGAGGCCAAGGCGGCGGCCAAGGGCGTCACCCTGGCGGCCGCGACCGATGAGCTGCTGGGCGAGAAGCAGCCATCGCTGCGGTTCACGCAGGTCGACCAGCTGGGCGAGCTCGTCGTGTTCCTGTGCTCGGACGCCGCCTCCAACATGACGGGCACGGCACTGCCCATGGACGGCGGCTGGACCGCCCAGTAGCGGAAACGCCCATTCAACCATCAAACATATAGTGGTGATTTGAACGTTTGCTTTGTACAGCGGTGAGAGAGTTTGCAAGCACAAACGTGTGCCAAAAAAACTGACTACTATCGCGAGTTGACATCCAGACACACAACGACCAAATTCGAATGGGGACGGCGGTGCAGATATCGTACAGTGGGCGTTGCCATTGCATGCTAGGGAGCACACGGTGACGCTTCAATTGGCCAGGGCTTTGGCGTTGAACTCGTCGCGCTCAATAAACTTGAAGCTGGGCGTGTTGCGCACGCGGTCCGTAAATGACGTGATGGGGTTGTCGCTGTGGCAGATGCGACAGCCGCGACGCAGCTCCACGCGCTTGGTTAGCGGGTCTTCGGTGGTCCAGGGTCGTGCGCTGGTCGGCCTCTTACGAGAGATCGACTTCGCGCAGCATGAACAGCTCCGAAAACTCGTCCGGCACCGACGTGAGCTGGTTCTTCCTGTGGCCCCCCGGACACTCGCCCCCAGATCCTGGATCTGCCGTCGCGTCATGCGCCTCCCCGACCGACTGCACAGTGTCAACGCTGAATCATACCGCAAGTCCAACTCGCGGAGCTTGGTGTCCTTGCCCAGCTCAACCAGCGTGGCCGGCTGTGTCCGCGTCGCACACACAGCAGCCGGTCCTGAGCGCATCAGCGGAGCCCACGCACGACTGTCGGTTCCGCGGCCGACCGCGCGTCGCACCTCCAACTGGGCGATGCGGCACTCTTGCAGGTCGAGCCGCTCCACCTGCTTGAGCTGCGCCAGCACCGCCGGAATGGTGGTGAATTGGTTGTGGTGGACCTCGATGGCGGTGAGCTGGCGACGCGGCCCCGCTCACGCCCACGGGCGGGGCGCGGTCGTCTTAGTTGCAGCACAAGAAAACGTCACCGGGGCGCCGCGCTGGCTGCCGCACCACGCTGAGCTTGCCGAGCGACTCGGGCAGGTCGGTCAGCTGGTTGTGGTTGATCTTGAGCACCTTGAGCTGTGTCAGCTGGCCGATCTCGGCGGGCAGCGACGTGAGCCGGTTGTTGCCGACGTCCAAGGTGGTCAGCTTGGTCAGGTGGAAGACGGGCGGCAGCAGGCTCGACAGCTGGTTGAACCGCGCGTTCAGCGACTCGAGCGCGAGGAGGTGCCCGATGGCCTCCGGCAAGCTGAGCAAGCCATTGCCTGGCGGCGTGCGCAGGCGCGGCGTCCCACCGGACTCTTGCTGCGTTAGCGTTGTTCCTGCGGCGGTACGGTACGACCACCGTCGGGGGAGCTGGAGAGCGCCAGCCACGTACCGTCGACGTCGAGCGACCTGAGCGACTTGAGGTTGCCCAGGGCGGCGGGCAGCTCGCTGATGTGGTTGCCGGCAAGGTTGAGCGTCTCGAGCCTTTTGAGCTGGAAGACCCCCTTGGGACATGCCCGCAGCTCGCGGTAGCTGCGGTGTGTGCCGCAGGGGAGATCGCCGGCGAGCCGCCCTCGGGTCAGCGGCAGAAGGCAGGAGGCGCCTGTTTCCGCTCTGCGGCAGCAGGCCGCGTACCTAATGTCCAGCTCGTTCGTCACCTTGGCGCGCTCGATCTGCTTGCTGAACTTGTTCCCCATGGCGAGCTTGCCGCGCGGCGGCACCGTCGCCCGCGCGCAGAATGGCGGATCGCAGCTGCGGCACGGCGTGGCGGTTAAGTCTCTGCCGCAGGGAGGCACGCCCGGCGCCTGCCGAGGGAATCGCCGTCGCCCGGACGGTCCGAATCGGGGGCCCGCGGGGCAGAGGCGGGCCAGGCCGGTCGGCTGCTCCAGCACCGCCGCCGCCGCCTAAGGTTCGCGTCGATGACGTCATTGGCAAAACGGGCAGACCGTGCGAGCGGCTTAGCGGCCGTCCAAAAGAGGCTGCTAGGCATGACTAGCGCTTGCTAGCGCGCCGCCATGCGCACCGGCAGCAGAGCATGCTGCTGAGCCCATGCAGTATTCCGGTGGTGTCGGACAACGGCATGATTCAGATTGGACTAAGCTAAACGAAGTGGCCGAAGGACCGGCCGCGCGCTCCCAGTTTCATCTTGGGGCGGTCGGCAGACTTGGCTCTGCGGTGGTATGGAACCAACCTTACTATTGGTACAGGAAAAGGACGCTGCATGCTGCTATGTACATGGAAACGCAAGCGCGCATAGCGGGCATTTACGACTTTTTCTGGAGAATGGGTGCCATCCCACAGCGCCGGCTGCATGGCATTGCGGTCAGCGCGCGATCGCCCGGCCATCACGGTGTCGGCGGCCCGGGCCATACCGCCGGCGCGTGCTTCGTCTTCAGGTAGGCCAGCACGGTCTTGCCGCCGCCGCTGAGCACATCGTGCGGGATCGTCGTGAAGATGTTCTCGTTGTAGTCAAACGTCTGCCGTCCCCACGGAACTGCAGCGACGTCGCCGGCGTTAGACGCAGCCGCAGAGACCCCATGGCCCGCACGTGCGGGCCAGCCGAGGGCGTACCACCAGCTTGGTGAGCTGATGCAGCTCCGTCGGCAGGTCCGGCAGCTTGTTGTGCGACACGTCCAGCTTTTGCAGCTCGGTCAGCTCGCCCACCTCGGGCGGCAGCGTCACGAGCGCGTTGTTGCGCACCTCCAGCCACTGGAGCTTCTTCAGCTCCCTGGGCGGCGGCGCCCACCCTCCCAGCGTGCTGCATCGCGTGAGCACCTCCGCCGCGGCCGGGCTGCGCCGCGCTAGGCAGCCCACACACTTGATGGCCTTGGGCAGCGTCGCCAGCTTGTTCGAGTTGACCAGGAGCTTTCTAAGGTTGACCAGGTTCCCAATGTCGTCGCTGAGGCTGTAGATGACGTTGCTGGAGACGTCCAGCTCCTCCAGCGTCACAAGCGTGTAGATCGCGTCGATGACCGTGTCAATCTCGTTGTTGCTGCCGGGCGCAGGGCCCGTAGGGGACTGACGACCTCCAAAAACGTAAGCGCGCGCCGCTGCTCCACGCACTGGCCCGTCTGCTGGAGCACGTACGCAAAGCTGAGCCGGGTGATGCGCTTCCAGTTCTCGATGGTGCCCGGGATGGTGTAGGTGGTGAGCCCGTTCTTGCGCAGCTCGACGTACTTGAGCTGCGTCAGCTGGCCCATCTCCTCCGGCAGCTTTTTGAGCGACGCGCCCTCCAGGTCGAGCCGCTCGAGCTTGGTCAGCTTGCCAATGTGGGCTGCCGCCCGGTGCGAGATGGTGCCGGAGAATGAGGCCACGTGAGCGGCGAGCGAGCAACACCGTTGTTCGTCTGCCGCAGTTGGACACCTACCGGGCACCTCCTCGATCTGGGCGTTCCGCGTGCCGGTCAGCTCGGTCAGCTCGGTCCAGAACTGCAGCTCGTACGGCAGGGCCGGGATGGCCGTGTTGCTAAAGTTGAACACGACCAGCTTGGTGAGGTCGGCAAACGAGGCGGGGATGTTGTCCAGCGCCACGTTGTCCTGTAGCTCCAGGTGCGTCAGCTCGCGCAGCTGGCCCACTGCGCCAAGACCACCCAGAGCAACGGCGCCGCCGCGCTTCCGCGCCGTCAGGACCTCCCTCGGCACGCTGCGCAGCCCCCATCGCCGTCGGACGTACTGGCGGGCGACAGCATTTGCAGGCGGTTGCTGCCGAGCAGGAGCCGCCGCAGCGACTTGGCCTCGCCCAGCTCCGGCGGAATCGCGCTCAGCAGGTTGTCAGACATGTCCAGCTCCTGCGGGCCAAGGCGCAGGGGGACGGCAGGCGGGCGTGAGCACGGTGCGCCGTTACTGGGGCGGGGTTGCGACGCGGATGTGCGGCGCACTTTGAGCTGGGCAAAGTGCTGAATGTCCGGGTCGATGGCCTTGATCTTGTTCGATGCTGCGTTGAGCACCTCCAGGCGGACGAACAGCTGGTACACCGCCGCGGGCATGACCTGCACGGCACGCGCACACGGCAGTGGCGGCTGTGACGGCCACGCCGGTCAGCGCCACCGCTGGATCGCTGGACGGGGGCCGCGGCGGACCGTACCTTGAAGTCGTTGTGCGACAGGTTCAGATGGGTCAGGCCGCGCAGGTCGCCAAACTCGGCCGGGAGCTCCCTGCCATGGCCGCGCCCCACCAACCGTGTGCGCGGCCGCGGTTGCGACTCGTGAGGTCGGCCATTCCCGGATGCCCAGCCGGCGCCGGCGCCCGCGTACTCGAGCTGATTGTGGCTGAGGTCCACGTGCTTGAGGTGCTTGAGCTTGCCAATGTCGGGGCTAATGCCCGAGTAGAAGAAGCGGTTGTGGTCTGGGAAACCCACCAACCTCCTAGCCCCGCGCCGCCGGCGGTCAGCACGCCGTCCTCGTAAGCGAGCAGGGCCTGGCGGCCGGCTCCGAACCGTACGCGCAACGAGGGTGGTGAGGTTGTACAACTTGCCTAGCTCGCGCGGGAAGCCGGGGAAGCTGTTGTTGGACAGGTCGACCTTCTCCAGTTTCACCAGCGTGCCTGCGCGCGACCGCCACAGCTGCGACTGCGGCCCTCCCTTGTGGTCAGGCCGTGCCGCGGTCGTTCCGCGTGCCGGCTTGCCCCGGCGTACCGAACTCGATGGGCAGGCTGCTCAGCTTGTTGTTGCTGATGTCCAGCGCCACGCAGCTCGTGAGCAGCCCGATGTGGACCGGCAGCTCGTCGAGGTTGCGCCCGGCGAGGCTGAACTCGGTCTGCTTGCGGGCCGCCTTGAACTCGCGGGACTGCGAGTTGCCCATGGTGGTGGCTGCGGTCGCCGCCGCGCCGCGCCGCGCCGCGTTGTGAGCGGCGGCGCGGTGGCGGCAGGCGGACGACGGAGATCGCGCTCGGCGGTGGCCGTGTCGTCGCCCCCCGGCGCGATGTTCCCGCCCGTGGGCCTCGGTGCGGTTCGGCCGCCTGTCCTGCGCTGTTTGTGGCGTCCTTCTGCGGGCGGCGTCTGGGCCGCCGGAGCAGCTCGCGCTGTGCCGCATTCCAAATTGTGACGGACATACGACGGCGCCTCCAGACGCGCCTACACCGGCGGCATGGTCACTAGGCCGTGAGGCTGCAACGGGCCTGGCTAGGGCGGATGGTGACGGCGGGGAACACCGCTGGATGGCTGGAGGGTGGACGGGGAGGATGGGTAGGTTGGGACGGCCGGAGAGGACAGCCGAGGATGGAGCCGGATGGAATTACCGGTGGCCCTACTGCGAACGGTGCGAGGAGGGCACCGTGCATGGACTGTTTGAGCGTAGGCGCACGCCCCCACTCCAGACAGCGGCGCTGCCCCAAATGCGTGGGGCGCCTAGCCATGGTCCATCGGGCAAGCTCGGGTTCAGCGTCCGCTGCGTCGGGCCCGGGATTCACTCGATCCCTGCTGGTGCCGTCGGGATGCGCGCGCACTCGTTCCGGCATGTCCAGCGGCCATGACCGCGCTCACGCGGACAGTGGGATTCCGGGCCCCTGTGACCACCCTCCAGCCACGCGCACGTTCTTGGAGGAACCCCCCCGGTGCGCCAGCCACGAGCTAGTGACGCACGGCGGGGTGCTGTGCTATTGAGTGCGGGGTGCGTTCCTTCCCGTGCCTACTACCGGTACCTGCTATCGCGGAGATTCCGCTGGCATGTTCTCCCGCCGGCCATGTGCGCAGGCAGGCGCCGTTGCTGCGCTGTGCCCGTGGCGTGCGGCAGCGTCGCGCGCAGCACAGCACGCCGCCCGGCATGTGAATGCGGCGGACATGCTCCGCCGGGACATGCTCCGCCGGGATCCGAGGGGGGGGGGGGCGGGGGCGACCCGTCCATCGGGGGGCGCGCCGTGCCCGTCAGCCGGGCGCCCACGTGGTCCATCGCCCCACTCGACGTCGTCGTCGCCCGCCGTGACTGGCCGCCCGCCCCAAAAAACGGCCGCGCCGTCGCCCAGTCCGTCCGTCTTCCTGCCTCGCGTCCTGTCACCCGTTCGCTCCCATCGCCCACCCGTCGTCGCGCACGTCCCGTACGGTCGCAGCGAATGCGCATCGCCACACCGCGCATGCACGCACGCGATCGCTAACGCATTAAAAGTTATCCGCCGGAACGCAACGGCAGCAGCCAAGCCGATTTCGGCACCGCGATCTGCGCCGGTCTGGACAGCACAGCGTGTCGGCGCGAGGCCAAGTGAACCGCGACACGTGTCGCCTGCCGCGTGCCTGGCACACGTGCGGCCCAGTCCGCTGCGGCCTCGGCGCCCGCTCCCGCGTGTCCACGCGGGCCGTTTCAAGCACCGCGTGTGTCGCTTCCGACGGCAGCGCCACAACCTCTCGTCCGCCGCACCGCGCGTGGACCCCTCGACTCACCAAACCATGGCGCCCAACGTCGCCGAGACCGGCTTCGAGGAGCCGCTGCTCACGCCGCCCAACGCCACCACCGCGGCGCCGCGCCAGCGCGCCGGCAAGGACGCCGCCAAGGCCGCCAAGGCCGCCAAGCCCAAGGCCGCGGTGCTGCCGCTCGAGAACCCGCCGTTCACGGTCGGCGACCTCAAGCGCGCCATCCCGGCGCGGTGCTTCCAGCCGACGCTCGTCGAGTCGTTCACGCACGTCGCGATCGACCTGGTGTGGCTCGCCGCCGGCTGGGCGGCCATCCTCGCCGCCGATGCGGCGATCGTCGCGCTGCCGCTGCCGGCCCTCGTGGCGGTGCCGCTGCGCATCGCCGCGTGGGCGGTGTACGCCTTCCTCCAGGGCGTCACCATGACCGGCCTGTGGGTGATCGCGCACGAGTGCGGCCACGGCGGCTTCTCGCTGCACGACTGGGTCAACGACGCCGTCGGCTTTGTGCTGCACACCGCGCTGTACGTGCCGTACTTTGCGTGGCAGCGCAGCCACAGCAACCACCACCACTACACCAGCAACCTGCAAAAGGACGAGGTCTTCGTGCCGGCCAAGGCCGAGGTCGACGCCAACGGCAACGTCGTCGCGCCCAAGACGCCCAAGAACCCGATCGTCGTGACCGGCTACCTCATCGGCGTGCTCCTCTTCGGCTGGCCGCTCTACCTGCTCATCGACGCCACCAGCCACAAGCGCGACAGCTTCGCCAACCACTTCCTCCCGTCGTCGTCCATCTTCAAGCCCAACGACTACTGGAAGGTCGTCGCGTCTAACCTCGGCCTCGTCGCGTGGACGGGCGTCCTCGTCTACCTCGGCAACCTCATCGGCAGCGGCCTCCTGCTGCGCCTGTACCTGCCGCCGCTGCTGGTCACCAACGGCTTCCTCGTCGCCATCACCTTCCTGCAGCACACCGACAACACCCTGCCGCACTACGACGACGAGGAGTGGACGTGGCTGCGCGGCGCGCTGTGCACCGTCGACCGCACCATGGGCCGCTGGCTCGACAAGCGCCTGCACTACATCCACTCGACGCACGTCGCCCACCACGTCTTCTCGCGCATCCCCTTCTACCGCGCCGAGGAGGCCACCGCGGCGCTCGCCAAGACGCTCGGCCCGTACTACAACATCACCGACGAGAACTTTTTGGTCAGCCTCTACCGCAATTTCCGCGACTGCGTCGCACTGGAGCCGGGCCGGGGCATCCTCTACTTTGTGGAGCAGCACCTCAGCGACTGAAAGCGGGGGCCGGACCTGCGCACTGGCGGCGCCTGCCACCGTGGTTTTTTCCAGGCGCGCTGGACCGACATTGCCATTGTCATCATCCCGCATGCATATAGACCGACCCTTCACACTGCCCCATTCCCATTGCTCCTCAAAAAACTTGCTGTGTAGCAGTTAAGCGGCGGCGCACCTTTGCATCGCATGCCCAACTTGTGAAATTCTTTATGTACTTTACTACTGCCGACCTGCGGCGCCAACTCTTGCCGTCGCCGCCCTAATACAGTTCCCTTATTGTGTGAACGCCGCCGCCGCGACGATGCAACGCGAAGCGCCCCACCCGCCCGCCCGCCCGCCCCACTGCGGCTGTGGCTGCGGCTGCGGCTGCCGGTGGAATCGGCCTGCACATGGGATGCCGCGGTCATCGTCCACCCCAATTCTGCCGCTGAGTCCCATTGAACAAGGGCGCTTAATCTTCTGAGGCCAGTGGAATGATTGCGCCTCCTACACTTTCAACCCGGCCCTCTGCCGCTTTCCTTGGGCGGCAGTGGCGGCGGCGGCGGCGGCGACGGCGGCGGCGGCCGAGCGGACGGCCCGCGCAAGGACGAGGCCGCTCGGAGCGGCGAGGGACAAGTAGCAGGAGGACGTCGTCACCACCAATGCGTCCAGCGGCGCGGTTGGCACGTCCACCATGGCCGCAGCACTCCGGCCGGCGCTGCAGGTCGTGTGGCTCGGCCGCGTGCCGTACGCGCCCGTGTACGCGCTCCAGCGCCGCCTGGTGAAGGACCACCGCGCCGAAGTGGTGCTGGCGCTGGAGCACACGCCCACGTACACCGTCGGCCGGCGGATCACGGGCAACACGGCTGAGCGCGACCGGCTCCGAGCCCTCGGCGCCGACTACTTTGAGGTACGTCCGCCGTCAAGCTTCCAACCCTCGCCATCTATGACGGCTAACGCGGCTGAAATGTGTCCCTGCACGCTGCGTGAACGCGGCCGGGCAGACCCACCGGGGCGGCCTCATCACCTTCCACGGGCCGGGCCAGCTGGTCCTCTACCCCATTGTCGACCTGCGGCGGTACCAGCTCGGCGTCCGGACCTACGTGGACGCCCTCCAGGGCGCCCTGGTGGACACGTGCGCGTACTACGGCATCGACGCGGCCCTCAACCGCGACGTCGGCGTCTGGGTCGGCAACGACAAGATCGCCGCCATCGGTACTAGCATCGCCATTGGCAATAGTGCGGCGGGGCGCTGTGCTGACCCACGAACAACCACTAGCCCGTTCGAGCGCGCGCACGCGCGCTGGGCAGGCGTGCAAGTGTCGGGTGGGATCACGCGGCACGGCCTGGCGCTGAACTGCACGACGGATCTCACCTGGTTCCAGCACATCGTGCCGTGCGGGCTCCACGGCAAGGGCGTCACGTCGCTCCTTCGCGTGCTGCAGGGCGGCGATCCGCCCAACGTTGTGGCGCAAAGTGCGAGATATGCCCAGACACCACGGACGCGTGCTTCTGAGGCTCAACATGCATGGCTGACATCGCGGGGGCGGGGGCATGCGCCACAGATGTGGAGACGACGGCGGTCCTTCCGATCCTCACACGCGCCCTGGCCACGCGCATGGGCGCCACCGCCCAGCCGGCATCAAGAGAGCTGCGGCAGCACATTTTCAACCAGCTAGACGACCTGCAACGGAATCCGCCCCCCGTCACCGAAGATGACTGAAGGAATATCGCAAAGGTTTGTACAAAACAAAATTCGCTGTACAGGTACAGTTTCGACGCAACACAGTCCGCTGTCATGCTTGCACGGTGAGGGTCACAATACACATGGCCGGCGGCTCCGGCAGCGCGTCGCAGCTGGCGGCGCTGCTCGCGCTGCCAGTGCGGCGGCACGAGAACAGCAGCTCAAAGCGGCCGGCCGACAGGAAGACGGCGCCCACGGTGAGCCGGCAGGGCTCGGCCGCGCCCGACAGCTACAAGGAGATGCTCGCACGGCACGATAGGCCAGGGGCGTCATGGGGTCAGTGCGCCGCCGCCACAACGGGGGCTGCCCAAACGTCGGCGTCGTACCGGGACGGTGGCGATCGAGTCAAAGGCCACGTCGCCGTCCCACAGGATGCACTGTGCGGCCAGGTCCGGGCGCACCGGCGCGCCGCACGTGAACGGCCGCACACTCAGGACCGCGGTGGCCGCGGCCGCGGCCGTTGGCTCGGCGGTGCTCACATCCACGTCAAAAAGCACAAAGTCGCCCACGGCAACGGTGGGCGTGGCCGCAGTGCCCGCCTCCGCGGCGCCGGACGGCCGTGCGGCGACGCGCAGGTTCAGCGGCGGGCGCCGGAGGGCGAGCAGGCTGTCGACGCTCCACGGTGCCGCCCACAGCGGCAAATCGCCCTGGCGATCAATGTCCTGCGCAGCAAACGAGGATTGGGCGAGGCGGGGGCATCGTCGCGGTCAGCGCGCCCGCCTGGTGTGCGGGGCTGTTGAAGGCAGAGCTGTTGGTACCGTTTCCCACGCCAACTTTAGCATCGGCAAGAGCTTCTCGCGCATCCAAAACAACCGCCGGCGCTGCTCCTCCTGGTGGACCAGCGCCACGGAGGTTTTCGGCGACAGAGCATACTCGTTAGGGTGCGCCGCGCTGGACAGGCGTGCGCTACATGCTGCGGCGGACCTCGTCCGGCGTCAGCGTGGATCGCATGTACTGGCGGTCGCCGACCAGGGGCAGCTCCTTCAGCAGCGCTGCGTCGTCCAGAGCGAGCCGCTGGATACGCACGGTCAAGCTAGCGTGCCGCTCCCCGAAACACCTCTCATGCGGTCTGCGTGAGCCATCGAAACGGACGCGATTGCTCGCACGCCGTGGTGCACGCACCGGCGCATGGCGCCGGGCGGGATCCGGTGTGGCCCGTTGCGGTCCAAGGTGTTCTTGGCGTCGTCCAGCGACGTCAAGTGGACGCCCGCCTCCGTCGGGCCAACGTTTTGGATGGCGATCGACAGGACCGCTTGCAGGGCCGCCGCATCGGTCACGTTGGCCGGCGCGACGGCATGCAGGTCCATCGGCCGCAGCTGCAGGTCCGTGACCTCAAAGAGCGGCTTGACGCGGAGCGCCAGCGGGATCTCGACGTGGCGCTCGTACGCCGGCGCGGCGTGGGGCTCGCCAGCCGTCACACAGCCGTAGCGAACGTGGAGGCGGCCGCCGTTGCTGAGCGATCGTGAAGAGTCGCAAGCAAGAGGACCCCAAGGACGCAGAAATTAGCGGGCATTCCCGCGGTCTTGCACGGCTGCATTCGATCCGATGGTGCGTACCTGCTCCCTTTGCCAGTAACAACAACCGGCAGCTGGACGGTGGTGCCCGGTGCGATGGGCAGGATGGACCGAAGCACGTCGGCGTTCCACCAAAACACGTCCGTTTGTGCTGCAACGGCAATACCGCGCCGTGCCGTCGCAGATCGAGCCATCAGCACAAAACGGCGGATGCTGGGGCCCTCGCGTGCTCGGGTATTGGGCCTACCGCTGAAGAATTCCTCTTCCAGCGTGGCTGGTGCACGCCGCTGCGGCTGGGTCTCTTCGAACTGGAGCGTCAGGTGCGAGACGGGCTGCCGGCCGACGTTCTCCAGCACCAGGAACGTCGAAAACCTGCAAGTGCGTGGCGCCGCGTGCGGCAGCCGAGCGAGCGCGTTATACCAACCGCACGGCCGTCTCGCGACTGCGGCGACGCAAGAGGCCATACCGCTCGCCTTCCCAGAGCTGCAGCGGCGTGGCAAAGAGCTGCGCATCGCGCACTTGAAGCTGCGGCATCTCGGGGATAACCTGCAGGCTCAGCCGCTCGAGGTCCCTGGCGGCCGCGACGGCCGCCTTGCGCGCGCCGGCCCGCCGGTCCTTGCCCTTGCGCGCCGCCGTGGTCCGGCTCACCAGCGGCCCCGTGGCGCCGACGGGCCGCTCGCCTGGCGCGTAGACCGCGCCGACGTGCTCGCGCTCCATGCCAAAGACCGTGATGCGCACGCCGCGCACCTCCAGCTGGCCCGTCGCCAGCGCGCGGCCCGACAGGACAACCTCCTGCGCCTTGGTGTACGGCGGCAGCAGGACGGACGCCGGCAGGGCCTCGAACGGCACGCCGCTCGTGCTGCGTCGGCGCGGGCCGGACAAGCGGCGCACCCGGCCCGGCCTGTCAGCACAGGCAGGGAGGACCGCTGCGCACTGCGTCCACCCAGAACCAGTACCTGAGCCGAACGGCCGTGATCACCAGCTCCACACCAAACGGGTTGCTGAGCGTCACCGCCACGTTCAAGTACTCGTTCTGCACCAGCAAGTACTGCGTTGACGCGGCGCGCGACACACACATGCGAGCGTGACGGGCAAAGCTCAGCCACCGCGATCGTGCGCTGGCCCAGCTCCGACTCCGAATCGGTCGCGGCGCACTTTGCGGTGGGAGGGGCCGCTCGTGCGTGCAAACGGGTTGTAAATAAACGGGTCGCTGTCGCCCGCAGCGACGCTGCTGTCCTCTGCGGCCTTGACAGCAATCGGCTCCAAGTGCGGCGGCAGCCTGGCGTGGCGGCACAGGGCGCCGCGGTACCGCGCGCGCGTCAGCGACAGTGCGTACGTGCATAGACAACGCCGTCTTTCGCGCGCTCACAGCGTACCGGCAGTACTCCATGTTGGTCACCGCCGGGAGGCCGTCCAGCGAGCCCTCAATCATCTGGCTGCCAGCGTCGTTGGCGGCGATGGCTAGCTGGGCGGTCAGCTGCTCCACGCGCGCCAGCAGCAGCGCCTGCTCCATCGCCGTCAGGTAGCTGTGGTAGCGCCGCAGGAGCATGGCCGTGTAGTAGATGCTTTGCGGCGTATCTAAGCCGGAAACGCGCACAGGCCTGAGCACCCCAGGCGGCCACTGTCAGCGCCGCACTGCAGGTGGGATCGCTGGGGCCCGCCACGCACCCTCCAGCGCGTCGCAGACGCGAATCAGCTCCTGCAGCAGCGCAATCTGCAGGCGCGGCCAGGCGAGCAGCTGCGCCTCCTTGACGCTGACGGCCTTGTTGCCCGGCAGGCCCGGCACCTGGTCCGTCGACGTGGACGGCATGGACACCTCGCCCGCGGCGGCCAGGCCCTCGCCGACGCTGTCGCTGCCGGCGGGCGCCGCCAACGCGGCCGTGGCGACGGCGATGGACCCCGACGCCTGGGAGACGCGCGCGGCGTACGACGGCTCCGACGCCAGCGTGGCCGTGCCGTCGTACAGGTGGACCAGCGCCTTGAGCACCGCCAGGCCGTTCAGCGGGTGGCCCGTCGTGCTCAGCAGCTCGGCCGCCAGCCGCAGGTGGAACATCATCTTGCGGAACAGCTCGCACTTGCGGTACAGCACGGCCGATGCGGAGAGCACTTGCAGCTGGGCCGCGGGCACCACCGCGCCAGGCAGGGCGACGCCTTGCGTCATGGGCGCGCAGAGGACAACTTGGTCCGCCGCCCGGACGCCGCCGCACCTGCTCCACGATCGACATGTCCATACGGATCTCGTTCGCCCGCGCCAGGAACTCACACACCAGCAGCCGCTTGTCGTACGCCAGCGCGTAACGCGCCGCTTTCACGCACGCCTAGTGAAAGGAGCAGCGCCAACGCTGTAATGGCAGGTGAGCCACCCGCCGTCGCAAACAAAACTACGTACGTGCGGCCTGCCTGCGCACCTCGGTCGCCAGGACGCGGGCGCCGGCCCGTTCGTAGTAGCCAATGGCTTCCTTGAACCGATCGACGGTCTCCTGGGAGAACGGCGCGCGCATGGGCACCTCCTGGCCATCGGTCGGGTCCAGCGCGACCTTGGCTTTCAGCACCGGGTCCTGCAGCCAGCAGCAGCGAGAGCGCGCGGGGATGGCCATGTGAGTACACCCCACGGGATGCCACACCGGAACCCGGTAGCGGCCGTACGTCGGTCAGGAGGGCGCAGCACGACAGGCCCTCGAGGGCGCCAGCGGCGTGCAGCCAATCCGCGCTCGCGCGCGCGCCCTCGAAGGCGGCGCGGTAGTAGTTCACGGCCTCCGCAGTGGAACCGCCCAGCAAGCACGTGTCGGCGACGTATTTGAGCGACCGCGCCGGCGACGTCTTCTTATTCTTGTTGGCCGCATTCTGTGGGCGGTCGCACCACGCTCTGGCGCACGTTGTGCATTAGAATCGTGTTGTTGTTAGCGTTTTGCGCGGGTTGCATCGCAGCGACGAACAGAGCGGTCAAAGATGGACGAGCTGGCGTTGTCTCCATTGACGGACCGCGCGTCGGCCCGGTCGTCCAAGTGGCCCGTCTGCGGCGGCGAGCTCGGACGCACCCCCGGTTGCGGCCTGCCCGTTCAGCAGTGGCTGCTCCCGACCCATGGCACGAGCAAGCCGCGCGACGCACCAGGGCAAGCTGGCTGGCCAGCTCGCGCAGGACGGACGTGGCGAAATCGCTGAGAATGGTCGACATGTAGAACGCGAGCTTTTGCTGGCTCTGGTTTGGGATCATGATGATCCGGCTGTCGCTGTCCGGCTGACTGTCGGCGGGCTCGAGGGCGAAGCACCGCTCGCCCAAGTTGTGCGGATACTGTCGGCCGGCGCCCCCGCCAACGCATGTACACACTGGTCAATGGTGGTCGTCGGAGTTTCATGCAGCACGCGCCAGTGCCACGGACCCGGCCCAGAACGGCGAGGTACTCGCGGTAGGCCTCGTTGAAGTCCTTGGTGACCGAGCAGTCGATCAAGCCAAACACCTGCGGCCACGGCGCAGCCCGCGTCCGTCTGCCCGTTGCTGTTAGGTCTGCCTGCGGCGGCCGGAGTGGAACGATTGCCTTGGTGGCCGGCGTACGCCATTGACGCGGCGGGCAATGATATCGTCGCTGTGGTCCAGGTCGCCCGGCTGGTCGTGCGACAGAAACTTGAAGCTCATGTGGCCGTCCTTGAACGTCTGGCGCTTGAACACGCCTGGTTGGAATCGCCACCGTGTCACGCAGTGCCGGAGGGCCAGAGCGCCCGCAATCAATGCACCGCCGGCAACCGCCAACGTCTCACGCCGCGGACATACTGGGCAGCGGGTCGTTTGGGTTGATGGACAAGTCGGACAGCGCCACTGCCGACAGCTGGCGCAGGAGCGCGAGGTAGGCGGCATACTTGGCCGTGCTCATGCCGCCCAGCGGGACGACAAGAATGCGGATCCGGCCCAGATCGACCAGCGTCTGCAACCAGGCTCACAGGACACGGGTGCCAAGGGTGTTAGTCCACGGGTGTCCGAGCTGGGTTCGTGCGGCTCTGGTTCATGAGAGCCGCCGAGCCACCACGTATGCCGCCGCAGCAACAACTCCCAGTCTTCTTCGTCGCCGCCTATCCATCTCCAGCTCGTCCTCGCCTCGACGCGGCGCCCTCACGCCGTTTCGTGCGCCAACTCACTTGCATCGTCTGGTGGTCCTCGCACACCGCCGTAGCCTCGACGTTCTTTAAACAACCACCCAGCTTACTTCTCCACCGGCTTCTCTATCACCTGCCATGTTTTCCCGCATCGTTTAAGCGCCGTCACGCCGTCGTCCGCCGCACCTGCTGCAGGTCCGTCGCGCCATGTCGCTGCCAGCCCGCGGCTGCCAGCCGCTGCCGCCGCCACCGCTGCGAGCCACACCTTCCTAGCTTCCGTAACCAACCAGCCTGCCTGCTTGGCCACCTATACATCGGCATGCTCGACGCCTCCGCCGCCTCCTCGTCACCGCGCACGCCGTCTCACTGCCGCACCTGCTGCAGGTCCATCGCGCCGTGCCGCCGCCGCCGCCGCCGCCGCCGCCGCCGCCGCCGGCGCCCGATGACATCATCAATGACGTCATTGGATTCTTTCGCAGGAGAACGACGCGGCCGCGCCGCGCAAACGCGAAGCCGCGGCCGCCGCGCTGCCGCGCTGCCGAGCGGAGACGCGTAAGCGCCCCCTCCAGGACCGTCGTGGGGAGCCTGCGCAAACCCCGTTCGTAGACGGAGACGGGGCTTGGTCAGGCGAGACGCCGCTTGGCCGGGGCCGTGGACGCCGACGCCGCTCCACTGGAGGACCCCCCATTTGCGCGCACCCAATCGGCCGCGAAGGGCAGTTGCCGCTGGCGCGCGTGGAGACGCGCGACGAGCCGGACTACACCGTCGTCCCGCTTTTTCTTTGGCCGCCATCACGAACGCAGCAAGCAACGATGGCGACGGCGTCGCGGACGAGCAGCAGCGGCACCTTTGGCGGCACTGGCGGCGGCGCGTCGGCCGCAGGCACCGGCGGCCCTACCGTGGCTGACACGGTTGCCAGCCGCGCCGTGAAGACGGTGATCGGCGTGTACGTGTCGACCGCCGAGAGCCGCAAGGACTTTTACCACCGCCAGCCGGTGTCGACCAAGACGACCGTCGCGGAGGTCGTCGCCACGATGGTCAGCAAGCTGTTCGGCACGAACGAGAAGCCCGGCGCGTACGCCCTCTACGAGGCCGAGTTCATCGACGGTACGCGCGGTCGGCACGCTGTACCGGTGGCGGCGGCGGACGGGGGCGCGCTCACGCTGGCGTTGTCGACACCGTGCTCCGCGGCCATGGTGAGCAGCGCCGCCGCCGGTGGAGGCGTACGTCGCCCTGCGGGACCACGTCGCCACCAACGACTCGCACTTGCCCTTCCTGAAGGGCGAGCGCATCATCGTGACGTCCAAGCCGAGCGCCGACACGTGGATCGTGCGTGGGCTCCGTGCGATTGGACAGCGGTTACCTGTGCAAATGCTAAAGCACAGCCTCGCTGGCTGGTTTGGTTTGGCGCTGCAGGGCGAGTGCGAAGGCAACACGGGCAGCTTCCCTTCCAGCTTCGTGCGGCCCGTGCTGGGCAACCTCAAGCCCACTGCCGAACGTACGCCGGGCTAGCTGAAACGGCGGCCACGATACACACAAGGAACTGACCCTGCCCCCGCGGGTCGCTCGATGTTGTGGCGCCCAGGCAAATGCCTGCGCGCGCTGGGCGATGCGGAGATCCCGCTTTTTGTCCAGTACAATTGGAAGAACCAGCTTAACGGCTCCAGCATGACGTTCGTACTGAAGGAGCGGGAACCGGAGCTGCGTGAGAACGCCACCGCGGTGCGTGCCTTGGGTGCACAACGCGGCGACTTGGCGCACCCGGCTGCTCACAATGGAGAGCGCGCGCCCGCGTGCGGGTCTTGCTGGCCGCAGGAGTTTTACGCCAACTTTTCGGCGGAAAAGCTGCGGACGCTCCTGAGCCAGCTGGACACCGAGGAGACCAAGGCGCTGGAGGAGATCGAAGCCAAGTACCGCCCGCAGCGCGAGAAGTACCTGCAGGCGCTGCAGGCGGCCAGGGCCAAGGCGGCGGCCGCGAAGTGATCCATCCGTTCCTTGTTTCGTGCCTCGCGCCCGCGTCGTGTATCAACACCGGTGTATTCTAGCCTTTTCCCCCCCTCCTTGATCGACAGCAGAATAGCAAGCAAACCAACGCACACTGTACACACGTCGACGTGGTCACGGCAGGACGTCGCTGTACGTCCGTGCGACCAGGGTGGCGCGGAAGTCTTCGGCGGAGGGCACGTCCTCCCACGCGTAGAAGGGCACCGCGCGCTCCTCGCCGGGCAACATCAGGAAGCCGTTGTCGTCGAAGCGGCCCGCGTAGGGGCTTTCCAGCGCCACGAAGAGGGCGATGGTGTCCGTGCGCACGCGCGCCACGAGCTCCGTCGGACCTGGCGCGCGCGCCGCCGTCGTGGCGGGCCGACAGCAGGTCAGCGGGAGCGTCAGCCGCTGCATGCCAAGGGCGCGCGCCGGCCGCAGGCTCCTGCCGACCTTGTTGCGTGACCGTCACGTTGAGCGTCGCGCGCGGCAGCGAGGTGACGTCCTTGAGCTTGGCCGGGAAGAACACGTTGCGGTTGGCGTAGGACGCGTTCTGCCCGCGCGGCCGCCACCGCATTCAAGCACAAGGAATCGGTTGGGTTAGCAATACCGTCTGCGCGCGCGACCAAGGGCTTGGCCCGCCATGGGACGCACCTCGGTCGTCGTGGCCTGCGCCTCCAGCACAAAGACGTGCTCCGTCGGCTGGCCGTGCGTGAGTTCGGCGATGGAGCCAGAGAAGACGGCCTTGGAGTCGAGCGGCGCCAGCGCAAACTCGACCGAGACCGTGTCCACCAGCGTGCCGCCGTCGGCCCACGACCAGATCGACAGCGTCATCGTGCCGTTGAGGGGCGCGTTGACGTCCGACACCACGTAGATGCTGTAGCCGTCGTCCGTGGGGGTGTACCGCAGCGACGAGACCAGCAGTGGCGCGAAAAAGTGCTTCGCGGCGTGGTGCAGCAGCTTCCACCGGCCGCCGTACTCGAGCGACGACCAGGTGGGGGCCTGCCAAATGTCGTTCAGTTGCCTGAGCACGCGCCGGCCGTAACGGGCCACAGTTGTGCGCATCAGCCAAAAACGTCGCGGTGCTCGGCCTGGATGGATGCCGCCGGCGTACCAGTACAGCGCGCCCATGGTGTTGGCCTCGGCGGTCTTGGACCGGCGGTAGTGCTCGGTCTGCGCCTGGTAGAAGTAGGCCTGGTTGACCTGCGACAAGTAAATGAAGTCCTTGAAATCCTTCAGGCTGTCGCCGCTGTTGGGCCAGTGGAAGTGGAGCTTTGGGAGACGGGCGAGAAAGAGCGAGAGCGAGACGGAACCGCAGCCTGGGGCGTCAGCGGATACCCCAGCGGGGTGCTGTAGCGGTCGGTGGCGACGCGGCACCTTCATCTGGTTGGCAATCTCGGACTGCCCGTCGCCCGTGCGGTGGTTGCGGAACTTGAAGAACGCCGAGTCCCACGCCCAGTCCTCCGGAAGCGAGATCTTCTCAATGGAGAAAAAGGAAGGCATCGACTGGAAGCCATACTCGGACGAGAACCTGCCCAGTGACGCGCGCGCGAACAGCAGCGCCGTTGCATGTGAGCGGCTAAAGGAGACAGATGTGGGCAACGCAAAAAGATTTGCCCCCTACCGGGGCGACATCATCGTCGCGACATTCTGGCTATCCGCCACGTAGTTGTAGTAGTGCTGGTCGCCAAAGTACTCCGACGTGCTGGTGTCGCCATTGGGCGCGATCCAGCGCTCCGCAAACGGATCGGTGGACCACACGCCGTTCGCCGGCGAGCTGCAAAAGCCAAAACGCAAACTCGAAGAAACGGTTAGCTTGGCTGGACCGCTCGTTCGCCGTTTGACCAGCCGCCTCACCTGGAGAGGAACGGCCGGGACTCGTCCAGCGGCAGCAGGGCGTTCCGAATCGTGGCGTGGTAGAGCCGGTCATAGTCCACCTGCGCCGCCGGCCACCAACAAGGTGCCTGCTAAGGTACACGTTAGGGAGCACGCCGGCGCAGGGAACATATATGCGTGCAGCACGCCACGGACCGCGTAGGTGTACGGATCCATCCGCGTGACGGCGAACCAGTTCTGCGTGATGGCCTGCTCGTTCTCGTTGTTGCCGCTCCAGACCACAATCGACGGATGGTGCACCAGCCGGCGGACCTGGTACTTGACTAGAGTTGTGCACCAACGAGAGACCATGGGAAAGACACTTCAGCGATTGGCGCCCTTTCTGCGCTTGGCTCCGCCTTGAGACACGCACCTTCTTCAGCGACGTTGGCGAGGAACTTGCTGTCGGATGGGTACAGGGCGCATGCAAACATGAACTCTTCCCAAACCAGCAAGCCCGTCTCGTCGCAAAAGTCGTAAAACTCTGGTCGTCCGCCGAACCAATTAACATGGACCACGCGCACAAAAGTAAGGCGTCTGCTGCACCGAAGCGCGTGTGGACCGGGCGCCATACCGTCGCCGGGATACAGACCGCCGCCCCAGATGCGGACCATGTTCATGTTGGCGTCCAGGACGCTCTGAAGCAGCCGTCTGTGGACGTGCCCCGCGGCGCACGACCGGCCCGGCTCAGCGGGAGAGCGGCGGGCACGCGCTTGTGCTACGCATGCTGTGCTCCAAATACCGAACAACGTCGGGCGTGACACGGCTCTCAAACGAGTCCGCGGGTACCCAGTTGGAGCCCTTGGCCCAGATCGGCACGCCGTTGATGCAGAAGTAGAAGCTCTCGCCGAAACGGCCATCCGCGTACGGCTCCTGCACCAGCTCCGCCGTGCGGAACCTGCATAGTCGTGATCACTCGAACCCGCCCTCATGGATGAGCACCTCGTGGTGCGCCCAAAGCTGGTCTAGGATGGTCGTTCGGTACCCGATCCGCTTGCGGACGGTGATGGGCGGTGCACCATCCGCAGTGACCGTGATGTCAACGTTGTAGAGCGGCTGGGCGCCGTAGCCGACTGGCCACCTGAGCGGGGCCACCACGCACGGCGGCATTGCCAGAGCAGAGTTAGGTGTGCGCCACACAGCTCGCTTACGCCTGCGTCATCTCAAACTTGAGGTGCGCACCACAGCTGAACGGTGCTGTCTGGCACGCTCAGGGAGGCCGCCACTTCCTGCTCGCCGGGCTGGAGCGCCACAGGGACGGTGATGCTCAAGCCTGTCTCCACCAGGTGCACCGACAACGACCCGCTGACCGCGCCGCTGCCGGACCAAAGCACGGCGGCGGCGGCGTTGACGGGGAAGTAGCTGCCGGCGCTGTTGTGCGGCAGGACCACCGCCTGCGCGCGGCTGACGCGCAGGTCCTGCCAGTACTCCAGGTAGATCGGTCGCCATATGCCCTGCCGCCCCCCGCCATGCCCCAAGCATCCGCGCCAGGTGCTGAACAGCATCAGCACAGTGGCCCCGCGCCGCCCCGGTGGGATGGGCTACGCGGGCGTGCCTGCGGCGCGAAGCAGGGCCCCCAGTCCCACGCGAACGAGCAGGACGACTTGCGCAGCATGTTGCGGTGCAGCTCGCCGTGCGAGTAGTCCGGCTCGGTGGATTCGGGCAGCGGGTACGGGTACCGGTCCGCGCGCTCCTTGGCCTCGCGCGTGGCGGACTGCATCCGCCCCATCCAGGAAGCGGCGCCCCGGCCTTTGAGCAAGGCAGGTCCGTGGCGGCACCCAACCAACGAGGCGTCGTGCACGGACCTTGATGGTCACGACGAGCGTGTTGGTGCCCGTGCGGCTCACGGCGCCGGTCACGTCGAACTCGTAGCGACGGAACATGTTCTCCGTCGTGCCGACGACCGCGCCGTTCAGCTCCACCGTCGCGACCGTGTCAATGCCCTCGCAAACGAGGCGGATCTACGACGGCCACCCCCCGCCGAGGCGAAAAGGAGCCGGAGGTTGGGCCCTCGAACCCTCCCGCCTGCTCCGGCTGCGGGGTCCGGGCCGGCGCCACCGTACCTGCGCGCCCTCGGGGATACTGTCGGCGGCAAATGTCCGCGTGACCGTCCAGTCCTGGAAGACGACCCAGCGGTACTCGATGTCGTTGTAGCGGAAGTACGGGTCCTGTAGCAGCACGCCGGCCCGCAGCAGGTCCGTGTGGACCTCGCCGGGCACCGTGGCCGTCGTCGAGACGTTGCCGGCCGCATTGTGCAGCTGCCACGTCCCGCCCAGGTCGAGCGTCCTGCAAGGTACCATCCAAGGCCGCAGGGGTCCGGATCCTCAGCGCCGGCGGCGTGTGGCGTCGGCGCGCTGGACGCAGGATCCCGTACGCGCGGCGGGTCGCCCCGGCCGCTGAGCTGGCCGCCGTCATGGTCGCCGCCATGGTCAGGGCGGCCGTCCCGAGCAGCCAGAGCGCCGTCCAGACCGTTGTCGTATTCGTTGCCGCGGCCATGGCCGGGGACCGGGGCCGCGCGGGGTACAGCAGACGAAGGGGGGGTCAAAGGCTTACAAGGGCCGACAGGGGAGCAGGCAGGTGCGCGGGGAAGCGGCCTAGTAGCGGCTGCGCTTGGCGGGCTTGCGTGCCTTGGCGGCCCGAGCCGGCGTGCTCCGCTGGGCCCGCTGGCGGGCGTCGTTGGCGGGCGCCGCCGCCGCGGGCGGCTGTTTCGGCTGACGAACGACAACAAAAGAAGTTGGCGCCAAAAAACTTAGCCGCTGGCGACACCAGCATCGGCGCCGCGCATGGCCGTGTCACACATACGGAGGGCATCGCGCCTGTCTCGTCGTCGCTGCCGCTGCCGCTGCTGGCGCCCGGCGACCGCACCGTGCGCTTGGTGAAGGACGGCGGCTGGGTCGGCATCAGGTCGTCCTGGGCACACGGTCACATACCATGCCGACGCAACCCGTGTGCGTCAGAGGACGACGGCTGTACGCACGCCGCTCAGATCGCGTACGGCGCCGTCGTTGTGCTCCTGCTGCTGGATCTCGGCCAGAAGCTTGCGCAGCGCGTCGTCCGTCGGCGATCCTGGCGCCGGCGGGGCAGCCTCCTCAGGCGGCGGATCGACGGCGGCGGGCGGCGCGAGTAGCTCAGGCGGATCCGGCAGGGCCAGCGCCTGCTTCACGGCCGCATCCAGTGCCGCATCCGGCGGCGGCAGCGTGGCAAGGTCGGGTGCCGGAGGCGGCGCGGTTCCCTGCACCCGCGCGGCTGGACCGCATGCGTGGATGGCCATGTCAGCCCGGATGGAACGCCCCATTGATGTGGCATGTGGCCGCCTAGCTCGTGCCGTCTTCAGCTTGAACTCGTTGATGCATTGCAGCTGCGTGGGGATACTACGCCATGGGCGAACAAGGCTGCGAATAAGTTGCCGCGCCGCGGGTGCTGCGTCCCGCAGCCACAGGCATGGCATGCATACCTCGTGCCGCCGCAGCGATTCCTGCAGCTCACTGTGGCGCTGCTGGGCCCGTTTCTGCTGGGCGACCAGCCGCTCCTTCAGGATGGCGATCCGAGCGGACTCGGCGTTTTCTTGCATCGTCTGCGCGCATGCGGACCCACCACCAGAAAGTGTGCAGAGGCTGCACAGCATGAGGCCGGAAAGCCGTGCCTTTGTATCCGGACATTCCGTGGCATACCGCTTGGACGTGCTGGCTCGCCGCCACGGTGCGGCGCTCCAAGTCGGCCGCGGCCTTCTTGATGGCCGCCTGCACTGCGGCGACGCCGTCCAGCAAGACCTTGCGCAGCTTGTCGACCGCAGGGTGGGTGCACGGCGGGGGCAGATGGAGCTCGACGTGCACCTCGTCCGTCTTGCCATCGGCGGTCTCGGCGAGCTGGTCCATCGCCTCCCGAAACTTCGCCATCACGCTTTCGTGCGTCTGGGCGGCCATCTGGGCGACACTGCATGAAAAAACACTGGAGGATCCATCCGGTGAGCGAGCGGCGCAACCCCGTCGCAGTGCGCAGCGACAGGCTAGGTTCACCTTGGCCTGGCTGAGGGCTTGCTGCGCATGCTCGACTCGCTCCGCGGCCGCCGCGAGCGCCGTCGCCGCGACATGCACGTTGGTGCGCTGCTTGGCTGCATTGTCGCGCAGCGCGACGCCCTGCGGCAAACGAGACGGCCGGGCCGCTGCGAGGCTGGCCAGGTTGAGCGAGTTCAGGCAGACGGACAGGCACTCAACCGCGGCGCGGACCTGCTTGATCTGCTCGGCGGCCGTGGCCACTGCCTCGGTGGAAGCCGCAGCCTTGGTGGCGCCTTCGCCCATCAGCTGCTCCAGCACGGCCAGATGCTGCGCCAGGTGCTCGCGCGCGGTGGTCGCGCCGCGCAGCTCGGCGTCCAGCCTGCGACCAAATCGTCGGCCTAACGCAATCCGAGCGGATGAGTGCGGCACCGCAATCATGCGTGATTCAGGTAAATGCAGTGCCGTCTGGTCACGTACTCTGCCTTGGCGGCTTCCAGGGCGGCGGCGGCGGCCGTGCTGCCAACGGCGCGCGAGCGATCGCATGAGGCGGGAACGAGAGGTTCAGGAAATCCTGGCTGACAGCGTAGCGAGGATGGATCTCACATACATCTCCAGCTGGTGCGTCGCGGTCGCCTCGGCATCGGCTTGCGGCTGATCGGCCGTGGGGCCTGGGGCGGCCTTGGCCTCAATCACTGCGCAGAGCGTCACCCGACATGCACACGCATCCGCAAGTTAATTGCTACGCCCGGAAGTGTTGCAGGATGTAGCGACAGCCTGAACGTATACGCTTGAGCTGCGCCGCCGCCGCCTCCCGCAGGCCGGCGAGCGCCGATGCGGCCGCCGCGGCGATGCTCTCCTGCTGCTTGAGCGCCTCCATTAGGCCGCGCTTAGCCTTCAGCGCTTCCTGCAGCTCGCGGATCTCGCTGGCCTTGGCGCGGCCCGTCTCTTCGCGCTTTGTGACCGCCGCCGCTGCTGCGGGTCAGGACCCCACGTCGTGCCTGACCTGTAAGCAGCAGCTGCGCCCGTCGTTCCGCGCGGCGTCCTGCTCCGCCATACCGCGACGGTCCAGCGCAGCCTCCAGGTCATCCAGCACGAGGTCCGCCAGCTGCGCGGCTTCCTTGCAGCCCCCTGACGATCACGGCGTGGCAACGTACATGCACCGGCGCGGATGAGCGAACGGTCCCGGGCTCGCGCGCCCGCTGCGCTCGGCGTGGCGTGGCGAACCTTCGAGCGCCTGCCGACGGCAGATGGCGTCCTGCACCTGCTGCGTCAGGTTGCCGCGGGCGTCCTCGACCTTGTCGAAGGTGTCCGCCAGCTAATTGGTCCGCGCCACGATGGGCGCCAGTCTGAACGACGCGCCGGCATGCTCGCCACGCCTACATCTGCGTCAGACATACCTGGGGGCCGTGCTCATGCTCGCGGCGCGTGCACATACGCGGCATCAAAGTCGACCGGCTGCGTGAGGCCGGCCTGGCCGAGTCGCTGCTGCGTGCGGCTGGCCTCGGCCAGCAGGCCATCGGGGCCGCCGAGGTCTCCGTGCGCCTGCTTCTCCAGGCGCTCGGTGGCGCGTTCCAGCTGGACCACCTGTCACACGAGTACACGCCCGTGCGCGAGCTGGACGATGGTCAGCGTTGTGGCGCTACGTGCGCGGGCGCGCCCGCGCCGTACCTGAGCGCTGAGCTGCTGGCGGCGGATGTCGTGCGCGCGCTGCAGGGCGAGCATGTCCTGCACGAAGGGATCGGCGGCATGCGGGTGCATCGACGGCATGGCGCCGACGCCGGCGGCGGCCATGGTACCCCCGGCGCGCGGCAGCGGCGCGCGGCCGCCCTCGAAGACGCGGGCGGACGGCGAGCGATGAAGGCAACTGAGCGGCCGCATAGGCGGCTATGGCCACATGCCTATCCGCGCCTAGCCAACATTGAGACGTGGCGCACAGGATGCAGAGCGGGCCTTCAGGTGCGGCCTTAGTCAAGCTCGGGGACGCTGGATGGCGTGCGCGACTTGCGTGGGCAGCTCGCATGGTCTCGCCCGCCCGCTGCGCCTGGCCTGCGTAGCGCAGCGCGTGCGGTGCGGTCCCGCGGCGTGGGCGTGCGTCGGCATGCGCCGGCCGGCCTGGCCAACGTGGTCCCGATCTCATGCCCCGCGAGCGCGCCCGCGTGATAGTCGTCCGATTCTGCCGCTGTTCTGCCGCTGTCGTCGTCCGCCCGCTGCCATAGGACGCCGTTGGATTCCACCCGATTCTGCCGCGAGGTCCACCCCCCGCTCACTCGCTACGTCGGACCAACCGCGAAAGCCGCGCGCCACCACACGGCGGCCCGTCCAACGGGGACCCTTCGAGTACGTCGTGCACGCGCTCGCCCCCTAACCGAGTAGCGGCGCAGGCCGAGAGGGTGCCCGCCGGAAGCTGCCGAGGCGAAAGGAGTGGGCGATTAGGCGCGTGTTTAGTGGCGGAACGCGCGGCTACGTCCGGGCCGACGGGGTCCGGAAAGGGCGATGAAATGCGCCACGGCGGCGAAGGGTGTTTCGGGGACTAGCACCACTGCCGCGAGCGGAGGCGCATGCGACGGGTTGCGCTGGAGGCGCACCTGCGAAGGGAAGCTGGTGCTGAGCACGCGTTTATTTGGACGCGTGGAAGACCCGCGTTGTCGGCTTTTTGGACGGGCGGACGGGAAGTGCCCACCGCGGTGCGGTGCGGCCTGACGAGCGTTCAAAGCAAGAAGCAAGAGGAGCCGCCGCCGAGAAAGCTGCGCAGTCGGTCAATGGACGCAAACTGTTATCCGTGCCGCCTCGCGGAGCGGCGTGGCACACGGTCTGCTTGCCGCGGCAGAAGAATGTGGTGAGGCACGGGCGTCGCTCGGTCGGGCTGCACGCCGCCTCGTAGCGCGGATGGCGGCGAGAGAAGCGGCAGCGGACAAAGCGGCGTGGTGGGTGTTAGCGTTTGCGAAGAAGGCGGTGCCAAGAAGGCCGCGTTGTTTACAACCCGCGCGCGAGCTAACCCTGACACGCCTTTCCCGCGCTTTGTGCGTCTCTTGCCGCTTCCTTGCAGCCACACTAATGGGGGGCGGCGTGCGCTACATTGGCGAGTGGGGCTCGCTCGGCCCCAAGGTGAAGGGCATTGTGACCTACTCGCTCTCGCCGTTTGAGCAGCGTCCCCTGGCGGGCCTGTTCAGCAAGGGCATCTACAACGTGTACCGCCGCTTCACCAGCGAGTTCCTCAACTTCGCGCCCGGCCTGCTCACCGGCTACGGTGTGTACTACTGGGCGGAGAAGGAGTACGCGCGCCTCAAGCGCAAGGACCCGTCCCAGTTCGAGTAGAGCAGCGATGAAGGCCGGGACGGCATAGGGCGCGTGGCCGCGGCGGCGCGCGCGGCGGCGTTGTCTGTATCGGCGCGCCGCTGGCCGCTGCGGCCGGGCCGTCATGCCTGTCGAGGTCGCGTAGTGGCGTCGCCGCAGCGACGCGGCGCGTGACGGTGTGTGCCCGGCGCGCGCTGTTGGCCGCGCTGTCGTGCGCCCCGAGGCGTCGAGCGCGTGCCGAGCGCGGTGTGCATGATCGCCCGTCGTTCCGCTTTTGTTTTTGCTCCGCTTGAGCCATAAATGGTGCACCAAGTATTGCGTTCTCGCTGCTGCAGCCTGCAGCGAGCAACGTGCGTCCGCCTAATGGTTAGGCCCGAAGGCCCGGAGGCATGAGCGGTGTCTCGGCATGGCATAGACAGTAGAAGCTTGCGCAACAGAGCACGCATTTCCCCAGTTCCATGCACAGCGCCAGACATCTGCACCCTGCCTGCCTGCCTGCCTGCCTGCCTGCCCTACCACAGACAGCCTTGTCCATGGCGGCGGGACTTGACCAATCGCCACGTCATCCGCAATCCACGGCGCAGCGGAAGATCTCTGCCCTTCGTGGCTGCGGCCTACGACCCAAGATGGCTACCGACCATGCCATCTCGGAGGGCGTCGCCACGCGCGTCCGCACCATCTACGCGCCGCGCGCCCTCGAAGCCGAGAAGGCCGTGCAGGAGCACATCAAGAACCTGAGCCAGTTCAAGGTACGGGAGGGCGCCAGGCGGAGACGGGACGGCCACCTGAGCGCGCTGTGCGAACCATCCCGCCTCGCCTCGCT
>Ga0180216_1000879_pt1 | contig 28750 bp, 26 predicted proteins | sample eDN3rd37CBELigMG_FD_128879 | JGI IMG/M metagenome (GOLD analysis project Ga0180216, IMG submission 128879) | Enriched Miracle-Growth compost microbial communities from Emeryville, California, USA - eDNA 3rd pass 37_C BE-Lig MG (version 2)... ... | reverse complement strand
GTTCGGTAAACTCGGCTTTCCAGAAAGCGGCGACGTCCATCGAGAGCACTCCTAGGCCGCTTCACCGCGGAATTCAGGCACCGCGTCGCGCAGCAAATTGTAAATCGCGGCGCGCTCGTTGCGCGCCAGCCCCTGCTCGAGCGCGCCAACCCAGCCGCGGATCGCGTCCATCGACGGCTGGTACGGCTTGGCGGCGACGATGCCGGGGATGCCGACGTCCGACGTCTCCTCGCCCTGCGCGAACAGGATCTCGTGCAGCCGCTCGCCCGGACGGACACCCGTGAAGGTGATCTTGATGTCGCGACCCGGCTCGAGCCCGCTGAGGCGGATGATGCGCTCGGCGAGATCGACGATCTTCACCGGCTGGCCCATGTTGAGCACATAGACCGACACATCGCGCGTCTCCTGACGCAAAGCGTGCGTCGCGGCGGTGATGACGAGATCGCACGCTTCGCGGATGGTCATGAAGTAGCGCACCATGTCCGGATGCGTGACCGTCACCGGCCCGCCCGCCTCGATCTGCGCCTTGAACTTCGGCACCACCGAGCCGTTCGACGCCAGCACGTTGCCGAAGCGCACCGAGATCAGGCGCGTCGAGGGCTCGCCATTGCCCTTGCGCGCAAGCTCATGGTCGAGCGCCTCGCAGTACATCTCCGCCAGCCGCTTGGTGGCCCCGAGCACCGACACCGGCTCGATGGCTTTGTCGGTGGAGATCATCACCATCGCGGCGGCACCGGCCGCGGCCGCGGCATCGGCCACGTTCATCGAGCCGAATACGTTGGTCTTGATGCCTTCGTCCCAATCGAGCTCGAGCAGCGGCACGTGCTTGAGCGCGGCCGCGTGGAACACGATGTCGGGCTTGAAGTCGGCGATCAGTTGCATGATGCGCTGACGGTCGCGGATATCGGCGATACGGCCGACGATTTCAGCCTCGCTCTGCTTGGCCCTCAGAGACTCCAGCACCGCATGCAGCGCGGGCTCGGAATTTTCGATCACCAGGAGACGCGCGGCGCCGAAGGTGACGGCGCGATCGCAGATCTCGGAGCCGATCGAACCGCCGCCGCCGGTGACGACGATCGCCTTGCCGGCGACGAAATTCTCCAGCCGCCGGTAATCGATCTTCACGCTCGGGCGCAGCAGCAGATCCTCGACCGCAACCGGCTGGAGCTGAACCGCCGTCGCGCCGCCCTCGAGCGAGGGAAGCTGGCTCAGCGTGACGCCGAGCCGCCGCGCCCTGATCAGCAGCGCCTCCGGCCGCGCCTCGGGATCGAACACCGAGGGCGTGAGCAACAAACGCGTCACGCGATTGCCGCGCCCCTCGAGGTCGGCCACCACCTGCTCGAGGTCGGCGATATCCCCCAGCACCGGAATGCCGCGAATGGCCTGGCCGCGATCGTTGCGCGCCGGCGACAGGATGCCGACCGGCCAGATCTTCTTGACCGCGCCGCTTTCGATGGCGCGCAGCAGCACCTCGGCATCGGCGGCGCGGCCGAGGATCAAGGTCGGCGTCGCGTCGGCGACGCGCACGCGCTGCAGCGTCTGCGCATAGTGGAAGTAACGGTAGGCGACGCGGGCCCCGCCGAGCAGGAACATCTGCAGGAACCAGTACAGCAGGATGGTGATCTTGCCGAAGAAGAACGTGCCGTAGAAGTTCGGCGCGAGCAGCACGTAATCGAGCGCGAGCAGCGACACCGCGAGGAAGCTCGACGCCTTGAAGATGTTGAACAGGTCCGGGACGGACGTGAAGCGCCACTTGTTCCGATGCAGGCCGACGACGAAATAGACGACCGCCGCGTAGATCAGGAAAAGCGGCAGGAACAGCTTCAGACCCGCAAGGCGCGCCTCCAGGCTGTCGCCCTCGAAACGGACGAGAAAGGTCAGGATGACCGCTGCTGCCGTCGCCACCAGATCGTGCAGGACGATCAGATATTGGCGCGGCGTGAAGCTCTGAAAGCGTCTCATTCGGCAGGCTTCCAGGTCTGACGTTGCGTGACCGAACTGGCCGGAAGCCGCAGGAACGTCGTGGCAAAAGCGTACATGTACCAGCGCAGATAGGCCGGCACCCAGTTCAACACCTGGAAGCGGCTGGCGCCCTGTTTGCGCTCGAACCACTTCGCCGGCACGTCGGCGACGGGCCAGCCGAGGCGGTGGCACTTCACGAGCAACTCGAGGCTGTAGACGAAGCCGCGGTCGGACTCGACCTGGATGCGATCGATCACCCGCCGCGAGAACAGCCGGAAGCCGTTGGTGGCGTCGCGCGTCGGCAGCCGGGCGATGTGGTACAGCGTGAACGCCGCCGTGCGCACCAAGGTCGCCTTGAGCCAGCGGCAACCTTCCATGCAGCCGCCCGGGATGAAGCGGCTGGCGCAGACGAGGTCGTTGCCCTGCTCGGCCTTGGCGACCATCGCCTCGATGATCCCGGCATTGAAATCGTCGTCGGCGGGAAAGACGAGGACATAAGCCGCGGTGCTTTCGGCAAAGCCGGTCATCACCGCGCCATGCGCGCCGCGAGCGCGGTTCTGCACAAATTCGATGTTCAGCCCTTCGACCTCGGCCGGATGGGCCTTGATGGTCGAGAGCGTGTCGTCATCCGGCCGGTCGTAGCAGATCAGGATGCGCGACGGCGTCTTCACCTCGCGACGCAGCGCGGCGAGCGTCGCCAGGATGATTTTTCCCTCGTTGTAAACAGGGATGATGATGTCGAGCCTTGCCGTCATGCTCAGCGCACAACGTTCCCGTGTTTCAGGAACCCCCACACATCGACAACCGGTTTGTCCTTGAAGTCGGCCGAGGCGTAAGCCGAATGCGGCGTACACAAGATCATGATGTCGCTGCGCGCGACGACCTCGTCCAGCGGCGACAGCTCCGGATCGGTGGTCACGAACGGATCCGTGGTCAGAACCTCGCGCGCGCACACTTTCAGGGCGCGCTTGACCTTGTAGCTGAGCGAGGCGCGCGTATCGTCGATCTCGGCCTTGAACGCCATGCCGAGAAGACCGACGGTCATGTTCGCCAGATCGTAGTGGCGACGCATGTCGTCGACGAGCTGCAGCACCAATCCTTCATTGACCTGCATGGCAGCGTGGCCGAGGCCGAACTGATTGCGCGCATAAGCGGCGAGCTGCATCGTGTCCTTGAACAGGCACGGCCCGGCCGAGAAGCCCGGCCCCGGCAGGCTCTTGAGCCGCGGATAGTTGGTCTTCATCGCCTTCATGATCGCCTGGTAGTCGACGCCGGCCTGCTTGGCGAGCATGTAGAACTGGTTGGTCGCGGCGAATTCGATGTAGCGGTAGGCGTTGCTGAAGAGCTTGGCGAACTCGGCTTCCTGCGGCTTGCAGATCACGATTTCCGGGCTGATCTTGCGGAACAGATCGGCGGCTTCCTGCTCGGCCTCCGGCGTCGTGCCGCTGACGATCTGCGGCATCGAGCCGAGTTCTTTGATGCCATAGCCCTGGACCACCCGCTCGGGGCAGAAGGCGATGCGGTTCTTACGGCCGAGCCGCTTGAGATAGTCGGCGAGCCAGTCGGTCGTGCCCGGATAGACCGTCGAGCGCAGCACCAAAAGCTGATCGTCCGAGATATGCGGCAGCAGCGCATCGATGCAGCGCTGCACGTCGCCGTGCACGGGATTGAGAAACTCATCGACAGGCGTGCCGATGGTGATGACCACGGGCCCGCGCTTGCTGATCGTCTCGGGAGACGACGAAAAGACCAGCCGACTATTGGCGAGCGCCTTCGCGAGTAGCGGCTCGGCGCCATACTCGATGAACGGCAACTTGCCCGCGCGCAGCGTGGCGAGCGTATCCTTGTTCAGGTCGTTGATGTTCACCGTCAGCCCCGCCTCGGCGAAGGCGAGCACCAGCGGAATGCCGACATGGCCAGCGCCGCCGACCACCGTCAGGTCGGCTTGGGCGATCTCTTCCCCCGTGGCGGCAAAAGCCTTGGTCGACGAATAGTTCACGCAGCACCTTCAGCTGGCTAACAGGCGAGAAACGGACGAAAACGGCTTCCCCCAAGCGACCCGCGTCCCGGGCGCAAAATGGCCGTTTTGCAAGCGGTTAGGTAGCAAATCGCCGCCCCCCGCAAAAGGCTTTTCCGCCCCCTCCGGGCAGTCCGTCCGAGCTCTATTCTACACGATTAGGCCGCCGACCGCCGGCTGCCGCTGAGAAAATCGGCATAAGCGGCCTTCAGGCCGTCACGGAGCGGGATTTTGGGCTCCCAGCCGAGCGCGGTGAGACGGGAGCAGTCGAGCAGCTTTTTGGGCGGACCGTCCGGCCGCCGGGTGTCGAATACGATCTCCCCCCGATAGCCGACGATGTCGCGCACGAGCTCCGCGAACTCGCGGATCGTGATGTCCTTGCCGGCGCCGACATTGAGGAAGCCGGCCTCGGAATAATGCTTCATGACGAAGACGCAGGCGTCGGCGAGGTCGTCCGCGGACAGGAACTCGCGCCTGGGTGTGCCCGTGCCCCACACCTCGACGGTCGGCGCGCCGTTCAGCTTCGCCTCGTGGAAGCGGCGGATGAGCGCGGCCGGCACATGGCTGTTCTGCGGGTGATAATTGTCGCCGAGGCCATAGAGGTTCGTCGGCATCACCGAGACGAAATCGGCGCCATGCTGTTTGCGGTAGGCTTCGCAAATCTTGATGGCGGCGATCTTGGCCACCGCATACCACTCATTGGTCGGCTCGAGCGGACCGGTGAGCAGCGCATCCTCGCGCATCGGCTGCGGCGCCATCTTCGGATAGATGCACGACGAACCGAGATTGAGCAGCTTCTTGACGCCGGCTTGATAGGAGCCGCGGACGACGTTGAGCGCGATCGCCAGATTGTCGACGATGAAGTCGGCCGGATAGACATCGTTGGCATAGATGCCGCCAACCCGCGCCGCCGCCAGGAACACGGCGTCGGGCTTGTGCTCAGCGAGCCAATCTTCGGTGTCGCCCTGCCGCGTGAGATCGAGCGCGCGGCGATCCGCGGTCAGTATCTCGCAACCTTCGCTTTGCAGCCGCCGCAGGATGGCCGAGCCGGCCATCCCTTGATGCCCGGCCACGAAGACCCGTTTGCCTTTCAGGTCGAACAGCAGTGGCGGCGTCATCGGCGATCTCGCGCGGCGGAACGGTCCGCCGGTCGTACCGCAAAGCGCCGCGCGCTGTAAATGCGCCGAACTACGGGGATTTCCCGTCGCTTACGCCGCCGGCGCCTTCACGAGCGAGCCCTGAACCCCGTCCTGGGCCAGGAGCTGGTCGAAATAGGCGATGGTGCGTGCGAGGCCCTCGCGGAGCTGCGTTTTCGGCTGCCAGCCGAGATGCTCCTGCGCCTTGGAGATGTCGGGCCGGCGCTGGCGCGGATCGTTCTCCGGCAGCGGGCGGCGCACGATCTTCGAGCGCGAGCCGGTCATCTCGATGACCATCGTGGCGAGTTCGAGGATCGTGAACTCGGTCGGATTGCCGATGTTGATCGGGCCGGTCACCGCGTCGCCGGTGCCCATCAGCCGCATGAGGCCGTCGACCAGATCGTCGACGTAGCAGAACGAACGCGTCTGCGAGCCTTCGCCGTAAACGGTGATGTCGCGGTTGAGCAGCGACTGCACGATGAAGTTCGACACCACGCGCCCGTCATTGGGGTGCATGCGCGGGCCGTAGGTATTGAAGATGCGCGCTACCTTGATGCGCAGCTTGTGCTGGCGGTGATAGTCGAAGAACAGGGTCTCCGCGCAGCGCTTGCCTTCGTCGTAGCAGGAGCGCGGACCGATCGGATTGACGTGGCCCCAATAGTCTTCGGTCTGCGGGTGCACGTTCGGATCGCCGTACACTTCCGAGGTCGAGGCCTGGAGAATCTTGGCCTTCACGCGCTTGGCGAGGCCGAGCATGTTGATGGCGCCATGCACGCTGGTCTTGGTCGTCTGGACCGGATCGTGCTGATAGTGGATCGGTGAGGCCGGGCACGCGAGATTGTAGATCTCGTCGACCTCCACGTAATACGGGAAGGTCACGTCGTGCCGGATCAGCTCGAAGTTCTTGTGATCGAGCAGGTGATCGACGTTCTGCCGGGTGCCGGTGAAGAAGTTGTCGAGGCAGAGCACGTTGGCGCCCTGCTCCAGGAGACGCTCGCACAGATGCGAGCCGAGGAAGCCGGAGCCGCCCGTGACCAGGACGCGCGGCTGCAAATGCATGATGCGGGCGCCGTCGGTCGCGGCGACGGTGGCGCTCAGCCGCGCCGATGCCGGCGCCAGGGACGGCGACGTGAAATTGGGCAGATCCCCACCCGTACCCTCGCTATCCGCACGCTTCGCCATCAGAACGCCCCCATATTGACCCGTTTACGTACAAGTAACCACATTCCCTTACCAATTGATTACCATGGTGTTCCGCTCAGCGATCAGGCAGCCGCGAACCCGCATGAGGCCTTCGGGCCGGGGCGGCCGTGGGCGCTTGCATGGCGTGGGGCCGCATGCCAAAGCCTGGGCCCGAGCGGCTTTTGGTCGCGCAGGGGGTCATCGCGTCGATGCGACGCTATCTGCCGTTGCTGCTGAAGGCAGCCGTATCCATTGTGTTGCTCTATCTGTCGCTGCGCTCGGTCCACGTTGAGACCGTGGCGACGCGGCTGAGCCAGTTCGACCCGGTGTGGATCGGCATTGCGCTGGTGCTGCTGACGCTGCAGATCGGACTCCTGGCCGTCCGCTGGCGCGAGATCGCCGCCGTCTGCGGCATCCCGATCGATCTGCCGCCGATCACGCAAATCGTCTTCATCGCGAACTTCTTCAATCAGGTGCTGCCCTCGACCGTCGGCGGAGATGCCGCGCGCATCTGGCTTCTCGGCCGCAAGAGCGGCGGCGGCTGGGCGCGCGCGACCTATTCCGTGCTCATCGACCGCATTGCCGGCGTGCTGATGCTGGCACTGTTCGTCATTGCCTGTCTGCCGTGGACCCTGACGCTGATCCATGATGCGCTGGCACGCGCGGTGCTGATCCTCATCGGCGCCGGCGCAGTCGGCGGCGCCGTCGTGTTCCTGGTCATCGGCATGTTGCCGCGCCGCTGGTTCGATGGCTTCATGCCGGCGCGGCATCTCGCCGAGACATCGCGCGCGGCGTGGCGGCTGTGCCGCATGCCCGGACGGGTCTTGATCGTCGCCGCCTGTTCGATCGTCATTCACGTCATGACCGTCACGATCGCCTGGTGCTGCATGAAATCGGTCGCGGCGCCGGTCGGCTTCGCGCCGATCCTGTTTCTGATCCCGCCGGTGTTGCTGGTCGCGACGGTGCCGATTTCGATCGCCGGCTGGGGCGTGCGCGAAAGCAGCATGGTCGTTGCATTTGCATCGGCTGGACTGTCGCCGAGCGACGGGCTGATGCTGTCGATCCTGTTCGGCGCCACCAGCTTCGCCGTCGGCGCGCTTGGCGGACTGGTGTGGATCGCCAGCGGCATGAAAGTCCGCGCGTTGCCGCGCGCGGGCGAAGCGGTCGCCGACGAAACATGATGCGACCGGCCGCCTTTCTCGACCGCGACGGCGTACTCAATGTCGATCACGGTTATGCGCACCGCCCCGAGCAACTCGATTTTGTTGCCGGCGCGCCCGAGGCCGTGCGCCTGCTGAACGAAGCCGGCTACTATGTGATCGTCGTCACCAACCAGTCGGGCGTGGCGCGCGGCTATTACGACGAAGGCGCCATCCTGCGCTTCCACGCCTATATGCAGGAACGTCTCGGCGAGCACGGCGCGCGCATCGACGCCTTCTACTATTGCCCGCATCACCCGCGCGGCAACGTCAAAGGTTTCGCCGTGGACTGCACCTGTCGCAAGCCGCTGCCCGGGCTGCTTGCGCAGGCCGCAGGCGACTGGCCCATCGATGTGTCGCGCAGCTTTCTGATCGGCGACAGGGACAGCGACGTGGCTGCGGCCGAGGCCTTCAACATTCCCGGCATCAAGTTCGACGCCGCGACGCAGTCGCTCGTCGACCTCGTGCGTCGCGCGCTGGCCGCGCACGGGCAGTAGCCAAGCACCGACCCGGCCCGCCGCGGCGATCATTTCATCCTCAGCGCCCTCGGCCCGAGCGTCGCCGACACAATTCTCCAAAAGATATATCTTGCGAAATATCGAAACTGCTCCCATTTACGATGCATCATAAGATATATCTTTCTGTGATATATCTAATATGTTGAAGTAACAGGAGTTCTCATGTTCGGACGACACTTTGGAGGCCGCGAGGACCATTCCGACCGGCATTGCGGCGGCCGGCACGGCCGCGGACGCCCGCGCGGCTTCGGCCGGCACGGCTTTGGCGGCCGCCACGGCGGCGGCGACGAGATGATGCATGCCGGGCGGATGCTCGCGCAGGGCGACCTGCGGCTGATCGCGCTCAAGCTCATCGATGAACAGCCGCGGCACGGCTACGACATCATCAAGGCGCTGGAGGAGAAAACCTCGGACTGGTACTCGCCGAGCCCGGGCATCGTCTATCCGACGCTCACGTATCTCGAGGAGGTCGGCTACCTGACATCGCAGCCCGAAGGCGCCAAGAAGCTCTACACCATCACCGCCGAAGGCCGCACGCACCTCACCGAGAACGGCGACCTCGTCGATGCCGTCATGAAGCGGCTCGCCTTCATCGGCGAGAAGGCCGCGCGCATTCGCGAACGAATGGAGAGCGAACAGGAAGGCGAGCGCGGCGGCCGCTGGCAGCTCGTGCGCGCCGCTTTCGAGACCATGCGCGAAGCCGCGCGCGAGCGCCTGAAGAACGATCCCGACGCCGAGTCGAAGGTCGTGGAGATTCTCGCCCGCGCGGCGAACGAGATCCGGCGTCTGCAGTAAGGCGATGCTAAACGCGGTCAGGTGAAGCGCCCGCCTGAGGGCGGACGCTTCAGCCGGGCCGGCGGCTCGCCGCCCGCGGTCTGGTCGTCACCTGGTTGAAATTACGCCGCCGGCCCGCCGATTACGGGACGGTTCAGCCTAGTTGCACACGACGCGGACCGTGAACAATTTTGCCAGTTCCGCAATGGCCTCGGCCGGTAATTCCCGCGACTTCGCCGCCACGTCCGGCTGCAGCCCGTTCGACTCCAGGAAGTTCACGGCAATGCTGGACTTTATTGCAAAATTCACGTTCTGAGGAATGTCGTTCGTCGCGGCCGCGATGTTGAGCGCATTCAGCTTCGAGACGATCACGCCGATGATATTGCCATACTTATCGATAAGTGGGCCGCCGCTGTTTCCGGGCTGTACGGGTGCCGATATTTGCAGCAGCCGTGAATCGTCTCCGAGGCCAGTGATCGCAGTGACCGAGCCGGTCGTAAAATTGCCTGATGCGGAAAGAAGCCCGGCCAAAGGAAAGCCGAAAACATATACCGGTTCACCGAGCCGCGCTTGCGGACGCAGCGCTGGAACGATCGCCGGCGTTAGCGATGTCTTGACGATGGCGAGGTCGTTCACCTTGTCCTTCGCGAGGAGGGAGGCGCTCACTGCAGTTCCGCCGACCGGAACAACGCTCAGGCTCCGACAGCCTTCGACGACGTGATTGTTCGTCAGCAGATGGCCATTCGTGGAGACAAACAGGCCGGTACCAGAGCTTTCGCCACGCTTTTTCCCCGCGTCGGGCGAACCGCCAGCAGAGGCCGAGATGTATTCCTTTTGGCAGGAGATGACTTCGGACAACGCGTTGCGCGACCCCGCGAGCGACAATGCCGACACAGAGCGCTGGTTCAAGAACACCCGAACGCCGCCGGAAACCGCGAAATCTTCGAGGAATTCGGCCTTCAGGCCACTCGAAAATACGCCCTTCTCGCCTTCACGTTCGAAGCCGACAAACTTGCCGACCCAGCGCTTACGGCCGGTAACGAGGCCAAGCCGTCGCGCTCAATCGACTTCCAGTTCGGATTGGTGAAGGCGATATAGGCCTTCGCCTTATCGCCGAAACCGAGCCAGACGGTCGTCCCGTCCTTGTATTTGGCCGCCGCCAGACAGCCGGAAATGCCTTCGCTGAAACCGATGGTCCAGCCGGATACTTCGCCAAATCGCTTGTCGATGCTCAGCTCGGCATGCGCCGCGCTTACCAAACACAAGGACAGGATGAAGCAGGCTGCACGCCATGAAGCATGGGCCAAACCCATGCATGCCTGGCATACGCTCGCGGCCTTTCGCATAAACAAACTCGGATAAGAGAGTGCCGCTCGTCAGGGCCGGCCAGTCAGTTGCCGCTCACCGATCGCATCCTGGCGGGCGTGACACCGGCGAAAGGATCGGCCCCCGTCTTCTCGTCCGCTGAAGCAGTCGCCGAGGCGTTCGCTTGTTCGACCGGCGCTTTCTTCTTGCTGGTCCGGACCCGGCGGGGCGCCGGCGGCACGTCATGACGTGTTGCCGAGCGCGCAACCTGTCCCGCGATTATGGCAGCCGCAACGCCACCGATGATCGCACCGGCAATGAGGCCGCGATCGCTCGCGGCAGCCGGGCGCGGCGATAGGACCGGCATCGTGAATGCGACACACAGCGCCAGCGTGAAGATTCTCGGCCCCGTGAAGAACCGCACATTGGACGGAATCATCGACAGCCCCCCAGTCGAAAACCCTACCATCATAAGGGCGCGTCGAAGTCAGCGCAACTTTGAGTTAAGCGTCTAGCGGCATCAACCCCAGACAAATCGCGCGGAGAAAGCGGCTCACTGCCCCCAGGCTCTGAACGCTTCCTCGAACGCGCGTGAGCCGGGCGTACCCTTCTCGACCGCGAGGATGGCGCGCTTGCCGCTGGTGTAGACGATCGGAATGTCGAACCAGTCGCGCTCCTTCAGGAGCTGGATGTTCCGCTGCACGTCGATATCGACCGCCGACAGGCCGATGAGGAAGTAGCCGTTGGTGACCTTCACCGCGAGACCGGCGAGCGGCACGCCGCGCGCCTGCTCGTTCTGCTTCATCAGCACGCCGGGCACGTTGCCGATGCCGCCTTCGGCGAAGTCGGCCGGCAGGGTGAACATGATCTCGATCGTGTGGCTCGCCGGCAGCGCCTTGTCGGTGTTGCGGCGGAGCGACCAGACCATGCGCAGATGGCGCTCGGGAATCTCCACGTCGGCGCGGATGGCGAGCTCGGGCGGCTGGCCCGGGCCGGGCGAGACGGTCTCGGTGCGCCAGATGGCGGAGCCGACGTAGCGCTTGCCTTGCGGATCGTTCGGATCTTCGTCGTACAGCACGACCTTCTGCGCCACGGCCGCGGCCGGCGCATTCGCGGTGCCGGCCTGATCGCCGCCGATACGGTCGGTGATCTTCGGCTGGCCGGCCGGCTGCGCGGGCTGCTGCTGCTGCGTGACGGGCGCCGGGCTCGTCGAGCGCATCCCAGCGAACATCGAGGAGATGGCGCCGCGCTGCCAGTAGCCTATGCCGGCGACGCACAGAATGCCGATGACCACGGCGGCGATCGCCGCGATGCGGCGCCAGTTCGGCGCCGGACGGGTATAGACGTCTTCGTCGTCGTACTGCTCGGCCGGCGCGGGCGGCCAGCTCTCGGGCAGCGGCTCCTCCGGCATGGGCTCGTGCTTGACGGCCCGTGGCAGGGGCTCCTCCGCCTCGGCCTCAGGCTTGGCTTCGGAGGACGACGGATAGCTCGCGCCGTGATGCGGCGCGTAAAGCGACGGCTCCTCGGGCGGCTCGATCGGCAGCGGCTCGTGCGGGGGAGCCGGCGAGGTGTCGACCTGCTGCCCTTCGGCCTCGGCCATCGTCTCGCGGAAATTGCGTAGAGCCTGATCGCGCAGCGAGGGCGGCTCCTCGGCCGGCGGCTTTGCCGGCGTCTCCGGCAAGGCGCGGCGGACGGCTTCGGCCTCCACCTGGCGAATCGCCTCTTCCAGCGCCATCCGCTCGCGGGTGATCTCGGCTTCCTCGAGCGGCGGATCGACGCCGCGCAGCTGATTGACCAGGGCGGTTCGCGCGCGCTCGTACAAGGCGCGGCGATTCTCGCCGGTATTGGTCTCGAGGCCTTCAACCGCGCGTGCGATCAGGGGGTGATAATCAGCCATTCCGCGTCATATGCTCGAGCATGAGGAAGGCGCTCTTCGCCCCGCATGATGTCTTTTTTTCGCAATCATGTCTCGAAGGGATTCTTCATCAGAATCGTATCTTCCCGTTCCGGGCTGGTGGACAGCAGCGCGACCGGACAACCGATCAGCTCCTCCACCCGGCGGACATACTTGATGGCCTGCGCCGGAAGCTGCGCCCACGAACGCGCGCGCGCCGTCGGCTCTTTCCAGCCGTCGATGGTCTCGTAGATCGGCTCGGCGCGGGCCTGCGCCAACTCGCCAGCCGGAAGATAGTCGATCTCGCGGCCGTCGAGACGGTAGCCGACGCAGACTTTGACCTCGTCGAAGCCGTCGAGAATGTCGAGCTTGGTCAGCGCGATGCCGTCGATGCCGGACGTGCGCACGGTCTGGCGGACCAGCACCGCGTCGAACCAGCCGCAGCGGCGCGCGCGCCCGGTGACGGTGCCGAATTCATGGCCGCGTTCGCCGAGGATCTTGCCGATCTCGTTGTGCATCTGGTCGGTCGGGAACGGCCCCTCGCCCACCCGCGTCGTATAGGCCTTGGTGATGCCGAGCACGTAGTCGATGGCGTTGGGGCCGAGGCCGGAGCCGGTCGCCGCCTGCGCCGACACGGTGTTCGACGAGGTGACGTAAGGATAGGTGCCGTGGTCGATGTCGAGGAGCGCGCCTTGCGCGCCCTCGAACAGGATGCGCTTGCCCTCGCGCCGCTTGCCGTCGAGCAGCGACCAGACCGAGTCCATGTAGGGCAGCACCTTCGGCGCGATGGCGGCGAGATGATCGTAGAGCGCCTTCGGCTCGATCTCGGGCATGTTGTTGCCGCGGCGCAGCGCGTTGTGGTGCGCAAGCAGGCGCTCGATCTTCGGCGCGAGCGACGGCAGGTCGGCGAGGTCCATGAAACGGATCGCGCGGCGGCCGACCTTGTCCTCGTAGGCCGGGCCGATGCCGCGCTTGGTGGTGCCGATGCGCGCGGTGGAATTCTCGCGGATGGCTTCGAGCTCGCGGTGCAGCGGCAGGATCAGGACTGCATTTTCGGCGATGCGCAGATTGTCGGGGGTGACCTTGACGCCCTGCTTATCGAGCGCGGCGATCTCGTCGATCAAAGCCTGCGGGTCGATGACAACGCCGTTGCCGATGACGGAGAGCTTGCCGCCGCGCACGACGCCGGACGGCAGCAGCGACAACTTGTAGACCTTGCCGTCGATGACCAGGGTGTGGCCGGCATTGTGGCCGCCTTGGAACCGCACGACGATGTCGGCTTGTTCCGACAGCCAGTCGACGATCTTGCCCTTACCCTCGTCGCCCCACTGGGAGCCGACCACAACAACATTCGCCATCAGGATATTTCCCTGCCTAAGCCCCCGGACGCGCTCAGCCGGGTGCCGCCGGCCAGGTGCACCTTCGGATAAAGGATGCAAGCGGCCGAGGCAAGGCAGAGCGCCCCTGAACAGAGCCTGACAGGTTGTTACTTTACCTGACTTTTCAACAAGCTACCGAGCCGGGGCGCGTTTTGCCCTAGGACTGCAGCACATAATGGCCCGGCGCGGGCGCCAGCGGCCCATCAGCGGACGGAAAGCCGGGCGGCGGCACCGGGTTACCCGAGTGGGCGCCGAGCCAGCCGCTCCATTCCGGCCACCAGGAACCGGCCTTGGACGGGGCCATCTCGAGCCAGGTATCGGGATCCATATGGAGGGCGTCGCCGGCCGTTGTCATAACCCGGTAGTGACGCTTGCGGTGATTGGGCTCCGACACGATGCCGGCATTGTGCCCCCCCGACGTCAGGAGATAGGTGATCTCCGTCTCGGTCAGGCGATGGATCTTGTAGGTCGAACGCCAGGGCGCGACGTGGTCGCGCTCGGTGCCGACGGCGAAGATCGGCACGCGAATGTCGGTGAGCGACACGGGCTTGGCGCCGACGACATAGCGGCCTTCGGCGAGTTCGTTCTCAAGGAACAGCTTGCGCAGATATTGCGAGTGCATGCGGTACGGCATGCGCGTCGCATCGGCGTTCCACGCCATCAGGTCGATCATGGGCTCGCGCTCGCCCATCAGATAATTGCGCGTGAGATACGACCAGACGAGATCGTTCGAGCGCAGCATCTGGAAAGCGCCGGCCATCTGCGTGGTGTCGAGATAGCCCTGCTCCCACATCATGTCTTCGAGGAAAGCGAGCTGGCTTTCATTGATGAACAGCGACAGCTCGCCGGCTTCGGTGAAGTCGGTCTGCGCCGCCAGCAAGGTGAGCGACTTGAAGCGCTCGTCGTTGTCGCGCGCCATCGCGGCGGCCGCGATCGACAAAAGCGTGCCGCCGATGCAGTAGCCGACGGCATGCACCTTCTGGTCGGGCACGATGGCATTGACCGCTTCGAGCGCGGACATGACGCCGAGCGTGCGGTAGTCCTCCATGTCGAGATCGCGGTCGTTCTCGTCGGGATTCTTCCACGAGATCATGAAGACGGTGAAGCCTTGTTCCGTCAGGTATTTCACCATCGAATTGTGCGGCGACAGGTCGAGGATGTAGTACTTCATGATCCAGGCCGGCACGATCAGCACCGGCTCGGGCCGCACGGTTTCCGTGGCGGGCGCATACTGGATCAGCTCGATCAGGCGGTTGCGGTACACGACCTTGCCCGGCGTGACCGCGACGTCGCGGCCGACGACGAAGTTCTCGGTGCCGGCCGGCTTCTTGCCGCTGACCTTGCGCTGCCAATCCTCCAGCATGTTCTGAAAGCCGGCGACCAGGTTCTTGCCGCCCTGCTCGGCCGTGCGCTGCATCACCTCGGGATTGGTGAGCAGGAAGTTCGATGGCGACATCATGTCGAGGATCTGCCGCGACATGAACTCGACGACGTTTTCGTGCTGCTTGCTCACGCCGCGCATGCCGGTCGTCGCGTTGTGCCACCATTGCTGATTGAGCAGGAAGCCCTGGTACATGAGGTTATAGGGCCACTTCTGCCACGCTTCGCCCGCGAAACGCCGGTCCTGCGGCAAGGGTTCGATGCAGGGCGCGACGCCGTCGCTTTTCATCGCGCAGTGCGCGGCGTATTGCGCGAAGCGCGCGGCCTTGCGCATTGCCTTGTTGACGAGTTGCAGGCGTTTGCCCGGCTGGCTGGCGAGATGAACGGCCCAGTCGAAATAGGCCTCGGTCATCGCCGCCGGCGACAGACCCATCGTGAGATGCGCGATAGCCGCATGTTGGGAGCGATCGACGATGTCGGCGAAAGCCGTGAGGGCGTAGGAATCGCGCTTTTCAGCCTCCATGGTCGGGAGGCTCTGCGGATGAGGCGCGCTTGGAGCAGCCGGCGCGGCGGCTGCGGTCGCTTGCGGCGTCGTGACAGGTACCTGTTCGTCCATGAGCAACACCTATCGGCGTCCGCCCCCGGCGGTCATGACCTAGGTCAAACTCGCGATGCCCCCGCAATCATTCCAGCATGGAAGCTGCGGGCGCCGCCACGTGAACGGCGCCCGCATGTGTCGATCAGAAGTGCAGCGGCTTGGCCTGCTGCACCTGCGGCAGCGCGCGCACCTTGGCGAGCACCGCCTCCGGCAGGTCGCCGTCGATCTCGATCAGCGCGATGGCGTTGCCGCCAGGCGCTTCGCGGCCGACATGGAAGGTCGCGATGTTGATGTTGGCCTCGCCCAAGGTGCCCGAGAACGTGCCGATGAAGCCCGGCTTGTCGAGGTTGGTGATGTAGATCATCGACGGACCGAACTCCGCGTCCATGCGGATGCCCTTGATGTTGACGATACGCGGGCGGCCGTCGGCGAACACCGTGCCGGAGACCCAGCGTTTCTGCTTCTCGGTCTCGACCGTCACCGTGATGAGGCTCTCGTAGTCGCCGGCGACCTGGCGCGTGGTCTCCTCGATGATCATGCCGCGCTCCTTGGCGATGACCGGCGCCGAGACGACGTTGACGTCGCCGAGCATCGGCCGCAGCAGGCCGGCGAGCGCGGCCGAGGTGAGCGCGCGCGTGTTCATCTGCGCCACCGCGCCTTCATAGGCGATCTGCACCTTCGAGATGCCGGTCTCGGTGAGCTGGCCGGCGAAGGAGCCGAGCTTCTCGGCGAGTTCGACGAACGGCTTGAGCTTCGGCGCCTCTTCGGCCGTGATCGACGGGAAGTTGATGGCGTTGGTGATCGCGCCGGTCATCAGGTAGTCCGCCATCTGCTCGGCGACCTGCAGCGCGACGTTCTCCTGCGCTTCCGTGGTGGAGGCGCCCAGATGCGGCGTGCAGATCACGTTGGGGTGGCCGAACAGCACGTTCTCCGTGGCGGGCTCCGTCACGAACACGTCGAAGGCGGCGCCGGCGACATGCCCCGAATCGAGCGCGGCGCGCAGTGCCACCTCGTCGACCAGACCGCCGCGGGCGCAGTTGATGATGCGCACGCCCTTCTTGGTCTTGTTGATCGCCGTCGCGTCGATGATGTTCTTGGTCTTGTCGGTGAGCGGCGTGTGCAGCGTGATGAAGTCGGCGCGCTTGAGCAGGTCTTCCAGCTCGACCTTCTCGACGCCGATATCGACGGCGCGCTCCGGCGACAGGAACGGATCGAAGGCGATGACCTTCATCTTCAGGCCGAGGGCGCGGTCGGCGACGATCGAGCCGATGTTGCCGCAGCCGATGACACCGAGCGTCTTACCGGTGATCTCGACGCCCATGAACTTGTTCTTTTCCCACTTGCCGGCTTGCGTCGAGCGGTCGGCTTCGGGGATCTGACGGGCGAGCGCCAGCATCAGCGAGACCGCGTGCTCGGCGGTGGTGATCGAATTGCCGAAGGGCGTGTTCATCACGATGATGCCCTTGGCGGTCGCGGCCGGGATGTCGACGTTGTCGACGCCGATGCCGGCGCGGCCGATGACCTTCAGATTGTTCGCCTTCTCGAGGATCTTCGGCGACACCTTGGTGGCCGAACGGATGGCGAGGCCGTCGTAGTTGCCGATGATCTCGGCGAGCTTGTCCTTGTCCTTGCCGAGAGCGGGCTGGAAATCGACCTCGACGCCGCGATCCTTGAATATCTGGATGGCGGCGGGAGACAGAGCGTCGGAAATGAGAACTTTGGGCATGGTGGTTCTTCCTTCACCCTCCCCTGGAGGGGGAGGGTCGGCCCGCAGGGCCGGGGTGGGGTGAAACCTTGCAAAAAGAAATACGGCGGTGGCGGTCGATGACGAAGTCACCCCACCCCGCCATGCTTCGCATGGCGACCCTCCCCCTCCAGGGGAGGGTAAAGAGCGGAGTTACGCCGCTTTCGCGAGCGCGGCCTTGGCTTCGGCGAAGGCCCAATCGAGCCAGGGCGTCAGCGCTTCGACGTCGGCCTTCTCGACCGTGGCGCCGCACCAGATGCGCAGGCCCGGAGGCGCGTCGCGATAAGCACCGATGTCGAGACCGGCGCCTTCCTTCTCCACCAGCGAAGCGAGCTGCTTGGCGAACGCCGCCTGCGCGTCGGCCGACAGCGAAGTGACCGCCGGATCGGCGACCTTGAGGCACACCGACGTGTTGGAGCGGATGTCCGCCGACACGGCGAGGAAATCGACCCACGGCGTCTTGGCCGCCCAATCGGCCAGCACCTTGGTGTTGGCGTCGGCGCGCGCGATCAGCGCGTTGAGACCGCCGATCGACTTCGCCCACTGCAGCGTGTCGAGATAGTCCTCGACGCACAGCATCGACGGCGTGTTGATGGTTTCGCCGACGAAGATGCCTTCGTTGATCTTGCCGCCCTTGGTCATGCGGAAGATTTTCGGCAGCGGCCAGGCGGGCTTGTAGGTCTCGAGACGCTCAACGGCGCGCGGCGACAGGATGAGCATGCCGTGCGCGGCTTCGCCGCCCAGCGCCTTCTGCCAGGAGAAGGTCACGACATCGAGCTTGTCCCAGTCGAGCTTCTGCGCGAAAGCCGCCGAGGTCGCGTCGCAGATGGTCAGGCCCTTGCGGTCCGCGGCGATCCAGTCGCCGTTCGGCACGCGCACGCCCGAAGTCGTGCCGTTCCAGGTGAAGACCACGTCGGAATTGAAGTCGACCTTCTTGAGGTCGGGAAGTTCGCCGTAGGGCGCCTTGAGGACGGTGACGTCCTTGAGCTTGAGCTGCTTTTCGACGTCGGTGACCCAGCCTTCGCCGAAGGATTCCCAGGTCAGCATGGTGACGGGACGCGCGCCGAGCATCGTCCACATCGCCATTTCCACGGCGCCGGTGTCGGAAGCGGGCACGATGCCGATGCGGTAATCGGCGGGCACCTCGAGGACTTCGCGGGTCAGATCGATGGCGCGCTTAAGCTTCGCCTTGCCGATCTTGGCGCGGTGCGAACGTCCGAGGGCTGCGTCTGTGAGGGCTTGGAGGTTCCAACCGGGGCGCTTGGCGCAGGGGCCGGAGGAAAAGTGCGGCATTACCGGGCGCACACCGGGCTTGGTCGTCGTCATGACCTATCCTTCCAGATAGAAGCCCCTCGTTGGGGAGGGGTGTCCCACTGGGGGAGATAGGCGATGGGCCCCGCCGGGTCAACTCATTTCGATACCGCCGGACCAATGGCGGTATTTTTCGGCGGCTAGAAGCGCATGCCGACGCCGACGCGGCCGGTGCTCAAATTGGTGCGAATGCTGTTCACCGACGAGAACGAGATGAACTCGTACTCACCGCGCAGGAAGACATTCGGCAACAACGCCACGTCGAGACCGACGCCGCCGAGGAAGCCGATGGCGAATGCGTTGTTCTTCGCATCGCTCGCCGAGCCGGTGAAGGGACCATAATTCGTGCCGGCCGCGGCATTCGTGCCGCTCGCGTGCACGGTCGCAGCGTTGGCGTAGTTGAAGCGCCCAACCGCGATGCCCAACATCGCATAAGGCAGGAACTGACCGATGGCGTAGCCCGCGCGGCCGCGCAGCGTGGCGTAATCGACGAGCTTGATCGACGACGACGAGGTCACGTCGACCGTGTTTCTGAATCCATCGGAGGTGTTGAAGACCCGGCCCATCGAATCCGACGCCGACGCCTCCAGCGAAGACATGTAATTGTAGGCAAGATCGACGCCGAGGACGACTTCGCTCCACTGCCAGTTATAGCCGATGAAGCCGCCGAACTGCCGGCTGTTCGAGGTGGATGACGGCAGCGTCGTCCAACCGGACACGTTGCCCTCGTTCTCGATGGTCGTGTTGCGCAGGATGTAGGATATCTGCGAACTGGTGCTGTTGCCGAAATTGGCATTGAGGCTCGACAACCCCATCTGCGCACCGATCTGGATGCCGTCCCAGCGGACATAGCCCGGCGTATCGCTGAATGAGCCGCGCAGCCATGAATCGTCGTCGTCCGGCAGGTCGGCGGCGCGCGCGCTGCCGATCGAGACCACAATGAGAGCCGCCGCCACGACGTTACGCGAGGCGACCTTATCGTACATACGGCAAATCATCGAAACTCCAACGAACACCAACGCGCAACTCGTGGGCGGCGAGGTTCTTCAGCGTCATGGCGCCGAAGGCATCGCTTCCCGTCGTCGCGTCACCAAGGTTGAGATAGCGGTAGCCGACATCGACGATCACATTGGGCGCGACCGCATAGGCGACGCCGCCCATGGCGGCCCAGGCGAAGCGCCATTGCGTGTTCGACGATCCGCCCGCAAAGGGCGGCGCCGCCGTGCTGACGTAGTCGGTCGTGCGCAGATAAGACACGCCGGCACCGGCGCCGATATACGGCGTCGCGCGATACCAGGTGCCGAGATCGAGATAGCCGTTGAAGAGCGCGGTGACGGCCGACACTTTCGCCGATGTGTCGTTCGGCGAGGCGACCGAGCCTTGGTATTTCATCGGCGCGGTGTAATCGAGCGTGACGTCTGTGCGCAGCCAGTCGCTCTTGTAGCCGACACCGGCGCCGCCCGTGAAACCGTTGCTCAGGCTGTTGCCGGTCGGATTGGGAAAGCCGGGCGCCGATTGCGCGCCGTCGACATGACCCCAGTAATAACCGAGGTCGCCGCGCACGTACCAGCCGCCATGGGGCACGATGAGCGCCGGCTTTGGCGGTGGCGGCAGGTTCTCCGGCATGTCCGCGGCCGTCGCGGCATTCGTGGCGACAGTCGCCTGCCCCAAGATGCCAATGATCGCGAGCCGTCTCAGCCGACGCATGGCACCGGTCCCCTGGCTGCCGGCGAGACCCTTGTTTTGGTCTTCGCCTGCTTCGTCCGAACACCCTACCCAAGGAAGGTAAAAGGCGGCTTAACCATAAATCTTCACCATGATCGGCCGCCGTTAACCGTGAGCCGAAGCTCGAAGCGCGGCGGCCGGATCAGGTCATCCCCTGCTGCGCAGCGGCGGATAGACCGGCGGGGGCTGATAGGCCGGCGGCGGCGGCGGCGCGTAGGCCGGCGGCGGTGCGTAGTACACAGGCCGCGTGTCGAAGGCGTCGAAGTTCATGCGCACGCCGAACTTGAGATCGTGCGACGTGAGGCGACGGAATTCCGTCGGGTTGTTGTAGTTGTTCGTGCCGTCGAAGCGCGTGACGTCGCCGCTCTGGCCGTTGCCGAGATCGACATAGCGATAGGCGAATTCGATCGTCGTGTTCTTGGTGAGCTTGTAGCCGACGCCGGCATAGAGCGCCCAGGCAAACTGCCACTTGCTCGCCGACGCGGCATAGGCGTCGCTGCCGCCGCTGCCCGCGCAGCTCGAGCTGTCGTTGCAGGTCGAGAAGTCGGCGAAGCTGCTGATCGTGTTGCGGCTCGTGCCGATGCCCGCGCCAACGAAGGGCGTGAAGCCGCTCCAGGTGCCGAGATCGACGTAACCGTTGAGCAGGAACAGCCATTCCGACTTGCTGCCGGTGTAACGGTCGCTGGCGTAGCACGGCGGGCCGCTGATGCAGTACGCGTCTGGCAGACGGCCGACGTCCAGGCCGTGGAAATTCGCCTTGGCGCGATATTCACCGGTCACATCGAGGCGGAACCAGTCGTTGACGTTGTAGCCGATGCCGGCGCCGAAGAACGGCGCGGCGTCGAAGCTCTTGTCGACATTCTGAACCGACGAGAATCCGCTGTAATTGCTGTTCCAGATGCTGTCGACTTGCTGATTGCTGAAGCCGATATCGCCGCGCAGGTACCAGCCGCCCGCGAATTCTTCGACCTGAGGCGCCGGCACGTAGACGGGGGGCGGCGAATAGTCAGCGGCCTGCGCCGCCGAGAAGGCGAGCGGAGCAAGCCCCGCGAGAATAGAAATCGTTAGACGCCGTACCATTTTTTCGTCCCTTTTTTAATCCGACGCTCCCCCAAAAGCGGCGAACCATTTACCGGGACGATGGCAGCAAAACCTTAAGTGGCTCTTAACCCTGTTTTTTAACCACGCATTTTAACCAGATTTTGCAGGGCTAAAGTTCCGTTTTAGCAAAACGTTTACTGATGCAACTTGTCGCCACAGAACGAAAATGGCCGGGCGTTCGGCCCGGCCATTGGCATCGCATGTTCGAGGAGACGTCACTCGCTCTCGTGCATCTCGCCGATGTGGTGCTGGGCGTAAAGCTGCACGCCGATCTGCTCGACGAGCGTGAGCTGCGTTTCGAGGAAGTCGATGTGGTGCTCCTCGTCCTTCATCAGCTTCTCGAAGATGTCGCGCGTGACGTAGTCCTTCACCGAGTGGCAGTGCGTCGCGGCCTCCTGATAGAGCTCGCGCGCGAACATCTCGGCGGCCAGGTCGCAGTCGAGCACTTCCTTGACGTTCTGGCCGATGTGCAGCGGGTCGAGGACCTGCATGTTCGGGAAGCCGTCGAGGAAAATGATGCGTTCGGTCAGCTTGTCGGCGTGCTCCATCTCTTCGATGGATTCCTTGCGCCACTGCTTGGCCAGATCCTTGTAGCCCCAGTTGTCGAGGAGCCGGTAGTGCAGCCAGTACTGGTTGATCGCCGTGAGCTCGTGGCGGAGCGCCTTGTTCAGATATTCGATGACTTTCGCGTCGCCCTTCATGGCGGAAACACCTCTCGTGGAATGCATACAAATGGAAGCAGGCGCAGTCTCAGGCGCTGATTAGCATAATTCTAATCTGGGAAAAACGTTCGGTAACCGCAACCAACAGGCAGGTGCGGATCAGCCCTTGTGGTGGGCGTGGGCGGCGCAGCTGCACGCGGCAGGGCAGCCGGCGGCGCCCAGGGCCTCGTCCATGATCTTGCGGATGGTGCGGGCGCACCGGCCACACTGGGCCGAGCAGCCGAGACAGCCATAGACTTGGCCGGTCGAGCGCGGATTGGCCGAAGTCACGGCGCGGCGCACTTCTTGGTCGCTGAGGACGTTGCAGGAACAGACGATCATCGCCTTCCACCCGGCGGCTCGTTCGACTGAGCCGAGAACACTGTTTGGCTACCGGCTCCATTCGGCCGAGTCAAAGGAAAACGTACTTTAAAAACATTCTAAACTATTGAATTACAACGCTTTTTCGCCCTGTTGAGGTCTCGGTAACTAACTTTCTGATGGCCGCAGAATGGCTTGACGGCAATTCGACGCACGGCGAGCAGGATCAGGACGGAGCCGCTAGAAAAAATTTTGGGGCGGCGTGTCGATCCGGCGCCCCTTCGTTCGTCGCCGCAGCAGGGGCCGGGGTGGCCTCGAGGAAAACACAGGAGAGCCAATATGCGCGTGATGGTGATGGTGAAGGCCACGAAGGACAGCGAAGCGGGCCTCATGCCCACGACCGAGATGTTCGAGGCCATGGGCAAGTTCAATGAGGAACTGGTGAAAGCCGGCATCATGCTCAACGGCGACGGCCTGAAGCCGTCGTCGCATGGCAAACGCATCGCCTTCGATGGCGCGAGCCGCACCGTGATCGACGGTCCCTTCGCCGAAACCCGCGAACTCGTCGCCGGCTTCTGGATCTGGGAGGTCAAGGATATGGCCGAGGCGGTCGAATGGGTGAAGCGTTGCCCCAATCCGATGCCGGGGCCGAGCGAGATCGAAATCCGGCCGTTCTACGAGATGGCCGATTTCGGCGAGGCCGTGACGCCCGAGATCGAAGAACGCTTCCAGCGGCTTCGCGACGAGGTCGCGGGCGCCAAGCGCTAGCCGGCTTGTCTTGCTTCTCCCGTCTCCCTTAAGTGGGAGACGTGGCAGCGAGCGAAACACACCAAGCCATCGAAGCGGTCTTCCGCATCGAGCGGGCGCGCCTCATTGCAGGACTCGCCCGCCTGATGCGCGACGTCGACCGGGCCGAAGAGCTGGCGCAGGACGCGCTGGTCACCGCGCTCGCCGAATGGCCGAGAAGCGGGGTGCCGCAGAACCCTGGCGCCTGGCTGATGACCGCGGCCAAGCGCCGGGCCATCGACGGCTTCCGCCGCGACAAGATGCTGGCGCGGAAACATGCCGAGCTCGGCCGCGACCTCGAAGACGCACAAGACGACGGCGCCAGGCGCATCGAGGCGGCCATGGACGACGATGTCGGCGACGAGCTGCTCGGCCTGATCTTCACCGCCTGTCATCCGGTGCTGTCGCGCGAGGCGCGGGCGGCGCTGACGCTGCGGCTGATCGGCGGACTGCAGACGGACGAAATCGCCCGCGCATTCTTGTCGAGTGAGGCGACCATCGCGCAGCGCATCGTGCGCGCGAAGAGGACGATCGCCGATGCCGGCCTCGCCTTCGAGGTGCCGCGGGGCGCCGAACGCGATGCGCGCCTCGCCTCCGTGCTCGAGGTCATCTATCTGATCTTCAACGAGGGCTATGCCGCGACGGCGGGCGACGACCTCATCCGCCCGGCCCTATGCGCGGAAGCGCAACGTCTCGGTCGCATTCTCACGGGCCTCATGCCCGATGACTCCGAAGTATTCGGCCTCCTCGCCCTGATGGAAATCCAGGCCTCGCGCCTTAACGCCCGCACGGCGGGCGACGGTTCGCTCGTGCCGCTGCCTGAGCAGAACCGCGCCCGGTGGGACCAGCTTCTGATCCACCGCGGACTTGCCGCGCTGACGCGGGCGCAGGCGCTCGGCGGCGGTCGCGGCCCCTATGCCTTGCAAGCGGCGCTCGCGGCCTGCCATGCGCGGGCGCGCCGCGCCGAAGACACCGATTGGAAGATGATCGCAGCGCTCTACGACGCGTTGCGCGAGGTGATGCCCTCGCCGGTCGTCGATCTCAACCGCGCGATCGCCCACAGCATGGCCTTCGGGCCGGAAGCCGGATTGGCGCTCGTCGAGGAGATCGCGAACGCTTCGGCCTTGCGCCATTATGCGCCGGTGCCGGCGGCGAAAGGCGACTTCCTGTTCCGCGCCGGCCGCCGCGCGGAAGCGAAGATCGAGTTCGAACGCGCGGCGACGCTCAGCCGCAACGCACCGGAGAAGGCGTTTCTGCTGAAGCGCGCGGCGGCGTGCGAGGGATAATTTGTAGCCCGGATGGAGCGCAGCGAAATCCGGGGCCGCCGGTCCATCACTCCCGGGTTATGCCTTGCTCCACCCGGGCTACGAACTACGAATACCTCTTAATGCAAATGCCGCAGCTTGTCGGGATTGCGCACGATGTAGATCGCCGTGATCTTGCCGTTCTCGATGTCGAGCGCCGTCGTCTGCAGTTCGCCGTCCGCCTCCAGCGTGATGAAGCCGGGCAGACCGTTGATGAAGCCCGACCGCACAAGCTTCGACGCATGGTGCTTGAAGAGAACGGCCAGCTTTTCGTGCACTTTCATGACCGCATCGAAGCCAACCACCGGCCGCATCGCCGCCGGACGCTTGCCGCCGCCGTCGGCATGCGTGCTCACATCCGCCGATAGAAGCGCGGCCAGCGCCTTCATATCGCCGTTGCGCGACGCGGCGTAGAACGCCTCGGCGATTTCGAGACCCCGTTGCCGGTCGACCTGAAAGCGGGGTCTTGCCTCGCGCACATGCGTGCGCGCCCGCGCGGCAAGCTGCCGGCAGGCGGCGGCGTCGCGCTGCAGCGTGGCGGCCACCTCCTCGAAGGCGAGGCCGAAGACATCGTGCAGCAGGAAAGCCGCGCGCTCGAGCGGCGACAGGCGCTCCAGCGCCAGCATCAAGGGCAGCGTGACGTCTTCCCCGCCCTCCTCCTCGACCATGGGATCGGGAAGCCAGGGGCCGAGATAGGTTTCGCGCCGGCGCCGCGCGGATTTGAGCTGATCGAGACAGAGACGCGTGACCGTGCGGCGCAGGAACGCCTCGGGTTCGCGCACCTTCGCGCGGTCGGCCCCCATCCACCGGATGAAGGCCTCCTGCAGCACGTCCTCCGCATCGGCGACCGAGCCCAGCATGCGGTAGGCAACGCGCATGAGCGTCGGACGCAGCGGATCGAAACTCGCCGCTGCGTCCGCGCGCGTGTCGTCCGTCCTCATGCGGCCGCCGCCCGCGCCGCCGCCTTCGCTTCGGCCGGGTCGACGAACAAGCCGAAGCCGACCATCAGGCGGTTCCAGCCATTGATGATATTGATCATCAGCGTGAGCTTCACCTGCTCTTCCGGGGTGAAGTGTTTGCCGAACTCTTCACGGACGCGATCGAGCGCGTGTCCATCGGCGATGCGCGTCAGCGCATCGGTCCAGGCGAGCGCCGCCCGTTCGCGTTCCGTGTAGCAGGGCGCCTCGCGCCAGGCCGACAGGAGATAGACGCGCTGCTCGGTCTCGCCCTGCGCGCGGGCGCTTTCGGCGTGCATGTTGATGCAGTTGGCGCAGCCATTGATCTGCGAGGCCCGGATTTCGACGAGATGGACCAGCGCCGGATCGAGGCTGCCGGCGATAGCGAACGAGGCGGACGTCCACTTCTTCATCACGTCCGGGGCGGCGGCGAAGATGTCATTGGTGTTCATGGCTCGCATCCTTATGAGGTTACGACACCAAGACGAGCGAGGCCCAGCCGGTGTGACATCCGGGCGAAATTTTTCGCCGGCGGCCGTTTGGGCGGACCGCCGGAACCGCCGATCTCAGCTCTTCGTTGCGGCCGTCACAAAGGCCGCCAACTCGCGCCCGAAGCGGACCGGCTCCTCATAGAAGGGAGTATGGCCGCTTTCCGTGTAAACCGAGAGGCGGCTGCCCGCGTGGAGCGCCTTGATCCGCTCCGACATGGCCAGACGCACCAGCCGGTCATGCACCCCGTGCGTCAGCAGGATCGGACCGCCATAGTCCCGGAAGACCGGTTCGAGATCGGGCGCCGAACTCTTGAGGAAGCCTTCGTTCACGGCGCGCGCGGTCATGCCGTTGACGACCAGCATCTGCTGCAGTTCGCTCCCCGTCGGCGGCCGATGGAAGCAGGCCGCCAAAAATTCGGCGGTCGCGGCTGTCCTTTCGGCGAGATCGTGCGACGTCGCGGTTCGGGCGAAGCTGACGGCGAGCGGCGTGAGCAGTTCGGCCGACTGCTTGGTGACAGCGTCCACGAGATTGATCCCCGCGATGCCCGACCCGCCATATTTCTTGAGATACGCGCCGGCCACGAAACCGCCGAGCGACCAGCCTACGAGAACCGGCCGCCGCAGTCTTGCGCCCGCGATCACGGCCGCAACGTCGTCCGCCCAGCGATCGGCCTCGGCATAGACGTCGGGCGAGTCGGGCTTGCCCGAGTCGCCGTGGCCGCGAAGATCGAAACGGACCATGCGAAAGCCCGCCAACGCCGGATCGGCGAACTGCTTGTCCCAGCTCAGGCGGCTTTGACGTAAGCCGTGAATGAAAAGGATTTCCGGAGCCTGCGCGTCCCCCTGCGCCTCTCCCGCCAGCATCGTGCCATCGGCCGAGCGGACCGCGAAGGAAGAACGTGTGTCGGCGGGCGCCGCAAAAGCCGGCCCGTTCACGGCGGTAATGGCCGCAGCCCCCGCCAACCCCACAATCAAGTTTCGACGATCGATCTCATGTGCCACGGAACACTCCGTATTGTGTATTTCTTTAGTGATCGATAAACAATATGGACTTGCGGCTGAACGTCAAGTCTCTACTTTCGGCGCATGGCCGCCTCTCCCAGACCGAGCACGAAGACGACGAAGAATGCCGAGACGCCGCGCGCGCGCGGCCGGCAGCCGACATTCGACCGGGACGAAGCCCTCGATGTGGCGCTCGAGCTGTTCTGGAGACATGGCTACGACGGCGTGAGCATTGCCGATTTGACCAAGGCCATCGGCATCGCGGCGCCGAGCCTCTATCATGCGTTCGGGAGCAAGGCCGATCTGTACCGCGAGGTGCTGCGCCGTTATGGCACCATCGGCATCACGGTCGATGAGATCGCAGCGGCGCCGACAAGCCTCGAGGCGGCGCGTCAGATGCTCGCGCGCGGCATCGCGGCTGTGACCATGCCCGGCAGACCGCTCGGCTGCATGATTTCCAACGGCATGCTCATGACCTCGGCCGAGAACGCCGATCTCGCGGCCGAGCTCAAAGCAATCCGCGCAGCCTCGCGCGAAGCGTTGAGGCGACGCATTGCGCGGGACATCAAGGAAGGACTGCTACCGGAGAAGACGGACGCAGCCGCGCTGGCGCGGCTTGTCAGCGCGCTGTTGCAGGGCATTTCGGTGCAGGCCTTGGACGGCGCCACCGCCGCGGAGCTTTCGTCCGTGGCGGCTTTGGCTCTCAAGGCATGGCCGGCCATGAAGACCGCGCCAGCTGCCGCGAAGTGACGGCCTGAGACTTACGCCGCGGCCTTGCTCAACGCGTCGATGACGCTGTCGACCGCGGCTTCGACCACCGTCTTGTCGTCGCCTTCGCCCATGACGCGGATCACCGGCTCGGTGCCGGAGGGACGCACGAGCAGGCGGCCGTTGCGGCCGAGCTTTTCCTCGGCGCTGGCGATCGCGGTCTTGACGCTCGCGCTTTCCAGCGGCTTGCCCGACTTGAAGCGGACGTTCTTGAGGATCTGCGGCAGCGGCTCGAAGCGGTGGCAGACTTCCGACACCGGCTTGTTGCTGCGATTGACCACCGCGAGCACCTGCAGCGCGGCGACGAGGCCGTCGCCGGTCGTGGTGTAGTCGGACAGAATGATGTGGCCGGACTGCTCGCCGCCGACATTGTAGCCGTCGGCGCGCATGCGCTCGAGGACGTAACGGTCGCCGACGGGCGTGCGCACGAGCTCGATGCCCTGCTTCGCGAGGTGACGCTCGAGGCCGAGATTGGACATCACCGTCGCAACGATGCCGGACCGCTGCAAACGGCCGTCTTCCTTGAAGCTCTCCGCGATGACCGCGAGCAGCTGGTCGCCGTCGACCACATGGCCGCGCTCGTCGATGATCAAGACGCGGTCGGCGTCGCCGTCAAGCGCGATGCCGATGTCGGCACGCATCTCGCGCACCTTGCGCGAGATCGCGGCGAGGTCGGTCGAGCCGCATTCCTTGTTGATGTTGAAGCCGTCCGGCTCGACGCCGATCGAGATCACGTCGGCGCCCATTTCCCACAGCGAGCCCGGTGCGACCTTGTAGGCGGCGCCGTTGGCGCAATCGATGACGACGCGCAGCCCGTCGAGCGACAGGTGGCGCGGCAGCGTGAGCTTGGCGAATTCGATATAGCGGTCCTGCACGCCGTCGATGCGCCGGGCGCGGCCGAGATCGTTGCTCGCCGCCAGCTGCCGGGTCAGATCGGAATCGAGCAGCGCCTCGATCTTCAACTCGACTTCATCCGAGAGCTTGAAGCCGTCCGGCCCGAACAGCTTGATGCCGTTGTCGTCGAACGGATTGTGCGAGGCCGAGATCATGACGCCGAGATCGGCGCGCATGGAGCGCGCCAGCATGCCGACGGCCGGCGTCGGAATGGGACCGGTGAGCAGCACGTCCATGCCGACCGAGGTGAAGCCCGCGACCAGCGCGTTCTCGATCATGTAGCCGGACAGGCGCGTATCCTT
>Ga0180216_1000878_pt1 | contig 28765 bp, 26 predicted proteins | sample eDN3rd37CBELigMG_FD_128879 | JGI IMG/M metagenome (GOLD analysis project Ga0180216, IMG submission 128879) | Enriched Miracle-Growth compost microbial communities from Emeryville, California, USA - eDNA 3rd pass 37_C BE-Lig MG (version 2)... ... | reverse complement strand
GACTTCAATTATTCGGGCGACCGCCAGCAGTGGGCCTACGGCGGACGCAGCCAGCGCCGCAGCGCCCTGGGATATCCCGCCCTGCGCGGCGCCAACCAGCTCATCAACGCCGCGGCCGCGCTCGCGGCGCTCGAGGCCCTGCATCCGCGCCTGGTGGTCACGCAGCAGGACGTCCGCCAGGGCCTGCTGCACGTCAGCCTGCCCGCGCGCATGCAGATCCTGCCGGGCCTGCCGGCGACGATACTGGACGTCGCCCACAATCCGCATGCCGTCGCGGCCCTGGGCCAGAACCTCGACAGCATGGGCCATTATCCGCACACCTACGCCGTGGTCGGCATGCTGCACGACAAGGACATCGAGTCCACGCTCTCGCGGATCTCGCGGCGCATCGACCGCTGGATGTGCACCACCCTGGGCGGCCCGCGCGGCACCACCGCCGACGAGCTCGCCGCCATCGTCCGCCGCCTGGCGGGCGAGGAGGCGCCCGTGGACCCCTTCATCCAGGGCGCGGTGGAGGTCGGCCGCCAGGCCGGCGGCTCCCACAAGCCCGGCGTGCGCGCCGCGCCGCGCCCGGCCGTGCCCGCGCGCGACGTGACTGTGTCGACCTTTGATGATCCGGTACAAGCCTTTACCGAGGCTCGAAAGCTGGCGACCGACAATGATAGAATTCTCGTGTTCGGGTCGTTTGCCACCGTCGGCCCAGTGCTCGAGGCCTTGAGGCTCGAGGGCAGAGACGTCATTTAATCACCGGGCGGTGCCGCCACCAGCCCGCCCCAGACGGGTTTCAGCGCGATGTTTTTTCGGAAAGCCACGGATTCAGCCTCCGAGCGACGGACTTCGGGCCGTGGCGCGGGCTCCAGCGAGGCCCAGCTCAAGGAATTGCGCAACAAGGCCCGGCGGCGCCTGATCGGCGCCCTGGCCCTGGTGCTGGCGGCCGTCATCATCGTGCCGCCGCTCTTTGACGCACCGCCTCCGGCGGAACCCCGCGAGCCCATCGTCGTGCCCGCGACCTCGTCGGGCCTGGTGGACACCGGCCAGGACCAGGCCGCCGACACCCAGGCCGCGGATGCCGGCCAGGGCGCCGCCGGCGAGGGCGAGGGAGGCTCCGGCACGGATGCCGCCTCGGGCCCGGCGTCCGCCGGGTCGGCAGCCTCCGGCCAGAGCCAGGAGGGCCAGTCCATCCAGGTCGACCAGATCGGCGGGCAAGCCGCCCAGGACGGCCGCCAGGGCCAGGCCGGCCCGGCGGCCGGCACGGCCTCCGGCGCCGAAAAACCCGCCGAGGCGCCGCAGCGCGCCCCGGCCGAGCCCTCGTCCGAGGCCCGCACGCCCGCCCAGCCGCCCAAGCCCGGCACGATCCGCGAGCGCACCGACGACGGCTCGGTCGCCCTCGCACTGCTCGCCGGCAAGATGCCCGAGGAAACCGGCAAGCCCCCGCGACCCGCCAGCCCGTCCAAGGCCCAGGGCAATTTCATCCTGCAGGTGGCGGCCTACACCACCGAGCAGGACGCGCGCCAGCGGCGCGACAGCCTGGTCGAGTCCGGCGTGACCAATGCCTACGTCGAGCGCGGCCAGTCCGGCGACAAGACCGTCTACCGGCTGCGCGTCGGGCCCTTCCCCACCCATGAGGCGGCCCAGGCCGCCCAGACGCGGCTGCGGGCGCTCGGCTACCAGAACGGCTTGATTTCCGGCAAGTGACCAGCTTCGACTACATCGCGCTCGCCGTGCTGGCGTTGTCCGCGCTGATCGGCCTGCTGCGCGGCTTCGTGCGCGAGGTCCTGTCGCTGGTCGCCTACCTGGTCGCGTTCGTGTCCTCGATCTGGTGGGGGCCGGGCCTGTCCAACTGGCTGGTGCAATACATCGAGAACGGCCTGCTGCGCACGGTCGCCGCCTACGGGGCGATGTTCCTCATCGTCCTGCTGCTCATCGGCCTGCTGAACATGGCGCTGGGCGCGCTGCTGGACCGCGCCGGGCTGACGCCCGCCGACCATGGGCTGGGCGCGGTCTTCGGCGCCGTGCGCGGCCTGGTCATCATCCTCGCGCTCGTGGGCCTGGCCGGATACACCGAGCTGCCGCGCGAGCCCTGGTGGCAGCAGGCGCGGACCTCTGCGGCCGCGGTGCGCGGCTTCCAGCAAATCAAATCGCTGCTGCCGCCGTCGCTGGCGCAGTGGCTACCCTACTGAGGCGGAATACGGATCATGTGCGGAATCGTGGGCGTGATGGGGCGCAGCCCGGTCAATCAACTGATCTATGACAGCCTGCTGCTGCTGCAGCATCGCGGCCAGGACGCGGCGGGCATCGCCACCGCCCACGAGCAGTTCTTCAGCATGCACAAGGCGCACGGCCTGGTGCGCGACGTCTTCCGCACGCGCAACATGCGCTCGCTGCCCGGCAACAGCGGCCTGGGCCAGGTGCGCTATCCGACGGCGGGCTCGAGCGCCAGCGTGGACGAGGCCCAGCCTTTCTACGTGAACGCGCCCTTCGGCATCACCTTCGTGCACAACGGCAACCTGACCAACTGGCGCGAGCTGCGCGAGGCGCTGTTCAAGCACGACCGGCGGCACATCAACACCAATTCCGATTCCGAGGTGCTGCTCAACGTCTTCGCCCACGAGCTGCAGCAGTCCTCCAACGGCGTGACCCTGGACGAGCACGCGGTCTTCGAGGCGGTGCGCGCCGTGCATCGGCGGGCCAAGGGCGCCTATGCGGTGATCGCGCACATCTCGAGCTTCGGCATGGTGGCGTTCCGCGATCCCCACGGCATCCGGCCGCTGTGCCTGGGGCGCCACGACACCGAGGCGGGGACGGAGTGGATGCTGGCCTCCGAATCGGTCGCGCTGACCGGCTGCGGCTTCAACCTGGTGCGCGACGTCGCCCCGGGCGAGGCCGTCGTCATCACCGAGGACGGCCGGGTGAGCAGCCAGACCTGCGCCGAGGACGGCCGCGAGCATACGCCCTGCGTGTTCGAGTACGTGTATTTCGCGCGTCCCGATTCGGTGATGGACGGGATCTCGATCTACGACGCCCGCCTGCACATGGGCGAATACCTGGCCGACAACGTGGCCAAGTCCCTGCGCCTGGGCGACATCGACGTGGTCATGCCGATCCCCGACTCGTCGCGGCCCTCGGCCATGCAGCTCGCCTCGCGGCTCAACCTCTGCTATCGCGAGGGCTTCATCAAGAACCGCTACGTGGGCCGCACCTTCATCATGCCGGGCCAGGCCGTGCGCAAGAAGTCCGTGCGCCAGAAGCTCAGCGCCATCGATCTCGAGTTCCGCGGCAAGAACGTCCTGCTGGTCGACGATTCGATCGTTCGCGGGACCACCAGCCGCGAGATCGTCGACATGGCGCGGGCGGCCGGCGCCCGGAAAGTGTTCTTCGCCTCGGCGGCGCCCGCGGTGCGCTATCCGAACGTCTACGGCATCGACATGCCGACGCAGGCCGAGCTGATCGCCACCGGCCGGGACACCGCGCAGGTGGCCCGCGAGATCGGCGCCGACGGGCTGGTCTACCAGGCGCTCGACGACCTGGAGCAGTCCCTGCGGGACTTGAATCCGGCCATGCGCCGCTTCGAGTCCTCGTGCTTCAACGGGCAATACGTCACCGGCGACATCGATGCGGCGTACCTCGAGCGGCTGAGCGCCACCCGCGGCGGCCCCGTGCGCTCGGGCGCCATGGCCGGCGGCGGCGACGAGGGCTGACCTCGCCGCGGCGCGCCGCCCTGGCGAGGGGATGCCGCGCTACCCGCGGCGGGCCCGCAGCAGGGCCCAGGCCGCCAGCAGCAGGCAGGCGGCGAACAGCCCCAGCCCCCAGAGCGAGTACTCGATGCCCAGCAGGCTCACGCGCGCGTCCATGCAGCTCGCGTAGATCCCGAACAGCCAGGGCAGGGCGGCGTCCAGCCCGCTGCCGGCGATGAACTTGTCGGCGAAGGTCTGGTCGCAGGAAAACAGGCGCGCGGCGACCGTGTACTGGTACCAGGCCGCCAGCATCCCGCAGGCCGCCAGGATGGCCGCGAGGGCGGCGCCCAGGGCGTGGATGCGCGCTGAGCGCCAGCCGGCCGTGGCCAGCCCGCAGATCGCCGCGATGGCCAGCAGGATCAGGCGCTGCAGCACGCACCAGGCGCAGGGCTGCATGTCGAACACGTGTTGCGAGACCAGGGCGATGCCCACAGCGGCGAGGCACAGCAGAGCGATGCCGCGAAGTATGCGTTCCGTGGAGTAGTCTTTCATCTCGAGCCAAGAATCGGCGGCGGCCGGGGAGCGGCCGCGCGACATCACTATACTACCGCGGGCGCGGCCAGCACCGCCGCCGGGCCGCCCAGCACCTCCAGCACGTCGCGCTCGAACTGCATCTGCCCCCGGGGATGATCCAGCGCCTCGCCCTCGAGGATGAAGATGTCCTCGACCCGGTCGCCCAGCGTCATGATCTTGGCCATCTTGAGGTCGATGCGGTGCCGCGCGAACACCTGCGCCAGGTCGTGCAGCAGGCCGACGCGGTCGGCCGTGGTCACCAGCAGCCGCCAGCTACGGTGGTTCTCGTCCGCCTGCAGGGTGATGCTGGGCATGATGGGAAACGCGCGCGAGCGCCGCGAGCCCGACGTTCCGGCCGCCCGGCGCGCCGGGCGCCGCGCGCCCGTCCCGACCAGCGCGTCGCGCAGCTCGTGCTCGACCAGGGTGGCGTGCGAGCGGTAGTCCCGCTCGTGGTCGGGCAGGAGGACGATGAAGCTGTCCAGGGCCCAGCCCTTGCGCGTGGTGTGGATGCGCGCGTCCTGCACGCTGAGCCCATGGGCGTCGAAATAGGCGCAGATCGTCACGAACAGATCGTCGCGGTCGGGCGCGTAGGCGAGGATCTGCAGCGCCTCGTTCTGGCCGACCACGCGGGCCTTCACCACCGGGTCGGTGTCCTCGTGGCGGTGGTAGAGGTGCCGCGTGTGCCAGGCGATCTCGTTGGCGTCGTGGCGCAGGAAATAGGCGACGTCCAGTTGCGACCAGAACGCGTCCCGGCTCTCGTCGCGCAACCCCATGCGCCGGATCTCGGCCGCCGCGGCCTCCTTGCGCTGGGTCAGGATGGTGTGCGTGTCGGGCCGCTCGCCGCCCAGGGCGGCCAGTGTCTGGTGGTAGAGGTCCTCGAGGAGCTTGCCCTTCCAGGCGTTCCAGACCTTGGGGCTGGTGCCGCGGATGTCGGCCACCGTGAGCAGGTACAGGGCCGCCAGGGCGCGCCGCGAGCCCACGCGGATGGCGAAGTCGTGGATCACCTGGGGATCGCTCAGGTCGCGCTTCTGGGCCACCTGGGACATGGTCAGGTGCTCGCGCACCAGGAATTCCAGCAGGCCCGTGTCCTCGCCCCCCAGGCCGTGGGCCACGGCGAACCGCCGGACCTCGGCCGCGCCCAGGGCCGAATGGTCGCCGCCGCGGCCCTTGGCGATGTCGTGGAACAGCGCCGCGATGTACAGCAGCCAGTGGCGGTCGAGGTCGGCGATGAGCTGGCTCGCCAGGGGGTACTCCTGCGCATGCTCGGGCATGGTGAAGCGCCGCAGGTTGCGCACGACCATCAGGATGTGCTGGTCCACCGTGTAGACGTGGAACAGGTCGTGCTGCATCTGGCCCACGATGCGCCTGAACGCGGGCAGGTAGCGCGGCAGGATGTTGAGCATCGTCATGTCGCGCAGGGCGTGCACGATGCCGCGCGGCTGCTTGAGGATCTGGATGAACTGGTGGCGGTTGACCGGATTGTCGCGGAACTGCTTGTCGATCAGGCGCCGCGCGTGCCAGATCGCGCGCAGCAGGCTCGCCGACATGCCGTGCAGCTCGGGATGCTCCTGCATCACCAGGAAGACGCGCAGCAGCAGGGCGGGGTTGCGCTCGAAGCCGTCCTCGCGCACCAGGCACAGGCGCTGGCGGCGGATGCAGAAATGCTCGTCGATCGGCTCGGCGGGCGCGGGGGCCTGGGGAAAGATGGTTTCCTCCAGGCTCTGCATCAGCAGCCGATTCATCTGGCAGACCACGCGCGCGGCCCAGTAGTAGCGCTGCATCAGCAGCTCGCTGGGCAGGCGGTTGGCTTGCGGCACGAAGCCGTAGAGCCTCGCCAGGCGCGGCTGCAGGTCGAAGATCACGCGGTCCTCGCGCCGGCCGGTGAGCAGGTGCAGCTCCACGCGCAGGCGCTTGAAGGCGAGCTCGGCGCGGCGCAGCGCGCGGAACTCGGCGGCCGTCAACAGGTCGGTGCGGGCCACCTGCGGCCAGCTCGATCCCAGGCCCGCGGCGCGCGCCAGCCACAGCAGCACCTGCAGGTCGCGCAGGCCGCCAGGGGCCTCCTTGCAGTTGGGCTCCAGGGCGTAGGGCGTGTCCTGGTGCCGCGCGTGGCGCTGCTGCATCTCGGCGCGCTTGGCGAGAAAGAAGGCCCGGGGATCCAGGTCGGCGCGCATCTGGTCCTGCAGGCGCTCGAACAGGGCCTTGCTGCCGTTGAGCCAGCGCGCCTCCAGCAGCGAGGTCTGGACCGTGATGTCGGCCGCGGCCTCGTCCCGGCATTCCCCGAGCGTGCGCACGCTGTGGCCGGGCTCGAGCCCGACGTCCCACATGGCGGCGATCAGCGCCTCGATCCGGTCGCGCTCGGCCGCGTCGGGCGGGCGCTCGAGCAGGATCAGGACGTCGATGTCGGAATGCGGATAGAGCTCGCCGCGACCGTAGCCGCCCACGGCCGCCAGCGCCGCGCCCTCGGGGATCGGGAACAGGCGGGTGAGCTCGCCCAGCAGCTCGTCGGCGATGCGCCGCAGGGCGTTCAGCAGGGTTTCGGCGCGCAGGTGCTTGCGGTAGGCCGCCACGGCCTGGGCGCGCAGCTCGGAGTGGCGCGCGCGCAGGGCGCCCAGCCCTGCGCGCTCGGCGTTCATGCGGCCTGCGCAGCCTTGGCGAACGCAGGCGGCTGCGGCATGCCCGGCGAGACGGTGAGGACCTCGTAGCCGGTGTCGGTCACCAGGATGCTGTGCTCCCATTGGGCCGAGAGGCTGTGGTCGCGCGTGACGACCGTCCAGCCGTCGGCCAGCGTGCGGATCTCGCGCCGGCCCGCGTTGATCATGGGCTCGATGGTGAAGATCATGCCGGGCTCGAGGCGCATGCCGGTGCCCGGCTTGCCGTAGTGCAGGACCTGCGGGTCCTGGTGGAACTTGCGCCCCACGCCGTGGCCGCAGTATTCGCGCACCACCGAGAAGCCCGCGGCCTCGGCGTGCCTCTGGATGGCGTGGCCGATGTCGCCCAGCGTCGCGCCCGGACGCACCTGCTCGATGCCCAGCCACATGCACTCGTAGGTCGTGTCGATCAGGCGCCGCGCCAGGATGGAGGGCTCGCCGACGCAGTACATCCGGCTGGTGTCGCCGAACCAGCCGTCCTTGATCACGGTGACGTCGATGTTCATGATGTCGCCGTTCTTGAGGACCTTGTCGCCGGGGATGCCGTGGCAGATGACGTGGTTGACCGAGGTGCAGATCGAGCCGGGGAAGGGCGGGTAGCCGGGCGGGGCGTAGCCCACGGTGGCGGACTCGACCCGCAGCACGTTGGCGATGTAGTCCAGGCACAGGCGATCGAGCTCTCCGGTGGTGACGCCGGCGCGCACGTGCGGTGTCAGGTAGTCCAGGACGCTGGCCGCCGCCTGGCAGGCGGCGCGCATTTGATCGAGTTCGATGGGATCCGTGATGGGTTTGCTCATGGGGGAACTTGCTGTGCCTGTGAAATGAATAGTAGAATTATAGGCTTACTTCGAGCCCGGTAATTTCGATGGGCCAGATTTCAAGGCTCAAGGACCTGGAAGGTTCCGAGGATCTGGCGGATCTGAGGATCTGACCCCGCGGCTCGAAGAATCGCGTGCATGGCCGCCCAGGGTGCCCGGGGGCGTGGATGGGGCATTTCCCTTTCATGTTAGTCCCGGATACTGGCCATGTACAGGACCCAACCCTCAGGAGATACCATGTCCCTCATGCGCGAAATGCTGGAAGCCGGTGTGCACTTTGGCCACCAGACCCGTTACTGGAACCCCAAGATGGCCCAGTACATCTTTGGCCAGCGCAACAAGATCCACATCGTCAACCTGGAAAAGACCGTCGAGAAATACCTCGAGGCCAGCCAGTTCGTCCGCCAGGTGGCGGCCCGCGGCGGCAGCATCCTGTTCGTCGGCACCAAGCGCGCGGCGCGCGAGCTGGTCGCCGCCGAGGCCCAGCGCTGCGGCATGCCCTACGTCGACAGCCGCTGGCTGGGCGGCATGATGACCAATTTCAAAACCGTCAAGACCTCGATCAAGCGTCTCAAGGACATGGAGGCCCAGCAGGCCGAAGGCGCGACCGAGCGCATGTCCAAGAAAGAAGCCCTGATGTTCGAGCGCGAACTCGACAAGCTCAACAAGTCGATCGGCGGCATCAAGGAAATGAACACCCTGCCCGACGCCCTGTTCGTCATCGACGTGGGCTACCACAAGATCGCCGTGGCCGAGGCCCGCACCCTGGGCATCCCCGTGGTGGGCGTGGTCGACACCAACCACTCGCCCGAGGGCATCGATCACGTGATCCCGGGCAATGACGACTCCGCCAAGGCGATCGCCCTGTACGCGCGCGGCATGGCCGACGCCGTGCTGGCCGGCCGCGAGCAGAGCATCAACGGCCTGGTCGAGGAACTCGCCGAAGGCGAGGAGTTCATCGAGGTCGAGCAGGACCAGGATCAGCAGTAAACCCGGAGAATCAAATGGCACAAATCACCGCATCGATGGTCAAGGAGCTGCGCGAAAAGACCGATGCTCCCATGATGGAATGCAAGAAGGCCCTGACCGAGGCCGAGGGCGACCTGGCGCGCGCCGAGGAGCTGCTGCGCGTCAAGCTCGGCAGCAAGGCCAGCAAGGCCGCCAGCCGCGTGACCGCCGAGGGCCTGGTCGGCCTGCACATCGCCGAGGGTGCCAAGGTCGGCGCCCTGGTCGAGGTCAACTGCGAGACCGATTTCGTCGCCAAGAACGATGACTTCATCGGCTTCGTCAAGCGTCTCGCGGTGCTGGCGGCGGAACGCGCGCCGGCCGACCTCCAGGCCCTGAACGCCCTGCCCATGGACGAGGGCACGGTCGAGTCCACGCGCTCGGCCCTGGTCGGCAAGATCGGCGAAAACATCTCGGTGCGCCGCTTCCAGCGCTTCGAGACCAACGACACCCTCTCGAGCTACGTCCACGGCGGCAAGATCGGCGTGCTGGTCGATTTCGCCGGCGGCGAGGACACCGGCAAGGACCTGGCGATGCACATCGCGGCCACCAAGCCGCGCGCGCTCGATGCCAGCGGCGTCGCCCCCGAGGACATCGCCACCGAGCGTTCCGTGGCCGAGCAAAAGGCCGCCGAATCAGGCAAGCCCGCCGAGATCGTCACCAAGATGGTCGAGGGCGCGGTGCAGAAATTCCTCAAGGAGGTCACTCTGCTCTCGCAGCCCTTCGTCAAGAACGACAAGCAGTCCGTCGAGCAGATGCTCAAAGAGCGGGGCGCGCGCATCAACCGCTACGCCTTGTTCGTGGTCGGCGAAGGCATCGAAAAGAAATCGACCGATTTCGCCGCCGAGGTGGCCGCTGCCGCGAGCGGTTCCTGATCCGCGTCAATTTCAGGTACGATGGCATCGCGCCGCGCGCGCGATGCCATTCCACATCCGGCGCCGCGCCCCGTGCGCGAGTCCGTCGCACTCGCAGGCGCGGGCCCGCCGGGCGTGGCACTGGCAAGGCATATCCTTTCGATCCATTTTTCCGGGAAACCAGGTCCATGTCGAATCCGGCCTATCGGCGCGTGCTGCTCAAGCTTTCTGGCGAAGCCCTGATGGGCAGCGATCCCTATGGCATCAACCGCGCCACCATCCTGCGCATGACCGAGGAAATCCACGGCGTGGTGTCCCTGGGGGTGCAGCTCGCAGTGGTGATCGGCGGCGGCAACATCTTTCGCGGCGTGGCGCCGGGCGCGCAGGGCATGGACCGCGCGACGGCGGACTACATGGGGATGCTGGCGACCGTGATGAACGGCCTGGCCCTGCAGGACGCCCTCAAGAACCACGGCGTCGAGACGCGGGTCCAGTCGGCGCTGAACATCGACCAGGTGGTGGAACGCTACATCCGGCCCAAGGCCCTGCGCTATCTCGAGGAAGGCAAGGTCGTGGTGTTCGCGGCCGGCACCGGCAATCCGTTCTTTACCACTGATACCGCGGCGGCGCTGCGCGGCGCCGAGATCGGCGCCGAGGTCGTGCTCAAGGCCACCAAGGTGGACGGCATCTACAGCGCCGACCCCAACAAGGATCCGAACGCCACGCGCTATTCGAGCATCAGTTTCGACGAGGCCATCGTACGGCGCCTCGAGGTCATGGACGCCACGGCGTTCGCGCTGTGCCGCGACCAGAAATTGCCCATCAAGGTCTTTTCGATCAACAAACCGGGGGCGCTGCGGCGTGTCGTCTGCGGCGAGGACGAAGGCACCCTGGTCCAGGTCTAAGGAGTCATCATGAGCTTATCCGAAATCCGCAATTCCGCCGATGCGCGCATGGCCAAGTCCGTCGAGTCCCTCAAGGCCGGCCTGGCCAAGATCCGCACGGGGCGCGCCCACACGGGGATTCTGGATCACGTGATGGTCGAATACTACGGCTCGCCCGTGCCCGTCAGCCAGGTGGCCAACGTCAACCTGCTCGACGCGCGCACCATCAGCGTGCAGGTCTGGGAAAAGACCATGGCCGGCCCGGTCGAGAAGGCGATCCGCGAGTCGGACCTGGGCCTCAACCCCATCGCCATGGGCGACAACATCCGCGTGCCGATGCCCGCGCTCACCGAGGAACGCCGCCGCGACCTCACCAAGGTGGTGCGCGGCGAGGGCGAGGACGCCAAGGTGGCCGTGCGCAACCTGCGCCGCGAGGCCAACGAGACCCTGAAAAAGCTGCTCAAGGACAAGGAGATCTCCGAGGACGAGGAACGCCGCGGCCAGGACGAGGTGCAGAAGCTCACCGACCGCTACGTGGCCGAGATCGACAAGCTCGTCAGCCAGAAAGAAGCCGAGATCATGACCGTCTGAGGCGGCCAGCAATCCGGCTGCGGCCATGAAGATTCCTCCGACCAGTTCCACCCAGGCCATTCCCGAGACGGGTGACACACCCGTCCACGTGGCCATCATCATGGACGGCAACGGCCGCTGGGCCAAGCAGCGCCTGATGCCGCGCACCGCCGGCCACGTGCGCGGCGTGCAGGCCGTGCGGCGCACGGTCGAGGCCTGCGGCAAGCGCGGGGTGCGGTACCTGACCCTGTTCGCCTTCAGCTCCGAGAACTGGCGGCGCCCGCAGCAGGAGGTCTCGCTGCTGATGCGGCTGTTCGTCCAGGCCCTGGAAAAAGAGGTCGACAAGCTGGTGGAGCAGGGCGTGCGCCTGCGTGTGGTCGGCGACCTCGGCGCCTTCGACGCCCACTTGCGCACGCTCATCCTCGACGCCGAGCGCCGCACCGAGCACCTGTCGGCCCTCACGCTCACCATCGCGGCGAACTACGGGGGCCGCTGGGACATCCTGCAGGCCATGCGCCGCCTGCTGGCCGCGCGCCCCGAGCTCGCCGGACGGCCGGACGAGCTCGACGAGTCGGCGCTGGACCCCTATCTGTCCATGGCCTACGCGCCCGAGCCCGATCTGTTCATCCGCACCGGCGGCGAGCAGCGCATCTCCAACTTTCTCATCTGGCAGCTAGCCTATACTGAGCTGTATTTCACCCGGACGTATTGGCCGGATTTCAGCGCCGCCGAGCTCGACGAGGCCTTCGAATGGTATCGGGGCCGCGAGCGCCGGTTCGGGCGCACCAGCGAACAGCTCAAGGCGCCGCAATAGGCTAACAGGCAAGGAGAGGCCGCATGCTCGGACAGCGCATCGTCACCGCGATCGTTCTGCTGGCCATCGTGGCGGGCGCCCTCGCCGCGCCCGGGCACCGGCCCCTGCTGCTGTTGCTGATCGTGATCGCGGGCGCCGCCCTCTGGGAGTGGATCCGGCTGGTCCTGCCCTCGTCGGCGTGGCCGCGCCGCCTGATCCCGCTCGCCTGCGTCCTGCTGATGCTGTTCCTGTCGGAATCCTGGCTGCGGGCCGGCCCCGGCCAGGCCCCGGCGTGGGCGCCGCTGTTCGAGCGCGGGCTGGTGCCGCTGGCCGCGCTGTTCTGGGTGGTGCCGGCCACGGCGATGGTGCTGCGCGCGCGGCCGCTGCCGCCTTTCGGCCCCCGCGTCCTCGCCGGCTGCGCCGTCCTGGCGGTGCTCGCGGTCTGGTATGCGCTCGCGAGGATCTACCTGGACTTCGGCGCCCAGTGCCTGCTGAGCCTGCTGGCCCTCATCTGGTGCGCCGACATCGCGGCGTACTTCACCGGACGCGCCCTCGGGCGCCGCAAGCTCGCCCCGCGCGTGAGCCCTGGCAAGACCTGGGAGGGCGCCGCCGGCGGCGTGGCGGCGGCGACCGCCTGGCTGGCGGCCACCGCCTGGTGCTGGCCCGAGAGCTACGGCGCGCGCCTGCTCGAGCTCGGTTCCCCGGCCTGGGTGATCGTGGCCGGCATCCTGCTGGCCGGCTGGTCGATCATCGGCGACCTGTTCGAGTCCCTGCTCAAGCGGCGCGCCGGGGTCAAGGATTCCAGCCGCCTGCTGCCCGGGCACGGCGGGATGTACGACCGGATCGACGCCGTCATGCCCGTGGCGCCGATCGCCCTGCTTTTACTGGTGTTCTGACCATGGGCGCCATGCACCGCCTCTGCATCCTGGGCTCCACCGGCTCGATCGGCGTGAGCACGCTGGACGTCGTCGCGCGCCACCCCGGCCGCTTCGAGGTCTACGCGCTCAGCGCCCACAGCCGCATCGAGGCCCTGGCCGAGCAGGCCTACCTGACCGGCGCGCGCGTGGCGATCGTGCCCGACGATGCCGCCCGCGCGCGCTTCATGGCGGCCTGGCCCGGGGGGCGCCCGCCGCCCGAGCTGCGCCAGGGCGCCCAGGCGCTCGCCGACACGGCGGCGGATCCCGAGGTCACCGCGGTCATGGCGGCCATCGTGGGTGCGGCGGGGCTGCCGGGCGCGCTGGCCGCGGCCCGCGCCGGCAAGCGCGTGCTGCTCGCCAACAAAGAGGCGCTGGTGGCCGCGGGCAGCCTGTTCATGCGGGCCGTGCGCGAGGCCGGCGCCGAGCTGCTGCCCATCGACAGCGAGCACAATGCGATCTTCCAGTGCCTGCCGCGCGCCGCGGGGCGCGCGCACCCCTCCGCCGATCCCGCGCCCGGCGTGCGCCGCCTGCTGCTCACCGCCTCGGGCGGCCCCTTCCGCCGCGTCGCCCTCGACCAGCTCGACCGGGTGACGCCCGAGCAGGCCTGCGCGCACCCCAACTGGCGCATGGGGCGCAAGATTTCCGTGGACTCGGCCACCATGCTCAACAAGGGCCTCGAGGTCATCGAGGCGCACTGGCTGTTTTCCATGCCGCTGCAGCGCATCCAGGTGGTGGTCCACCCGCAGAGCGTCGTGCATTCCATGGTCGAGTACGAGGACGGGTCCATCCTCGCCCAGCTCGGCCAGCCCGACATGCGCACCCCGATCGCCTACGGCCTGGGCTTTCCCGAGCGCATCGACAGCGGGGTCGGGCTGCTCGAGCTCTCGCGGCTCGGGCGCCTGGACTTCGAGGAGCCCGACCTGCGGCGCTTCCCCTGCCTGCGCCTGTCGCTCGACGCCCTGGGCAGCGGCCAGGCCGCCTGCATCGCGCTGAACGCGGCCAATGAAATCGCGGTCGACGGCTTCCTGAACGGCCGCATCCGCTACACGCAGATCCCCGACATCATCGAGCGCTGCCTGGACGATTCCGCCGCGCGCGCGGGCGGCGACCCCGGTTCGCTGGACGACATCCTGGCCCTGGACGCCCGCACGCGCCGCGTGGCCGCCGGCCTGTGCCGCGCCGCGGGATGACGGCGGGCCCCGCATGGCGCTGACCCTGCTCGCCTTCGCCTTCGCCCTCGGGCTGCTGGTGACCTTCCACGAGTTCGGCCACTACTGGGTGGCGCGGCGCTGCGGGGTGAGGGTGCTGCGCTTTTCCGTGGGCTTCGGCCGGATCCTGTGGCAGCGCACCGATCGCCACGGCACGCAGTGGGCGCTGTCGGCCATTCCGCTGGGCGGCTACGTCAAGATGCTCGACGAGCCGCCGCCGGGCGCCGACGAGGCCGCCAGCCGCGAGGCCTTCGAACGCAAGAGCCTGGTCCAGCGCAGCGCGATCGTCCTGGCCGGCCCGCTGGCGAACCTCCTGCTCGCGGTATTGCTGTACGCGGGCCTGGGCCTGATGGGCACGCTGGAGCCCGCCGCCGTCCTGTCGGCGCCGCCGCCGGGCACGCCCGCGGCGCAGGCCGGGATCGCCGGCGGCGACGAGCTGCTGGAGGTCGGCGGCGCGCCGGTGCGCTCGTGGAACGAGGCGCGCTGGCGCCTGCTCGAGCCGCTCGCGCGGGGCGGCGAGATCGCGCTCGCCGTGCGCCCGGCCGGCGGCGGGCCGCCGCGCGCGATCAGCCTGCGCGCGCCCGGCGGCGACGTCGTGCCCGACGGCCCGGATCCGCTGGCCGAGGCCGGCCTGGCGCTGGCCGATCCCCGGCCGCGGCTGGGCGAGCTCATCCCCGGAGGCGCCGCCGAGCAGGCCGGCCTGCGTTCCGGCGACCTGGTGGAGGCGATCGGCGGGGTCGAGCACCCCAGCGTGGCGGCCATGATCGCCATCATCGGCGCCCATCCCGGCGAGCCCCTGCCGATGCGCGTGCGCCGCGGCGGCGCCGAGGTGTCGCTGACCGTCACGCCCAGCCCCCGGCAGGAGGGGGAGGGCGCCCCGGTCGGACGGATCGGGGTCATGGTGCAGGGCGAGCGGCCCATGGTCGAGCTGCGCCTGGGGCCCGTGGACAGCCTCGTGCAAGGGTTGGCGCGCACCGTGGACATGACCGGCTTCAGCCTGCGCATGATGGGCCGCATGCTCATCGGCGAGGCCTCGCTGCGCAACGTCAGCGGGCCGGTGACGATCGCCGACTACGCGGGCCAGACCGCGCGCCTGGGACTGGAGTCCTACGTCGGCTTCCTGGCCCTGATCAGCATCAGCATCGGCGTGCTCAACCTCCTGCCCATCCCCATGCTCGACGGCGGGCACCTGCTGTTCTACCTGATCGAGGCGATCCGCGGGCGGGCGGTTTCCGAAAGGGCGCGCGAGGCCGGCCAGCGCATCGGCGTGGCGCTGCTCTTCGGCCTCATGTCGCTGGCTTTTTTCAATGATCTGGTCCGCCTTTTCAGTTAGAGTCGTTGTGTCTTACAATCCGGCATCGCTCATGCGTTGTCCCATTCATGGCTGACCAAGGATCCACCAGGATGTCGTTCCGCCCGAAGTCCCGTTTTTCAAAACGCGTTTTGCCGTTCGTCCTGGCCGCCCTGATGACTCCAGCCATCGCCGCCGCCTTCACGCCCTTCGTGGTGCGCGACATCCAGGTCAAGGGGATCGAACGCGTCGATCCGGGTACGATCTTCACGTATCTGCCGGTCAAGATCGGCCAAACCTTCACCGAGGAGCAGGCCGGCGAGGCCATCCAGAAACTCTACGGCACGGGGTTCTTCAACGACGTCAAGATCGACGCGCAAGGCGACGTGCTGGTCGTGACCGTCGAGGAACGCCCGACGATCGCGTCGATCACCTTCAACGGCATGCGCGAATTCGACGCCAAGGCCCTCACCAAGTCGCTCTCGCAGGTCGGCTTCGGCCAGGGCCGGATCTTCGACCAGGCCATGCTCGAGCGCGCGGTCTTCGAGCTCAAGCAGCAATACCTGTCCAAGGGCAAGTACGGCGTCGAGGTCAGTCCGGTCATCACGCCGCTGCCGCGCAACCGCGTGGGCGTGGCCTTCGATATCTTCGAAGGCGAGGTGGCCAAGATCGCGCGCATCGACTTCATCGGCAACAAGGCGTTTTCCTCGAGCACGCTTGCCGACCAGATGGAGCTCACCACCTCGGGGTGGATGACCTGGTACACGGGCACCGACAAGTACTCGCGCGAAAAGCTCGAGGGCGACGTCGAGCGCATCCGCTCGTACTACCTCGACCGCGGCTACCTCGAATTCACCATGGAGCCCCCGCAGGTCAGCATCTCGCCCGACCGGCGCGAGATCTACATCACCATGACCGTCCACGAGGGCGAGCCCTACAAGCTCGGCCCCGTCCAGCTCGCGGGCGACCTCCTCGGGCTCGACGACAAGCTCCAGCCCCTGGTGACCATCAAAGAGGGCGAGGTCTTTTCCGCCGTCAAGACCAACGCCGTGGCCAAGGCCATCACCGACTACCTCGGCGGCCTGGGCTATGCCTTCGCCAATGCCAACCCCAATCCCGAGCTCGACCGCGAGAACCACGTGGCCAAGCTCACCTTCTACGTCGATCCGGGCCGCCGCGTGTACGTGCGCCGGATCCAGGTCGGCGGCAACACGCGCACGCGCGACGAGGTGGTGCGCCGCGAGATGCGCCAGCAGGAGGCCGCCTGGTACGATGCGGGCAGCATCAAGACCTCGCGCGACCGCATCGACCGGCTGGGCTATTTCAGCGAGGTCAACGTCGACACCGCGCCGGTGCCCGGCTCGCCGGACCAGGTCGACGTCAACGTGGACGTCAAGGAAAAGCCCACCGGCATGATCAACCTGGGCGTGGGCTATGGCTCGACCGAAAAGCTCATGCTCTCGGCGGGCATCAGCCAGGACAACGTCTTTGGCAGCGGCAACTCGCTGTCGCTGCAGTTGAACACCAGCAAGTCCAATCGCGCCGCCGTCATCAGCCACACCAACCCGTACTGGACCAAGGACGGCATCAGCAAGACCACCTCGCTGTACTACCGCCGCATCACGCCGTACGACGTCTCGGGCACCGACTCGATCGGCTGGTACAAGATCGAGTCCATGGGCCTGGGCCTGAACTTCGGGGTGCCGATCTCGGAATTCGACCGGGTGTTCGCGGGCTTCACCTTCGAGCGCAACTCGCTGCGGGACATCCGCCGCAGCGGCGACAACCCCGCGCCCAAGGCCTACCAGGACTTCGTCGACGAGTACGGCGAGACCACCAACGCCGGGATCTTCACCATGGGCTGGGCCAAGGACACCCGCGACAGCGCGATCGCGCCCCACAAGGGCGGCTACACGCGCCTGGCGGCCGATTTCTCGACGATGGACCTGCGCTACTACAAGCTCTCGGGCCAGCAGCAGTTCTACTGGCCGCTGGGCCGCTCGTACACCTTCGCGGTCAACGGCCAGGTGGACTGGGCCAAGGCCTACGGCGGCAAGTCCTACCCCGTGATCAAGAACATGTACGCCGGCGGCATCGGCTCGGTGCGCGGCTACGAGGGCGCCTCGTTGGGCCCGCGCGACACCCTGACGGACACCTACCTGGGCGGCTCGCGGCGCATATACGCCAACGCCCAGCTCTACCTGCCGTTCCCCGGCGCCTCGCGCGACCGCACCCTGCGCTGGTTCGTGTTCTCGGACGTCGGCCAGGTCACGACCACCGACGGATCGGGCTGCGCCCAGGGCATCGGCGCCAATGTCGAGGACCCCTGCGGGTGGAAATACTCCGCCGGCCTTGGCCTGTCCTGGGAATCCCCCCTCGGGCCGCTGCAATTGTCGGTGGCGCGGCCGCTGAACGCCAAGGAAGGCGACCAGAAACAAGTATTCCAGTTCCAGATCGGAACCGGTTTCTGATTCCCCCCGTTTGATGGCACAATAACTCTTTCGCTTTCCGCGTCATTTGCAAGGTAGATCCTTCATCATGCTCCTTTCAGGTTTGAATTTTTCAGGGTTGGCTGAACGCGCCGTGCGCGGCCATCGGACGCTGGCCGTCGCCGCCGTCCTGGGGCTCGGGGCCCTGTTCGTCGCCCCTTCGCCTTCGTATGCGCAGGGCACCAAGATCGGCTTCGTCAGCACCGAGCGCATCCTGCGTGATTCCAAGCCCGCCAAGACCGCCCAGGCCAAGATCGAGTCCGAATTCAAGCGCCGCGACGAGGAACTGCAAAAACTCGCCAACAATCTGCGCGCCCAGGCCCAGAAACTCGACAAGGACGCCCCCGTCCTCTCCGAGAGCGAGCGCATCAAGCGCCAGCGCCAGCTCGCGGACCTGGATTCCGACCTGCAGCGCAAGCGCCGCGAGTTCCAAGAGGACTTCAACCGCCGCCGCAACGAGGAATTCTCCGCCATCGTCGAAAAGGCGGACGCGGCGATCAAAAAGATCGCCGAGCAGCAGAACTACGATCTGATCATCCAGGACGCCGTCACAGTCAGCCCTCGCGTCGACATCACCGACCAGGTCATCCAGGCGCTGGGCGGCTGATTTGCGATGCCGGTATTGCTCGCGCCGGATCAGGCGCCCGAACTGCCTGAACTCCTCGACGCGGCCAATACCATAGGCCTGGACTGGTCCCTGGCCGGCCCGGGCGACGGGCGCGGCATCCGCATCGCCGGCATCGGCTCGCTGTCGGCCGCCGGCCCGCTCGAGATCAGCTTTCTTTCCAACCCCAAGCTCGCCAGCCAGCTCGCCGGCTCGCGGGCGGCGGCCGTGATCCTGCGCCCGCAGGACTGGGATGCGGCGCGCGCGGCCGGCGCGGCGCCGCAATGGGCCGCCGTGCTGTGCGGCCAGCCCTATCTGCTGTACGCGCTGCTCGCGCAATGGTTCGACCAGCGGCGCCGCGAGGGGCTACCCACGGGCATCCATCCCTCGGCCGTCATCGCCGGCGACGCCGAGATCGCTCCCGGGGCGAGCGTCGGGCCGCTCGCCGTGATCGAGGCGGGCGCGCGCATCGGCGCCGGCACGCGCATCGGCGCGGGCTGCGTGATCGGTGCCGGCTGCGTGATCGGGCGCGACTGCCTCCTGCACGCCCGCGTCACGCTCTACCACCGCGTGCGCGTCGGCGACCGCGCCATCCTGCACTCGGGAGCGGTCCTGGGGGCCGACGGCTTCGGATTCGCGCCGGACCCGAGCAAGGAAACCGGCGCCTGGTCCAAGATCGCCCAGCTCGGCGCGGTGGTGCTGGGCGACGACGTCGAGATCGGCGCCAACACCACGGTGGACCGCGGCGCCATCGAGGACACGGTGCTGGGCAACGGCGTCAAGCTCGATAATCAGATCATGATCGGCCATAATTGCCGCATCGGCGACCACACCGCCATGGCCGCCTGCGTGGGCGTCGCCGGATCGACCACGATGGGCAGGCGCTGCGTCATCGGCGGCGCCGCGATGTTCGCGGGCCACCTGACGCTGGGCGACGACGTGCATATCTCGGGCGGCACCGCCGTCACCGGGGACATCCTCGAGCCGGGCCGCTACACCGGGGTGTTCCCCGCGGCCGGGCATGCCGACTGGCAGCGCAACGCGGCGGTGATCGGGCAGCTCGCGCAATTGCGCAAGCGGCTGCGGGCCCTCGAGCGCCAAGAGCGGGGCTGAACCCCGGACCCCGGCATGGACGCTTTCGAATCCTTAGCAGGACAAAAAAAAGATGGAACTTGATATCAAAGACATCATGGAACGCTTGCCGCATCGGCAACCGATGCTGCTGGTCGACCGTGTGCTCGAGATGGATCCCGGCAAGAGCATCGTCGCGATCAAGAACGTGACCTACAACGAGCCGTTCTTCCAGGGCCATTTCGCGCACCATCCCGTGATGCCTGGCGTCCTCATCATCGAGGCCCTGGCGCAGGCCGCGGCGCTGTTCTCGTTCGCCGATGCCGGCGCGCCCAACCTGGCCAGCACCAAGATCGCCTACTACCTCGTGGGGGTGGACGGGGCGCGCTTCCGGCGGCCCGTGGTGCCGGGGGACCAGCTCCGCATGGAGGTCACCGCCGACAAGCTCAGCCGTTCGATCTGCAAGTACACGGCCGTGGCCAAGGTCGAGGACCAGATCGCGGCCGAGGCCAAGATCATGTGCGCCGTCCGCATCCTGGAGGAATGATGGGGGCGAGGATCCACCCCACGGCCATCATCGAGCCGGGCGCCGAGCTGCACGAGAGCGTCAGCGTCGGCCCCTACAGCATCATCGGCGAGCACGTGCGGATCGGCGCGGGCACCCGCGTCGGCCCGCATTGCGTGATCGACGGGCGCACCGTCATCGGGCCGGACAACCATTTCTACCGCTACTGCTCGATCGGCGGCATCCCGCAGGACAAGAAATACGGCGGCGAGCCCACCTGCCTCGAGATCGGCGCGGGCAACACCTTCCGCGAATACGTGACCGTCAATCTCGGCACCCGGCAGGACGTCGGGACGACGCGCCTGGGCGACGACAACTGGATCATGGCCTACGTCCACATCGCCCACGATTGCCAGGTCGGCAGCCACACGGTGATCGCCAACGGCGTCCAGCTCGCGGGGCACATCCACATCGGCGACTGGGCCATCCTCGGGGGCCTGTCGGCCGTGCACCAGTTCGTGCGCATCGGTGCGCACGCCATGATCGGCGGCACCAGCTCGGTGCGCCAGGACGTGCCGCCCTACATGATCGGCGCGGGCGATCCCTTCCGGCCCGTGGGCATCAATTCCGAGGGGCTGGGGCGCCGCGGCTTCACGCCCGCCGACATCCTGGCCCTGAAAGAGGCCTACAAGATCCTCTACCGGCGCAAGCTCAACGTCGAGCAGGCCATCGACGCCCTGGGCGAACTGCAGTCCGCCCAGCCGGACGAGGCGCCGGCCATCCAGACCCTGCTGGATTTCCTCTCCGAGTCCAGTCGGGGCATCTCGCGGCCGTGAGCGCGCCGGGCCGCCCCAGCGCCGAGTGGGCGCCATGAGCGTGCGCGTCGGCGTGGTCGCCGGCGAGCCGTCGGGCGACCTGCTGGCCGCCCGCATGATCGAGGGTGTGCGCGAGCGGGACGCCGGCGCGCGCCTGATGGGCATCGGCGGGCCGGCCATGGCGCGCGCCGGCTTCGAGGCCTGGCATCCGATGGACGCCCTGTCGGTGTTCGGCTACGTGGACGCCTTGCGCCGCGCGCCCCGCCTGATCCGCACCTATCGCGACACCCGCGCCCGCCTGCTGGCGCAGCGCCCCGACGTGTTCGTCGGTGTGGACGCGCCGGACTTCAATCTGCGCCTCGAGGGACAGTTGCGGGCGGCGGGCATCCCGACCGTGCATTTCGTGGGCCCCTCGATCTGGGCCTGGCGCTTCGAGCGCATCCACGCGATCAAGCGCGCGGTCTCGCACATGCTGGTGCTCTTTCCCTTCGAGGTCGAGATCTACCGCGAGCACGGCGTGCCGGTGACCTACGTGGGCCATCCGCTGGCCGAGCTCATCCCGCTGCACCCCGATCGCGAGGCGGCCCGTCGCCGGCTGGGCATCGAGCCGGGGCGCCGCGTGCTGGGCCTGTTGCCCGGCAGCCGCGAGTCCGAGATCCGCCTGCTCGCGCCGCGCTTCCTCGAGGCGGCGCGGCGCCTCATGCGCGAGGATCCGGAACTGCTGGTCCTCGTCCCCATGGTCAATCCCCAGCGCCGCGCGCAGTTCGAGGCGGCGCTGCGCGCGCACCCGCTGCCGGCCTGCCGGGTGCTCGACACGGCGCCTCCGGGCGGCGCGGCCGAGGAGGCCCGCAGCGGCGCCTGGCCGATCGCCTGGCATGTCATGGAGGCGGCGGACGCGGTGCTGGCCGCCAGCGGCACGGCCACCCTCGAGGCCGCCCTGTTCAAGCGCCCCCTGGTCATCTCCTACGTGATCTCGCCGTGGATGCGGCGCATCATGGCCTGGAAGTCCGGCCAGGATGCGCCGAGCGTGCCCTGGGTGGGCCTGCCCAACGTGCTGGCGCGGGACTTCGTCGCGCCCGAGCTGCTGCAGGAGGCCGCCACGCCCGAGGCGCTGGCCGAGCACACTTGGCGGGCCCTGAGCGACCGGGCGCATGGCGAGGAGGCCGCGCGCCGCTTTCTCGAGATCCACCAGTCGTTGCGCCGGGACACGCGCGGCCTGGCCGCCCAGGCGATCCTGGAGGTGGGCGATGGCCGTCCAGCCTGATCTGTTCGAGCGCGTGTCCGCCCACGGCGCGCTCGTGGCGGGCGTGGACGAGGCCGGGCGCGGGCCGCTCGCGGGCCCGGTGTTCGCCGCCGCGGTGATCCTCGACGCGCGCCGGCCCATCGAGGGCCTGGACGACTCGAAGAAGCTTTCCCCGGCGCGCCGCGAGGCCCTGGCCCCGCAAATCAAGGCCCGGGCACTGGCCTGGCGCATCGCGTGGGCCGACGCCGCCGTGATCGACCGGATCAACATCCTGCAGGCGACGCTGGCGGCCATGCGCCAGGCCTGCCTGGGCCTCGGGATGCCGCCCGGCCTGATCCTGGTGGACGGCAACCGCCTGCCCACCGGCCTGCCGTGCGAGGCGCGCGCGCTCGTCGGCGGGGACGTGAGCGAGCCCGCCATCGCGGCGGCCTCGATCCTCGCCAAGACCTCGCGCGACGCCTGGTGCCTCGAGCTGCATCGGCGCTATCCGCTCTATGCCTTCGACCACCACAAGGGCTATGGCACCCCCCTGCACCTGGCCCGGCTGGCCGAGCATGGCCCGTGCCCCGAGCACCGGCGCAGCTTCGCGCCCGTGCGCCGCAGCCTGGAAGGGCGATGAGGCGCGAGGCCCCCGCGCGCCGCATCGCCTCGCGCGACAACCCGGACTACCGCCTGTGGCTGCGCCTGGCCCAGGGGCGCGCGCCGCGCGGCGAGACCCGGGTCCTGCTCGAGGGCGAGCACCTGTGCCGCGCCTGGGTCGAGCGCCATGGAACGGCGCCCCTGGCCATCCTGGACGAGCGGGCGGCGGACACCGCCGCCGGCCGCTGGCTCATGGAGGCGGCGGGCGAGCGCAGCGCCCTGCTGGACGCTGCGCTGGCCGGCGCCCTGTCGCCGCTCGCGCACGGCCCGCCGGGCTTGTTCCTGCTCGTCGAGCCGCCGCGCCCGCGGCCGCCGGCGCGCATCGCCGAGTCCTGCCTCTGGCTCGACCGGGTCCAGGATCCCGGAAACCTCGGCGCCTTGCTGCGCACCGCGGCGGCGGCCGGCCTGCGCGAGGTCCACCTGTCGATCGGATGCGCGGCGGCCTGGTCGCCCAAGGCCTTGCGGGGCGGGCAGGGCGCCCATTTCGCGCTCGACATCCACGAGCGCGTGGACCTGCGCGCGGCCCTCGACCACCTGGACATTCCCCTGGCGGCCACGGCGCTCGATGGGGGGCTCGAGCTGTACGCGCTCGACCTGCGCGCGCCCTGCGCCTGGGTGTTCGGCAACGAGGGCGCGGGCATCGACCCGGCGCTGGCGGCGGCGGCCGACTGGCGGGTGCGCATCCCGCAGAGCGACGCCGTGGAATCCCTCAACGTGGCGGCCGCGGCCGCCGTCTGCCTGTTCGAGCAGCGGCGCCAGCGGCTGGTCGCCGCCGGCCGGTCCGGCTGAGGACGTCCATTCCAGGCGGCGATGCCCGTATCGGCCGGCCGGCGGTGCCAGGCCCGCATCGGTCGCGGTGCCCGCGTCGGTCGTAGTGCCCGCATCGGTCGCGGTGTCCGCATCGGTCGCGGTGTCCGCATCGGTCGCGGTGTCCGCATCGGTCGCGGTGTCCGCATCGGTCGCAGTGCCCACATCGGTCGCAGCGCCCCCGTCGGCCATAGTGTCCATATCGATCGCGCCGCCCGTGTCCGTTGCGGCCGTGCGACCCGGTCCGGGACATCCATATTGGGAGTAACCAGTATTTGCGATTTTTGGGGTTTTCCGTGAGATACACTAAGCGGACGCGATGTACCGTTTGGTTAATTCGCTCGCCCGGCCCGGGCGGCGGACGCCAGACGCAGCGCTCATCGGCACGCCAATGTTTCGCCACAGGAGGAAGACATGACAACAAGTATCAAGCGCCGCCAGGTTCTGATCGGCACCGGATTGTTCGCGGCCACGGCCGCCTTGCCGGCGATCGCAAAGGACAAGCCCAAGCTGCGTTTCTCGGCCGTGTTCTCGGACCAGGACATCCGCGCGCAGATGATGAGCAAGTTCGCCGATGCCATCAAGGATGACTTCGTCTTCGAGGGCTACTACGGCGGCACGCTGTTCAAGCAGGGCACCGAGCTCGTGGCTCTGCAGCGCGGCAACCTCGAAATGAGCAATGTGGCGCCGCAGGACATGTCCAAGCAGATCCCGGCCTGGTCCATCGTGACGGCGGGCTATCTGTTTCGCGACGCCGCGCACGTCAACACGTTCTTTCGCAGCAAGGAGGCGGCCGAGCTCAAGAAAATGTCCGAGGACCAGCTCGGCGTCAAGGTCCTGGGGCCCACCTACTACGGCGTGCGCCAGCTCGGCCTGAAGCCCGACAGAAAGATCACGACGCCCGCCGACCTAAAGGGCATCAAGCTGCGCATGCCGGCCGGCAACGCCTGGCAGTTCCTCGGCAAGGCGCTGGGCGCCGATCCGACGCCGATGGCCTACGCCGAGGTGTACACGGGCCTGCAGACGGGCGCGATCGATGCGCAGGACAATCCCTTGCCCAACGTCGAGAACATGAAGTTCTACGAGGTCATGAGCCAGATCGTCCTGTCCTCGCACTTGGTGGCGTTCGACCTGCTGTCGGTGTCCATGAAGGTCTGGAACCAGATGAGCCCCGACACGCAGGCCAAGTTCCAGGCGGCGGCCGATTCCGCCATCGATTTCTCGACGCAAAAGCACCTGCAGCGCGAAAAGGAGCTCGCGGAGTCGTTCTCGGGCAAGGGCCTGAAGGTCTACGCGCCCGACGTCGAGGCCTTCCGCACGCACGTGCAGAAGGAATACCTGGCGTCCGAGCTCTCCAAGGACTGGATCCCGGGCATGATCGACCGGATCAACGCCCTCTGATCGGCGGGATGCCGCCGTGCCGGCCCGCCGCATGCCTCGTTCCGGCGGGTGCCTCGCCCTGGCTCCGATCGAGTCCGGCCGGCGGCTGATCCGGGACCCCGCCGGCCGGTGAGTCTGCAGGCCGGCGCGGGCTCCGCGTACCCCGACGTACTCCAACGCTCACGGAAGGACCAGAGATGCCTCCCATTTTGCACGCCATAGGCGGCTGGCTCTATCGCCGCGCCGAGAACGTCCTCGCCGCCATGCTGGCGACGATGTTCTTCGCCTTCCTCGTCCAGGTATTTTTCCGCTATGTCATGAGCTGGCCCAGCGGCTGGTCCAGCGAGCTCAGCTCGATCCTGTGGATATGGATCGTGCTGTGGGGGGCGGCCTTCGTCGTGCGGGAGGAGGAGGAGATGCGCTTCGATCTGATCCTGACCGCGGTGGGGCCGAGGGTGCGCGCCGCGATGTTCCTGATCACCGCGGTCTCGATCGTCCTGCTGTACGGGATTTCCTTTCCCGCCGTGGTCGACTACGTGACCTTCATGCGGGTCGAAAGGAGCTCGTATCTCGGCATCCGCCTGGACTGGCTCTATTCGATCTACATCGTGTTCGTGGTCGCCGTCATCGTCCGCTACGTCTGGCTGTCGTGGCGGGTGCTGCGGGGCCATGGCCGCGACGCCTACGATCCCACCAAGGCGAGTTCCGGCGTATGAATTTCGCGAGTCCATTTTCCATCGCCCTGTTCGCCATCACCGCCCTGGCGTTCCTCGGCCTGCCGGTCGGGCACGCGATGATCGCGGGATCCATCCTGTATCTCGGCCTGGCCGGCCTCGACATGGGCACGGCCGCCGAGCAGTTCCTGAACGGGATGATGTCCAACTACATCATCCTCGCCGTGCCGCTGTTCATACTGGCCGCGGAACTGATGAACATCGGCTCGATGACCGATCGCCTGCTCACGTTCTGCAATGCGCTCGTCGGCAGGTTCCGCGGCGGCCTGGCGCAGGTCAACGTGCTGCAGAGCCTGATCTTCGCCGGCATGTCGGGCTCGGCCATCGCCGATGCCGCGGGCTCGGGCAAGGTCATGCAGAAGCTCATGACCGACGGCGAGCGCTATCCGCCGAGCTACGCGGCGGCCCTGACCGCCGTGACCGCGGTGATCGGCCCGATCATCCCGCCCTCGATCCCGATGATCATCTATGCCTTCGTCTCGGACACCTCGATCGGCTACCTGTTCCTCGCGGGCGTGGTGCCGGGCCTGCTGATGACGCTGTTCCTGATGGTCCAGGTGGCCTACCAGGCCAGGCGCCGGAAATTCCCGGTCGAGGCGCCGACCCCGGTGCGCGAGCTGCCGCGCATCACCCTGGAGGCCTTCCCGGCGCTGATGATGCCCGTGGTGCTGCTGGGCGGCATCTATTCGGGCATCACCACGCCCACCGAGGCCGCCGCGGTGGCGGCGGGCTATGCGCTGCTGATCGCCGCCGGCCTCTACCGCAGCGTGACTCTGTCCGAGTTCTATCATTCCGTGCTGGCGAGCGCGCGGACCAGTGCCTCCATCGGCATGCTGATCGCGGGGGCGCTGGTCTTCAACTACGTGGTGACGATCGAGAACATCCCGGAGTCGCTGCGGGTGTTCCTGAGCGGCTGGGACCTCTCGCCCATGGGCTTCATGCTCATGGTCAATGCGATCCTGCTGCTGCTGGGCTGCATACTCGAGGGGACGACCATCATCCTGGTCATCCTGCCGGTGCTCATCCCGACGGCCAGCGCGCTGGGCATCGACCTGGTGTATTTCGGCGTCGTCTGCGTGGTCAACATCATGCTGGGGCTGGTCACGCCGCCCTACGGCCTGCTGCTCTTCATCATGACGCGGATCGCCGAGGTGCCGCTGCGCGACATCGTGCGCGAGGTGCTGCCCTTTTTGTTCTGGCTGGTGGTCTGCCTGGGCTTGCTGATCTTTTTCCCGGACCTGTCGCTCTGGCTGCCGCGGGTGTTCGGCTACGGGGGCTGAGGCCCGGCTCGGCCGCGGCCATGGCGTGCCGCGGCCATGGCGTGCCGGGTTCACGGTACGCCGGTTCACGGTACGCAGGATCCACGGTACGCAGGATCCACGGTACGCGGGGACCCCGTTGCGCGGGGCCCCGGCGCGCCGGGATCTCAATACGTCAGGCGGTCCAGGCCGACCTCGTCGAGGATCTTGGTCGAGATCTCCTCGATCGAGCGCGTGGTGGTGGACAGCCAGGGGATGTTTTCCATGCGCATCAGGCGCTCGGCGTCGGCAACCTCCTGGCGGCACTGGCGCAGCGAGGCGTAGGTGCTGTTGGGCCGGCGCTCGTTGCGCACCTCGGCCAGGCGCTCGGGGTGGATGGACAGGCCGAAAAGCTTGCGGCGGTAGGGCTGGAGGGTGTGGGGCAGGGCGCCCCGGTCGAAATCCTCGGGGATCAGCGGGAAATTGGCCGCCTTGACCGCGTACTGCATGGCCAGGTAGAGGCTGGTCGGGGTCTTGCCGCAGCGCGAGACGCCCACCAGGATCACGTCGGCCTGCTCGAGCCCGTTGACGAACTGGCCGTCGTCGTGGGCGAGGCTGAAATTGATGGCCTCGATGCGCTTGTTGTATTGCTTGGACAGGCCGTTGGTGTGCGAGCGGCCGACCGAGCGGTTCGACTTCATGCCGAGGGTTTCCTCGAGGTGCTGGACGAAGGCGCCGAACAGGTCCAGGAACACGCAGGGCACCTCGCGGATGCGGTCCGCGATCTCGGAATCGACCAGGGTGCTGAACACCAATGGCGGCAGGGCGTCGCGGCTGGCTTTCTGGGCGATGCGCTGCGCTGCAGCATCCGCTTTTTCGACCGAGTCGATGAACGGCAGGCGCACCGCCTCGAAGCGGATCTGCTCGAACTGCGAAAGCACGGCGTGGCTGAAGGTTTCCGCCGTGATCCCGGTGCTGTCAGAGACGATGAAGACGGTGCGTTCGATCGGGGAATCGGCCATGAATTTGAGCCACCAGGCAGCAGAAACGGTACAATCCGCAAAGATTAACAGTCACCCGACCAGCAAGCAAGGCTGGTTTGCCGGGCGCACATATTGCATGGCACAAATCATCGCCGCCAGCAATCCGGGATCCGTGTGCGTCGGGCAAACACGCTTTCTCTATCTTCAAAGGTGACTCTATGTCGTACGTTGTATCTTTCGAGCGGCTCCGCATGACGGACGTGGACTCGGTGGGAGGCAAGAACGCATCGCTTGGTGAAATGATCAGCCAGCTCGCAGGCGCCGGTGTCCGGGTGCCCGGCGGGTTTGCGACCACGGCCGAGGCCTTCCGCGACTTCCTGAAATCGACCGGGCTGGACGAGCGCATCAATCGGCGCCTCGACGTCCTCAACGCGGACGACGTGCGCGAGCTCGCCGAGGCCGGCGCCGAGATCCGCCAGTGGGTCATCGACACGCCGTTCCCGGCCGATTTCGAGCAGGCCATCCGCACGGCCTTCGCGGCGCTGGACGCCGACGGCAAGGGCTCGTTCGCGGTGCGTTCCTCGGCCACCGCCGAGGACCTGCCCGATGCGTCCTTCGCCGGCCAGCAGGAAACCTACCTCAACGTGGTCGGCATCGACGAGGTGCTGGACAAGATCCGCCACGTCTTCGCCTCCCTGTACAACGACCGCGCCATCTCGTACCGCGTACACAAGGGCTACGCCCACGCCGAGGTCGCGCTCTCGGCCGGCATCCAGCGCATGGTGCGCTCGGACAAGGGCAGCGCCGGCGTGATGTTCACGCTGGACACCGAGTCGGGCTTCAAGGACGTGGTGTTCATCACCTCGTCCTACGGCCTGGGCGAGACCGTGGTGCAGGGCGCGGTGAACCCTGACGAGTTCTACGTGTTCAAGCCCATGCTCGCCTCGGGCCACTATCCCATCATCAGCCGGCGCATCGGCTCCAAGCTCATCAAGATGGAATTCGACGAGCAGCGCGTCTCG
>Ga0180216_1000875_pt1 | contig 28783 bp, 29 predicted proteins | sample eDN3rd37CBELigMG_FD_128879 | JGI IMG/M metagenome (GOLD analysis project Ga0180216, IMG submission 128879) | Enriched Miracle-Growth compost microbial communities from Emeryville, California, USA - eDNA 3rd pass 37_C BE-Lig MG (version 2)... ... | reverse complement strand
GGTTGGAGAACGGGTCTGGGGAAGTCCTCGTAGCCAGACGGCTCAAAAGAGCGCCGACTAGGGCAAAAATCCACCCTCATGCAGTACCGCCCCACTTATCCGGGTAGCGCGAGACATGAGGGCTCCGAAATCAGAACGGCGGCGCTGAAAGCAGAAGCGCGGATTACGGATACGCAGGAAAAGCAGAACTGCCGAGGCCGTACCATCGTCAACCGAGAGAAAATCGCGGCAAAGCGAGAAGTACCCGAAGCCGGGGTAGCGTCCGGCCCGTTCTGATCTTATCCGTATGGTGGTAGGCCACCGTGTCAGCCTCGGTTCGCCGGGGCTTTTTCATGTGTGTTGTTCACAATCATCCGTCGATTTCTTTGGACCATTGATGAACGCCACGGATTATCATTGTTCCGTTCGATGTGTATTCAGCTACGATTTCCGTTCGCACATTGCCGTCATCATCCTTCAGAACCTGTAGAATGCTATCATTCGATATTGGTTCCTCTGTAATGCAGGCATTTCCGAATATACCAATGTCTGACTTTTTCATGGCGTCACATGCCCTATCATTCGGATTTCAACCGGGACTGATGGTATCACGCTCAACGACAGCCAGTCGAATTGAGCGCCAAGTGCCACGGCAGCACATGCCAGACGATAGCGCTGCATGACCGCCGCATCAATCGGAGCTTTGTTGCCCCGATAATATCCGCGCTCAATATCCGTGATTGTCGATACCGACATGCCCACACGTTCCGCCAGATCAGGCCGGGACAGCTTCATGATGTTCTCACGCCACCATTGGCAACGCTCATTCTCCGGTGCATCTCGTGCAGGGTAAGACATACTCATTCCAGCCTCGTATCAGATGGTGACGAAATCAGTGCCAATCATGTGAATTTCGCAGCACATCAGCATAACAGAATGCGAGAATAACACGTTTCGAGTGGTGCTCAACGCACAAGCGAGTCATCGCAGCATAATCGACCCCAAACATGCGAAATTCGCAGCGTTTTGAGGTGTGACCAAATAGACACAAAAATCCGTCCACAGTCGGACCATTGTTTTCATTGCGCTTTTCACCTGTGCTTTGCGTGCTTTTCCGCAACATTCTACCGCTTCGCGCGGACACACCCTTCGTTCAATGCAAGATCACTCGATTAACCGTTTGAGCCGCGAACTCCATGTCAGCCCCGAAGCAAAAGCGCTCTGATTATGCGCATGCAGCACAAAAAGCCGCTGCTCTCATGAGAAAAGAAAAAAAACCGGTCAAATTAACGCCCCGCATCAAACGTGGTGTCGAACTTATGGTCTTCGAGGCAAAGACCCGTAAGGAAGCCGCGCAACTCATTGGTATCTCTGATGAAGCCATGCGACAGGCCCTCCTCCGACCCAGTTGCCTTGCTTACATGAATGAACAGATTGAGGTGTTACGGACTGGAGCGCGCCCTCAGGCGTTACAGAAGGTCATCCACCTGATGGAAACGAGCGGCAGTGACCGCGTGCAGCTGGATGCAGCCAAGTACATCGATGGCATGGACCGCACAGTGCACACGGTTGGCGCCGCAACACAGGTAAACGTCCAGGTGAACAACAGCACCACTGTTGAGACAGCCGGATACGTGATTGACCTGTCTGAGTTCAGCCGTTCGTCAGAGCCAAAACATGCGCAACAGATAGAACATCTGGAGCATGAGCATGTTAAACCTCTGATTTCTCAGGAGAACGTTCCTGATGAGGACTGAGGAACGCGCACCCCGTACCCCCTTCGTTCTCGTTTGTGGCCCTTCGAGGGGTGGCCCCCAAAAATCGCGGGCTGAATCTCCAGTCCACCCTCACACACGCGGTTTCCCCCTTTGGAACGTTCGGTCAGATTTTTTTCAAACCACAGGAGAAGTTCGATGAGTATTCCAGTTGGTGTGAATTTTTTTTTGTTGGCGCTGGCAATTCTGACTTTCGTGTCAGGGTGGGTTTGGGATGGGTCGAAAGCTCGAAATATACGTACGACCATCTTTTTCGTTCTGTTCGCTATCGTGACATCACATTCCGTGTATCGGTTGTTTTCCTGAGGTGGTGCCGGAATGAGCAACGTGGTTTCCATTGACGGCGGCGATATTGCGGATGGTCGCGAGCCAAATAGCCATGCGGTCGGCACGTTGGATGATTTGCTTACTATGGCCAAGAGTGGCGAGCTTGTCGGGATCGTCGCAGTTTGCGCGTTTTACGATCATACCATACAGCCCATTCGTAGCGGTCAGTATGAGGCCAATCAGACTATTGGCGGTTTGAACCGGCTCGCCTTTGACATTCTGAGGGCGACCGCCGATGACTGACATCGAAGAAAAAGCCCCCCTTCCCAAGATCGACCGCGACGAACATGGCCGCAAGATTTATCGGCCCGGCGGTCGGGTGCTGGCGGAATATATCGCGGATCGGTCACACGTTTCGATTATCCGCGGTTCGATCGGTTCCGGCACATCATCAGCGTCGATCATGAAGATGCTCGCGATTTCGATGGAGCAGCATAGAAACCCGGACACCGGATTGCGCCATACGCGATGGTGCGTGGTGCGCAACACATTCCCCGATTTGAAAAACACGACGGTCAAGACCTGGCTGGACTGGCTGCCGGAAGAACAGTACGGGCGCTTTTATTGGGATCGGCCCTTCCGCCACATCGTGCGCGTCGGCGATATGGATATGGAGGTGTATTTCATCGCGCTCGACAGCCCAGACGATGTTCGCAAGATGCGTTCATTCGAAGTGACTGGCTTCTGGTTCAACGAATTGGAGTTCATCGAGAAGGATATCGTCGACGAAGCGGAGTCGCGAACTGGTCGTTATCCAGCGGTGAAGGACGGTGGCGCGAAATGGGACGGCGTGATCGCCGACATGAACGCGCCGCGTGAAGATCACTGGATACCGCTGATGATGGGCGAGGTTCCGTTGCCGGACAATTGGACCGAGGAAGAACGGCTCTCGTATCGAAAGCCCGACAACTGGGGCTATTTCGTTCAACCGCCTGCAATGATCGAGCAGCGCGACGGTTCGGGTACGCTGATTGGATACGAGATGAACCCGTTGGCCGAGAATATCCGCTGGCTGAAGCCGGGATATTACGAGGAAAAGATCAAGGGTAAATCGAAACAGTGGATCGACAGCCGTGTGCTGAACAAGATCACGGTTTTTGTAGATGGTAAACCGGTCTGGCAGCAATTCAACGAGGAAACTCACGTTTCCAAGACGCCGCTTGATCCTATTCCGGGCTGGCCGGTCTATGTCGGGCTCGACTTCGGGCGCAATCCGGCAATGATTGCCGGGCAGATTGTGAACGGGCGCTGGCGTATTTTCGCGGAGTTGACGGCGCGTGATGCTGGCGCGTCGTTGTTCGCGCCGCAGGTGTCGCGGCTTCTTACGCAGCGCCTGGGCGATTGGGTTCCCGCGCGCCAGTCCCGCGAACTCAATGCGGTGCGCGGCTCGGACGGCGTCTATCAGGTCGAATTCTACGGCGATCCGAAAGGCGCGGACGGAACGCAGGCCGACGAACACACGGCCTATGACATTTTCCGCTCGCAGGGCATGCCTGTGGACCCTGCCCCGGTGAAAAACAATCATATCCAGACCCGTATCGAGGCCGTCGAGCATGCGATGATCACGATGGTAAACGGTTCTCCGCGCTTTGTGGTCTGCGGGACGAACTGCCGGACGCTGAAAGTTGCCTGCGCCGGCGGTTATCACTTCGCCCGCCTCAAGGGGACGGCGAACCACAAGGATACGCCAGAGAAAGACAGATATTCCGACATCGCCGACGCATTGCAATACATGATGCTTGGCGCCGGCGAAGGTCGGGCAGCGATCGGCCGCGAGCATCGCGGTTCCGGCGCTCCAGTTTCAACGAATATGCGACCAAAAACGAGGCGACGCGGTGGGTTCTGAGGACGGATTTACGCTTGCCGAGTGCGAGCCGAAAGAATGGTTTGTGGTTTTTCATCGTGATTCACTGCGACAGTGGGTGAATTGGCTGGCATGGGGCCGATACAAGCACGTTTCAGCGTTTGGTCGCGTGCCGTGGTCGGGTGATTGGGTATTTTTCGACTATCTGACCGGCCGAACCCGCGTTTTGATGGTCCCTGACGAAAAATCAGACAGGTTTCTGGCCCACTATGCCAAGATGGGCAAGATCGTGAAGATGCCGGCGCCTAATCCAGACGATGAAGGCATGAAATTCAAGCCCGGCCTCTGGTGCGTCACCGCTGTTGCGCATCTCCTGGGATTGCGCACCTGTGCTTTGCGCCCTGACGCACTTCTTCGCCATTGTCTCGCCAACGGTGGAACAATCGTAGTGGATGATGACGATGAAACCCAAGGAAGACCCGGCGCTGAAAGCTCAGGAAGAACAATCCAGACTTGAGCAGATACAGGCCATTCAGGACGATGTGACCCGCCGAACCAATGACGCTATGCGTCGTTATGGCACTCGCTCGTCAACCGCGCCCATCATGCGTTGATCAACATGGCGAAAATCTCAAAGCCTGCCGCTCCTGACAATACGTTGAAGAACCTCGAACGCGAGGCAAATTCACGTTTGCAGGACGCGCGTGGGCAAAAGGATTTAGTCGTGAAGGATTTGCAAGAGTCCTATTTCTTCACGCGCCCTCGCCTTTCTCGTGATGTGTCGTCGCGTTCCGCGCCATCAAAGCGTATCGAAGATGTTGACGATCTGGCTACCGGCATTGGTCCGGAGGTTAGCGAAGATTTCGCGACAGAACTGATTTCTGCATTCTTCCCGCAGAACGTTCGCTGGGCTGAAAGCACGGCAGATTCTGCGATCCTCGCTGGGCTCGAAGAAAATTCGCCGGAAATGAGCGATCTCAAGAAAGACCTCCCCGTTTACGACGCGAAGGTGTTTGCTGCGATCAACGCTTCGAATTTCAATGCTGAACTGGCGACGTCACTTGACCCAGATGCATCGCTTGGAACGGTTGGATGGTGGATCGATGCGCCAGGCGGCGGTCGGCCATATCGCGCCGAACATGTGCCGACGCGCGAGCTCGAGTTCAACGTTGGTCCTGACGGTGAGATTGACGACCGTTTTCGCGTTCGCCATGTCACTGCCAGCAAAATTCGTTCGGTGCTGCCGGATCAGACTTTACCGGCCGATGTTGAGCGAAAAATTCAGAGTAACTCTAAAGCAAAGATCGAAATTGTCTGGTGCTTCTGGCGTGACTGGAGCAAGCCGCATAACGATGACTGGATTCACGTCCTTCTGGTAGACCGAAAACTTGTTCATCATACCACGCTCAGCGGTCTCGGCTGCGTGCCGTTGATCATTGCGCGACTTTCACCCGACAAGCTGCATGCCTGGGGCAACGGTCCGGCCATCAAGTCCCTGCAAGAGTTTCGCATCCTCGACGTGATTACCGCTGCTACGCAGGATCATGTCGACCTCGCACTATCACCGCCCTTCGCGTATCCCGACGACGGGATATTGAATTTCGAAGGTGGGTTGGAATCTGGCAAGGGCTATCCGAAGCGGCCCGGGCAGCGTGGAGAAATCGAAAAGCTCTATTTCGGCGGTGATGCCGATCTTGGTTTTTATACGGTCGCCGACCTGGAAAAGAAGGTTCGCCGCAAGTTCTTCGCCGATTATCCAGAGCAGCGCGGTGACACTCCACCATCTGCCACACAGTGGATGGATGAAATGGTGCGTTCGCAGCGCCGTATCGGAACGCCGGGGCTGAAGTTCTGGCGCGAGGGCCCGTATGAGGTATTCCGCCGTTTCGAGTATCTCCTCGAAAAGGATGGGAAGCTTGACCCGATCATGGTGAACGGGACCAAGATCACCGTCACGCCGAACAACCCAGCAACTCAGGCGCAGGACGCGCAGAAGCTTCAGACCGCCGGCAATCTTCTGAATGCTTTCAAGGGTTATTTCCCGATGACATCACAGGCCGCCATCAATGAGCGTGCCACGATGGATAAGATGAAATCCCTTTCGAAAGATGAGGTCATTGTTCTTCGTGAGGAAGCGGAAACAAACCAGCTTGTGCAAGGAATCTTGAGCCAAATGGCCGGCGGTGCTGGTGGAGAAGGTGGCGACAATGGCGCAAGCTAAGCTTCACGATGAGGAAGTGCAAAACTCCATCCGCTGGATTTTTAGGCAAAAAGAAGCCCGCCCCTTTCTCGAATTTCTACAGTCAGAATTGGAAGCCATCGGAAGCCCGGACACCTGTGCTTTGCAGGTTCAGCATGGTCGCCGCACATTCGCGTCAGAATTGATCACAGCTGGAATGAAGGGATTGGGTAGCGATGGACCCGAAACTGACAATGAACGATACCGCCGAAACAAACCTCAACCTGAACAGCGCAAAAGCAGGCGTCACGGCCCCGCTGGCCGGTAGTATTGCGTTTGGCGCCACAATGTACGGTCCGAAGCCAGTATTCGCGCCGGAAGATGGCGGAGGGTCGGGCGGCGGTGACGGAGGTCAAAGTGGCGACGGCGGCGGAAATGCAGATGCCGGCGCTGGCGACGGTGGCGATCAGCCCGCCAAAAGTGGTGACGATCAGCAGCTACAGCGGCCTGAATATCTTCCTGAAGAACTCTGGGATGAAAAGGCTGGCTTCAAGGCTGAAGCTTACAACGATCTCGTTGCATTCAAGGCCAGCCGTGAAGCTGAACTCGCTCAAGTTCCGGACAGCGCCGACAAATATGAAATCCGGCTGCCAGCCACCTTCAAGCTCCCCGACGATGTGCAAGTGCCAGAAGGCGAAATGGTGCTAAACGCCGATGATCCGCGCATCCAGCTATTGCGCGAGGTCGCGCATACCCAAAACTGGTCACAGGCACAGTTCGAAGATGTTCTCGCCATGGGCGTGAACATGGATATCGGTGAGAATAAGCGTCTCCAAGAAGCTGCCGCAGCTGAACGCGAAAAACTTGGCTCCCGAGGCGCCGAGCGTGTGAACGCGGTAACGACCTTTCTCGACGCCAAGATTGGCAAGGAACACGGAGCCGCGCTGCGCGGCATGATGTTCACTGCCAAGCAAGTTGAAGCTTTCGAGGCGTTACAGCGCCTTGTCCGAGGAGACGTTCGGGGCAATCCGAACGGGGGCCGCGATGCCACACCAGCCGAACTTTCTGATGAAGAATATCAGAAACTATCGCCAACCGAACGGATCAACTACGCGCGCGGAATTATGCCCCGTTCGCTCTGACCGACTGCTGAGGAAAAACACCAATGCCAGCCATTACCCTTCCCGAATATGCCAAGGGTCTCGAAAAAAAGAGCATCGAACGTCCTCTGATCGAGACTTTCGCGGAGCATTCCGACATCGTGGCGGCCCTTCCGTTCTCCGGTTTCTCCGGCGGTTCGTATGAGGGCTATCGTGAAACCGATATCGGCAACGCACAGTTCCGCGCGATCAACGAAGGCGCGAGCGAGTCTCAGGGCAAGATCGCACCATTCCAGGAAACCAGCTTTCCGATCGACACCATTCTGAAGGTCGACAAGGCGATCATCCGTCGCCATGGCCAAGAGCGCCGAGCCCGCGAAGAAGCGATGCAGATGAAGCGTCAGTCGACACTTTTCACTGACACCTTCATCAACGGCGACAACAAGTCGAACCCCAAGGAATTCAACGGCGTGAAGGCTCGCGCCACCAACGCGAACGGCCGCCGCATCCACAATTCCACCGCCTCTGGTGGCGCGGCTCTGTCGCTCGCCGCTCTCGATGAAGCGATCGACAACACCACTAACCCGACGCACCTCATCATGAGCCGCGCATTGAAGCGCCGTTTTATTGGTGCGATGCGCGACACCACGATCGGCGGCTACATCGCGCAGACCCGCGATAGCATGGGGCGTCCCGTCACCAGCTACAATGATCTGCCGATCCTGACGGGCTATCCCAAGGACCGCCATAGCGCAATTCTGCCGTTCAATGAAGTTGGCTTCGGCGGCGGCGCTGCGCAGACGACTTCGATCTTCGTTGTTTCGTTCACTGAAGAAGGCCTTCACGGCATTCAGTTGACGAACATTCAAGCCGAAGACCTCGGCCTGCTCCAGCCCGACAACGTGTTCTATGGCACGAACGTCTCCTGGGATGTCGGCCTCGTCGATGACAGTGACTTCTGCCTGACGGCACTGGATTCGATTACTGACGCGGCCATCGTCAAGTAAGGCGAGCCGACTTTTGTGAAACATGGCCGGGTTGAGCCCGGCCAACTCTGACAGGAGATTGGCTATGGGCCAGCGGATTTTTAACCAGGACAAAGAGCTTATTTTCAAGGATGCTGGTGCAGTTACCGCCGATGGTGCTGCAACCGTTGATGGCTCCGCGAAAATTATCAAGGTCGGTGCAGGGCGCTTCGAAGCCGTGATGTTGGTCGACGTTTCTGCGATCACTGTGGGCGCAGATAACGTTTACAACATCATTATTCAGGGGAGCAACACGGCCGACTTCTCGGGCGCGAAAGAGAACCTTGCAGTTCTCAATCTCGGTAACACGGCAGTCCGCCCAGGCGGCGCGATTACTTCGCTCATCGGTCGATACGAGGTGCCATTTCACACCGACATCAACGACGTGATTTATGATTACGTCCGCGTTTACGTCGATGTCGCCGGCACCACGCCATCGGTCAACTTCAAGGCGTGGGCTTCCACCAAGTATTAATCGAGGGGGCGCGAAAGCGCCCTTTCTCCAAGGAGATATGAAAATGCCGGATAACAAAACGATCTATTTCAAGCGCGATGGCAAAGGCTATGAGATGGCGGCTATCGACGCGAACCGAGCACTGCGCCAGCATTCCGACGAATGGAGCGCAGACCCTTGGCCCAAGGCCAAGCAGCCAAAGGCTGACGCGAAGACTGACACATCTGATGCGGGAGCCAACGACAAAACGGATCAGGACAAAACTGATTTGCTTGGTGCGGGCACCGAAGACAAGGCCAAGGCCGAACAGAATAAAGGCTGACGCGGCGCGTATCTCCATCGCGGCACGTGCTGCTCAGAAGGCCGGGGGTTTTAACGCCTCCGGCCTTTGTGCTTGTCGGCCCTGTGCTTTGCTGGTCTCTCGCGTCTCAGCCAAATTCTGCGCATGGATAAGTTAACTGTTCTCAACAACGCGCTCATCAACACCGGCAACAACCGCGTAAACACGCTTTACGAGGATTCCGACGAATATATGGTCGCTGACACCGCGTTTGACGCGGCGATCAAGCTCCTATCGTCCATGCATACTTGGCCGTTTGCGACGACAATTGAAAAGCTGGTGCGAGCGCCTGACAATGAGAACAGGTCTCGCCACTTCCCAGAAAACTGTTTTCGTATCCCAGCCCCGCCGCAAGTCCTGCACGTCAAGGAAATCTATTACGGCAATGTCCTCCTGACCGAATACGAGATTATGGGGTTCATTCTCAGTTGTCGGTATGACAGCGAGGTTTACGCGAAGGTGGTTCGAGAGGCTCCCGGCGCGATCTGGCACCCGATGGCAGAGCAAATACTGACCTTGCGCGTCGAGGCCGGAATCCTGCGCGGACTGAATGAAGATTTCAAGGAAGCCGACAACCGCGAAAACCGCTCCGAAGAATGGCTGATGATGGCCCGGCCCCATCTTGATCAGCAAAACCCGGCCCGCAACATGTATCGGTCGAAAATCGCGGCGGCACGGCGCACGAGGCGGGTATGAGCATTCCATCCCAGATCATCCGTCAACGTGATTGGTCTGCCGGTGAAATAGACCCGGACGGCGAGCGGCGCGACGATACTGAGGTTTTCAAGTTTGGCGAGCGCAAGTCACTGAACATGCAGTCGCTTCGAACTGGAGCGATCGAGAACCGATATGGCCGCCGTTATCTCTATCAGGATGAAGGCGTCCGCGATGATTTCCGGCTACTTCCGAGCGTTCGGCATTCTGTCACCTTTGCGCATATGCGCGCTACTGTCCGCAATGAGGTCGGCGAGGTCATAGCCAATCTTGGCGCACCGTGGACGGCTTCAATGCTTGAATCACTGGTGTGGACCTCGAATGACAATATGATTTTTGTGACCGGGCCCGGTATGCGCCCACAAGTCATAGAAATCAGCAAGTACACCGGCGGCTGGTCAATTCGGGATTTTGATTTCCGTGTCGGGATCGACGGTCTGGTGCACACGCCATTTTACCGATTTGCGGAATTTGGCGTTACGATGGTTCCGAGCGCCACCACTGGCAACATTACGGTCAGTTTCTCCGCACCAGTTTTGACCGCTGCTCACGTTGGGGCCGTATTTCGGTACGCAGGAAAGCAAGTCCGCATCACGAGTGTTACGTCGGGGACAACTGCGAACGCCACCTGCTTGCAGGCCCTTAACCCAACGTTGCGACTCCCATTGTCCGAGTCTGCTGTAACCTTCGAGATTGGGCAAATCGTTCAGACCACCGTGTCCGGCATTGAGGGCGAGGTCGTTGCGCGCGATACCGGGGCCAACACAGTTACGATCGTCATTCTGAACCGGTTCCGAAACATCGATTCAGAAGATCGCCTTGTTGGACCGAGTGGCGATGCAAAGATTGCTGGCTCCGGTCTGATGATTGTAACGCCGCAAGCAACTACGCAATGGGACGAACAATTTATGTCGCCCGCTCGCGGCTGGCCCCAATCAGTCGCAAAAGATGGGCAGCGTCTGATATTCAGCAACTTCCCGCAATTGAAACAGGCAATCGTCTGGTCAACTGTTTCCGATCCGTTTGACCTTCAGGTGAACGCTGACGCGACAGGCGCGATCTTTGAATTGATCGATGCGGATTGCCAAGTGTTTCACGTTGTCGGCGGATATGATGAGTTCGCCATCACGGATATCGGCGTTTTCTATATCCCGATTTCATCCGAGAACCCATTGACGCCGGGATCAGTCGAGTTCCGCCGCCTATATTCTGGTGAAGTGTCGAATGTGAAGCCCGTTGAAGTTACCGAGGGCGTACTTTTCGTCGATGAATCCTTGACTGGAATATATGCAATCACGGCGACCGGCCAGACCGCGCGGCCATATGTGGCGACCGAAATTTCACAGTTCCACCGTCACTTATTTAAGAACGTGAAAAGCCTGACGAGCAATTACGGCACGCCGAAGAATGCCGCCCGGCAGATATTCGCCGTCAATGAAGACGGCACAGTGGTAGTTGGCCAGTATAGTAGCGATCGCGAATTTGTTGGTTGGAGGCTCTGGAACGGTGCGGGTCATGTCAATTCTGTTTCTGCCCGTTTCGGCGACGTCATCTTCTCCACCCGCTACAACACCATTGGAACACCACTGTTTGTAGCGGAACGGATTGACGCGGACCGTGAACTTGACTGCGCGGTCATTTATACTGGTTCTGGAACGCTCCCTTTCCCAGTCGGCGAGACGGTCCAGGTTATGGCTGACGGGTTTTTCCTTGGGGATTTCGTCGTTGGTCCTGTCAACACCGTTCCGGTCAACGTTTCTGATTATTCTCAGATATTCGTCGGGAAAGAATTCGATTGGTTTCTGACCCCGAACCTATCCGATTTTGAAGGTGGCGAGGCTTTTGGTCAGCGCCAGCGCCGGCGCAAGGTGTCAAAGGTCAATCTGAAAGTTCGAGACTGTCAGGAATTCCGTGTCGGAAACAAGGTGCTTTGCACGTGGCGGGGCGGTGAAGATACATCTCAACCAATGCCAAAACGTACCGGTGTTTTCACATATCGCGAAATCGGACGCTCCTATGATCCCGAGTTCACGATCAGAAAGACGATACCAGGGCGTTTCAAAATGTTGGAACTGACGACAGAGGTGACCATCTGATGGCCGATCCGGTTTCTCTCCTTACGGGTGGCTCCCTGCTGATTTCGGGCATCGGAGGCGCTGTCGGTTACGGAAAACAGGCTCAAGATGCAAAGAATGCTGCCACCACCGGACGTATTCAGGCGAACCAGATCGATACTGGATATCGGGATGAGCTCAATTCGACCATCAACAATATCCGTGCGATCCGCGCTGGAACTGGTGTTGCTGCCAATAGCCCAACGACGCTTGCCATCGAGGATGAAAACCGTCGTGTGAGCGACAGGAATCGAACTCGCGATGTTGCGAGCCGCCGCATCCAAGCGGACCAAAGTGAGCGTGATGCACGGACGTTCCAAAATTCGGCGATCACCTCACTGCTCGGCGGGACTGCTAAATCGTTACCCCATTTCTTCGGACAGTAAATTATGGCTCGACTTCCAACAGTATCGCAGCGCACATCGATTTTCCAAGGTCCGCAATCGGCTGTTTCAGGTGCGGCGGCTGCAAATCCATACATGCAGATCGCCGACGCAATGGGCACGCTTGGGACAAAGTTCGAGGAGCAGGCCGTTATCAAGGCGGAGCAGGAAGGTGCGGATGCGGTATATCGCGACGAAAACGGCACCTTGCAGATGGATCAGCGTTCAAACTGGTCGAAGTCTGGCCAAGCTTACAATCGAGCTGCGCAACAAGCCTACGCCGCTCGTGTTTCCGGTGATGTTCGCACGAAGGGCCAGGAACTTTTCAACGCTGCGAAAGGCGATATCTCTGCCTTTGACGCCTCTTGGAAGGGCTTTTCCGATCAGCTTCTATCTAACACGCCAAAGGAATATCGCGGCCCACTGAAAACGATGCTGGAGACGGAAGGATCCCGGCTCGGTCTTGGTGTTTCTGAGCAGAAGCGAAAGCGTGATCTTTCAATTTTCGAGAACGACATAAAAACTGAAATCCAGTTTCTCGATAATGACATGGCCGCGCTCGCACGTGCGGGCGGTACGGGAACGCCTGACTATCTCGAAAAGCAAAGCCAATTGCAGTCTCTTTACAAGGAGCTTGTCGATAACCCGGAATTCACGGTTTCGGAAAAGCAGGCCCAGATGGAGTTGCAACGTGTCGAATCTCGGCACATGAGCGAAGCGGTCATCGGAAATATCGACAAGACCCTTGCAACTGGCGGCGTTAAGGCTGCGCAAAAAGAAGCCGAACGAATCCTGACCGACGAAAAGCTGCATCTTTCCCCGGCTGAGCGCCGCCAATACGCGGGGCTTGCTGAACAGCGCATTAGCGGTTTTGTCGCCGAGCAAAAGGTTGCGCTTAAGCCCATTCAGGACCAAGCCACGAAATACAAGAAGCTTCTTGATGAAGGTGTCGGCCTTGATAATCCCGACATCGACATGACGATTGCCAACCTCGCGCGTGGTGGCGATGTAGCCGGTGCGCTCGACCTTATCAACTCCCGCCGTGCTGCCCAGACCATTCAGCAGTTCAAGCTTTCGACACCTGATGCTCGCGTCGGCGCTCTGGAGCGTGGAATAGAAGCGGCAAATGGCATTACCTCCCCCGGCAAGGCAAATCTCACGGGTGCCGCATATCCGGGTGGAAGTGGCGGCGGTGGTGGCCTGTTTGATCTCATTGACCGGACAGAGGGGGGCGGCAATTACTCCACACTGTTTGGACATTCGCAGCGCGCCGGAGGTGCTTTTGCTGGCGTTGACGTTAGCAAGATGACCATTGGTCAACTCGACCAGTTTGCAAACCAGTATGGCCCATGGGTGAAGAACGAGCTTGCCCGTCAAGGACAGAAGCCGCGCATTGCAACGCCGATGGGGCGACATCAGATCGTCAATTCCACGCTCCAATCAGCGGCGAAGGAAATGGGGCTGTCGCCCGATACTGTGTTCTCGAAGGATGTGCAGGATGCTATCGCTATGCACATTGCTGATAAGGCGCTGGCTGGCCCTCGAACCATGCAGGGAAAGATGGATGCTCTGCGCGGTCAGTGGGAAGGCTTCAAGAACGTCTCTAACGCTCAACTGTCGGCTGCCATAACGTCATACGAAAATGGAGATCGATCCGCACTGACTGGTTCCTCGGCTGGCGGTTCCGGTCCTTCTGTCGATCCAGAAGTCATCAAGGCTTATCGCTCTGGTGTGACGCAGGATGCAAAAGACCTGTGGGGCGACATGAAGGATGGAATTTCAAAAGGCATTCCGCCCGCTGCAAATGAAATGTCGCTGCTCACTCGACAGCTTTCTGTCATCGATGATCCAAGTTTCCGGCGCGAGGTCACTTCATATCTCACAAGCGAAGATGCTGCCGCGATGTTCGCTTCAATGCCACCACAGCAAGCCGCTGCTGTTCTAGATGAATTGAAGGTCGACGCCGGTGATGGTGCGACCGTCGCGCAGCAACAGATTATGGAAGCGGCTGACCGCACTGCGAAGCGCGTTGCAGAGGCCATGAAGAATGATCCTATTGGTTACGCCGCTCAACGCCAGTGGGCGCCGAACACTCCAGCGATTGATCTTGCCGCCGGTCCTGATGCGGTCGGTGCTGCATTCGCCGCCCGCCAACAAACCGTCGACCTCTTGCAAGCTCGGGGAATGGTTCAGCCCGGCACGTCCGCACTTCGCCCGCAGGATAAGGCCGTTCTTAACCAGGTGATGACGCAAGGCACTCCGGGAGAACAGGCCGCACTTTTTGGTGCCATGTCGAACAACCTCTCGCCGCAGACATACAGAGCAACGATGACGGCGCTTGCTGGAGATGCGAACTCCCGCACGTCGGCAAGTGCAGGCGCTCTCTACCAGTATAATCCGCAAGTCGCGGAAGGTGTTTTGCGTGGACAGGCATTGCTCAAGAAAAATCCCAACTATGCGCCTAAAAAGACAGACGACAATCAGGCATCGATTGACGATATTCTGCCACCTCAAGCGTTCGGCGCTGGGTTGGAGGCGTCGAGGCAAACGCTTCTCGACTCCGCCCGCGCCCGCTATGCCGATCTGAGCAACATGGCCGGCGACACTTCCGGTGAGTTCAATGAAGATCGGATGACGCAAGCGGTCAATGAAGTCACCGGCGGCATGATTGATTTCAATGGGCAGTCAATCATCGCGCCGCGTTATGGCATGAACCAGGAAGATTTCGACAAAGCGATTGCTGATCTTTCCGACGATAGCCTGACCGGGGCGGTGACATCAGAAGGACAGCAAATTACTGCAAGCGATCTTCGCCGTTATGGACGCCTGCGCGCTGTCGGCGACGGGCGATATCTTCTCGAATTTGGACTGGAGAACGCGCCGACGTTCGCGATTGACAGCAAAGGCGGTCCATTCGTTCTGGATTTGCGAGGTGAACAGTAATGGTTCTTCTCGTTGACCCGAAGGAAGAACGTACCGCGTTGCAAGCTGCGCAACAGAACCCGGTCCAAGGCTTCGATCCTGGCTTCATTGAACGTTTCAAGGCCGATTACACGTCCATGATGGATTTCGCGAACGTGAATGCCCGGGAACGGTCACGTGCGGATATCCAGAGTGAGTTCATTTCTCGGTTCTATCAGGAAAGCGGAATTGGCCTGCGTAACTGGCTGACGGGCCCCGGCCTCAATCCTCGGGCTGATCTGGAAGCGAACGCGCGCGGTCAATTCGAAGCGTGGAAAAAAGAGAACCCCGAAAGCGAACTCGCTTTTCCTGATGCTACTGTGCTTGAAACGCAGACATTGGACCGCGCTCGCGCCGCTCGTGAAAAGTCTGTCAAATTGCAGGGGCTTTCAACTGGCTGGGGCTCTGCAATCGGCGGGTTCGCCGGTACGGCAGTCGGCGCGATGCGCGACCCGATCAACGCTATTTCCCTCGCGTTTGGTGCTGGTGCAGCATCTGGCATTCTCCGAACGGCGCTTATTGAAGGCGCAATCGGGGCATCATCGGAAACGGCTATCCAAGGTTTGAACTATGGTTTCAAACAGGAAGTCGATCCGAATTTCGGATTTCGTGATGCACTAACCGAAATTGCGGCGGCCGGCGCAGGCGGCGCGGTGCTGGGTGGCGGGATCAAAGGTTTGGCCGCTGCGTGGCATCGCGCTGCAACAGGTGAATGGCCCCGGCAGCTTGTCGACGCCGGTAACGTGGTGACCCGCGAGGCGTCCGTCCCGGCGGCGCATTTCGATAAATCCGCTCAAGGCGCTGCCGTTTATCGTGCAGCCGTCGAAAAGGCTGCCGACGATCTCTTTCGCGGCCAGCCCGTCGAAATTCCGCAAGAAGCATTCTTGCAAGCGAATGCGCGGCCCGGTCGCGTTTACGACGCTGATGGCCGCTCTGTGGGTGTGCAGTATGAAGTTGTCGAAGCTGATAACCTAATCACGTCCAATCTCGACGACATGTCGATTAACCCAGCCTTTCCGCCAGAACTCCAGCCGCGCGACCGCACCCGTGCCATATCGCAAGACCAGATTAATTCGATCGCTGCAAATCTCCAGCCGGAACGGCTCGGCCCTTCGGCAGATGCGGCGAATGGTGCGCCGGTGGTAGGTCCAGAGGGGTTTGTCGAATCCGGCAACGGTCGCGTCATGGCGATGCGCCGGGCATATATAGAAAATGGGCCCGCCTCGGAATCCTATCGCAATTTTCTTCGCTCGCAGAACTTTGACATTGAGGGCTTCAATAAGCCGGTTCTGATCGCTCGCCGCATTACAGACCTCGACCCGGAGGCACGCATCGGCTTTGTCACGGCCGCCAATCGCTCCACTGCTATGCGCCTCGGGGCGGCGGAACAGGCTTTATCAGACGCGCGTTTGATCGACGACGCCGTGCTTTCCAAGTTGCGCGACACTGGCGACGTGGACACCATCAGCAATCGAGATTTTGTTCGTGGCTTCATGCAGAAGCTTCCGCGCGCTGAACAGGGTGAGCTCGTCGACAAAGCGGGTATCCTGTCCCAAGCGGGCGAGCGGCGTATCATGTCCGCACTTATGGGCCGAGCATATGGCGAACCTACATTGCTGGGGCGCGCGCTCGAAGATGCTGACAGCAACATCAAATCGCTTGCTGGCGCTCTCGGTGACAGCGCTGGTTCTTGGGCAATCATGCGTGATGCCGTCGTGCGGGGTGATATTCCTCGCGGCATGGATATTACCAACGACTTGATGAACGCCGTCGGTTTGGTGATGCGTGCGCGTGACGAAGGCCGCCCGGTTGCTGACCTGATCAACCAGGCGGAAATGTTCGGCGGCCCGAATGAGATTTCAAAGATATTGGCCCGCGCCATGTTTGGCGATGAGAATATGCGCCGTCCGATCAGCCGCAAGCGCCTCACTTCTTTCCTGCGCGACTATGCGGATGAAGCTTTGAAGAACGACGCGGGCGCACGCCTGTTCGGTGAACCTCTCGAATCCTCTGATGTTCTGCGTTCTTCGCTTGCCAAGGCAGACCGGGAAGACCTGATCGCGGTGGCAAATGATCGCCTGACGACGGAGCATGTTGAGGAAGTGGCAAAGGCGCAAGATACGGCCGACGCTGTTCTGCGCGAAGCAATCCGCATTGGCGAGGAAATGCCAGACATCAAAGTTGATCTGGGCGACGGCGCTGGCGAACGCTCGATCGCTGAAATTATGGCCGAGGCGGACGACGAAATTCGTATGGCTGCTGATCTCGAAGCCTGCACCGTGGGCAACACTGAACACTTCATGCGCGCGCCGGGGGCGAAATAATGTCGATCCAGAATTGCCTTGCCAAACTCGTCGCAGCCAAGCGAATTACGCAGAAGGCCGCCGACGATGCGCTCGCCTTGCACAATGGTATTCAGGATAGGCTCTATCCAGCGATGGGTCCGGCAACTGCCGACGCTGCCAGTGCTCTTGAGGCCGCCCGCGTTATGGCCGAAGCTGCCCGCGAGCGCAAAATGGAAGCGGCGATCCAGGCTATCCGACAGGCTGAAATCTACGACCGGATGCAGAAGCATCCTCGCGGCCAAACTGTCGGGCTTATGAGCGCGCTTGTGCGCGACAATTGGGAAGCAGGCCGTGAAACCGGGAACGCCATCAATATAGACAGCCATTCAGAAGCCGTTACCAAGCGCCTGTTTGGCATCATGGGCGGCACGCTTGATAAGTATCGGTCGACTATGGCCGGGCTTCGGCAGGAAACGGAATCCATTTGGAACGTTGTCGATGAATTGTTTGGACGTGACACCGGTGACCAGTCTGCGCAGGCAGCGGCAAAGGCGTTTCAGGAGGCGACCGGATACGCGGTTGACCGAGTGAAGCGCGCGGGTAAGCGATTGTCAGTTCTCGACGACTGGCGCTTGCCACAGTTCTGGGATGCGTCTCGCACCAAGGCTGTTACAGAACGCGAGTTCGTTGATGATCTGTTACAGGAAGTCCGCGCGGGGACGATGCGCGTAATGGACAAGGAAGGTCAGGGCGAAGCGCCTGCAACCATGATTCCGGGAATTATCCAGAACGCCTATAAGGATATCACGTTGGGCCGTGGCGTCGGCGCTGCCGGTCCAAGTGGCTTTTCGAACCAGCTTCGCGTTTTCCGCTTTGACAATCCTGACGCTTACAAGCGGCTCATGAAGAAATATGGTGTGGGTGACGGTGGTCTTTACAATACTCTCGTGGGGCACTTGTCCGGCATGGGTAAGGAAATCGCCTTCACCGAAGTTCTTGGCCCGAAGTATGAGCAGAATTTCAACACGCTTTTGGAAAAGGCTCGCCGTTCGGATGCTGAAAATCTGACGAAAGGTGAGCGGATCAAGAACGTGATTTCGCTGAACAGCCCGGCGGCCGCCCAACGGACCTTCGACGCGCTTTCTGGCAAGCTTGGCGTTCCTCAGAATGAGTTGCTGGCCGGGATCGGTGGCGGGCTGCGCAACATTCAAACAGCTTCCCGTTTGGGTTCAGCTACTATTGCGGCCCTTCCCGGCGACAGCTTCACCATGTCGTTCGCGGCAAATCATAATGGCATCCCTGCGACGGCCGTTCTGGGGCGTCTTGTTAAGGACCTGGCGAATGACGAGAAGGCTGAAGCCATCGCACGTCAAGTGAACCTGACCGCGAATATGGTGATGGATAATGCGTTGGGATCGAAGCGGTTCGCCGATGAGATTGTCGGCCAAGGGATCACGGCCCGCGTAGCTGACACGATCATGCGCGCCAGCGGTCTGAACACTTGGACAGAGGGCTTGAAGCGTGCTTTCTCGATGGAGTTCATGGGCGCAATTGCTCGCGAATCTGACAAGAAGTTCGAAGCGCTGGACCCACTTTTCCGGGGCTTCTTTGAACGGTACGGTTTCACTGCTGCCGATTGGGACAAACTTCGCGTGACGCCGCAGCTTGAAGCCGATGGCGCGCGCTTCTTCGATGTGAACGGTGTTGAGGATCAGCGCCTTGCTGACCGCCTCATGTCGGCGATCATCGATGAAAGGCATCTGGCTGTTCTGGAGCCTGATGCGCGTATCCGTGGCGCTATGTCCGGCGGATTGCAGCGCGGCACTGTTCTGGGCGAAGCAGTTCGTTCAGCCACGCAGTTCAAAAGCTTCCCGATGACATACATGATGACGCATATGATGCGCGCAGCATCTCAGGATGGTATGTGGTCGAAGGCCGCTTACACGTCGAAGCTACTTGCGCTTATGACGGTTGCCGGTGCGTTCACGGTTCAGATGCAATCAATTATTGCCGGCCGCGATCCTAACGATATGAGCCGCCCGCAGTTCTGGACGGAAGCCTTTATCCGCGGTGGCGGCGGCGGCATGATGGGTGATTTCGTGAATTCGTCTGTTTCGCGTGGTGGCGCCGGTGTAACCGAATTTCTTGCTGGTCCGGGGCCATCGGCGATCATTTCAACGGCCGACTTCCTGAAAAATGGGTTCAACGGAAAGTCGCTTGCCCAATACATGAAGGGTTGGACCCCAGGATCGTCACTTTGGTACACGAAGCTGGCGACTGATCGCATGGTTTTCGATCAGATACAGGCGATGATTGACCCGGATTATCGGAAGTCCTTCCGTCGATATGAAAAGAGGATGAAGAAGGATTTCGGACAAACGTTTTGGTGGTCGCCGGGTCGGACCGCGCCAGCCCGTTCGCCCGCCTTCCAACGCTGACCTGTGCTTTGCTGGAAATTGCCCGCGCGTGAATATTCGCGGGCATGGTTACGATCACGGCATCCACGCGCGAAGCTTTTTACAATCCTGTCGTTCCTACGACGGATTTCCTCGTCAACTTCCCTATCTTCGGTAGGAACGTCGGGGAGTTCCCGTCAACTGACCTACAGGTCGAGGTGAATGGGCAGTTGCGCACCGACTTTACGATTCTAGCCACCTTTATTGAAGGGGTGTCGACGAATGCGGTTGTCAGGATGAATGTAGCCGTAACGGGGTTTGTTGCAATTCGCGGCAAGAGAGCTCCGAGGCGGACTGACCAGTACCAGACCGGCGCACCGCTCCGCATCCCTGATCATAATTATTCTCTGGATCGTGTCGAAGCGGAAATGCAGGAAGTGCGCCGCGACACCGACCAGAATGCAGCGAAGCTTGAAAGTTTTGTCGCTGACGTGTCCGATCTGACCGAAAGGGCTGAAAATGCGGCAAATTCTGCGGAACAATCAGAAGAAACTGCCGCAACCTCCAAAGATGAGGCGGTCGCAGCGAAGGAGGCAGCCGAAAGCGCAGCCGGCGCCAATCTGGCGAACGCTGATAGCGTTTCCGCAGCTGAAGCTACATCTTTTCCATCATCAGTAAATTATGTTCGTGCGGCTGGCGGTCTGGCGGCCGGCGACAATGCGGGCGGGCTTTACAAGCAAGAGCCTATTGAACCAATTCATTTCCATAAGTTCCAGTCGAGCGACGGCACATGGTGGGGCGGGGTTGAAGAAGATGACCGCCTCCGATCGCTTTCTGTGTCAATGTTCAAAGGCGAAAGCGTAACCATCGATTGCTTTGGCGACAGTACTATGGTTGGCGTTGATGTAACGAACCCGCCAACGTACATTGCTGCAACTCCCGCGCCGGCAAAGCTACAATTGTTCCTCCGCGATTATTACGCGAACGGGAATATCCTCGTGAACAATCGTGGCTATAGTGGCACCCGAACTATAAATATGCTGGAAGGTTCCGACGGAAGCGGGCAGACTTTTGAAGCTCGGATTGCTTCCAGTCCTGCGCAAATCGTCTATTGCAACCATGGCATCAATGATTGCCAGAATACGCCGCCAACTCCCATTGGCGACTACAAAGCTAATCTTTATGAGATTGTGCGGATTGTTCGAGCTTATGGCAAAATACCGGTCTTAATGACGCCCAATCTTATCTCCCCTGTCGGCCCTCTCGGGACGATTGATAAATCGGAGAGGCTGAAATCCTATGCGGAGGTTGTAAGAGAAGTTTGTCGAACGGCTCGGGTTGCCTTGGTCGACGCGTTCGAGCAGATTTCACAGTTGCTCACGTGCGGCAATTATACGGTTCAGCAGCTTCTGCCGGATGGCGTTCACCCAACACAGATCGGCTATAATTACATTGGCCAGTTGATGGCTGCACCATATGTTTACCCCTACAAGGGCGTCTCCGTCGACGGCGAGATCATTTCGGTGGCCTCGCCACTCGCTATCTGTACGCCATCGAATGCACCAACTGAGGCAAAAAACAGCCGCTCCGGCATGCAGTTCATATCGACGGCCGACAACGTTCCCAAGAGCATCCGCATTCTAGTTAAAATCGAAAAACCGGGGTTGGACCTGTTTGTCGGATATCCGATATGGGGTGGCGGCGTATCGTCCGCAGGGATCGCGCTTGACCAAATCTCAGTTGGAACGATGTCGCAGTATCACAATGGGAACTATGGCACTCGATACATCCAGGATCACGAGACGTGCGTTGCACGCAATGTTCCTCCTGGGTTGCATATGGTGACGATCTCCGCAGCTGCCCAGGCCGCGAGTGTTGGCGTAAATTATCTTCGGGTTAAGAAAGCTAATCCTGTCGAAAAGCGGTTCAACAATAATTCTCCGTTTCTTCTCACGCGCAAAAATGTTCTGGATCAGGTATCGCTCACCGTCTCCAATGGATCAACAAACGGAATCGTGTTGACGGATACCATTCAATTCGATCGGCTGCTCTCGGGATTTGATTTTTCATTCACCGGCCAGTTGGCAAAAGGCGAAGCTGTATGCGTGTTCGGCGAATGGGCGGCCGATAACTCTAGCGGGATCGCTGTTATGGCCCTTGGTATTGGGGCCGATGAGTCCACTGGCTACCTCACGTTGTTTGAAGCGACCGGCGACGGTACCTATAATAAAACGGCTCTCAACAGCGTCGACATCACTTTGCAGGAACGTGAGTTCCGCGTGGTTATGGGCCAAGGCAGCGGATCGGCGCTTAATGTGTTTGTTGATGGCGCAGGCCCATACGGGCCTACGACAATTAGCGCACCATTTTTGGGTGGATTTTTTGGTCTACGCCGCTCAGGCAATGGCACGATGAACGTGAAAAAGCTGCAAATCCTGAAATAGTCACCAGATACGAAGATCGTCCTGGATTTCTTTCCGAAGCTTCTCACGATCTTCCGGAGAAAGCGAACGCTCATGACGCTTTCCGTCAAGTACAAGCATAAAAATAGTCGCCCCTAAAAAAGATAGAACTATAATTTCCAGTGTCATGGTTCCTCCACTACCCTATCAAAGCCATGTATTCCAATGCGAAGCAAGCTGCGTTCTATCCCGATCGATTGATGTGTATTCGGATTCTTTCGAGAATTCCCAGGCCTGGTTCATTCCCTACCTTTTTTCTGACGTTTCTGCGCCAATTGCCGAATAAATGACCTTCGAAATTCCGCGAGAAACAGGCATCAAAAGATGTGCGAGGTAAAACGACACAAATATTTCAAATATGAAAAGAGAAACAAACCCAGCCGTATTCATCTGATCTACGGGTAAGTTTCTCACCAGAAGGAGCACGATCTGATGATGCACTATCATCGCCATAAATGATATCTTGGCCAATTCCATTACTATTGACTTCATAGAAGTGGAAATTTTGGACGAAAGACGCTCAGTGAAGATGACGACAAAACAACATGCGAAAATGAACGCTGTGAACCCCATATTCATCAGGTTATTTCCACTAATCACATACACGGCAGCCATTACGGCAATGATAGATAGGGAGGCGACTAGCTTAAGCGTATTGTTCTCATCCTTAGTAACATATAGGTACATACCAAAGCCAAACTCGAGAATTCTCGTGGTTGGATTGAAATTGTTAAAGTCACATATGAAAATGAAATCCCAGATTCCACCGTCTTGCTGGAAAAAATAACTTATGGCACTTATACAAAAAAGTCCCAATATCGTTTGATGCGGCCGATTCTTGAATGAATAATTCAGCGCTGGCGTTATCATAAACAAAATTATAATAAACCCAGTAAACCATTCACCTACAGTAAAATATGTTGGAATATCCAGCTTAGATGCTTCTATATACCCATCAATCCCTAGCATCGTGTATATGACAGGATGCAGAATAGTTATTGCGTTTCCATGGCTGGTAATAAGGCTCTGGTACTTCGTTGGAGCTGATAAGCTTGTTAATACTTCTAAAGTGAACAGGCCGAATCCAACAAATAAGAATGCGACCCAAATTGGAGGGAGAAGGTTGGCCACCTTTTTCCGATAGAAAGTCAATGCTGAGTCTTTGCGTAGACCAAGCCCTGCGAGGTAACCTGATATGATGATGAAAATAGAAACGCCGAACGGACCAATTGTGTAGGTCAAGTAATACAGTATACCGCCCGCGACCCCACGATCTGCAAGGGCGTATACGGTGTGCGATATAATCACTAAGCAAACGGCAAGAATCCGCAGCTCATCAATGAAGACATACCTTTGCATGCTCAAAAAGCTCGGTCGCATCTATACAACGCATGAAAAATGGACACGTCATCCCCTCCCGCAACGGCGGCAATTTACGCAGAACTTGAATATGAGGATAAACGGCGCCAAATCGCCAACTAGACCGCTATCCCCCACCCACAAAGTTGGGTATTACCCGCTAATCCAGAAAAGTAAAGCTCAGAGTGCTATCTGTGCTTTGCGCCGGTCGCCCGATCCTGTGATTTTCCGCATAACGGAAGAACGCAGGAGCGCGCATTATGGCACGCCAGAACTTGGCCCCATCCCTCACACTTTTGTTCGGTGATGAAGGCGGATATTCGAACCGCGCGACTGACAGCGGCGGCCCGACGAAGTTCGGGATAACCCATCGGACACTTGCCGCATATCGCGGCGTTCCGTCGGTGACCGCCCAACAGGTCAAGGACATGACGATCCAGGAGGCCGAGGAAATCTATCGGCGTTCCTACTGGCTACAGTCCGGCGGCGACCTTCTTCCGTCGGGCCTCGACTATGCGGTCTTCAACTCCGGCGTTATGTCCGGCCCTTCCCGCGCTGTGAAGATTCTGCAGTCCGTCGTCGGTGTTACTCAGGATGGTGTCGTCGGCGTCCAGACGGTTGCCGCCGTCAAATCCTATCGTGGCGGTGTCGACCAACTGATCCGCGATTATTGCGATGCGTACATGAGATTCTTGCGCGGCATTGGTGGCAAGCAAGGGTTCTCGGCCAATGGTCGCGGCTGGACGATCCGTATCACCGGCGTCGATCCGAAAGGCCAGTGGAAAACGACTCCGGGCGTCGTGGGCAACGCGCTTGCCATGTCCCGCCGAGGAACTGTCACGCCGACGAATGTCGCTGACCCCGCCGGTGCTCCAAAGGCCAACCCCAAAGACACATCGATCGCTGAAACGCTGAAGAAGCCCGAGGCTTGGGCGCCGCTTACCGGCGTTCTGTCCGCCATTGGAGCCTTCGCGGCTGGGTCCGGCCCCGTTCAATGGGCGCTTGCAATCGGCCTCGTCGTTGGCGTTGGGGTCGGCCTCTGGAAGTTTGTTCTCAGCCAGAAGGCGGCTGCGTGATGTTGGGCATCGCTGACATCCTCAAGATGGGCGCCGCTGCCGTGGCTGGCGCTGTCATCGCCGGTTTCATCGCTCACGGCATGGGCGTAAGCGACGGCAAGAAACAGGCTTCAGCCGACGCGCTGGCTGCGACCGTCAAATATTACCAGGACAAGGGGGTAATCAAAAATGAAGTGGATGCTGCTGACGCTGCCGCTCTTTGCGCTGATTACGGGCTGCCAGACGACGAACTCCCCGAGTGCGTGCGCCGGGTTCGAGAAGCTTCGGCCAAGTCTGGAAACGTCGGTGAACATACTGACGACTGACCGGCCATTCGCCAATCAAGTGGCGGCACACAATCGATTTGGGAAAAAGGCCGGGTGTTGGTGAAATCAATCCAGCCACGCCCAGTTATCACCTCTGCGAATTCCGAGGACCAAGCTATGACTGACCCCGTACTCCTCCGCTATAGCCCGTGCAGATCGCTTGTCTGCTTTTATTTGACGTGCTTGATCTTCCGTGAGTTTCGCAAGTTTGTGATCTGTGCCGCGCATTATATTCGGCTTGTTGCGGCCCTTTTTGACCATGTCCTGGGAATTATCTTTCATCGTTCCTACCCACAAATGGGCAGGGTTGACACACGAAGGATTATCGCAGGAGTGACAAACTATTTTGCCTTCTGGAATCTCACCCTGAGATGCTTCGTAAGATGCTCGGTGGGCGCGGATATTCGTGGTTCCAACACGAAGAAATCCATATCCAAGTTCATTTTTTCTACCATTCCATATCCAGCAATCACCGACGAACGAAATGGAATTTCGAATACGCGATTGCAGGATATATCTCTTGTCGAGATATGGCTGACGGGAGCAATCGATGCTGCAAAAGCGGGAGGTCGTTTCTTTCCCGTACTTTGGATGAAACTTGCTGCCGCAAGTGTTGCAAAAAATCTGCACAAACTCGTTTCTGGATCGGCTCATATGCAACCTCGATTCATGTCACCTTTTATATCTGGAAATAACAAAAATCTCAACAATGCGGGCTGCTGGAAATGACGGAGGAGACAATGCGCCTACCGCCTAAAGGTAAGTTCGAATGGAACCTGAACACTCTGTTGCAGCTTGTTACGCTTGCGACGGTCATCATCGGTGGCGTCACGATCTGGGTGAACAAGTCCCGCGATATTGAAGACCTTCAGGACTGGCGCGTTTCTCATGAGCAAGTCCATAAAGACCGCCTCATCGAAGTGAAGGCCAACGATGCCCGAAACGATGAATGGAAAAAGGGCGTTGAGTCCGATATTCGGAAACTAAACGGCTCAGTCGACAATTTGTCGTATCGTGTCACTGCAAATGAACAGGCGACCGCTTCCGCCCTCGAAACCAACAAAGAGTTTCAGACCACGCTCAATCAACTCGGCGGCGACATGAAAGTTGTGAGAGAGATTTTACAGCGAATTGAAGCCGCGCAGCGCCGGGCCACCCCATGAATAAGCGGCGGGTTGACGTTCCTACCCGCCGCCTATAATTTCCTTGCCGAATGGGAACGCCGCCCAATTAATTCAATCTCTTGCGGGAGACTACGAATCTGGGGGTCAGAGGTTCGAATCCTTTCGGGTGCGCCATTCCCTTACTGGTTGATTTTATGTACAATTCGGCGTTGGCGCTGCCAGCGTGGGTCCGGCATGTTCCGGTCCCCGGCGGCACAAAAGCGCGCTGAAACATCTCCCACTTTGGAAGACATGATCCCTAAACGAGCTGCGCTCAACGCAGCTCGAGCCCGCCATTCTCGACGATGAAGTCGATAATCTCCGGCACGCCCTTGCCGCGATGGAGATCGGTGAAACCGAACGGACGTGAGCCGCGCATCCGCGCCGCATCCCCCTGCATGACGTCGAGATCAACGTGCACATGCGGGGCAAGATCGCTCTTGTTGATCACCAGGAAATCCGACCGCGTGATGCCCGGTCCGCCCTTGCGCGGAATTTCCTCGCCCTGGCAAACCGAGATGACATAAAGCGTCAGGTCCGCCAGATCGGGCGAGAACGTGGCCGCCAGATTGTCGCCGCCGGATTCGATGAAGACGATATCCAGATCCGGAATCCGCCGATTCATTTCGGCAATTGCCTGCAGATTGATGGAGGCGTCCTCGCGGATCGCCGTGTGCGGGCATCCGCCCGTCTCGACACCCATGATCCGCTCCTCGGGCAAGGCCTGGGAACGAGCCAGAATAAGGGCGTCCTCCTGCGTGTAGATATCGTTGGTAATCACGGCGACCGAATATTTATCGCGCATCGCCTTGCAGAGCTTTTCGGTCAGCGTCGTCTTTCCCGATCCCACCGGCCCGCCAATGCCGATGCGCAAGGGTCCGTTTTTCTGTGTCATGTGCGAAAAAGCCTCGAATGTTGGGGTTCGTGTTTCATGGCCGTGATGTCGCTAATGCCAGTAAATATCAGTCGTGGTGATGGTGATGATGATGTTCATGTTCATGGTCGTGGTCATGGTCGTGATGGCCATGATGATGTCCGTGGTCATGATGCGAATGACCGCCCGCATATGCACCGCGCAGCGGGCTGAAAATTGCCGTTACATCCGTCACCTTGGCGCCAAGCCCCTCGAGCATCGCCTTGATGACATGGTCGCGAAGAATGAAGATACGGTCATTCTCGATCTGTGCCGCCAGATGCCGGTTGCCGATATGCCAGGCGAGTTCGGCTATGTGGAGCGGATCGCGCCCGCGAATTTCGTAGAGTTCCTCACTTGCAGCGCGAATTTCAATTTCGCGCCCGTCATCCAGAACGAGCCTGTCTCCGTGACCCAGCACAACCGGCTCCGCAAAATCGACAAGCACCTTCTCGCCGCCTTCCAGAGCAATGGCTTTGCGCCGCAGATGGCGTTCATCGCGTTCAAGAACGGCGTGGCCCGCAGGCACAGCATCGATCACCTCATCCGCACGAATAATGGCAGTGGCACGAAACATTTGTTTGCCTCTCAAGCTCAAAACAAGAAGTAACGCGGCGCCACGGGCGCGACGCCAACACGGCACAACACTATTGGGAACTATGAAGTGTTACCAATGCCATCTCTTATATTGGCCACTGCAAATATCCGTTTGTCCAGCCCAATCGTATTTCGGAGTTCCACGACAGGTTACTTTTGGTCGTCGGCCCTCCGATCCGTCCCGATCATCCCATGCGCGCCAACGCCGGCTGTGCAACCGTCTTTCGATAGAGGTGCCAGGTCGCATGTCCAAGGATGGGCAGCACCACGGCCAGTCCGGCAAACATGGTGGCGAAGCCCACGACCAGCATAGCGGTTACAATTGCCGCCCAAAGCAGCGCTTCCAGGGGATTGCGCCAGACGACGCGCAATGATGTCGCGATAGCCGCCGCAGCCCCGCAATCCTGATCAAGCAGCATTGGAAAGGTGACGATCGTCAAGCACAGGACGACGATTGCAAAAAAGAAACCAATGCCACAACCGGCGAAAATAAGACTGCGCCCCTCTTCCGTCGATGACACCTGATTGATCAACATCGAGAAGCTCTCGGGCGGCATGGGGCCGAAATAATGAACATAGAGATTCTGAGCCACCAACAGCCACGCAATGAAGATTGCGAAAAGGAAGGAGCCGACGGCCACGATCGACGGCAATGCCGGGGAGCGGCTGACATCGAAAGCGCGCCTCCAGCTCGTGTCCATTTTCTCCTCGCGGCGCCTGCTCATTTCATAAAGCGGCAAGGCGGCAACCGGCCCGATCAACGCGAAACCGGACATGAGGGGGAACAGGAGCGGCAGCGCATTTGCGTTGGTGCTCCAATAGGTGATGAACAACCCGGCCAGCGGATATATGAGACAAAGAAAAACGTAATGCGATGGCTTCGCCCAGAAGTCGTCGAAACCCAAACGCAGGGCATCGAATACATCCGCCATCTGGATGCGCTTGACTTCCGGATAAAAGGCAGTCTGGTCCCGACCTGCAATTACATGAAACTGTGCCATGACGCTCCTCCTGCGGGTTAGGCAGTCCTGACGGCAAGGGCGGCGGTCAGGACAGGCCTGCACGCAATTTC
>Ga0180216_1000873_pt1 | contig 28791 bp, 26 predicted proteins | sample eDN3rd37CBELigMG_FD_128879 | JGI IMG/M metagenome (GOLD analysis project Ga0180216, IMG submission 128879) | Enriched Miracle-Growth compost microbial communities from Emeryville, California, USA - eDNA 3rd pass 37_C BE-Lig MG (version 2)... ... | reverse complement strand
GATTGTTGATTACCGCCACTGCCAATCCAGACAGGTAGCGGATCCTGCACAGGACGCGGATAGACGCCACGACCTTTAATGCTTGGTCGGTGGTTACCTTCCCAATGTACAATCTCATCCTTCGTAAGCTTTATTAGCAGCTCTAGCTTCTCATCAAACAGCTCATCATAATCCGATAAATCATATCCGAACAGCGGGAATGACTCAATAAAGGAGCCTCTTCCCGCCATAATTTCTGCGCGTCCATTCGAGATCGCATCAACCGTTGCAAACTGCTGATAGACACGAACAGGATCATCACTAGAAAGCACAGTGACAGCACTCGTTAAACGTATATTTTTAGTCCTTGCAGCTGCTGCTGCCAGTATCGTAGCCGGGCTGGAAGCTGCATAATCGCTGCGATGATGCTCTCCAACGCCATACACATCAAGTCCAACCTGATCGGCAAGGACAATTTCCTCTACTACTTGACGAATGCGCTCAGCATGGGAGATAAGCTCTCCAGTTTGCGGATCTGGATTCGTCTCGACAAACGTTGATATTCCAAGTTCCATAAGATCACTCCTAACTTTTCGCTCGCTGGCATTGAAAAATCACTCTAAATTAGCCTGCCCAATAATTGTGAAAGCTCTACGCTTATTATGACCTTTTTTCTTTTCTTCTTCAAGTTACTTTACTTTTTATTGTAGTGGTTGTTGGTGCATGCAACATTTTCTAGTAATAAGCGTCAGACAGTATATACTAGCGCTGTATCCCGTAATGTGTATATGTTAAGTAGCTCAGCTGTGAGCTGATCCAGGAGGTAAAGTAATGAGAAAAATAGTAACTTCATTTCTTTTAGCATGCTGTCTTGCTAGCGCTTATCTAATATATGACGGTTCCTCGCCAGAACAATTCGTGAGTTACCAACCATTAGAACAAGAACATAGCATGAACGCTCCTACAACAGAGAAAGAAATACTCTACACCGCTCCTCAATCATTAGATCAGTCTTTAATAACGGTAAATCAACTATTAGAACGATATGAAAGCGATAATGGTGGTGTCCTATTAGAAGGTAATTATATTGTTGTTCATACGGTAGGGGAACAGCAGGAGCTTAGTAATCAGCTTTCTGAGCTAAGCAAGTCTGACAACATCTTAATTAGACCTGTTCAATATTCATTAAAGCAGCTAAATCAGGCTCAACAAAGGATAAGGAGCGAAGCCTCTATTGCTGCGTCCTATATTGATATCGAGGCCAATCAAGTCGTCGTAATGCTTAACGAACTTACTGAAGAAAACATACAAACAATAATCGATCTATTACCGAATGAGCAGATGGTAGCTTTTGTAGAAGGAGAGATCACTTTACATGATCAAGCTGCTTAATAAGCGATCTAACTGCATTATGTTTATAAAAAAATGGAGCTAGGCAGTAGCCTTAGCTCCATCTTTATATATTCTGCGTCTCCACTCACTATAGCGTGTAATGGAAAGGCTCATTAACAAATGTCGCGCAATTAAATATTAACTACACTTTTGCTTTTATTGTTTTGTTCGCTACAAGCGTTATCGAGAACGCCACCAGTAGGGAAGCAAGCATTGCAACTACAAATCCTATTGGATTATCACTTAGATAAGGTGCAGCGAACGATGGTACGTAGGCTGTTCCACGCACAGCGAACAATCCGACAAGTCCGCCTCCGATGCCCGATGCGATAATCGCCCCGGCGAATACAAGCTTATTAGAGAACATAAACGGATATGCCGCTTCTACGAAGGTTCCAAAGCCCATATTGATTAAAAATCCTGGTGTTGCAACAGCTGCCTCGCCTTTATCACGTGGCCCTACAATGTTTGCAAGTGTAATGCCCGCGGACACCATAACGAGTCCAACCATATCCACTGCACCAAGGAAGCTGTTCCCTGTATGCTCCATCTCCAGAAGGACAATCGGCAGTATCGCCGCATGATACACCCCAGCAATAATCGCAGGCCAGATGAGCAAGCCACCAATAATTCCCGCAAGTATCGGATTGAAGTCAATCATTGCACTAATCAGCTGTCTTACCCACTCGCCTAGCTGAAGGGCAATCGGCGACACGAGAAAATACATTAACAAGCCCGCAACAAGACCGGCCAACCCGCCTGCTACAATATTAACGGTTGTCATTGGAAAGCGCCATTGAACACATAGAATGAATAAATAATGCACGAGTATACCAGCCAATATTCCGCCGATCATGCCGCCAATAATACCGCCATCCGTGGACAGCACACCTGCGATGACGCCCGCTACGATGGATACTTCATCTAGCTCCGCCACTTGCTTTGCAGCGACTACTGCAATGAGCACGGGCAATGCACCAACTATAATATCAAATACGCTCGAAAGAGACGCTAATGCAGGAATTTTACCAAGCGCCAGTACAATGGCCATCGCAATAAAACCTGGCAATGATGCCTGCATAATGCCTTTAAAGTTAATTCTTCGCCATATACTTATTGCGCCTGCCGCATTAGCCTCCGCTGAAGACTGCGTGCCTATAACAGGCATATACTTAATCTTCCAATGCTTGCATAGCGCGGTAACAAAGGACACTGCACGTGTGCGATTTGTCGTTCCAGTCGTACCGGAAGTCGCAATGACATTGGCTCCCTTGGAGCTGATCTGTGCCATTGATGTCCCGCCAGTCCCTACAATCGGAATTCCTTTAGCTGCAGCTGCGGCAATTGAGGCGGCATTCACCCCTGTAGGATCACCACTCATTACGATGATGCCATCTACTTCACCCTGCTCTATTCTAGTAGCCAGCTGCTCATCTTCCCGCTTCGCAAGCTGATTAATATCCGCAAGAGTCAAGGTCTCTCCTTGAACGACTACCTGCTGCACAGGATCCCAGCTATATAAGGAAGCACCTGTTTTATCTTTGGCAATATCCATCGATTCTTCAGCTGCAATAAACTGAATAGCTGTGATGTCCAGCTGCGCACTGCCACACTGCGCTATAATTTCACCTAATAGCTTGTCTGGCTGTCGTCCGCCTAGATTAAATAAATTACCGCCACTACTGCCGATAATAGCAACTTTCATCTCTACACTCCTTATCTTATGCTGTCTAATCGCTTTACCGTAGTAATGCATTACCTAATTATAAGGACAAATAAGCACACTTTACAATAACTATTTCTTTGTAGACGTGCGTTTTCTATTAAAGTTAAGCATCATCCTGTGGCGAGTTTTCAGCTAATTGCTCTGCATGCAGCTTAATTTCTTCAATAAAGTGGGCAAGAGTACGCGTAATGTAAGCATCCTTGCGCCATATAAAGATTGTCGTTATGTTGCAATAAGGCTCAGGTAACTGATGCTCATCGACAATTTCCTGCGAGACGAGATTGGTTACGGACGATTTTGGGATGACGGTTACGCCAATCCCCGCAGATACGCTGCCGATAATCGTTCCAAAAGTACCAAACTCCATTATTTTTCGTGGAATAATCCCCTCGACCTTCATCCAGCTTTCAAGCCGGCCACGATACCCACAACCTTTATGGTAGAGCAAGAACGGAGTCGTCGTAAGCTGATCCATCGTAAAGCTGTCGCGCTTAGAGACAAGCACTAGATTTTCCTCTACGACTGGAAGCTGCTCAACATTCGGGTGACGAATCGGTCCCGTAACAAAGGCTCCATCCAGCTTCATATCTAGTACATCCTGTATGAGCTGATCGGTCACGCCCGCCATAAGTGAAACCTCTACATTCGGATAAGAATCATTAAAGGAGGATAATATGCCTGGCAATGCATTAACCGTCTCTACTATCCCAATTTTCAGCATCCCTGATACATCTGCATGATCCTGAAAGCTTTGCTTTAGCTCCTCAACCTTTGATGTAATTTCCTTCGCATACTCCAATAATCGCTCGCCCTCTGAATTGAGTACTACACCTCGTTTATGCCTGCTGAACAGCGGTGTATGCAGCTCCTTTTCTAACCGTTTGATACGGGCAGTAACGTTGGACTGTACGTAGTTAAGCTCGGCTGCTGCCTTACTGATGCTTCCACATTCCGCTACCTTTTGAAAAATTACAAGATCATTTAGCTCCATCCTATTCACCTCTGTCCGTTAAATTTGTCAATGTGTTTTATCATTATATCACTTTTAGTGATGGATAAATTGATTTTCAATCATTTTACATGTTTATTATAACGTAATATGATCATGTAAGAGAGCTACATACGATAAAAATATAAATCGATAGGGTGGAGAGTCAGTGAATAAGAAAGTTTTGATTGGAGCGTTTCTATGTTTAGTTGCAAGTATGTCCTGGGGAGCGATGTTCCCTGTCGCGCATGTTGCATTAATGCATATTGATCCGTTCTACTTCTCATTTATTCGTTATCTTATTGTAGGAATTATATTATCTGTCATATTGTTCATTAAGGAAGGCAAGCATGCATTTCGCCTTGAAGGTAAAGGATTGTCATTACTGTTTTATGGTTCGATGGCATTCGTCGTTTATAATATGTTTATCTTTTTTGGACAGCAGCAAATGGGGAAAGCTGGTACGATTATCGCCTCCATCATGGAAGTGCTTATGCCGATGATCTCTATTATTCTAATCTGGGTAACCACTCGTAAAAAACCAGGAGCCGCTACACTGCGTAATGTACTCATCGCATTTATAGGAGCCGTTCTCGTCATCACTCGTGGTGATCTAAGCTTTTTCGCAATGAACAGTTCTCAGCTTATGCCGCTATTATTCATGCTCATTGGAGTAACTGGATGGGTTGTCTATTCGTTAGGCGGCTCCCGCTTTAAGGAATGGTCCATTCTTCGTTATTCAACGTTAACCTGCTTGATCGGAAACGCCGCTGCATTGCTCATCGTTACAACAGGAACGATGGCTGGATGGCTGCAGGTGCCTACTATGGAGACACTATTTACGATTAAATATGAAATGGCATTTATGAGCTTGCTTCCAGGGCTAGTCGCGCTGCTTAGCTGGAATAAAGGCTTGCAGATGCTCTCATCTACTCATGGCCTTCTGTTCATTAACTTTGTCCCAATTACAACCTTTGTTATTATCGCGATTCAGGGGTATAGCATCAATGCATTTGAAATTGTTGGTACATTGCTTATTATTGCTGCGATTGCTCGTAATACATTGAATCAAGGCAGTAGTACTGGGAAGAAACAGCTGCCTATTAAGCTGACAAAAGCGTTGCGTACGCTCACGTCAAAGCTACACTAACCACAAAGCACCTATCACCAATAAGCCTTTCAGACATCGGATAAGTAAGCTCTGCTTGCTCCGATATGCTGAAGGGCTTTTTAGTTGGCGTCAAGGACAAAACAAAAAAATCATTTTCTTCTCGTCCTGCTTGAGAACGAATAGAAAATGATTATGTACGCGACATACGTTATTTTATTTCCAACAATTTATAAGTAATTATACCAACAGGAGCTTCTACTTGTATAACATCATTGACCTTCTTGCCGATTAGACTTTTACCAAGCGGGCTTTCGAAGGAAATTTTATTGTTCGCTACGTCAGCTTCTGCTTGTCCGACAATGGTGTATTCCACATTCTCATCGAATTCTTCATCATATAATACTACAGTTGCACCAATGGTTACGTCCGTAGCCTGCTCTGATTTTACAATTTTCGCCCTGCGCAGCATACCTTCAAGCTGTTTAATTCTCGTTTCCATATGTGCCTGATCATCTTTAGCTGCATGGTATTCACTGTTTTCTCTTAGATCGCCGTAGCTAATCGCTAGCTTCAGACGCTCTGCAATATCGCGGCGTTTCGGCCCCTTTAACTCCTCAACCTCTTCAACTAGCTTATCATAGCCCTCTTGCGTTAGTATAACTTGTTCCTTATTCATCACGCACACTCCTTTATTACAGCTGTCGTGCAAAGCTGTTGACGACTCCATATTGCAGTCTGCAGTCATTTGACTTCACTATTGCACCGCTAACGTTCTGCTGTCTATTCATTACATATGCATACGTCATAGTATACTCAGACGAGCATTATTTCATTATACGATAGCCAAAATTGATTTATGCACTATCGATCTAAACGGCCTTTCAGGAATAAAAAAGCTGCATAGCCAACGACTATACAGCTTGTACAACCCATGGAGCTTATTAAGCTTTGTTAGAAGAACCGAATTCACGGATTTTGCCGATAACAGTAGCTTTAATCGCATCACGACCAGGAACAATATATTTACGAGGATCGTAAGCTTCACTATCGTTAGCAAGAACTTCGCGAACTTTTGCAGTGAACGCCATTTGGTTTTCTGTGTTCACGTTAATTTTAGATGTACCACGAGCAATCGCTTTTTGGATATGCTCTGTAGGGATACCTGTACCACCATGAAGAACTAGAGGCATATTTGTAAGCTTACAGATTTCCTCCATCTCGTCAAAGCCAAGGTTAGGCTCGCCTTTGTAAGGACCATGTACAGAACCTAGAGCTGGAGCCAATGTGTCGATACCTGTACGTTTTACAAGCTCAAGACACTCTTGAGGGTCAGCATAGATAACGCCATCAGCGATAACATCGTCTTCTTGGCCGCCTACAGTTCCTAGCTCAGCTTCTACAGAAACACCTTTGCTATGTGCATATTCAACAACTTTTTTAGTTGTTTCAACGTTTTCTTCGAACGGATGATGGGAAGCATCGATCATAACAGATGTAAAACCAGCATCGATCGCAGCTTTACATTTTTCAAAGCTGGAGCCATGGTCAAGGTGAGTAGCAACAGGAACAGTAATGTTCATTTCTTCAATAAGTGCAGCAACCATAGCTGTTACAACTTTAAATCCGCCCATGTGACGAGCAGCACCTTCAGAAACACCTAGAATAACTGGGGAGTTTTCTTCTTGTGCAGCAGCTAGAATAGCTTGAGTCCACTCCAAGTTGTTAATGTTGAACTGACCGACAGCATAGCCTTCTTTAAGCGCTTTGTTTAACATGTCTTTCATTGAAACTAATGCCATTATAATTCCTCCTAAAACTTTTCGTGTTATCGACTTCCTTACACTTCCATCCACCATAGAGGCAGCATAAGAGGCATAAACGAAGATCATTAGTTAATTCATTACGATCCCATTAACTATACCTATTTATCATATCCATTTTGGACTAGAATTACAAATGGTAATCAGGCAATTATAGTCAAAAAACGACGCTGTAAGCGATTACTTTTGAAAATATGAAAAAAAAATTTTGACACTCTGCATATTCATCGTCAGATTACGATAACAGACAAAAAAAGCATCGCTTTTGTAAGCAAAAGCGATGCCCGATTCATTTTATATGTCCATAGCCGCTCCACGGTAATCAATAAAGCTAAAGCTCGAGTCGACTGTTACTTTTCTCTCCATAATATCGATAATGCTCACCGCACTTTGCTGTGGGGACAACGGGGCAGCTGAGCCTCCCATGTCTGTTCGCATCCAACCAGGATGAATACTCCAAACATCTATACCTTTAGCGGAAAGCATGCGATTCAGCTGCTCACTTAGCAGGTTTAATGCGCATTTGGATAATGAATATGGATAATCTCCTGCATATGCGTTATGGATACTCCCAGCTTCTGAGGAGATGTTAAGGATTGAGCCATCCTTCGCGTCAAGCAGCTCAAGCATATGCTTCACGACCCGAATCGGTCCGAATACATTAACATCAAAGCTTAGCTGCATATCGTCCATATCCAAGACTTCAATCGCAGTCTGCCGTCCTACGAGCACTGCTGCACTGTTAATGATGCAGTTCAGTCTCATCCCTTCTTGCTTCAACTGCTGTGCTGCCTTCTCAATAGCCGCTTCATCGCGAACATCGGCTAGCATAATCGTTATCTGCTGTTCATTCAAGCCCCCCGCTTGCAACGAAGCACTTAGCTGCTCGCTAGCTGCTTCGTTACGGACTAACGCAACGACATGATGGCCGCGGCTTATAGATTCTGCTGCGAGCTCATAGCCTAACCCGCGATTGGCTCCTGTAATCAATACGTTCACCGTATCACCCCTTCAATCACTTCCGTTTAATCGTTTTCCAACAGCTCAATGAGTACCTTTAATTGAGGAAATGTATCGATATAAGCATATCTGCCGCCTGTATATTCACCTTTTTGCTGCAAAGGGAAGCCTGACTTCGCAAGCAGCTCAACTTTATCCTTCATCCCTTTAATTCCAAATGCGATATGATGTGGACCTTCGCCATGCTCATTCAAATAGTTTCGCCAAGTGCTTTCGTGGTGATCTGGCTCAATTAATTCAATTTGAAGTGAACCCATATCAAAAAAGGCTAGCTTTGCACGAGCAGGACTAGGCTTACCCTCGAATTCAGTCTGCGCCTGCTCCATTGGATCTGTCCAAAAAATATTTGGCTTTTCTACTCCAAAAAAAGTGGCGTATGCTTCACTAACCTTTTCAATATCATGAACAAGAATACCAATTTGCGTAACGACATTCGTTTCAATTAGACCTGACATCATAATCCCTCCAATATGAAATGGTGAATTGCCCTGTACAGCCTTGCCTTTAGCTTACCTTTAATCCAAACGCCTGCAGGATTCCCGGATAATTAGCGTGCAGTCATACTTGATCTCACGTATCGTATCTGTTGGCTCCTCAACTTGCTTAACAACGACCTGCATCAGTTCCTTAAATAGCTGCTTAAAATCAACGCGCACGGTTGTGAGTGGCGGATCTTGCTTCTCACTTAGCACATGATCGTCAAAGCCGATAATCGACATATGCTCAGGAACCTTGAGCCCTTGCTCTCGCATCGCCCGTATCGCACCAAAAGCAACACTATCATTGGCTGCTACAAGTGCAGTAGGGAGCGGCTCATCGCTTCCAAGCAGCTTCGACATCGCATCATAGCCTGCCTGCTCTGTAAAATCTCCATCCAGCACCCAGCCCGGATGAATGTCGAGCCCTTGCTGCTTCATGGCATGATGGAAGCCCTCGTGCTTTTTAAGGCCTGACAATCGGCTTCGATCACCATTTATGAGACCGATATGCCGATGACCAAGGCCAAGTAAATAAGCAATTGCCTGCTTCATACCAGAATCATTGTTGAAATTGGCAACGATGCGATTAGGTACAGCAACGTCTGGATGCTCCTGATCAAACACACCAACGACAAAGCCTTCTGCTATGAGCTCCTCAACAAATGGCTCTTTATGCTTTGTTCCAATAAATATGCCCGCATCGATCCGCCGCTGATAGAATGCTTCCCTTACATGATTAATGCTGGCTTCATCCTCGGTATTACGAATAATAAAGGTGAGCACATAATAATTAAGATCTGATGCACTTTCTATCACGCTCACGATCATCATATTCGTTAGCACATCGACAGAGATTTCCCCTGAGCTTACCATGAACAGACCAATCGTACGGGATTTTTTGCCGGCCAGCATTTGCGCTGAAGCATTAGGAAAGTAATTGAGCTCTTTAATAGCTTTCATCACTTTCTCTTTTGTTTTTTGTGGTACATTTGAATAATTATTAATGACCCGACTAACCGTACTCCTTGATACACCTGCTAACCTCGCAACTTCCGTACTATTAATTTCATTTTTAGACAAATCATAACCCTACCTTTAAATAAACACGTGTTTATACCTCTATCATAGTCCTGCTATGATACACTGTCAACCGGTTCACAAGGAGAAACGGCTGTAAACAGCGTCAATATTTACATTAACGCGCGTTCATGGTACGCTACTGCTAGAAAAATGATCAATTTGGAGGGATATATATGCTACGATTAGGCGGTCAAGTTTTTATTGAAAATCAACAACCTGAAACTTGGGCAAAAGCGATGCATCAAGCTGGCTTTCGGGCGGCGACCTGCCCATTTGACGGGAAGGATCGCGACCTTATGAAGGCCTATCTCGATGCCGCTGAACAACATAACATCGTTATTGCGGAGGTCGGTGCTTGGAGCAACCCGATTAGCGTCGATGAGACGATTGCTAAGCAAGCCATTAACTATTGCGCAGAACGTCTGCAGCTGGCCGATGACATCGGTGCACGTGTCTGTGTTAATATCGCCGGCTCTAGAGGCACCGTATGGGATGGACCGCATGAGCTTAATCTTACCGATGATACATTCAATCTTATTGTTGATACCGTACGAGCGATCATTGACCAAGTAAATCCGACGCGGACAACCTTCGCATTAGAGATGATGCCTTGGGTATACCCAAACAGTGCTGACAGCTATGCAGCGCTGTTAAAGGCGATTGATCGACCACAATTCGGTGTACATTTTGATCCAGTTAATATTGTGAATAGTCCAGAAACCTACTATCATACGGATGCACTTATTATTGATTTTATCGAAAAGCTAGGGCCTCATATCGTCAATGTGCACGCCAAAGATATTCTGCTACAACCAAAGCTAACCCTCCATCTTGATGAGGTAATTCCTGGACGAGGCAATCTACGCTATGATGTGCTGCTTACACAGCTTAATAAGCTGCAGCGAGACATCCCTGTCATGATTGAGCATCTGTCTACTAATGAACAATATACAGAGGCTGCGCAATATATTCGTTCGGTCGCAGATCAATTACGCATCGATTTTATTAACTAATTGTTGGAATTTCCTAAAAATGTATTGTCAATCCCATCACATATCTCCTATACTAATAGGCAGGTTTTATAGTATCTGTCATAAGGAGAATGATGATGATTACACAACGTAATATCGCTTTAAGTATTATTCTTACATTAATCACTTGCGGTATTTATGGAATTTACTGGTTCATCGTATTAACGAACGAAGTGGGTAGATTGAGTGGAGACCCTGATTTTACTGGGTTAAAGCATTTCTTGCTTTCTATCGTTACTTGTGGAATTTGGTCATTAGTGTGGGCTTACCAGATTGGCAAGCATGTAGCTGAAGCTCAGCGTCAACGTGGCATGATGTACAGCGACAATTCTGTAATATATCTTGTGCTGGGACTGTTCGGGTTTGGTATCGTAACCTATGCACTTGTACAAAACGATGTTAATAAAATGGTCTAAGCCTTTTAGAAAGAATCCTAAGCTTGTTTGGGGTTCTTTCTTTGCTATCGGTACCGTGGTCTATCTGAAGGTGTGGATTCCGCTCACTGGATTAAGCATTCCTTGCCCGATTCATGCCGTGACCGGTTTGTATTGCCCAGGCTGTGGAATGACCCGCTCGCTTACCGCTCTGTTAAAGCTTGACCTTGAGGCAGCCTTTCGCTATAACAGCTTAGTTTATGCGCTCGTCCCGTTATATCTATGCTACTGGCTGCTGCAGCGCAAAAAGCTTCATCGCACATCCAATGCTGTGCTAATTGCAATGGTGATTCTCGCTCTCGGCTATGGCATTGCAAGAAACTTGCCTCTGTTTGATATGCTTGAACCACCTGATTTATAAATTGCTACGAAGCTTAGTTGTAGTACTTCATCTTCTCTGTTAAACCATACAAATGCTAATACAATATGCATACCGAAGGGGTTGTTCAGAATGTCCGTTTAGCTGGCATTGAACAACCCCTTTCTTTTTTATTTATAACAGCTTCACGCACAGAACACATTTAGCTGATATAAGCTTTAGTTACTGAAAGTCGTTACAATTTGTTATATTAGTATCAGCATATAGATGACGAATATAGCAATGCCTATAGCATGGAAGGAGTGATCCGGCATGACGACTTTGACGCAGCAAGTAGATGCGATCATTACACAGCAGCGAAATTATTACGACCAATCCTCTACAAAGGATGTTCATTTTCGTAAAGAACAGCTTGTAAAGCTAAAGCAAACGATAAAAAAATATGAAAAGCAAGTGCTGGAGGCGCTAAGGCTTGATTTAGGTAAAGGTGAATTTGAAGCCTATACAACAGAACTCGGAATCGTGTACGACAGTATTAGCTTTATCATTAAAAATATCGAGCGCTGGGTAAAGCCTAAGTCAGTAAAGACACCTCTGCATTTCCAGCCTGCCAAAAGCTATATTGTGCGAGAGCCATACGGTGTGGTGCTAATTATCGCTCCGTTTAACTATCCATTCCAGCTTGTGATGGAGCCTTTAATCGGTGCAATTGCCGGAGGCAATACAGCCGTTATAAAGCCTTCTGAAGCAAGCGTCCATACGACACAAATCATTAAGCTAATATTGGAGGAAGCATTTGAGCCTAATTACGTGAGTGTTGTAGAAGGAGAGAAGGAGATGGTGACGGCACTTATTCATGCCCCCTTCGACTTTATCTTCTTTACTGGCAGCGTTGCGGTAGGTAAGGTTGTAGCAAAGGCTGCGGCTGAGCGATTGACCCCTTATGTGCTGGAGCTGGGTGGAAAGAGCCCTACCATTGTTAGTGAGACAGCCGACTTAGAAGTCGCAGCCAAGCGTATCGCTTGGGGTAAATTCAGCAATACTGGACAAACGTGCGTGGCACCTGATTACGTCGTCGTACACGAAAGTATATATCCAACATTTGTAGAGCTGCTGAAAAAAACAATAAAAGACTTTTACGGACATGATCCACAGCAAAGCACAGACTATGGTCGCATCATTAACGAGCGTCAATTCGACCGGCTGCACCATATTTTAATCGCTGAAGAAAGCAATATAACACTGGGAGGAAGCATAGATCGCCAAGGCCTATATATTGAGCCAACGATTATTGAACATGTAACGTGGAATAGTGTGGTAATGGAGGATGAGATATTCGGCCCTCTATTACCCGTACTGAAGTATAGCTCTTTGGATCATCTAATCAGAGAAATTCGTAGGCTGCCTAAGCCATTAGCTGGTTACTTATTCTCGACAAACGAAAAAGAAATACAAACGTTTCTACAGGAGCTGCCATTTGGAGGCGGCTGTATCAATGATGTTGTAGCCCATGTTGGCAATACACATTTGCCTTTTGGCGGTGTCGGCCCTTCAGGCAGTGGTGCATATCACGGTAAAGCGAGCTATGAATGCTTCACTCATCCGAAGTCGATTCTGCATCGTTCAACAAAGCTTGAAACCGGCTTGCTCCACCCTCCTTACAACTCGAGAGTAAAGCTCGTTCGAAAAATATTAAAGTAGGCTAAATATGGTTAGCGCCATGCTATGCGCACAAAAAAAAGATGTTGCCTCGGGGGCAACATCTTTTTTGTAGTGCTGTATCATCGTACTCTTCTTTACAGTAGATGATTGCTTTATCTAATCGCCTAGTTATCTAAAACTTCACGACGATTTTTCTTAAGCATTTTCGAAAGAATTTCATACATCACCGGTACAATAACTAATGTTAATAGCGTAGAGCTCGTAAGTCCGCCGATTACAGTAATCGCAAGACCTTTAGAGATCAAGCCGCCACCTGCACCACCGAATACAAGCGGAATCATAGCACCGATTGTCGCGATCGCTGTCATTAGAATCGGACGAAGACGCGTCGCACCAGCTTCAAGAATCGCTTCACGCAATGTCATACCATCGCGTTCCATATGAATGATGCGGTCAACATACACGATAGCGTTTGTTACGACAATACCGATCAACATCAGAAGTCCCATCATGACCGATACAGAGATCGTTTCATTAGCAATGTACAGACCAACGAATACACCGATAACCGTAAACGGAAGAGATAATAGAATAACGAATGGAGCAAGTCCCTCTCCGAATGTAACGACGAGAATAAAGTATACAATCGCAATCGCTGCTAGCATAGCAACAGCTAGCTGAGTGAAGGTTTCAATAATATCCGCCATTGCACCGCTGTTACCAAGCTCAACACCTTTAGGGAATTCAAGCTCGTTAACCTCTTTATCCACCTCGCTCGATGCTTTGGATACATCGTCGCCTAGGATTGTACCTGATACGCTAGCATAGAATTGACCTTTGCTGCGTGCAAGTGTATTCAGTGCATAGCCTTCTTCAACTTCAACAAGATCGCCTAGTGTAAGCTGTGCACCTGTTACTGATTGTACAGGAAGCTTAAGCATATCCTCTACAGATTCAGGCGTTACTACTTCTTTCTGAACGATAACCTCTACTTTGTTACCGTCACTTTCAACCGTAGTCAATACTTCCTTAGAAGTATCTGGGTATAGCATCATAACGATTTGCGCTGTCGTCAGACCATGCTGCAGCAGCGTTGCTTGATCAACATGGAATGTAAATGCCTCATAGCTCTCTTCACGAGTAGAGGATACATCCTTCAATTGCTCATTGCCTTTCATAACCTCTTCGACCATTAGGACTGACTGCTCTAGATCATCGAGGCTTTCGCTGTATAGCGTATAGCTAAGCTCGTTGCTCGATAGTGCTGACATCGAGAAGTTCTGGCTTGACCAGCGTCCCGGGTGTCCAATCTCTTCAACGTATTGCTCAATCTCCTCACGAACCTCTGGGAAGTTCTTCATATCTGGATCGAAGATAACATACATAAGTGAACCGCCGGCGCCGCCCATCATCATCGTCTGCATATCTGCACTTTCCGCTGAGGAAATGGATAGCTGAACGATATCGACATCTTCACCTTCAAGCAGCTTTTGCTCTACTTCAGAAACATGCTTAATTGTATCTTCTCTAAGCTCACCAGCTTTAGGTGCGTAAGTAAGATACATGACCTTCTCCTCGTCACTTCCCAGGAAGCTCAGTCCAACTAGACCAGAGATCGGAATGATACAGCTTCCCACTAATAGGACAAGCGAGATAATTACGGTAATAATTTTATGGTTCAATGTCCATTGAAGTGCACCACGATATTTTTTCGCGAGTGCTCCAACTTCTTTATGCTTAGATTCTGACTTTGGTGCATAGAGCTTTTTCTTGAACAAGAAATGAGACATAGCAGGAACGATCGTAATGGCAACAATTAACGATGCAATCAAGGCAAAGCTCATCGTCAACGCGAACGGTACGAAAATCTCACCAACCATACCGCCAACAAATACTAGCGGGGCAAATACGGCAACCGTTACAAGTGTAGATGATAGAATTGGCTTGAACATCTCAAGCGTCGCTTCACGTACTAGTGCACGACCATTCAGCTTCTCTTCCTTCAGATGCAATCTTCGATAGATGTTTTCGACGACGACAATCGAGTCATCAATTACACGTCCAATCGCAACAGTAATCGCACCTAATGTCATAATATTAAGCGTAATATCAAGCCAGTGTAGAATCATCAAAGCCATAAATACGGACACTGGAATGGATACAATTGAAATAATTGTAGATTTAAAGTCGCGTAGGAACAGTAGAATAATAATAACAGCAATAAGTCCACCGAACAGCGCTTTTTCAACCATCGTAAGCACCGCTTCTTCAATCGGCTCACCTTGGTCTAACGAAGTCTCTACAACAAGCTCAGGAAAACGCTCCTGCTCTTCTGCCATTAGATCTTTAACTGCATTCGCAACCGTTACTGTGTTAGCATCCTGTGCTTTAATAACCTGAATCGCAATGGCATCTTCACCATTTGTGCGAGAGATGGATTGAACCTTACCAACAAGCTCAATCGATGCAAGATCACTTAGCTTCGCAACAGGAGAAGGATAGTCAGCCGTCGGCGTTACTGGTATTAGCATATCGCCAAGCTCTTCTATGGACATAAACTTACCATCTACTGCGATAGCCTGTTCAGCTTCCGTAAACTCGAACAAACCGAGAGATGTATATAAGTCACTTGCTTTAATTAGGTTCGCAATCGTTTCTTTTGTTACCCCAAGGCTCGCCATCTTCTCTTCATCGTACGTCAGCTCAACCTCTTCAATATGCTGACCCGTAATTGAAGCAGAAGCAACCCCTTCAATTTTTTGCAGCTTCGGTAGAAGAACCTCTTCTACTGTGCTCGTTAAATCAACGATATCACCAGAGGTACTGCTCACACTGAGCGCAAGGATCGGCATCATATTCATGCTAATAGCCGATACTGAAGGTGCCTGTGCATTATCTGGCAGCTTAATATCATCTAGCGCGGATTTCATCTCACGCTTCGCTTCATCCATATCTGTTCCATAATCATATTCAACCTGAATACTTGCTACACTGGAATATGAGCTGGACATGACGGTCTTCACACCGCTTAGATTTTCAAGGGTTTTCTCTAGCGGAATCGTAACATCCTCCATTACCTGTTCAGCAGTTGCTCCAGGATAAACACTCATAACCATTAGATAAGGAATAGAAATGTCCGGTATCGTCTCCATCTTCATTCTTACAGATGAATACATTCCAGAGAATAGAACAATTAACGTTAGTAGCCATACTGCTAACTTGTTTTTCACTACGAAATTAACTATTGACCTCACTTACACACCTATCCTTTCTTGACTATTTTTTCTCTATTTTTTATACTAATGACCGGACGGTCATATGTCAACACAGACCTAAGTTGAGGTGAAAATTATGTCTAAGCGACAATTAATTATGGATACAGCAATTGAGCTATTTGCAGAAAAGGGCTACGAAGCCACATCAATACAAGAGATTACAAAGCACTGTGGCATATCCAAAGGCGCTTTTTATCTAGATTTTAAATCCAAGGATGAATTGATTCTAGCCATTATCGATTACATTATTAGCAATTTTGGTACGAAAATTGACCGCGTGGTCAACAGCGCTGTAGACGGGGAACATAAGCTGTTTCTTTATTACTCCAGCATATTCGAATTCGTTAATAGCCACCGTAGCTTTGCGTTAATCTTTTTCACAGAGCAAATCCACCAAACGGGTCAGCTGCGTAAGGTTAATTATGAGCTTTTCCACAAGTTTACGTTTTATGATGAGCAGTTTTCATACTCGATCCTTACCTTGCTCGAATCGATCTATGGTGATGCTGTCGTCCGTACCAAATACGATCTGATGCTCTGCGTAAAAGGGTTTATTAAATCTTATTGTGAATATGTATTGATGCAGCGCACACCAGTTGATATCGTTGCTTTATCGCAGAGCCTCGTCGACAAAACGAATATTCTCGCCAAGCACTCACGCGCCGTATTTCTAATGAATCCAGAATGTTTCAAGGTGAACAACTCACAGCAGATCACGCTTTCTTATATCGTCGAGCAAATCAACTCCGTAGAGCAAATGACAACAAGTGATCTAGAGAAGGAATCGCTTCACATCTTAAAGAACGAGCTGACGAGCGAGCAGCCTAGTGCTGCCTTAATTCAAGGGATGCTGCACAATCTGAACCAATACTCAAGCAGCTATTATATTGTTTCCTTAGTGAATCACTACCAGCATCAAAAGTAATCTAGCATTAGCCCGCTGCTTCACAATATGTAAAGCTTGGCGCTTGCTCAGCTTGCGCCTGCTGCAATCCTTGTCCACTTACCTTCTGAGTTCGTTTTACGAATTTATAGCTGTTACGTTTCGTATTTTTTACAACTTCAACAATTGTTAATATTCCCCCTTTCTTCTTTTCCTTACTCATACAGAAGACCTAACCTCAGAGCATTGCATTCATAGCAAACAAAGCTTATAGTAATTTTATTACTTTAAAGGAGGCTGAGATCACATGACTTACATTAATCAACCCTTTCACATAAAAGGAATGGAGCTGAAAAACCGTGTTGTCATGGCTCCGATGTGCCAGTACTCTGTAGAGGCACATGACGGAATTCCGACAGAATGGCATCAGATTCACTATGCCTCACGAGCAATAGGCGGTACAGGTCTAATTATTGTAGAGATGACTAACGTAGAGCCTCGTGGACGCATTACCGATCGCTGCCTCGGCCTATGGTCAGATGAGCAGGTTCCTGCATTTAAGCAAATCGTTGATTCTGTGCATCGTTATGGTGCAAAGATCGGTATACAAATTGCACACGCTGGTCGTAAAGCACAGGATGCTGAGCTTCCTGTTGCACCTTCCAGCATCTCCGTTACACACGATGATACAACGCCTAAGCCTTATGCTTTAACGACTGAGGAAGTACAGGACATGGTGCTTCGATTCAAAGAAGCTGCGGAGCGAGCTGTCGCTGCTGGCTTTGACTGCATCGAGCTTCACGGCGCTCATGGATATCTCATTCATCAATTCCATTCACCTGGCATTAATAAGCGCGATGACCAATATGGTCAGGATGTCGCTCTGTTCGGCGAAGAAGTCGTTAAAGCCGTGCGCAGCGTCATGCCGAAAAACATGCCGCTCTTATTCCGCATCTCTGCCATGGAATATATGAAGGACGGTTATCAGGTTGAGCACGCCATCGAGGTCGCTAAGCGCTATCACGCTGCTGGTGTAGACAGCTTCCACGTTTCTTCAGGTGGTGAAGGCCCCGTATCTGTCGTACAGCCCGGACATCACGCTGGCTATCAGGTACCGTTAGCTAAAGCATTCAAGGATGCATTCCCTGAACTACCTATTATTGCTGTAGGCAAGCTGGAGCAACCAGCCGTAGCTGAGCAAGTGCTCGCTAACCAAGAAGCCGATCTAATCGCAATTGGACGCGGCATGCTTAATGACCCATACTGGACACTGCATGCCATTAAAGAACTGACTGGCACTGTGAATCCACCCGTACAATATGAGCGCGGTATGTAAAAAATTTAACATAAACTAGAAGGGCTCTGCATCAGCCTACGGTCTGATGCAGAGCCCTACCTTTGTCGTACACCTAAGCACGATATCACTCAAGTTCTCACTTAAGCTCTCTCTTACATATAAACATTATCGCACAGCTACATAACGTCTACGTGTAGCCACTATGGTTTGGATCATCTAGTCGCCGTCCTACATCTGGATAAGTTCCACATATGAGCTTCTAACGGTAGCCGCAAGCTGCTGTATAGGCATGGACAAGCTGCAGCAAATCATCGCTGACATAATCCGGCTGCTGCTGGGCGTGTGCTACATCCTGCTGAGTTGCATTGCCTGTTAGAACGAGTGCTGTTTTCATCCCATGCTTGCTGCCTAGTCCAATATCTGACGTCATGCTATCACCGACAACGATGCATTCCGATGGCTCAAGTCCAAGCACTGTAAGTGCTGCACCTGCCATCATCGCTGACGGCTTCCCCATTACATGGGATACTTCCACTCCTGTTGCGTGAACGATAGCGCCGATCATTCCAGCAACATCAATACTATCCCCTTTCTCAGTAGGGAACATCTTATCCTCATTTGTTGCAATAATGCGTGCTCCATGTCTTACCGCGCGAAATGCCTTGTTTAGATCCTCGTAGGTCAAGCTCTCATGCAACGTAATTACAAGCCACTTTGCCTCTTCAGGCTCATTAGCGATTACTACGTTATGCGAACGAAGCTCCTCCTCCAAGCCTGGATCACCGAATGGCCAAACTGCTTCTCCGGGATAATGCTTCTGTAAAAATGCAGCGGTCACGGTAGAGCTTAATAATATTCGATCAGCTTCAACATCTAAACCCATGCGATTCAGCTTCTCCCGGCACATTGCTCTTGAATAATTACCACGATTACTTAAGAATACGAACGGTATATGTAGTGATTTAAGTATATTTACAGCCTCAATAGCGCCTGATATCGCTTGCTGTCCCGTATAGACTGTGCCGTCCAGATCGATAATAAACCCTTTAACACTCTCCATATCCCCATCTCCCCTTTACATCGCTTCCTTCAACATGATCAGATAGTCATTCCATGCTGCCTTAAATCATCGGTAAAACAACACCACCGTATATAAATGCAGCAAGTACGACAAGAGCAGGATGAAGCTTCTTGATCGCCATCGCCCACCAAGCTACTGCTGCGATAATAATCGTTTGCAGCCATCCGATATCGACCATCGAGTCCTTGGCCATCTGCCACGTCAATACGACCATCAGCATCGCAATGACGGGTTGCACGAGCAAGCTAATGCCCTTAACTATCTTCGATTCGCGGTGCTTTTGCAGAAGCTTTAACATCACGATTAATGCAATAATCGAAGGCACAATTGTAGCTGCAAGCGCAACAATCGCTCCGACGATCCCTCCCACATCATAGCCAACATAGGCGGCAATTTTCGTAGCGATCGGTCCAGGCAACGCATTGCCTAATGCGATAATATTTGAAAATTCATTGGACGTTTGCCATGCGTATTTGTTAACAACCTCTTCGTATATTAGTGGTATAGATGCAGGGCCGCCTCCATAGCCTAAAATATTTGCGATTAAAAAGCCGAGCAGAAGCCATACAAGCTCAATCCAATCCATTAGGAGCGGCCTCCTTTAAGCTTATGCAGGGTAGCCTTTAAGCGGTAATGTATACTGCCATAGCCTATGAATAGAACAATAACAATGGCAGGATGCAGCTCTACCCACTGCAGCAGCAGTATTGCAATAATAAAAAACGCGATTCCAGCAGCTATACCTAAGCCCTTCACAGCTTTTTCGGCAAATTCGTACGCCATCATGCCCAGCATTACGGCTACAACAGGAACAACTGCACTGATCATGCCTTGAACGATCGGCGAGCTGCTAAAAAATTTAACCATCGACATACAAATAATCATCGCTATCGAAGAAGGAAGAATATGAGCGAGCACAGCGATAATTGCCCCCAGTGTACCTTTTAGGCGATAACCTAAGTAACCAGCCATTTTTGTCGCAATAGGCCCTGGTAACGTATTAGCTAGCACAAATACCTCTGCAAATTCCTCGTCGCTTAGCCAGCCATATTGCTGCACTGCTTCATGGCGAATAAGCGGAACAACGGAAGGGCCACCGCCAAAGCCAATCACACCTGTTTTCATCATGCCCCATATGATTTGCCTGTATTGTCCCATTATGAACTTTCTCCATTCTTGTCACTTTAGCATCTATAGCAGCCCTCTTTTCTCTTAGCTCAAGCTTGACTGCCTCCTTCATTATACAACAGCGATAACACATTTATAGTCGCATAATGAACAAAGTCAGCTGCTGCCACTAATTAGACAGAATAAACATTTTGTCTTAGGTTCATTTTGACGGTATAATCAACAACAGTTTTTACGAACACTGAAAGAGATAGACTGACGGAGGACTATATCGAATGGCTAGACGTTTCATATCCATCCTTTTATCGATCATTGTGCTTACATCGCTGTACTTTTTCATAGATTCAGCAATCAACATCCATAGCACCGTTGCAGAGCTTAATGATCGATCTACAGCTGAGCAAGCAGCAAAAAGAGTTATTCTTATCGCTCAAGAGCTCGATACTCCTTACTGGAAGCTGCTCAAGGAAGGGGCAGCTGAGCAAGCAAAAAGCTATGGTTATATGCTGCAATACGTCGGACCACAGCGCCATGATCCCGATGAGCAGACAAGATTGCTACAAAAAGCTATTGCAGCAAAACCAGATGCAATTATTACACAAGGACTCCAGGGTCAGGAAGCATTATTCGAGCTTGCACAGGACAGTGGCATTGCGATGATTGCGATTGATACAGATGTTGAATCCAGCAGCCGCATCGCTTATGTTGGCACAGACAACGAATTAGCTGGCAAACAGCTAGCACAGCTTATGCTATCAAAGATAAAGCAGAAAGAGCTGCATGTCGGTGTGATCATCGGCAGCTATGCACATAATCAGTCGGAGCGACTTGCAGCGTTTCAAAACGCATTAGCAGACCAGCAGCATATTGAGCTTGTCGAAGTACGCACCTCTAACATCTCACGCTTGCAGGCTGCCGAGATGACCGTTGATCTACTACAGCAATACCCACATATTAATGTATTTGTCGGTCTGAGCGGACTGGATGCAATCGGTATTGTAGACGGTCTTGATGCAGCAGGTCATAAGAATATCGCTGTGTTTGGCTTTGATAATTTGCTCAATACGGAGTCGCTTATTCAGCAGGGTAGAATTGTTGGGAGCATCGTACAACAGCCGGATATCATTGGTCAGCAAGCTATCGAAGTGCTTCATCACTCGATGGAAGGGATGCCCTATGCTGAACAAAACTTTATCTCTACCTACGTTCTTACCGCAGAGCAGCAGAACGAGGTGCAACGATGAAAATTAGAAATATGCTTTTTATCGTCATTCCGCTCCTCTTTCTAATCAATGGAAGTATTAGTTATTTGTTGTTTAGCAGCAGCAATCAGGTCAATACGAGCTACCTCCAGCTACAAGAGCGTTTACTTGTCTATGAACGTTTGAATGAATACATACAGAACCATATTCAGCTTGCAGATCAATGGCTAACGACACATTCTAAGGATGCCTATGACGCTTTTCAGCAAGGTTCCCAGCAGATGAACAATGAGATCCTTCGCTTGAAGGACTATGGCCCGCCTGCCAACGGAATGGTGGATGCCTTAAGCTATCAAGCATTAATTGATGGATATCAAGCGGTGGAGCAATTACTTCTTGCCTCCTCTACGCAAAACACCCTGCTCTACTCATCGTATCTCGATCAAGCAGAGCTGCTATCGGCGTACATTATCGAGGACAGCTATCGCATGATTGGGTTAGAGCTAGAAGCTTATGAAGAACGGTCAGAGGAAATTCGAAGTCAAGTGGCTAAGATGAGGATATCTGGCATGATGCTGCTGATCGGCGTTACATTGCTATGCTTATGGCTCGCTTACAGAATATCAGCTTCCATCTCAGCTCCAATCCGTCAGCTTGCCCAAACTGCAGAAGGCATAGCACAGGGCAATCTTGATCAGCCTGTAGCTCAATATTCGAAGCAAAGTGACTTTTATCGGTTAGGTGCTGCATTCAAGAAAATGCAGCAGCAGCTTAAACAATATATTGCTGCGCAAAAGGAAACACTAGAGAAGGACAAGCAGCTTAAGGAGATGGAGCTAGAGGTGCTTAAAAGTCAGATCAATCCTCATTTCCTCTTCAATTCCTTGAATGTAATGTCTAAGCTTGCGCTTATTGAAGGCGCAGAGCGAACAAGCGATCTAACGGTCGCGATGGCTAATTTGCTTCGCTATAACCTCAAGCAGCTCGATACGCCCGTTCCACTGCGCGATGAGGTGAAGCACGCGAACGATTATTTCTATATTCAACAAGCTCGCTATCGAGATCGAGTAAAATTCGAGACGGATATAGACGAAGAGCAGCTCGATACTACTGTTCCTGTGCTTACGCTGCAGCCGTTGCTAGAAAATATATTTGTACACGGCATAGAGCAGCTTGAGCGCAACGCAGTGATCACGCTGCGCATTTACGGGAACACCGAGTTCACCTGGATTACTATCGAGGATAACGGTATAGGGATGAATGAACATACAAAGGCTCAGCTGCTCGATTATGAGCAAAGGCAGACAGCATCAGCTAAGCAGAGCAAACCACACCAATCTACTGGACTAGGAACTCGTAATGTATTTCGGCGTTTACAGCTCTTATATGGAGCGCAGCACGAGGTTCAGATAGACAGTCGTGAAGGTGAAGGAACATCAATCACACTACGTATCCCGCGTCAGAAGGGAGATTTATAATGTATCGTATATTGATTGTCGATGATGAAGCGCTCGAGCGCGAAGGCATGCGCTGGATTATGACAAATATGATAAAAGAGCCTTTGGATATTATTGAAGCCGAGAACGGAAGAGATGCCATCCAAAAAGCAAGCATTCATAAGCCTCATATTATTTTTATGGACATTCGCATGCCGGGAATGGACGGCCTGCTAGCGCTCCGCTCCATAAAAGCAGAATCACCACAGGTCAAGTTCGTGCTTGTCACAGCCTATGATTATTTTGATTATGCGCAGGAGGCGCTGCGTCTCGGGGCAAACGACTATATCGTTAAGCCTGCCAAGCGGCAGGAAATCACCGCGCTTGTTGAACGCTTGATCGCTGACATCAAGCAGGAGCAAGAGGCAGCAGAAAGCACAAAAGCTCGTGAGCAGCAGCTTGTAGAGCTCATTCCGCTAGTTAAGTCGGAGCTTGCACTTGGCTTAATCGCTGAGACGATTGATGAGCAAGAGCTGCTCAGCATGGCTGACTCTTTGCAGCTGCCGCTTGATCAGGTATGTGCACTCGTTATTGCACTTCCTGACAGTGAGTTGCTAGCCAAGGAGCTTGTACAGCAGGTCAGGACGCTGCAGCTGCAGCTAAAGTCAAGCCGTTATTATAGCTTTAGCAGTACACTGGTGAACGAGCATATTGCACTGTTTCTATCTGGTGATGAATCTATACGCTCCGAGGAGCTACAGGATGAAGCAGAGCGATGGAGCAGTGAACTCATTGACAGCTTTAAGAGCTGTGCGCCGCAGCAGCAAGTCATGATCGGCATCGGATCGAGCCATGAACATATACAAGGTGCCCGGCGTTCCTATTATGAGGCCGTTTTTGCTTCCACTACCGCTACAGGACATCAAGCGAGCAGCAGCTTCCAGCACATTGAGCACCACAGCCCGCAGCCGCTGCTGCAGAACAAGGCCGAGCAATATGCCTATGTTCAGCAAGCAATCACGCTCATACGACAAGAACGAGAGCAGCACACCTACTCGGTCATTGATGCAGCAATCAGCTATATGAATCGAAACTATAAGCGTGAGCTGTCGCTTGAGGAGGTTGCCGAGCAGGTTCGTCTGAATCCGTACTACTTTAGCAAAGTATTCAAGCAGCAGACTGGAGAAACCTTTATCGATCACATTACGCGCATCCGTATTGAGCATGCTAAGCGTTGGATGAGTCAAAAGGATATTAGCCTAAAGGAAATATGCTATCTTGTTGGCTATAATGACCCCAATTATTTTAGCCGCGTCTTCAAGAAGGTGACTGGTATTACGCCATCTGAATACCGCGCAAAACAATCGTCAACATAAGCTCTTAAAAATGTGCTAGCATTCGACAAATAAGTGAAGATATCTCCTCAGCCAAGCAGCAAAATATCATGCTAGAATAACACTCGACCATGAAAAAAGCATAATCTTGTGCTGGAAGGAGTGTACAATGACATCAACACAACAACAAGCTTCAACACTTAAATTTGTTACACTTATATCTATCGTTGCCGCAATTGGCGGCTTATTATTTGGCTTCGATACTGCCGTTGTATCAGGAGCTATTGGATTTATGGAAGAAAAGTTCGACCTGAATCATTTTCAGGTAGGTTGGGCTGTATCCAGCTTAATCGTCGGCTGTATTGTCGGTGCTGCCTTTGCAGGTGTGCTAAGTGATAAATTCGGTAGAAAGCGCGTGCTCGTTGCTGCCGCTATCTTATTTATTGTTAGCTGTATCGGATCTGCTACACCAGAGAGCTTTAACACGTATATTATTTTCCGTATTATTGGAGGACTTGGCATTGGTATCACCTCTACCCTTTGTCCACTATACAACGCGGAAATCGCTCCGACCAAGTACCGTGGGCGTCTCGTAGCGTTGAATCAGCTAGCTACCGTTACTGGTATATTCCTTGTCTATTTCGTTAACCTATGGATCTCTAACAGTGGGGATTCCGTATGGCAGGTAGAAAGCTCCTGGCGCTGGATGTTCGGGGTTGGCGCTATACCTGGTCTTATCTTTCTCGTTGCTCTATTCTTTGTACCAGAAAGCCCGCGCTGGCTCGTTAAGCAGGGTCGTCGTGACGAAGCAAATGTCATTCTGAAGAAGATTCACGGAGAAGCGCTTGCTGAACAGGAAATTGTTGATATTGAGCAATCGTTTAAGAAAAAGCAAGGCACATTCTCAGAGCTGTTTAAGAGCCCTACGTTAAGAGCTGCTCTTATTGTTGGTATTGTGCTTGCTGTGATGCAGCAATTCACAGGTATTAACGCTGTAATGTACTACGCTCCTGAGATTTTCAAAGCAGCTGGTGCAGGTACAAACACTGCACTAACGCAAACGATTTTTGTTGGATTTATTAATTTCGTATTCACGATATTAGCGATTTGGCTAATCGATAAAGTAGGTCGCAAGCAGCTGCTCATGTTCGGCTCTGCTGGCATGGCCATTAGTTTGCTCGTTATTTCCTTTGCATTCCAATCTGAGCAAATTAACAGCACGGTTCTATTGATCTTCCTACTGCTTTATGTAGCATCCTTCGCTGTATCATTAGGTCCAGTCGTATGGGTGATCATGTCTGAGATCTTCCCGAACCATGTGCGTGGCATAGCGACTGCTATCGGTTCTATGTCGTTATGGATTGCAGATTATATCGTTTCTCAATCGTTCCCGTCGCTGCTTACATCGATCGGGGCATCACCAACCTTTATTATTTTTGCTGTATTGTCCGTCTTCACGTTCTTCTTCACTTGGAAGAAGGTTCCCGAGACGAAGGATATACCGCTCGAGAAGATCGAAACACTTTGGGCAAAATAATGCTCATGCAGCACACACATTGAATATAGGATGAAAAGGGGCATATACACTTTTAAAGTGCATATGCCCCTTCTTCATAGAGCCTCCTGCAATACAGTCCTTCTTCATATATTCCTTCTACGTTAACAATACGTATTTCCCAGCTCCCAGCTCATTACAATCCTTGCAGTCATAGCCATATGCTTCAATTGATCGTAGCTGTCGACTTCGCATGACCTCTGCGATGCTTGGCAATCACACCATGGCGCGGTGCTCCAATAAAGCTGATCAAGAAGATAATCCCTGTCGCTAACGCCATTGCTCCTGAGATGGAGGTATCGAGCAAAACTGCCATATAGTAGCCACTGAAGGCTGATATTATTCCAAAGATGCTACTTAGCACAAGCATAATAGAAAGCTTATCTGTCCATAGGTAAGCAGCAGATGCTGGAGTAATGAGCATCGCAATAACGAGTATCGCACCTACTGCATCAAACGCTGCTACACTTGTAATGGAAACAAGGGACATGAACACATAGTGCATGAGCGTAACTGGTATACCGATGCTTGCGGCGAATACAGCGTCAAAGGACGTAAGCTTCCATTCCTTATAGAATAGCAATAGAACAGTTAAGATGACGATCAATACAATGACTAGGCTAATAATAGCTTTCGGCACTTCACCTACGAGAGGCAGCAGCACTTTATTCCATGGGATAAACGTAATCTCGCCCATAAGTGAGTGCTGAACATCCAGATGCGCATTCCCTGCCTTCGTCGCAATAAGAATAACACCGATGGCAAACAGCGTTGTAAATACAATACCGATAGAAGCCTCCTGCTGCACACCAAGCTGGTGGAACCATTGTACAAGCACAGCGGTTAACAACCCCGCTACGACCGCGCCGATAAACATATGAATTCCGCTTAGCTGCAGGGTAACTAGATAAGCAACAACGATACCTAGCAGTACGGTATGACTAATCGCATCTGCCATCATCGCCATTCGTCTAAGAATAAGCAGCACACCGACAAGCCCGCAGCTTACACCAACCAATGAAGCGGTAAGGAGAATCCAAGCTGTATAGCTCATCCTCTTCCTCCTTCCACTGCCTGCTCTGCCAGTATTGTATTTTGTCTCTTAAGCTGCGCACGCTTCCGTTGATATAGTATAACTAACAAGCCTTTGCTCGTTCCGAGCAGCAAACTGATGACAAACATCGCTGCTGCGGCTACGACGATAAATGGACCTGTTGGCCAGCCCTTCCCCAGCGTACTGAGTAGCGTGCCGCACACACCCGCTCCTCCACCAAATATTGCAGAGAGCACGAGCATTCGTCCAAAGGAATCTGTCCAATAACGCGCACTCACTGCCGGAATAATAATGAGGGCTGCGATTAATATGACACCTACCGCTTGAATGCCAATAACAATTACGAGCACAAGAAGAGATGTATACAGGATATTCATTGATTTAACGGATAAGCCAAGCCCCTGAGCATAGCTTGGATCGAACAACGCAAGCTTCCATTCCTTAAAAAAAAGATAGACAAGGACAATCACACTAATGGCTAAAATAGTAAGCAGCATCACATCGCTGCGGACCATTGAAGCCGCCTGCCCGAATATAAAATTATCAAGCCCGCTCTGACCGCCGCCTGGCATACGATTAGCATAGGTGAGCAGCATAATGCCGAGTCCAAAAAATACGGAAAGCACAATGCCCATCGCCGCATCCTCCTTCACTCTGGAGGAGCTTCGAATCCACTGCACAAGCCAAGCTCCGATCAGTGCGCTTATGGCAGCTCCGATCAGCATCGCAGGAAGCTGCTTCGTGCCTACTGCAATAAACCCAAGCACAACGCCAGGCAGCGCAGCGTGAGATAGAGTATCACTCATTAGGCTTTGCCTTTTCCAATAAGACAACACCCCAACCACTCCCGCGGCCATCCCTAGCAGCAAGGTGCTGAGCAGCACCCACTGTGCATTGTAAGACAGAAAATTCATCGTCTACACCTTCTCTCTCATCCAGCGCAATGCACCGCCATACGTACGATGCAGCTGATGATCCGTGAACGTATCAGCTGTCGCGCCGTGCGCAATGACCGTACGATTGAGCAGCAGCACATGATCGAAGTAATCCTCTACTGTCTGCAGGTCATGATGAACGACCATCACCGTTCGGCCTTTCATTTTCAATTGCTGCAGTGTATCCATAATGATACGCTCCGTGGCAGCATCTACACCTGCGAACGGTTCATCTAAAAAGTAGATTTCTGCATCCTGAACAAGTGCCCTCGCTAGAAACACCCGCTGCTGCTGACCGCCTGACAGCTGACTGATTTGCCGATCAGCATACTGCTCCATACCCATTACACGCAGCGCTTCCATTGCTTGATCGCGATGTGACTTGCGCGGCCGCTTGAGCCATCCGATTCTTCCATATAGCCCCATAAGCACAACGTCTAAGGCATTTGTAGGAAAGTCCCAATCAACGGATCCGCGCTGTGGCACGTAGCCAATTTTTGTTTTTGCGCGTCGATAGGATTGACCTAAAAAGCTAACCTCTCCCGTTGTACGTGGATGCAGCTCCAGCAT